>Ga0207684_10001926_pt1 | contig 21514 bp, 22 predicted proteins | sample KBSK5501metaG_FD_184342 | JGI IMG/M metagenome (GOLD analysis project Ga0207684, IMG submission 184342) | Corn, switchgrass and miscanthus rhizosphere microbial communities from Kellogg Biological Station, Michigan, USA - KBS K5-50-1 metaG... | ecosystem: Host-associated > Plants > Roots >...
GGTCGACTGGAACGCCCGCCTGGTCACCGGCGACGCGGTCACCGAGATCACCCGGCTCAAGACTGAGGACGGCGGTCCCATGGACATCGGCGGCGCCAACCTCGCCGCGGCGGCCATGCGGGCCGGGCTGATCGACGAGTACGCGATCGTCACCCACCCGGTCCTGGTGGGCGGCGGCACGCCGTTCTTCACGGCCCTGGACAACTGGGTGACCCTGAACCTGGTGGAGACCCGGACGTTTCCCGATGGCGTGGTCCTCACCAGGTATGAGACCAGGCGCTGAGTTCCGCCGGCCGTCCTGGGCTTCGAGCGGCTCTCGAGCGGCTCCGGGGTCTACTCGTCCCACTGCAACACGTCTCACTACCAGTCAGGAACACGGCGCCGGGGATGCGCTTCGAGCGACTTTGTTGTCCTGTCTCAGCGAGGCGTCACCATGACCCCGCCACCGTCCGCCAACTCCAACAACTCCGCCTCCAGTTACTGCATCCCGAATCCGACAAGGACGTCACTGCCACCGTCGCCGAGACCATCACAACCGCCGCACTAACCCCCCCGACTAGTCCGACCCCTCGACGAACCGATGTGGTTCACTGAAGGCTTCAGACCCCGTTGTGAGCGGAGCATGAGCCCCAACGAGTGGAGGTGCCAGTGGCCGAACCCACGCGGCCCGCAGAGCGAATGGTAGTGTGCCACTTCATCGTCTCCGATGACGTCGAGCGCTCCCGGCGCTTCTATACCGAGGTACTCGGTGGCAGGGTGGTCTTCGGCCCAGAGCCGACCAATATCGCACTCGCCAACAGCTTCATTATCATCAACGGCGGCGGAGGGCCAACCGACGACAAGCCCACGGTCACCCTTGAGACGCCAAGCGACCCCGACCGGGGTCAGCAGCTTCCTCAATATCCGGGTCGCAGACATCCACGCCGTGTACGCCGAATGGAGCGCCCGGGGCGCGCAGTTCCTGACGCCGCCGAAGCAGCACCAGTACGAGATCCGTTGCTACATCCGAGATCCCGACAGTTACATCATCGAGGTCGGGCAAACCACCGACCCACAGGGAGACTGGTGGCCCGCCGACTGGCCACCGATCAACCCCGGCGGGCAATCCGACTGAACCCCGTCTCCTCGATGTCACGAAGACGGCCATCGCACCTGACCCGGAGGGCCGCGCGGAACTCACGATGACTGGCACGGGCACCGACGTAGCCCGGTCCTTCCCGCTCTGAGCTGATTGCCGCCCCGCTGCGGCCGGTTGGCGAGCCACCCGTCGGTGGCACTTGCACCGTCGAGTGTCACGAGGCGAAGCGATTTGGCCACCCATGGCCTTTCCGCCTGGCTGCCCACCGACCAGACAATCAGGGGCCAGTCAGTTCGCCCACTCGACCTGCCGCTGTCGAGTGGCTCACGATCGGTGGGCGGCGCCAGGGATGCGCGCCGCGGCGTTCGCGGCCCGCGCAACCTGCGGTCGGGGCATCAGGCGGATCGCTGCCGGTAGGGGTGAGGCAGCCCTGCGCCAACTCGACCCGGCACCTGGCCTCAGGCCGCACTCCGCGCCAGCCCCAGCTGAGGTTCAGAAATGACCACTAAAACGTCAGCCGCTAGGTGTTCGCCAGGCTGATGTGAACAGGCCCAGGTTGCCTGGACGTAAGAGCACACTAGTAGTACCTTTAAGTTGCCGCGGGGGGCGGTGAGCCTGCCGGGGGTAATGGCTAGGTGCAGAGAGGCAGGCGCCGAGTATGAGCGTTAGAACAATTTGGAGTCGGCTTAGGCCTAATGGGGGCGCTGGAGCAATGAACGGTAAAACGCTGCCTCCCTCGTTCGATCCGATTTACTTTTCCGCCGACTCATGGGATGACCGGGTGGTCCAATGGATCGACTCCACGAAGAACGAAGAGTTCGCCGACGACAACGCGCGTGTCGTCCGGCAGGTACTTTCCGACCCGGATTCCGGGTTGGTGGTAGTTGTCAACATCGGTACCGAAGCCCTGCTTAAGTTACTGCCTGACGGCCGCTACCTCAATCTGTACGAGCGACCCGAGGTGGGCGGCAAGCGCCAGGAAGAGTCGGCCGAGCGTAAAAGAGTCGACTCCGCTATGGGCATCCACGGCCCCGACGTCTATTTCGCAGCGCTCGCCCTCGGCGGGTGCGGCATCCGGTTCTACGGCGAGTACTGCCTGGTGTTGAAACTCGAACGGATCGACGCTGACCCGCAGATGTTCGACCGCGACTCCTACGACGTCCTATTGCCACCGTTCACCGAACTACCAAATCCCCAGCTGCTCATCCAGCGGCTTATCGGTCATTGGAGCACGGACCGGTACGCGATGACCCTCATGAAGGTGCTCCCCGAACTGGACCACCAGCGCAATGTGGTCACCACGGGCACGGTGTCCGAGCTGGTCCTCAAAGACCAGGAATACATCGAGATCCACCTGCACCCGGCCCGGGACAGCAACGACAGCAACCCCCAGGGCGTCAAAGGCGGCTTCGGCAGGGACGCCATCGCGGGGCTGCGCGAGTCTCCAGACGAAGTCGCCGTCGCGACGAGGCTTCGCGAGCGATACGACGACGGCCTGCTGCTGACCGACCTCGAGTACCAGTGGCTCCACCGGCGAGAGTGCGTGACCCGCGCCGTCGCCGCGGCCAAACTCCCGTCCCGGGTGGTCACCCAGCATGGTCGGGGGTACCAGTGGAAATGACCGCTAGCGAGGACAGGGCCTGGTTCATCGACTCCTGGGCCGTGCATGACGGCAAGGTGTTCGCGTCGCGGCGCCCTCCGGAGTCGACCGACGCTGATGCCACCGTCTTTATGTCCGTGCCAGACCTGGAAGCAGTGCCGGTAGGCCGCATCTCCACCGCGCTGCGGGCGACCCGCGGCGGGTTCCAGGAGGGTCTGCGCACCAATGACGGTGATCTTGCCGAAATCCCGTTCGACGATCTGCGTCAGGTCCGCGACCTCGTCCGGCGAGGCTACCTCGCGGCAGATCTCGGCCCCGGCTCGCCGGGTGCGATCGCGGGCCCCCTGCCCCTGCCCCGGCCAGATGCGGGTCCTGATGCAGGCGGCAACCTTCTCGGACCGGAATCCGACGGCCCGCAAGAACCCTGGGCCCCAATCGACCTCTCCGAGGCCGGCCCGCCGCCCGACCTCGACCGGGCGGTAGACATGGTAGCCCTGGCTACGATTCTGGAGTGGGACCGTCACCTCGCCGACAAGGAGCCGGACGAGATCCGCGGTCTGATGGGCTGGCTGGGCGCCTTGAGCAGGGCCGGAATTACCCCGCGCACGGCAGGCGACCCGTCCGGTGCTAGGTTCCCGGTCTCACTTCTGGATCTGGCTGACCAGTATGGGGCCCGGCATCTGCGCGCCGCCTTGGAACTCGTCCTGGACACCTGGTGGGTGCCAGGCTTCCGGCCAGTTTTCTCGCTCGAGTTTGGCGACTGGATCAGCGGCTCTTGGTCACGCAGCCACCTTGCGGCCGTTCCGCTGCCGGTGGCTCCAGGTTGGCCAGCCGAAGTTCGCCAGCTCACCGACATGTCACTTCTCCCCGTGATCGACCGTCGGTTCTGGACGGCACCCCGTCTGGTGACCTCCCTGGACGTGGCCCCGCTCGTGCTTTGCCATGCGATCCGGCAGCCCTCGCGTTGGGGCCGGCTACCTGGTGAACGGTCGGCCGCCCAGGCCGCCTACGACCGGGCGCAAGCATCCATGGCGTGGTTGGAGATCGAGTTGCCCCCAGCCGCCGAGTCCGTTCTGGCAGAATTCATCGACAGGTGCCTTGCCGGCCCGACAACCGGCTCCCCGGCCGGCTCTCCTGCGCCCAGCGGACCGAGCGCTCCCAGCCCTGCCGGTGCCAGCCCACGCTGGGAACCGCCACCGCAAACCCTGTCTGCATCAGCAAGTTGAAAGCATCGTGGAGAATCACATGACCTTGCCGCGCTGGGCAGTGTTCGCTTGCGGAGCCGCGCTGCTCGCAGTAGCCGCCGTGGGCGCCGCGCGAGGATGGAGCAGCACCGGGCTATGGATCCTCGGGGTTCTCGGCGTTATCTGCCTGCTGATAGCCCTGACCGCAGACCGGCTCACCGGATTGACCGTCAAGCGCGGCGAAACGACGATTGGGTTCACGCTCGACGCTAAGCTCGACGTTAAGGTCCGCGAGGACGTCACGGTGACAGGCCTGACCGGTGCAGCGGGTATCTACTCCTTCGTCCATTACCAGCTCGCGGATCCAAAACTCTCCAGCGTGAAAGTTCAACTCCAGGACCAGATCGTGAAGATGGTGAGGGAGAAATCCTTCAGCCAGCATGTCGACCCGAAAAGTGTCGACGAAATACTCAACTCTGGCTCACCGGCAGTACGGGTTCTAGTATTCGGCCTTCTCCAGGCCGACGGAGGTCTAGCCACAGTCGAGCGCCTCCACCAGGGAATCAGCAACTCGAAGTCCGGCAACGAGCAGTACCACGCGCTCCTCGCCACGCAGATGCATTGGAGCAAATTCTCGCAGGCCGACAAGGGAAAACTGCGCGGATACGTCGGAGCCGCCCCATACATCAACGATGATCGCGACCGCAAGGGACTAGCCAAAGAGATCCTGGCGACCGGACGGTAGCAGTGCGGTGGGTGACGTGCGATGCCGGTCACCGGCACTGGGGGCCGTATGGCGCCGCCGGGCTGCTGATCCGCTGTGGGGAGGCGTACCTGCTGCAGTTGCGAGCCGCCTGGACGCACCACGGCGACACATGGGGCATCCCTGGCGGCGCCCGCCACCAAGGTGAGGGCTCGTACGCGGCTGCGTGCCGGGAAGCGGCCGAGGAGATGGGGCCACTGCCGCCCCGGGCCCGGCTGGGAGCCTTCACCGACGATCACGGCGGCTGGGCGTATGTCACGTACCTGGTGGCGACCGCGGAACGGTTCGAGCCGCGGGGCAGCGCGGAAACAGGGGAGGACGCCTTGGGCGCGGCAACGACGATCGTGAACGCGAAGGTATTCGACGGCACGAAGTCGCAGGACTGGACTTCGGTCCGGTTCGCTGACGGCCTGATCACCAAGTGCTCGGCGGCGGGCTCGGACTATCTAAAGATCATCTCCGGCACCGGGGGTCTATGGCCCTCGCTGGACCCCGAAACCATCCAGGCACTGGTCATTGCCGCGCACACCCGCGGCTTAGTCGTCGTCGCTCACGTGAGCTCGACGGCCGGTGTCGAGGAGGTCGTGTCCGCCGGTGTCGATGTGGTGGCCCACGTCCCTGCGGACGCCGAGCTGGACAAGGCCCTGGCCGGACGCATGGCCGAAGCCGGAATCGTGGTCGGTCCGACGCTGGCCACCATCGAGAACACCCTCGGCGAACCGGGTGGCGCGGCAGTTGTAGGGGACCCACGGCTCGCTGAAGCGCTCGGCGACGCCTGGGCAGGCCGGTTGACTTCGGATGCCTCGGGATGGCATGGCCGGCAAATGCCGCCCTACTCGCGGGCCGAGGACAACGTGCGACGACTGGCCGATGCGGGGGTCACTCTGCTGGCGGGCACGGATGCCCCGAACCCGGGGACCGTGTTCGGAGCAAGCCTGCACCGAGAGCTCGAACTCCTTGTACGGTGCGGCATCAGCCCGGCGCAGGCCCTGGCCGCTGCCACGGCTGAACCGGCACGAGTGTTCGGCCTCGCCGACCGAGGACGTGTCGCCGCCGGGCAGCGCGCGGACCTGGTCCTCGTGTCCGGTGACCCGTTGACGGACATCACCGCGACGCGCGCCATTGAGCGGATATGGCGCGGGGGCATAGCCTGCGATCGGCACGCTTTCGTCGCGAGCGCTGCCGAAGCTGAGCAGCTTGACGCTTTCGACGCCCAGCTCGCCAAGGTCGTGGCCGCCGTGCGCGAACGCTGGTCCGGCTGATCCGAGGAAGACCCCCTTGAACGCGGGTCCCGTAGTTGTGCGCCGCGATCGTCGATCGGCTCACCGTCGGCGGCGACATCATCGAGACGTGTCCACCGCAACCAAGTGACGCCAGGGTTCACCGGCACGACCGGCCGCAACGGGCGCGGCGCCAGAATTCAGGCTCTGGCTCACGTGCCGGTAGCCACATTGACGGGTCTCCCACGCGCTCCCCGAGCGGCCTGAGGCACCGTCGCTGATGCGAACAACGCGGCGCCCGCCGGCGGGCTGGTTTCACGACCTCTGGCTGGATCGAGAACGTGACGGGCCTGACGCGTGGAGGGCGCCGGGACGAAGCGGGGTGCCGAGCACTTGGCTGACGAGGGTGCGGTGGGCAGCGTGGAGGGTGCGGACGGCCGCTGGCGTGAGGCCGGGCTTGACGGGCTCGCGGCCGCCTCGGGGGCGTCCGGGCTTGGTCGGGATCCACAAGTAGCCAGGATCGCTGCCCTCGAGTTCGGCGATGATCGCCGCTCGGGCACTGAGCCACCGGGTGAGGATCTGCACGGTCGGGCCGCCGAGCGGGCAAGAGCCGTCGGCGAGTTTGACGCGTGCCTCGCCGTCCAGATGCAGGGCTCTGACGTTGAGGCGGGCAAGCTCGGGGACAGACCGGTCGGTGTCGGCGACGAGCGCGGCAAGGGCGGCGGTGCGCAGGCATGTCGCGGCGTTGGCGTGGACGGGCCTACGTACCGCCAAGTCGTGGAGAAGGCGCTCGGTATCGGCGGGGGTTAGGCGGTAGCCGCGGGTGGGCTGCTGGCTGTCACGGCGGTCCGGCAGGCAGAGGAATTCGGCGAAGGAGTTGTAGGAGTCGATGCGCACGCGCATCGAATTGGGGTAAGCGGCGGCATCGCGACCGCGGAGGGTGTTGCGGGCCCGGGTCTTGCCGACGGCCGCATCGGAGAGCCATGCGTCGGCACGCGCAGGGTCCAGGAGCTCGGCGCTCGTGATCTCGGTGGCACCGGCGGCCTGCTGGGCATGGTGCAGGTACTCGTCGAGGAAGTGCCTGCGGATCCGCCGGGTGGTGGCAGCGAACTGGCGGTCGGCCAGATGACGGATGAAGTCGTCAAGGGCATCGCGTGCCGACGTGCGGGCTTTCGGAGTTGGCATATCCCATGAACAATATCTGATAACAGCAAGATGCGCCACATCGCTCAGCCGGTGTATCCCCCCTCCACGGCCGCGTCGTGTGGTCCGGGCCGGTCCGGGTCGGATCGATTCGGGCCAAACCGGTGCGACCCGGACCCCAGTACAGCAATCAGCGAGGGGCAACCTTTCAGAGAGGCGCTTCTTGCTGTTATCAGAATTTGCCGCAAGGCGCGACCGGATGATGTGCCTGTGTTCCCTTCAGCCGTTACCCGGCTTCCCGCGCTGCCGCGCGCGCCTGCTCCAGCTGATCGGCGCTGATCGGACCGGTCCCCGGCAGGCCTGCGGCCATCCACGCTTCTTGCGCACGCACCACGTCGCCGCCCGCCTCTTGCAGCACCATTTTCTTCGCCGTGGTGTTGGGCACGGAGGCGTGAACGCCGAGATCCATCAGGTGGGCCAACATCCGGACCGACTGGTTCCGCTGCCCTGTCTTCTGCTCGTTGTAGCGGTAGACCAGCACCCACCGTCCTTCCAGGGAACGGGCCCGCTCGATGAGCGCCCGGCCCCGGTCGGTGTCTGCGTGCTCCGTGCGGATCGGCTCGCTCTCGCCTGACGACAGGCGCAATGTGACCAGCCCGCGACGGCTCGATTCCTCGATCTCGACCTTCTCCAAGAACGCGACGAAGGTCCGTGCTGACTCCAGCCGCTCGATGTCCTGCCCGGCCTGCTGGGCGATCAGGTACAGGTCCACGGTCAGGCCGTGCACCCGGCGGCCCCATGTCGCCTCCTCGCCAGGAGGACACGGCCCCGCAGCCTGGGCAGCCGCGATGACAAGGCTGTAGTGGCTGGTGTCCACGCCGCCCATTATCGCCCGCTGGAAGGACTCGCTCGCCTGGGCAGCCGCCGCATCGGTCGAGGAGCTCGAGCGGGCCGACCAGCAGCTGATCATCTCCTGCGCCCTCGACCCAGCGAAGGGAACCTGCACCTCGTATCAGATTCACTCAACTGAGACGCGTGGCCGGAACACCGCTGACGGGATCTTCGCCATGCCGCTCCTCAGCACATGATGGAACCGGCCTCGCTTACCACGTGTTCGGAGAGGCGTCCCGGTGATCTGCCTGCCGGGCGGCTCGATGCAGGACTCGGTGTTCGTCGTTCAACCCCAAGCAGGCCACTACCCGTGGCTCGATGACGCTGACCGGTTCGTGGTGACAACCGCGACGTTCCTGGGATGACGGCACCCAGGTCAGCGATCCGACCTGCCTCGGAATAGATGAGACGCAACACCTGCAACCTCGGTTTGCGGGCCGCCACCCGGGTTGGCCGACATGGCCTGCTAGCATTAGAACAAAGTTGCGGGAACACGCAATGACCGGGACTACATGATGGTAACTACGCTTGAGGGAAGGCACAGGGAGCGCCGAACGGCTACCCTGGGTAGTATGGCCACCGTGCGAGCCACCGCGCGGGCTACTACGCCCGCGGCCCGGTACGAGTCCCGTCCCGGCCGCGGGGTGCTGGTAGCCCCCAGCCTGGCGGACCTGCACGGGCCCACCCACGGCCCGGTCGAACTGCCGATCTGGCTGTTCTGGTACCCCGACCGCACGTTCGACCTGGATGAGCCGGGCATGCTGCCATGGATGTACCAGGTCGTGCTCCGGGAAGCCAGCAGCACCGAGGACCTCGGCTATCTGAACGGTGAGCTGCTGGTCGCCCTCTGGCCGGAGCTGCATCTGCCCAAGGGCGTACGCCAGGCGTGGGAGGATCAGCACCCGGAGCTGCACGCCGCTCCGGTCCCGGTCATCTGATGCCGATCGACGAGTTGCACCGCGAGGTGGCCGTCATCGCTCTGCGCGCGGCCGCCGGGCATGGGTTCGCGCTGGCCGGTGGCAACGCCCTGATCGCGCACGGGATCATCGACCGGCCCACCGACGACGTCGACCTTTTCAGCGACCAGGAAGCCGGCGTGGCCGCGGTCGCCCAGGCGGTGGAAGACGCGCTGCGCGGGGCGGGCTTCCAGGCCGAGCGCCGGGACAAGACCGGCGGGCTCGGGGACGTCTTCGACGGGATGGGTGAGGGGCTCGCCGAGTGGGTCATCACCGCCCCCGGCGGGCAGGAGACGATGCTGCAGATGGCCTATTTCGACCGGAACCGCGGTCCGGTGACCATGGATGTCGGACCCGTCCTCGACATCGAGGACCTGGCCGGGTGGAAAGTGTGCGCCCTCGCGAGCCGCATAGAGCCTCGCGATTACGTCGATACCGCGGCCGCCCTGCAGCACTACAGCGTGAATCAGCTGATCGGGTTGGCCAGGCGGCTGGATCCGGGCCTGGATGACCGTGACTTCGCCGACGCGGGCCGGCAGCTGGACCGGATGCCCGATCGGGTATTCGCCCGCTACGGCCTCGGCCCGCAGGACGTCGCCAGGCTGCGGGAGCGGTTCGCCGCCTGGCCCCGCACCTTATGGACGGATGTGCGCCAGTAGCCGGAACCGGCTGAGATCGGCGGTGCGGAAGGCGGTCACGACGGCGGCCGCCCTGGAGCGTGATTGGCCCGGATGTTCACCGCCGCGAGGTTGGCCGTTTGGTTGATCCGGCGCCGTCTGGTATCCGGCCTTTTCGCTGCCGCTACCCACTCCAGGATCAACCGTTTCGAGGACGGCGGAAAATTCTCGAAGTTCTTGCGGGCGGCCTCATCTCGGTCAAGCAATTCCTGCAAATCGCCGGGTATGGCTGAGCTCTCCGCGTCGGGCAGGACCTGCCAGGTCCCGTTGGCCCTGGCCAGCTCGATCAGGGCTTGACCGTGCTCGGTCATCAGGCCCAGGTCGATCATTTTCCGGGCGCGCTGCCGGTTCACCCGGCTCCAGGTGCTGCGCGGGTTGCGCGGGGTGAACCGGAGGCAAGAGCTGTCCGCGTCGCGCTTGCGGGCTTGGCTGTCAATCCACCCGTAGCACAGCGCGTGCTCGATCGCCTCGTGATACCGCATGCTCGGCGTGCCACTGCCGGTGTGGTAGATGACCAGCCATACTTCCTTCTGGGACCGGCAATTCTGCGCCAGCCACGCACGCCAGCCGGCGGCAGTGCCCGCGGAAAAGGTGTTCACGTCAGCCCCGCGCCTGCGACCCGGAAACATCCAGGTAGTGCTGGTTGTACATCACGCCCAGGATGTTCCCGAATGGATCGACCACGGATGCGGTGACGAATCCGGGTCCGCGCTCGACCGGCTTCTCGTAGGCCGTGGCGCCCATGGACACCAGCCTCTCGAAGCTGGCCCGGACATCGTCCACGTGCCAGTAGATCACCGCTCCCCCGGCCGTGTCCGGCTTGCCGGGCGGCGCGAACCGGCTGTCGACGATGCCGAGTTCGTGCTGGTAGTCGCCGATACGGAACTCGACGTACGCAGGCGTCCCCTCGGCCGGGCGCACGAAGTACGGCTCGATGCCGAGCAGCTCGGTGTACCAGGCCTGGGCGGCCGTGACGTCGCCGGCGAAGAAGCTGACGGTGGTAAGTCCTCGCAACATGGGTGGTTCCTTCCTTCGGTCCCGGTCAGCAACTATCCTCCGGCACAAAGTGTTCACCAACTGAGCACTTTGTTTGGGAAGCTGGGGATATGCGCGCTGACCGTCTCGTCGCCGCCCTCCTGCTCATGCAGGCCCGTGGCCGGGTGACCGCCGCCGAGCTGGCCGACGAGCTCGAGGTGTCCGTGGCCACTGCCCGCCGCGATCTGGAGGCGATGTCCGCTGCGGGCATCCCGGTCTACCCGCAGCCCGGACGCGGCGGCGGCTGGTCGCTCGTCGGTGGCGCCCGTACCGACCTCAGCGGCCTGTCGGCAGCCGAGGCGCAGGCGCTGTTTCTGCTCGTCGGCCCGGCCGCGGCCGTCTCGGGTGAGGCCAAAGCGGCGCTGCGCAAGCTTGTGCGGGCGCTGCCGCAGACCTTCCGGGCCGACGCCGAGGCCGCCGCCAGCGCCACAATGATCGACCCCACCCGGTGGGGCGAGCGTGATCGCCACCGGCCCGAGATGGTCGACCTGCTGCAAGCCGCCGTGGTCCGCCGGCGGAAAGTCCGCCTGACCTACGCCAACAGCGCCCGGGAGCGGACCGAACGGCTGGTCGACCCGTGGGGCCTGGTCGATAAGGACGACATCTGGTACCTGCTCGCCGGGACCGAACGAGGGCAGCGGACCTTCCGGGTCGACCGGATCATCGGGGCCGAGCCGACCGACCAGCCCGCCGAGCGCCCGGACGACTTCACGCTCGGCACCGCGTGGCAACAGGTCGTCGGCGAGGTGGAGCAGCGGCGTTCACGCACCTGGGCGACCGTGCTCATCGAGGCCAGGTTCGTGCCGGTACTGCGGACCCAGTTCGGGCGGCACTGCCACGCCGACGGCGAGCTCGGCCACGGGCGGGCCCGGGTCCGCCTGGCCGCGCCGACCCCGTTGGACATCGCCCGGCACCTGGCCGGCTGGGGCGCGATGATCGAGGTACTCGAACCGCGATCCGTCCAGGCCGAGCTGGCGCGGATCGGCGCCGAGCTGGCCGGCCGCTACACCAGCGGGCACTGACGTGGAGCTCAGCGGCGACCGGGAGGAGGCGGCCAGTGCGCGGGGCGGGTAAGCGACGGCGGCACCTTCGTGCCGCTGTCGCCCGTCGCCGCGTCGAGCTGGGATTGCGTGAGGAAGATGCTGCCGCTGAGATCGGCTCCGCTGAGGTCAGCCCCCCTGAAATCAGCCCCGGTGAGATCGGCTGTGGTCAGGTCGGCGCCGCTGAGGTCGGCCCCGATGAGGTATGCCCCTCTGAAGCTGGCCCCGCTCAGGTCGGCGCCGCTGAGGTCGGCCCCGGTGAGATCGGTCCCGGTGAGGTCGGCTCCGCTGCGGTCGGTCTTCTGGCCCCGCATTCCGCTACGCACGAGTTCGCTCGCGTGTACCAGCAGGACATTGACGTCCCGTCGGTGTGCTGCCACGTCGAGTTCCATGACAGCGCTGGGACTGAGGTACGTGAGACGTTCAGTCTCCTCGAACGCCGCCATGAGCTCGCCCCGCAGCGGGCGGGCCGGCTGCAGCGCTAGCGCTTCGGCCAGATACCAGAGCAGCTCATGGAGCTGCCGCATGACAGTGAACACCTCGAACATCTGCTGTGCGGTGGCCGGCGCCTGCCGCCAGTCCCGGCCGCCGAAGGTGACCTGGGCGACCTTCTGCCCCGCGCCGAAGCAGTCGTAGGCGGTGCAGCCCGGAAAGCCCCGCTGCCTGAGGCGCGCGTGAATGCCGCAGCGGAAGTCGGATTGCAGGTGGGGGCAGGCCTGCCCGGCGTCCTTGTCGATCGCGAAGTCCGCCGAGGCTGAGAAGGCCGGCGCGACACAGCACAGCCCGAAGCAGCGCTCGCAGTCAGCACGCAGGCTGAGGCGGCCCCGGTCGGGGAACGGCTCCGCATGCTCGCGTTCCTCGGGCACTATGCGTGGCTCCAGTCACCCGGCACACCATTTGAGCGGGGGTACCCCGAATGTACCCGGCCTTGGCCAGCTCCTGCCCATGGGTGCGCGTCCACGACCGGGCGGGCCGGACCCGCCCCAGGCCGGGCCGGAAAAGGCGTTGACTCCCCCGCGGGCCCGGCCTACTGTCAGCCGCACGACCACGACGGACAGCGGGCCCATGGAAGGGAGGCGCTGAAATGCTTACCGACTCGCTGGCGCTTCCGGGCCTCCCGACACCATTCCGCTGACACCGGGCCGGTCGCGCCTCCCAGGGCTTTCCGGAGGCACCATGCTGCTGCGCCCCACCACCGAGGGTGAGCTTGACCGCGTCCTCGCCTGGACGCCGGCCGGCTCCGTCCCCGCGGATCACTACCTCGCCGGCCTCGCCGCCCGGCATTACCGTCCCGAATGGACGTGGGTGGCCGATGAGGATGGCCAGATCCTCGCCTGCGCGATCTGGTGGGGACTGAGCGACGCCGATCATCCGCTGGCGCTCGACAGCCTCGACGTCCGCGCATCCGTGCCGGGCCGGACGGCTCTCGCGGCCCGGCTGCTGGCCGCCGGGCATGACGCGTTCCGCGCGGGCGGCACGCCGCGGCCACCCCGATTTGAGCTCAATTTGCCGAACGACTGGCGTACCGACCCGGCCGGCGCAAGATCACTTGGCTGGCGGCGCAGGGCGGCCGCCGTGGCCGGGCTGACCGACGAGCTGGAACGGCTGCGCTATGAATGGACTCCACGGGCGGGCGTTCCCAGCCCGTCCGGGCGGCTGGCGTTCCGGGCCGAGCCTGACGACGGAGTGGTCCTGGAGGCGTTCCGCCGGATCGCGGTGGGCAGCCTGGACGTGACCACCCGCCGGGAGGTGGCCGCGCTGGGGGCCGACCGCCAGGCCCGCGAGGATATGCAGACTTACCTGAGCCTGCCGGGCGGCCGTGACTGGTGGCGGCTCGCGTACACCCCCGATGGCGCGCTCGCCGGGCTCGCCATCGCGTCCCGGAACGAGTCCGGGCCGGTCGTTGGCTATCTCGGCGTGGTGCCGGAACTGCGCGGCCAGGGTTACATCGATGACATTCTGGCTGAGATCACCGGCTTCCACGCGGCCGCAGGGGCGCACCGGATCGTGGCCGCCACCGACATCACCAATGTGCCGATGGCCGCCGCGTTCGAACGGGCCGGCTACCGCAATTACGGTATCCAGCTGGTACTGTCCGCGCCCCACCGTGACGTCCCCGGTTGGTAATGGCGCTGTCCGGTCATGGTGCCAGCAATGCGTGGAAGCGCCGGGCGAACAGGTAGGCATCACCTGGCCAGCGTGCCGACAGGTACTGGCCGTCTTGGACGACGAAGGCAGGCGTGTCATCGGCCGCGGTGCCGCGGGCGGTGGCCAGCGGGCCGCGCAGGAACTGCCACCGCGTGCGCAGCGCGGCAGTCACCTCGTCCTGCACGTATGCCGGGTAGGTCCGGTAGTAGCGGCCCAGCCGCCACGCTGTCGCGTAGTAGGCGCCACGCTCCAGGTATCTGGGCAGGCATGTCGTCTGCTTGTCCAGCAGGACACTGCGCCCGGTGGCCGGATCGCGCGTGCGGGCCAGGACGAGGACCCCGTGGCAGATCGCTCCCACCGGGCGTCCCAGGGCCCAGAACTGGCCGACCTGCTCGCGCAGTTCGGCCGAGTCCAGGTACTGGCGCATGCCGGGGGCATGGCCGCCGGGCAGGAGCAGCCCGTCGTAGACCGCCGGTTCCAGCGTCCGCCAGCTGACCGGCGCGCGGAATTCGGCCGCCGCTGTGAGCTGGCCGTAGAACGCGCGCGGCTCCGGGCGGGCGCCGAATTTCCCGAAGATAACACCGGTCAGGAGCCGTGGATCGCACCGCGGCGCGGCGCCGCCGCTCTCGGTGGCGAAGACGACCTCATGGCCGAGGTCGGTCAGCACCCGCCAGGGAACGGCCACCTCGGTCGTGTCGAAGTCGGTGTCCGGCACCGGCATGAGCAGCTTCATACTGGTCCCCTAGCTTCTCGCAACATAGCTGATCGACTAGCCCTCCCCCGGATTTCCATATCCGCTTGGGGGAGCACCCCGGGTATCCGGCTCAGCCTGCCCGGCCCCGGATTCCGTCGAGCGCCGTCTGGGTTTCGGCGCTGATCTGCGCCGCATCGAGTGTGACAAGCGCGCCGCCGCGCTTCAGGATGCGGCCGTTAACGATCACCGTGTCCACGTTGGCCGGCTGCGCCGCTGTGACCAGCATGTGCGCGGGGTCGGTGAACACGCCGAGATTCGGGCTCCCGGTCTCCACGAGGATGATGTCAGCCCGCTTCCCCGGCGTGAGCGAGCCGGTCTCGCCCGCCATGCCCAGCGACCGGGCGCCCTCAATGGTGGCCAGCTCCAGTGCCTGGCGGGCGGTCAGCGCGAATTCGTCATGCGCCCGAGCGTTCACGATCCCCTGCGTCACCTTCATGATCGCGAACATGTCGGCGTTTCCGCTCAGCACGGTCGTGTCGACCGACAGGCCGGTCGGGATCCCCGCCGCCAGGAATTCCGCCGTTTGCGGCAGGCCGTAGCCGATGAGGAGCTCGGTGAACGGCGAGACGCTGACGGTGGCGCCCGCCTCCGCGAGCTGCGCGATCTCCGCGGGCGTCGCGCAGTTGGCGTGCACGACCTGCAGGTCCGGACCCAGCAGGCCGGCCGCTGCCAGCGCGGCGATCTGCCCGGCCGAGGACAGGGGGCCGCAGGCGTGCACGGTGACCGGGATGCCGAGGGCGCGGGCGGCCTCGATCTCCTGCCGGTAGATCCCGGGCGGGACCCTCATCGCCGGGTTGCTCCCGCCGGGGCCACGCCAGGCCAGGCCCAGCGACAGCAGCCCGCCGCCGGAGTCCCAGTCCCGGTGCAGCCGCGTCAGGCCGGCCAGATCCATCGGCCGGTCGTTGGCGTGCCCGGCCGCGTAACCGTAGGAGAACCGCGCGCGCAGCCCCGACTCGGCCAGTGCCCGCAGGCTGGCCTCGGCGTGGGCTTGCCCCCGGACGTTGTGGCACCAGTCATGCACGGTGGTAATGCCCGAGTTGATGGCCTCGGCGCAGGCCAGCCGCGTGCCCTGGTACATGTCGTCGGGGCCGAACGCGCGGCCGAGGCCCACGCAGACCCGGAAGTAACCCGCGCCCTCCCCCGGCCCGCTCCCCCCCGACATGCTGCGCAGCAGGGTGTTCCACATGTGCCAGTGGGTGTCCACCAGGCCCGGCGCCACGATCATCCCGCGGGCGTCGAGCACCCGGGCCCGCGGCGCGTCCAGTCCTGGCCCGACGGCGACGACGCGGCCGCCGGCGACGAGCACGTCCCCGCCGGGGATGTCGCCCAGCTGCCGGTCCATGGTGAGCACGTGGCCGCGCCGGATGACCAGGGCGTCCCGCGCCTCTCCCCCGGTCACGTTCGCAGGTTCCGGGGAGTTCGCACCACCCGGCAGATCGTAGCGCGCAGGACTGCCCATCGTCTCAGCCTGTCCAGCGTCTCAAAACGGGCAGTGTCCCGTACCTGGCACGGCCGGGTACATGGTAGGCATGGCCCATGGCTGAACTCATCCCCCGCCGTGTCCTGTTCGGGAATCCCGAACGCGTCATGCCCCGCATCTCCCCCGACGGGACCAGGCTCGCCTGGATCGCCCCGCACAATGGCGTGCTCAACGTCTGGGTTGCCCCGGCGGGGGCGGCGGAAACCGCCGGCGTCGACTGGGCGCGGGCCCGGGTGGTCACCGACGACACCGAACGCGGGATCCGCATGTTCAGCTGGGCCCACGATGGCCGGCATCTGCTGTACCTGCAGGACACCGGCGGCGACGAGAACTGGCGGCTGCACGATGTCGACTTGGAGACAATGCAGCGGCGCGACCTCACTCCCTTCGACGACGTGCAGACACAGATCATCGCGACCGAGAAGAAGTTCCCGACCGAGATCCTGGTCGGGCTGAACCGGGACAACCCGCAGCTGCACGACGTCTACCGGCTTGACCTGGTGTCCGGCGACCTGGTCAAGGAAGTCGAGAACCCGGGCTTCGTCGGCTGGGTCGCCGATACCCAGCTCGTGGTCAGGGCCGGGATAGCGCCCCAGCCTGACGGCGGCGCCATCGTCATGGTCCGCAGCAGCGCGGAGGAGGAATGGCGGCCGCTGCTGTCTATTAGTGCCGAGGACGCGCTGACCACCGGGCCGCTCGCGTTCAGCGAGGACGGCGCGTCGCTGCTGGCGGAGAGCTCGGTCGGCGCGGACACCGCCAGGCTGGTCCGCTTCGACCTGGCCACTGGCGACGTCGAGGTGCTGGCCGAAGATCCGGAGGCGGACGTGACGGGCGTGCGGCTGCACCCGGACACCCGTGAGCCGCAAATCGTCACGTTCCTCAAGGACCGCATGGAATACCAGGTGCTCGACCCCTCTGTCGCACCGGACCTGGCGGCGGTCCGCGCGCTGCACCCGGGGGATCCGTCCTTCGCGGACGCCGACGACGCCGACCGGACTTGGCTGGTCGGGTTCACCAACGACACCGGCGCGGTCCCGTACTACAGCTATGACCGGGACACCCGGTCCGGCCAGTTCCTGTTCGAGCACCAGCCGGAACTGTCCCGATACGAGCTCGTCCCCATGGAGCCGTTCTCGTTCACCTCGCGGGACGGCCTGACCATCCACGGGTACGCGACCTTCCCGCCGGGCGCCGATCGCCAGGGGCTGCCGACGGTGCTCAACGTGCATGGCGGGCCATGGGCGCGTGACGCCTGGGGTTTCGACCCGGAGGCACAGTGGCTGGCCAATCGCGGTTATCTATGCGTCCAGGTGAACTTCCGCGGCTCGACCGGCTACGGCAAGTCGTTCGTCAACGCCGGGGACCGGGAGTGGGGCGGCCGGATGCAGGACGACCTGGTGGACGCGGTGGCGTACGTCACCGCCCAGGGCTGGGCCGACCCGGCCCGGGTCGCGATCTATGGCGGCTCCTACGGCGGCTACGCGGCCCTCGCCGGGGCGGCGTTCACCCCGGACATCTTCCGCTGCGCCGTGGACATCGTCGGCCCGTCCAACCTGAAGACGCTGATCGAGACGATCCCGCCGTATTGGGCGCCGATGATCGCCCAGTTTCACCGCCGGGTAGGCGACCCGGAGGCGGATGCCGACTTCCTGTGGTCGCGCTCGCCCCTGTCGCGGGCGTCCAGCATCCGCATCCCGCTGCTCATCGCGCAGGGAGCGAACGACCCGCGGGTGAAGCAGGCCGAGTCGGAGCAGATCGTCGCGGCCTTGCGGGACGCCGGGATCGATCACGAGTATCTGCTCTTCCCCGACGAGGGGCATGGCTTCGCCAAGCCTGAGAACAGGCTCCGCTTCTACGCGGTGGCGGAGCGGTTCCTGGCCCGTCACCTAGGCGGGCGGGCCGAGGAGGAGTAGGACACGCGCTAATGCGCGTGCTCAGCGGCCGGCGAGCGCGCCGACCAGGCCGTCGAGATAGCTGTCGATGAGTGTCCCGTCCGTGTCATGCGTCGGGTTGACCTCGGTGAGCACCAGGCCCGCGACCGACTCGTGGGCCAGCAGCACCCGCAGGCAGCTGGCCACCTGCTCAAGCGAGACACCCGAGCCGTAGTGCGGGAAGTTGCCGAGCGGCAGGTCCCCGGAGTCGACGACGTCCACGTCGAAGTGCACGACGAGCGGCCCTGACCTGGCCGTGACCACGTCCAGTGCATGCCTGGCCACGGCCGCCGGGTCGGCGGCCAGGGCCGGGGCTTCCTGGAAACTGACGCCCAGGTCGGCCAGGAAGCGCCGGCCGGTCTCGTCCGTCTCGCGTGGGTCGGCCCCGACCAGGGCCAGATGGCCCGGCTCAAGCAGCGGAGGCTCCCCGCCGAGGCCGGTGAGCTCCGGTGCGCCGTACCCCAGCAGGTGCGTGATGCCCATGGAGTCCAGGATCCCGGAGCCGCCAGACTGCGGCGTGCCCAGGTCGGCGTCCCCGTCCACGTAGAGCAGGCCGACATCGGGATGGGCGCGCCGGAATCCGGCGATCACCCCGAGGGTGATGGTGCAGTCCCCGCCGACCATCAGCGGCAGGCGGCCGCAGGCGACCACGTCTGCCACCGCGTCCGCGACTCGCCGCGCTACCCGGGCGACCGCGGCAAGGTTGCGGGCAGCGGGATGTTCATGGTCCACCGCGAACGCCGCCCCGGGCAGGTCGCCGTCGTCTGCCACGGACAGGCCTGCCGCCCGCAGCCGCCCGGCCAGGCCTGCGGAACGCAATGCGGCCGGGGCCCGTTCCTGGCCCGCGTGATGCGCACCCGCGCTGCTCGGGACGCCGATCATCACCCATTCACGCATGACTGCCTCCGGAATTCGTCACCAGCAAAATTGGTTAGATGGTAACGAGAGTCTATGACCGCCATACCTGTGGCGCAACCGGCTAATCTTCTTAGATGGTGATATCGGCTTGGATGCCCGGGGCACAGTGACCCGGGCGCCGGAAGGGGGCCCCGCAGCGGATGACTGAGCAGCAGGCCGCACCCGGCGACCGTCAGGTCCAGGCGAGCGCGGCGCCGGGTGAGCTCGAGGCGGTCCGTGCCTTCGTCAACACGCTCGACATCGAGCAGGGCACGGACGATTTGGCCACGGCCGCCGGGTTCGGCCGGTGGCTGTCAGGACAGGGCCTGCTGACCACGCCGGGCGCGGTGTCCGCCGCCGATCTGGCGAGCGCTGTTGCCCTGAGGGAGGCGCTGCGTGGTGTCCTGCGTGAGCACGCTGGTCATCCCGGCCATCCGGGCTTCCCGGCGGGTCCAGCCGGCTCGGCGGGCCCGGCGGGTGTGAGTGCCGTGGGCGCTGGCCCGGCCGACGAACTGCGAGCCGTCGCGGCCGGCCTGCCGGTCAGCCTGGGCGTGGACGATGACGGCACCATCGCCGCCGTTCCGGCCGTCACGGGCGCCGGGGGCGCCCTGGCCCGTCTCCTGCTCATTGCGGCCGCGTCGGCCGTCAATGGAACCTGGGCCAGGCTCAAGGCCTGCACCGCTGACGATTGCCAGTGGGCATTCTATGATCGCTCCCCGACCCGCAATGGCCGCTGGTGCACGATGAGCATCTGCGGATCCCGAGCCAAGTCCCGTGCCTACCGCCGGCGCACGCAGGAGTCCCGAGCCGAAGGAGTGGGACAGTAGTGGTGGAGATAAAAACGGGCTCAGACCTCGACGCCATGCGGGAAGCAGGCCGCGTGGTCGCCCGCGCTCTCGCGGCGGCCAGGGACACCGCTGACGTGGGCGTCCGGTTGCTGGATCTCGACGAGGCGGCGCACGCTGTCATCCGCGAGGCAGCGGCGCGGTCGCCATTCCTGCACTACCACCCGTCGTTCGCGCCGACGCCCTTCCCCGCCGTGATCTGCGCGTCGGTCAACGATGTCATCGTGCACGGCATACCCGACGGTTACCGGCTCCGTGACGGTGACCTGGTGAGCATCGACTGCGGCGCGGAACTTGCGGGATGGACCGGCGACGCGGCCATCAGCTTCGTCGTGGGCACGCCCCGTGCGGCGGACCTGCGGCTGATCGCTTCGGCCCAGGACGCTCTCACGGCGGGGATCGCCGCCGCGGTGCCCGGGGCGCGCATCGGTGACATCGCCAGTGCCGTCGGCCGGGTAGGGCGCGCAGCACGTTATGGCATCCCGTCTGGGTTTGGCGGCCACGGCATCGGCCGCCAGATGCACGAGGACCCGCACGTCCCCAACGATGGCAGGCCGGGGCGTGGCCTGCGGCTGCGCAGCGGCATGGCACTCGCCATCGAGCCGATGTTCATGGCCGGTGGCAGCGATGCCTTCCGGGTGGCCGGGGACGGCTGGGCGCTGCGCACCACGGACGGCAGCCGGGCCGCCCATGTGGAGCACACCGTGGCCATCACGGATGACGGGCCGCGTATCCTCACGCTGCCCTGACGGCCAGCCCGGGCTAGTCGCGCTCCGCGGGCAGGCGCCGGAGGATCTCCCCCAGCGTGCCCTTCACATCCGCCATGTCCGTCTTCAGCCCGGCAACGTCGGTCTTCAGCTGAGCAACATCGGTCTTCAGCCCGGCAACGTCGGTCTTCAGCTGAGCAACATCGGTCTTCAGCTGAGCAACATCGGTCTTCAGCTGAGCAACATCGGTCTTCAGCTGAGCAACATCGGTCTTCAGCTGAGCAACATCGGTCTTCAGGATGTCCACGTCCGAGGTCAGTTGCCCGAGCATACGGCCGTGCCGGTCCTGAGTCTTGTGGATCTTGGCCAGGTCGGCCCTGATTTTGCGCTGGCCATCGGCCAGGGCCCCGGTCTGACCGGGTCCTGCCCATGTCTCCAGCACGTCGACCCGCACCTCTAACTTCCTCACCCGCTCATCGGTGGTAGCCATGCGGGCCACCGTAATGACCTCATCTGACAGAATCGCATGGTTCACGGCTGGGGCGCAGCCCTTAGGACCGAGAGCGGACGAGTCTCATCGATGACTGTGTGCTTGGCTTGAGGTCTACACCACATGCCGCGAACCGGGAGTCGACCCCTGACCACCAACGAGCCCTCGGCCAGCTATCTCTCGAGGAAAGGCCTGGCCCGCCTGCATGACTCGATGGCCGCCCATGTCGCGGCCGGCCGCCTGCCGGGGCTCATCACCCTGGTGGCCCATGGCGATGACGTGCACATCGACACCGTGGGTGGTCCAGGATTTCTGGGCCGGCGTCAACGCCGCCACCGCGACCCCCTGACTGAGTGCTGTCAGGTACGCGACTGCTCCATCAGCGCGGCCAGGGCCGGCTCGGGTTCCAGCACATAGAGGCCGCCGCCGATCCGGTCGGTGGCCCAGATAAGCCCGCCCTCGTCGACGAACACGTCGTTGATCTGGGCGACGGGCTGGCCCGGCGGCACCTCGGGCACCCAGTGTGCGACCTCCACTGGCCGCTCCGCGTCAGCGAGGTCGTAGACGCGCACGCCAGCGCTGAAGTAGGTCGCGAACACGAGCCGCTCGCTGCGGTAGGACCCAGCCCGGTTCTCGTGCAGGTTGTGCGCCCCGAAGCGCAGTGGCAGGTCATCG
>Ga0207684_10001927_pt1 | contig 21511 bp, 17 predicted proteins | sample KBSK5501metaG_FD_184342 | JGI IMG/M metagenome (GOLD analysis project Ga0207684, IMG submission 184342) | Corn, switchgrass and miscanthus rhizosphere microbial communities from Kellogg Biological Station, Michigan, USA - KBS K5-50-1 metaG... | ecosystem: Host-associated > Plants > Roots >...
CGGTGCATCTCTACTACGAACAGGAGGCCGCGGAGGTGCTTGGTATTCCCTATGAGCAAGTGACTCAGGCTGCCCTCATCCCAGTTGCCTATACGCTGGGCACCGACTTCAAGCCGGTTTCCCGCATACCAATGGAGTCGATACTTCACTGGGACAGGTGGTAAGCCAACTCTCTTTGACAACTCCCATACCGATCATTTCTTAACGCTTTTGTAACTATACTCTGGTAATATGGTATTGAGCGAAGGTTTATCTTCGCTGCCGTCGAGTCAATTTTTACGTTTTGGTATCTGACCGGCGATGTGACCAGGAGAAGTGCATGAGCCTTAAGCATGCCCCAACACCTACTTCTATGAACCACGAACTGCGCAGCGGAGCAAATACGCGCATCACAGGACGCTGGCTCTTTGTTGCGCGGCTCTCGTTAGTTGTTGTCAGCATCTTTTACCTGGTGCTCTACGTCATCGGTACGCCAGTCTACTTTTCCTACCTCCACACCATCTGCACTGATTGTCTCGACGACCGCCTGACTCCAGACAAGCTCCATGCGCTCCAGGCGCTGAACATCTCAATCACGACCTATGCGGTCTACTGGGTGGCAATCAATCTCCTGTTTGCGCTGGTGTATTTCGGGGTGGCCGCACTCATCTTCTGGCGCAAGTCCGATGACTGGATGGCCTGGTTGGCCTCCTTCTCGCTCGTGGCCTTCGGAGCCTCCTTTGCAGGCATCCCTGCTGTGCTGGCTGCTGTCCATCCGGTCTGGTGGTTGCCAGTCACTCTGTTAGGTGAAGGTGTGCTCGGCTTTCCATCCCTCATGGTCTTCTTTTTTCTTTTTCCCACTGGCCGCTTTGTACCCCGCTGGACACGCTGGGTGGCCCTCGGGTCTGCTGTCCTGTTTGTGGTTACCGCTTTCTACCCAGTTTCATTCTCCAACTTCTCGACCTGGCCAGGCCTGCTCTTTCCTTTGGCGCAACTTGTAGTGTTTGGCTCGCTGGTGTTCTCCCAGGTCTACCGCTATCGGCGCGTCTCAACGCCTGTGGGACGACAGCAGACCAAATGGGTCGTCTTCGGCGCGGCAGTTGGGTTGCTGGGATTTCTGCTGCTGGGAGTTCTCCTGCCCGCATTGCTGCAGTTGTTCATTCCTTTACAGAGCTTAGATCTGCTCCTACTGATCCCGCTCTCGTTTGCCATTGCCATCCTGCGCTATCGGCTGTGGGATGTGGATGTGCTCATTAACAAGACCCTGGTTTATGGGCTGCTGACGGGCACACTGGTAGCCGTGTACGCTGGCTGCATCGTTGGGTTGCAGGCGCTCTTGCGGGGGCTCTTCAATCAGACCTCCGAGGTAGCTATCGTTATCTCCACCCTTGTTATTGCTGCCCTCTTCCAGCCACTGCGCAAGCGCATTCAGGCAGGAATTGATCGCCGCTTCTTCCGGCGCAAGTATGATGCAGCCCGCACACTGGCTACTTTCAGTGCGACATTACGTAATGAGGTGGACTTGGATCAACTGAGGGAGCAATTGGTGACAGTAGTACAGGAGACGATGCAGCCATCCTCTGTTTCGCTGTGGTTACGTAAAACCGACAGGAGGGCAAACCGCGACGCTAAGGGAGTTCATCCTCTGTCTACACATACTGAGCAATAGGAAGAGCAGCACTACAACTGCTCCTTCACTATGCTATAGTATGTGTCACACACAACAATCCAGCATGTTGAAAAGCTCGCGTTGTTGAGTGTATCATGAAAGCTCTTCCACTTGGATGCGCATTTCTTCTGATGCATTTTGTGTGCCTTTTGTGTATTCTCTCTTTGGGAGTGGTTTAGTCTTCTCCAAGGTATGGTCGTTTTCCATGCGGTCTCACCGTTCGTAACGCTTTTCGTAACGTTTTTTGGACGGCGCTCTGCTACAGTAGAAGCAGATGAAAACGATGAGACCGTCGCTCGCGCAGCATTGTCAGCGGTGACCTGGTGGGTGTGATGGAGACCTTCTTCTATTCTCGAGCAGATGGCGGGACGCGCATCGTCTTCTACTGGTATCTGCGTGTCCATAATCCACTCCTCAATGCCTTGGGCGGGGTACTCGAGCCATCAATTCGAGCCAGTCATGACCGATTCATGCGTGATGGCGAAGTGGGTTTGCAGGCCTACTGCCAGCAGCGCTTGCCGGTGGCAATCTGAAGACAGTAGCGGTACCACACAAGGGGTGAGCCGATGAGGCATCCGGTGAAAGGGGCTCAAGCCCACGTACAGTCTGAGCCATACGAGGAGACGAACACGCGCTTGCATGGGTATCGGCTTGTAATTGTGCGGCTCATGTGTCTCTCCTTGTGTGTGTTGTCTGTAGGATTCTTTGTCGCCAGCATCCCATCATTCTTTGCATACATCCATATCCTCTGCATGGGCACAGCCGCTACGTGCAGTACAAGCTCGCAACTCGCACCAGACGACCTTATACGACTTCACAAGTTGGGTCTTTCTATTGACTTCTTTGCTACATACACCATCGTCCTCGCTATCATTTTTGCCCTTGGCTACTGGTTTGTAGCTGCATTCCTCTTCTGGCGCAAGTCAGACGACCGTATAGCACTCCTCGCTGCCGTCACCCTGGGCACATTTCCGCTTGCCTTTAATGGTCAATTCCTTAACACGCTTTCATCACCCTGGTGGTTCCTGGCCCATTGCATCAGCTTTCTCGGCTCTGTTTGCATCGTCCTCTTCTTTTACATGTTTCCTAGCGGTCACTTTGTCCCGCGCTGGACGCGCTGGGTCATAGTGCCATCACTGGCGTATTGGGTGTTCGATGTCTTCTTCCCTGTAGCGCCGTTCAATCCGTTCTTTCGCTTCCCGGCGCTTGATATACTGATGTTTCTAGGCATTGTTGGTGGCATGCTCGTCGTACAGGTGTATCGCTATCGGCGGGTGTCCAATCCAATGCAGCGCCAGCAGACCAAGTGGGTCGTCTTTGGCATCACAATGGGCATTGGAGGTTTTCTGATAGTGATCTCAATTGCTGTTTACTTTCTTTCCTCGCTCTTCCCGAATGGCTCACTTGCAAGCTTAATTGGCTCCGCTACCGTCTATGGCCTCATGCTTCTTATCCCCCTCTCCATCGGTTTCGCGGTCTTGCGTTCAGAGCTCTGGGATATTGATCTCATCATTAACCGCACCCTGGTCTACGGCACATTGACAGCCGTGCTGGCCCTGGTCTATGTTGGACAGGTCATCGCGCTGCAATTCCTGTTGCGTGGACTCATCAGTCAAACCTCTGACATCGCCATTGTGGCCTCCACTCTCGCGATTGCCGCCTTGTTCCATCCCCTGCGCCATCGCATCCAACAGGCCATCGATCGCCGTTTCTACCGCCGCAAGTATGATGCGGCTCAAACACTCGCTACGTTCAGTGCTACGCTGCGCGATGAGGTGGACTTGGAGCAGTTGCGTGAGGCATTGGTCGCGGTGGTCGAGGAGACGATGCAGCCAGCGCATGTTTCGCTGTGGTTGCGCAAGCCAAAGCAGCAAGGAAAACACCAGGCCTGGATCTCCACTCGTCTGAGCTCTCCTCATGAAGAATGAGCAGATGAGGGAATGAGAGCCTCGCACATAGCTTCAGCCTGTTGAAAAGTCCCCAATAGTATATGCCACATGAGCAGAGCAGCAGAGTGTGCACGAAAGTAAGTGATATCTTGCCGTTCGTAACGCTTTCGTAACGTTTTTGCGACGGAGAGATGTTATGATGAGATTCGGATAGATGCTGCCATAATCCATGAACGCGGCGTCTTCGGTTCGTCGCAGAATCAGCACGCGGAAGAAGGGGAGCTCAGCGTGATCTTGTCACCTAATCCCATTGGCAACCAACTGAGGCGTCTGGGAAAGCGAGCACAACACCTGAAAGGAGCATGGGCTTGAGAAAAGATACAAGAAGCACGCCCTCGATAGAGTGCGGTGTGCAGAGTATGGGCTTACAGAACACTCCCGTTGAGCAATCATCACCTGCTTCTTTGAAGAGGGAGGCAGGATGCAGCACACTGAGCGTCCCAATGCTCGCAGCGCAGTGCCTGAAGGAAATCGACAACTTTCATCGGGGTGAACCATGCACGGATACCTATGGCGTCGAGTTAGTACGCCGAGCGACGATTCAAGAGGACCAGGAGGCCTGGGCATGGATGCAACACTGCTTTGGTGGAGTAGTACGTAGCTGGCTGCGGGGTCATCCCAGCAGAGAGACTGCCTGTCGTCTAGAGAGCGAAGAGAACTATGTTGCTCTAGCTTTTGAACGTTTCTGGCAGGCGACCACGTTAACCCAGCATGTAGAATTTAACACCCTTGCTGCTGCGTTGCGATACCTGCGTGCAAGTCTGAATGGTGCCATCGTGGATATGCTACGAGCGTATGCGCGGCCACGAGAAGTCCCATTACCGGAATCAGGTGCAAGAGAAGAGCCAAACGTGCAAGCCACGAACGACAGCTGCGAGCTCTGGGAGATCTTACAAACCATGTTGCCCAACATGCGGGAGCAACTGGTGGCCTATTTGCTTTTCCACGCCGGGCTCAAGCCCAGGGAGATTGTCCGTTTCTGCTCTCAGGAGTTTCCTGACATTCATGAAATCTATCGCCTGCGCCGCAACATTTTGGAGCGATTGCTTCGCAATGCCGATCAACTTCGTTGGCGGCTCACCATGGTTGAAGGAGATCCATGGGATCGCGATAAACTTACTGTGCAAGAGTAGAATACACCAATAACTCATTCTCTATCTCAGTGAAGATGTCTTAACTTGAGCGACCCGCTAAACCTGATGCATAGATGGTCAAATCGATACTGAAAGTCACCGAGCCCCAGCGGTTCGTAACGCTTTCGAGACAGTGCTATAGTAATATGATAGTGTGGAAGGTAAATCCTTCCACGTATGATAGATAGGTATGGAGATAGCGGGAGTCAGTTCCGTTCCTTGCAGGGCAGCAGTGATATCTCAATGGAATAGGACGATCAGGAGGCCAGCGATGCATTCAGATTACGAATCGACACCGGGAGTACAAGCTTCCAGAGTGGGAAGTGCATCAGCCACACGCTTGCACGGGCGTTGGCTCGTTCTAGTGTGGATCATGTTGGGAGGAGTGGCAGTATTCGCTCTGTTTGTCTTCATTGCTAGCCTTCAGGTGTACTATCTGCAACTGCATACCATCTGTCGGGCCGCTTCTTGTGCAGTTGGGCAGCTCACCCCAGCCACAGTAGAGACACTTCACAACCTTGGCATATCAATCGATGGTTATACTCTCTTCAGGCTCATCAGCAACATTGCCTCTGCTGTCGTCTCGTTTGCAGTGGCTGGAGTCCTTGTCTGGCGCCGATCCGATGAATGGATGGCGCTCGTCGTGGCATTTATGCTTGTCATGTTGGGTGTCGTCGGGATCACGAATACAGTGGCCGGGAGTGCTTCATCGTGGCACTTTCCTGCCCAGCTTGTGAGTGTTCTCTCGTTTCCGACCTACTTTCTTGTCTTTACGGTCTTTCCCGATGGACGATTCGTGCCTCGCTGGACACGCTGGCTGGTCATCACCTTTCTGGCGCTGTCGGTGTGGTATACCTTCTTTCCTGGCGTCTTCAATGACAATAGCTGGTTCAACCTGTTCAATACACTCCTGTTTGTCGGTCTTTTAAGCAGCCTCCCAGCTATTCAGATCTACCGCTATTGGTGCGTGTCTACACCTCTCCAGCGCCAGCAAACCAAGTGGGTCGTCTTTGGTTTAGCACTGGTATTCGCGCTAGGGTTTGTGCCCTATCAACTGACCCTGCTCGTTCCGTCACTCAATCAGCCAGAGTCGCTCTATCCGCTACTCTTTAACCCAGACGCAGGCGGGAACCCTTTGGGTCTTCTGCTTCCGCTCTCTCTTGGCATTGCGATCCTGCGCTATCGCCTGTGGGACATTGACATCCTCATCAACCGCACCCTAGTTTATGGCATCTTGAGTGCTATCCTTGCTCTAGTCTACGTTGGCCTCATCTTTGCCTTGCAATACCTTCTCCGGGGCCTCATCAACCAGAATAATGATGTTGCTATCGTGATTTCTACGCTCACTATTGCGGCCCTGTTCCAGCCGTTGCGAAGGCGCATCCAGCAGACCATCGACCGCCGGTTCTACCGGCGTAAGTATGATGCTACCCGTACTCTCGCTGCTTCTAGTGCGACTTTACGGAATGAGGTGGACTTGGATCAACTGAGGGAGCAATTGGTGGCACTAGTACAGGAGACGATGCAGCCAGCGCATGTTTCGCTGTGGTTACGCAAATCTGACAGGAAGACAAACCGCGACGCATGGGGAGTTCATCCTCTGTCTGCACATGCTGAGCAATAGGAAGAGCAGTACTACAACTGCTCCTCAATTATGCTATGGAAAGAGGGATAGTCGAGGCCCTTTATATTAGTGCCGAACCCCTCTTGACAATTACCTCATTAATCATTATTATTTGATATGTCACTATGACACGTCTACGTGACATGACGACATAACTTAGCAAGAAAACCAAATTGATTATAGGACTTAAATGTACGAGCTTATCATTCTTTCCTTTTTGATAAGATATCCAATGCATGGCTATCTCATCGCCAGAATTATCAATGACATGATTGGTCCTTATGCCAGGTTCAGTAATGGACGGCTCTATCCTTTGTTAGCTAAGTTAGAAGAGGAAGGATTGATTGTTGCTTATACGGAACCCAGGGACACGCACAAAGGCGAACGTCAACTTCGTAGCTATCAGATTACGGAAGAGGGCCGCAAGCGTTTTCACGATTTGATGATGGACACAACGTCAAATCCTGGCGATTACCAGAGGATTTTCTTACATAAGGTGCCGTTTCTGGAATTTTTGAAATCTGCCGAGCGCTTGTACCTGGTCAATCACTACGTCAATTACTGCCAGGCTCATGTATTGCATCTGATAGCCGAAGAGGAAGATTTAGCCCAGACGAATCATTTGAGTCCTTCCCAGCTTGATGCAACTTTGAATGTGATGCAGCACATGATTGACCAATGGCAATTAGAATTTGATTGGGCTAAAAGCTTACATGAAAAAGAGTTGGCACGAATCGAATCAAACACATCCGGAGTTCTAAACCTGGAGCAAAGTAACAAATCGTTGATACAACATGAATACAGCTATAGACCAGAAGGAGATTGATCAATGGAAATAGAAGGAAAAGTAACTTCCACATATAAAGATACATCTCAACCTGTACTCACAATACGTGGCAAACCAGTGAATCCCTGGCTGGTCCTGGTTTCATTGGTTTTTGGTTTTTTCATGTCATTGCTGGATATAACCATCGTAAATATCGCCATTCCCAGTATTCAAAGTAACCTGAATACTAACCTTACCACTGTCACCTGGGTTTTGAATGCCTACAGTCTCGTATTTGCGATTTTACTGGTCACGATGGGCCGCTTCGCAGACCAGTACGGTCGTAAGCGTATATTCATGATTGGCATGGTCATCTTTAGCCTTGGATCTTTGCTGTGCGCGCTCTCACCCACGATGGCCTCGCTCACCGGTTGGCCAGGCATTAACTGGTTGATCGGCTTTAGAGCTTTCCAGGCGATTGGAGCCGCTGCATTGAACCCTGTGAGCCTGGCAATTATCATAGCGGTCTTTCCTCGAGAGCGGCGCGGAGCCGCCATCGGCGTATGGGGTGCATTATCAGGTTTGGCAGCTGCTGCTGGTCCTGTCCTTGGCGGCTTCCTGGTGCAGAACTTCGACTGGCGCTGGATTTTCTTCGTCAATCTCCCTTTCTGTATTGTCGGTCTGATTATGGTGGCACTATTTGTGCCGGAAACGCGCGAGCCTGGTACCAGTAAGAAATTAGACCCACTTGGCTTGCTAACCTTGAGCATAGCAATATTCTGCCTTGTGTTGGCGATCATGCAGGGGAATGACTGGGGTTGGACTTCTACTCCTGTACTCTCCCTCTTTGCAGGTGCGCTTGTAGCATTGATTCTTTTCATCATAGTTGAAACCAGGGTAGCGGAGCCGATTGTTGACTTCAGCCTGTTCAAAATTCGCAGCTTCAGCGCTTCGAGTGTAGCTATTTTTCTGTTTGGAATAGCTATTCAAGGCGCGTTTCTGCTGGTGGTCCTTTACTTTATCGATGCACAGGGATACACTCAGCTGGATGCAGCTTACGCAATCTTGCCAATACCGCTGGCCTCGTTTGTCGTATCCGTGTTTTCTGGAGCTTTTAGTGACACTCCGCTTGGGCTGAAGCCAAACGGCTTCTTTCTTTGCGTTTCTCATAGCTACCCTTTCTCGCTACGAGCTACACCAGCATGAACATGATAACGCATGCCGATGGGCGGTGCCATAACGCCAACTACTGGGAGTGAACCCAGATACTTTTGTCGAATATTGATGCTCCCAACTCCATCGCGGTGATACGTCCACTTGCACTTGGGACAGCGAAACACTCGGCCTTGCACCTTGCTGCGTACATACCTACAGCAAGGGCAGGTTCTACTGGTGTAACGTTCATCCTGCAAAGCTACGGACATGCCCACTCGCTCAGCTTTGTAGGTAAGCTTAAAGCGGACAGAGCCATGCGACCACTGGTGTATCTTCTGGTTGTTGGTATGCCCAATATCGTTGTCTTGTCTAATATCGCGCACATCGCCAATGACAAGCGTTTGCACTCCTGCTTGATGCAGAGTGGTGATCAATGTGCTCGTCTGTCTGTGCTCAATATCCTTGATTTGATGCTTGATCTTCCTGAGTTGCCTTTTCTTGGAAGCTATCAACTTCTTCCGCCGCTTTGAGCCCTTCTTCATCCTACCAACAATGCGGCTATTAAGAACGGCTTGTAGCTTGTTGCGATACTGTATCTTCGAGCGGAGATAGCGCCCGTTGAGAATATGGGTCTGCTCGCCATCGTGGGCTACTGCCATATGTATCTCACCCAGATCGATTCCCGCTACCTGACCGCCATGGGGCTGCTCTCTCGGCTGCTCTTGCTCGTACGTTGCAATGGCTTCGTACTGCATACCTGTCCAATGAAGAACGACCGTATTGGGCAGTTCCCAGCGCCAATCGAGCACAAGCGGTTCATTGCCCTTGCCATTGGAAAGCCGGAGCTTGCCATCTTTGAGGCTCATGGCAGAACGCTTGTACTCAATCCTGAAGTACCATTTGCGTCTCCTGGGAGGCTTCGCATCAGGTTGGCCCAACTTTTTGCGCTCCCGCCAACTCGCAAGACTGGCAAAGAAGGCTTGTACACAGGCATCAGCGGTATGGGCATGCAGCTTACTGGAAGTGTGCCAGCGCATCAGGTGTTTGGGTTTGAGCCAGATACCTTTCTTGCGCACGGTACGCCAGAAAGAAATGACCGTTTGAGAGTAGAGCTTACCGCATTCACGGGCTAACTCGTCTAGCTGATCAGTCTTGCCAATATGTACACGACGCACCTGATACATGCTACAAGCCTTTCTGCGCTTCAATGTAACGCTCAATGGTTTCTTTGCTTACATTCCCTGCGGTTGAGGCAAAGTAGGAACGCGTCCAAAGTGCAGGCATCTTGCTCACGACCTCCCGAAACTCTCTACGGAGACGAAAGGAAGTAACACCCTTCAGTTCTTTTACCACCTCAGCCGCACTATCTGAGGGCCAGACGCGCACAAACACAAGGATGTGATCAGGTTGAATAGCTAGCGAGAGAAGGAGCCAGCCTTGATCTTTGCACTTCTGCTCAATGAGTTGCTGGCATCGCTCCTTGACCTCTCCTACCAGGATTGGCTTACGGCGTTTGGGACACCAGATGAGATGATACACAATCAGGTGTACTCTGTGCTCATCTCGCTGGTATTCAAGATGTTGGTTTGTTGTATTCATATGTAGAGTATATACTATATTTCGACAGAATACAAGGGTTGAAACCACTGAGAAACCCGCCTAACCACTGGGATTAGAAATCCCGTGGCTTGCGGCGGGTTCAATTCCTGTCAGAAGATTAATCCTCGTATCTCAGGAATAGTGGGCATGGCGCTGCTTGCTATAGGCTTCTTCGCGCTTGCTACGCTCAATGTTAACTCAACGTTCCTCGACACCACATGGCGTGGCATTATTATCGGCGCCGGGATGGGTCTGTGTTTCCAGAGCTTCCCGAATATGGCGCTTTCTGAAGTGCCTCGCGCAAAATTGGGCGTAGGCAGCGGAGTGTTCAATACTTTCCGCCAGATTGGTTTTGTATTGGGTGTGGCTATACTGATTAGCCTGTTTGTAGGTCAGATCAAGACGAACATCGAGCAGGCTCGTACCAATTCTATTCAAATTGTCCAAAATAATACCACCATTCCGGCACAGTTCCATCAACCCATCATCAAAGGGCTGGAGAGTTCTGGGAGTAATGTGAATTCCAGCCAGATTAAGCCACAGCGGGTCGACCTGACTCAATTTGCCCAGTATGCGCCCCCAGCCTTTCGAGAGCAGGCAAAGGCGAGCCTGAAAGCACTCGGCGATCAAATCTCAGCCGAATTCAAGAAAGGGGTGGTGAATTCTTTCATTGCAACCTGGATTGCCGCAGGTATGTTTGCCTTGTTGGGGCTTATAGGAGCCCTTTTTACCAGGATGCCGAGCTATAAAGCGGCTGCACTTGCGCAAGATGGTAAACCGTTAGAAGAGGTTGATGTTCCTGCTGGTTCGTAAGTGGGTTAATTCACCAATCCCCATGGCTTGATGCGTTTGCGGGCCTTTTGTGCCTCCTGGTGGTTGCCAAGCGCCTCGTAGACATCCGCTTTGAGAACCCAGGCGGGTGTGTAGTTGCGGTCAAGTTCTGTTGCTTCGTTGAGTGCGTCAAGCGCGGCGCGGTTATGTCCATAACGGACGAGCGCCTCTGCTTTGTTACACCAGGCAACGGCGCTGCGTGGATTAATCAGCAGCGCGCGGCTATAAGCGTCAACGGCTCCGGCATAATCGCGCAAGTAAGAACGCGCATTTCCTAAGCCATTCCAGGCCTGGAAACTATGCTGATCATAGGTGAGGGCCTGGTCATAGGAAGCAATGGCTTCCTCTGGCTGGTTCATATCCATTTCAGTGTCGGCTTTGCCAATCCAGGCCGCAATATACTTTGGGTCGATGGTTAATGCTCGCTCAAAATGAACCAGGGCCTGTTGATTTCGCAGTAGGCGCTTTAAGGCAAGCCCCGCGCTTACCCACACAACAGGGTTTTCAGGCTCAATTTCGATAGCTCGCTGATAAGCATCGTACGCTTTCTTATAATTTCCCTGGCTATAAAGCGCTGTTCCTTTGCCATTCCATGCATAAAAATTTCGCGGCTCTATGCTTAACGCTTCCTCATAAGCATGTAAGGCCTGAGAGTAGTGTTGCTGTTTCAGCAACTGATCACCCTGCTGGCATTTCTCTCGCACACTGCCACTTGTATTTTTTCTCACTGCTCGTTGACTACCAGAGGAATCTTCGCGCCTGGTTCCAACCTGAATAGCAGGTGAAGAGGAATTTGTGCCCTGGCTCACCAACGGGTTGCCCCAGGTATCAGGTTGTGAGTTTTGCACTAAAGCAAACATACCCGAACTGGGGCGAGTAGCCTGGTCGAACTTGTGCATAAACTCAAGCATATCGATGAAGCGATCTTCAGGACGCGCTGCCAGAGCGTGCAAAACCACGGTATCCAGGGCAGATGGCAACTCATTATTGAATGTGGAAGGAGGAAGTATTGGGCCACCACGCTCATCGAAAGGATTATAGCCGGTAAGCATTTCATACAAGACCACTGCGCAACCGAACTGGTCGCTACGTGGGTCTACTACTCCGCTGGTCTGCTCGGGGGCCATATATCCAACTGTGCCGCGGACTGTAATCGTCTTCCCGACGCGCGCCCCAGGCTCCAATGAGCGCGCGATACCAAAGTCGGTGATAACCAGGCGACGATCTTCCTGGTGGATCAATATATTTTCAGGTTTAATATCGCGGTGGATTACAGGTCGTGGCCGTGTATGTGCGTAGTGTAGAGCGTTAACCAGCTGATGAAAATCATGGATAGTCTCTGCGGCTGGAAGTGGACCGTTGATGACTGCTAACCTGGTACGTAAAGACCCCGATGTATATAACGGCATGACGAGGAAAACGCTAGGCCCGTCTTTGCCGTAGTCGAGAATCGGAGCAATATTCGGGTGGTCAAGGGTAGCTGCAATGCGAGCTTCGCGCAAGAAATGTTCTTGCTCGTTAGGTGTTGTCTTGTTTTGCAAAAGCACTTTTATGGCTATGCGGCGAGACAGATTTTGATCTACTCCGCGAAAGACAGCCGCATATCCGCCCTTACTTATCAAAGCCTCCACTACATATCGCCCAGCCAACGCAGTACTTAGTAAGGGTAATGCGCATACACGACAAAAAACATCGCTGTCTCGATTATCGTTTCCGCAGTCAGCCAGGTCGGCGCAACGTCGCATTCCTTCTCCATAAATCGGGCATAAATCAAAGTATTTGGGTGTAATTGATTATATCACCTGTTGTTCTAATTGAAGCGCCCTTTCCTGGCACAAAAGAGCTTCTTCTGTTCTAGCAAGCATCTCAAGCACTATGGCTTTATTATACCAGGCATCAGGTTCAACTGGTGCGAAAGATGTTGCCTGGTCAAAGGCTGAAAGAGCCTCATCCAGGTGACCAAGGGTAAAGAGTGAAAGTCCCTTATTATTCCAGGCAGCGCTATATCGAGCATCCAGAGCCAGTGCATAATCGAAAGCGCTCAACGCTTCTTCGTCGCGCCCTAACTCGTGTAGCAGGCTGCCTTTGTTAAACCACGCTGAGATTAACCCATCATCAAATTGAAGCGCCTGGTCATAGGAAGAAAGGGCATCCTCATACAGGTGCAACGCAGCTAGAACATTTCCTCGATTATACCATGCGCCAGCGAGTGCCTGGTCAAGCGCAAGTGCACGGTCGTAATCCACCAATGCCTCAGCATAACGTTTCAGGTCACGGAGATCATTAGCTTTATCAAACCAGACGAGGGGGTTCTCTGGAGAAAGCATAGTTGCACGCTCATGAAGGACCAATGCCTGATCAGGACTTTGTAAGCGGCGTAGAATATTGCCTTTGATGTCCCACATAGTCGCGTTGTCAGGCTCGAGAGCAAGCGCCCGGTTGATAGCGAGTAATGCATCCTCGTATCTGCGCAAACTGAAGAGTGCATCGCTCATCGCCTGCCAAATAACCCCTTGTGTGGCGTCCAATACTAGCGCACGGTCAAATGCAAATAATGCTTCTTCGAGTCGATTTAGTTCAACCAGGGTAATACCACGACCGCTCCATGCAAACACATAATTTGGATCTAGTGCAAGGGCCTGGTCATAACAAAACATCTCTTCACCATAATGGTGCAACTCATGCAAGACGTGCGCGCGAGAATTCCACAAATCAGGATCATTTGGATGCAGCGAGAGTGCCTGATCGTAGGCTAAAAGAGCCTCTTCAATATGCCCAAGGTGTAATAAGGCTGCCCCTTTGCCACCCCACGCTACAGCGGATACAGGGTCATTGGTTAGCGCTACTTCATAGGCAGCGAGTGCATCATCATAGTTACCTCTTTGATAAGCTCGGTCACCCTCTGCCAACCAATCTTGTTCTGCTTTGATTTCACCTGACTGTGTAGCAATAGCTGGAGAGCCTGCTTCATCGACGGGGCGGATCGGTAACTCAGATTTTACCAGAAATATAATCGGACCATCTTGCCCATAATCGATGACTCGGATACTTCCAGTTTCATCAATGCGGCCTGAAAGCGCAAATGCCAGTTCTGCATCCTGTAAAAAAATGTCGCGTTCTTCCTCACTCGTCACATTTGGCTGAAGAGCGCGTAAAGTCACAGGTAGTTCTTCACGATGATCAAGGGCACTCAGTGTAATGGTGTTATGATCTTTGCATATCAGACCCTGGATTTCGTATCGCGCCTGCAATAATGATCCCTGTAGGGGGATACCACACTTAGCACAGAAGCGCGCTTTGTCAAGATTTTGAAACGAGCAACCTTCAGTATCCAGGCACATCCCCATGTTACCATTTTCCCTTCCAAACACTTACATTCTATGAATATAACGTTTAATGATGCCTACTGTAGCTAAAATGTACCCGCTTTGTCAATGAGTTTCTGAGACTCTCCCTGCTATAGCACAGGAGGTTCCTGGATCGTCCGCAACGCTTCTAATCTCCCTCGTCGGTAGATCAGCTCTTGTTGAGGTTCTCCAGAACTTTGAGGCAGACGCGCTCCGGCACCGGTTATGCCGATGCTTCGGGGCAGGACTTGCCCCTCTTTCGCACGTTGGTGTAGTCGCTCCATCGCTGCCCGTAGGCGCGTCTCTGCACCCTCCCACTCGTCGTGGGCGATGGAGGGGATACTGTTTGGTGGTTCGAGGAAAGCTGCTAAGAACGCCGAGTACAAGTCGCGCTGGACGGGACCAACCCCGCAGGCGCACTCGTGCCAGCGCTGCGGCAGCGGCTTTTTCGCGTACGTCCGGCAGCCGTGGCAGTACTGCGACAGTTTGGTGGTGTGCGTGGGGACCTCGTGCAGGGCGCCGCCAGTCTTTGCAACTGTGCGCCTCAGATGGTCTATAAGCGCCCCTGGAGCACGCAGGCTCAGGCTCCTCCCAAACAGTTTCTGCCAGCCTTGGTAGGAAATCTTCTCGATACGGATGTCGTTACCGACACAAACAATCTCGTTGACGAGGCGGCCATGCAGGCTCTTGCGGTGGGCGGCAAGTTTGCGTTCCTGGTGGGCGAGCCTGCGTCTGGTTGCGAGATAGCCCCGGCTGTTCTTCCAGGTGTGTCGCCCTTTATCACACCTTTTGACGCGGCCTTTCTCGTCATAGTTGTGCGGGTTGTTGGCACGGCGCTGACGGTCCAGCCTGCGCTCTAGACGCCGCTTGATGCGCGCATCGGGCCTCAGTTCTTCGCACAAGGGAAGAAGGCGCGCCTCCCCTTGCCGTGGCACCACAGCGAGCGTCGAGGGTCCCAGGTCCAGCCCGACCACACCGGCACCCGGCTTGTTCTTCGGCTTCTGATAGGGGATACCCTCCAGGGCGAGTTGCACGTAGTAGCGATAGCCACGTGCATCGGCTCCTTGCGCCTTCGGGCTCGATGCCTTACGCCGAAGCAGCCGTGCATACTTGATGCGGCACGAGAGTCCGTGCTTGACCACCGGGTCATGCCAGTCGATGATGGCCGGGATGCGGTCCTGGCCCCAGACGAGCCAGCCCTGGTTGCCCTCCTGGGGAGGTTGGAGCACGAAGCGCAGCCCCGTATCGTTGCGCTTGCCCTCCAGGCTGTCGAGGCCACGCCCCCTGCTGCGAAAGCGCACGCGTTTTGCCTGACCAAGGCACACCCGGTTGGTTGCGCGGTAGGCCCGGGTGGCCAGGGTTTGCGCGGTCACCGCGTCGAGGTGGTCGGATATCCAGGTGCAGTTCGCATCTCTGGCAAAGGTGTGCAGGGAGTAGGCCGAAAAGCCGTAGGCGTGCCGCAGACGTGCGAAGGCTGTTGCGCGCTCCTGCTTGTGCGTCCTGGGAATGGCACGCGCCTCATGCCACTGTGGGTCCGCCCGCATCCGGTGCAGACGCGAAAGCGCCTCGCCCAGCAGCGCATTGTAGAGGCAGCGCGCCGCCTCAAAACGTGCGCGCAGGCGCCTGGCCTGCCCGGGATCCACAGACAGGGGTAACTCGAGCAGGAAGGTGGAAGTCTTGCCCCTGGTCTTCTGTTTCTTCTTCTGCATGCTCGTGGCCTCTCGCTCTTCTCCTGCTCGCATGTATGACCTGATGGACAGGGCTTGCGTGACCAGGGTCCCTTCCCTCCCGTTCATGTTTCTCCTCCATTCTCATTCTTTGGCGACGAGCAAAAAGCGGCAATGCCTGCTGTTGCTCTCCCTTCGCTCGGCTGAAAGCTGGACGTACCATCCGCCTGGTTCCTGCCTTCACCAAGACGCAATCTGCGCTTGCTTCTCTCTTTCCTTTGCATTCCCCGCCCGGCATACCCCTGGGAGGGCTCTTCATCCCCAGGATGAATCGCAGTGGCTTTCGAGCCCAGTTCTCGTTAGCTGATGGGATGGGTATGAAAAGTTGCGTGAAGTAATTTTCTGCACATCTCATGCGTTGGATACCATGAAAATCTCTAGTTTGTAAGCAGAAATACCCTAGCTGTAGTTTATTTGATAAACTATAATGGACTGTATGAGACATAGGCTTGTTCGTCTCGGTCTATTCAATCTCGTGAGATGACAAGGAAAAGGCTAAAACGTTTTTATTGAGCTATCAGGACAAAAAGGAATAGCTGATATGACCGCAGATACAATCCAGAATTCGAGCAATAACGACCTGGAGCAGAGTCATGTAATTCGAGTTCTGCTCGCAGATGACCATGCCCTGGTTCGTGAGGGTACTCGTCGCTTACTGGAGACAGAGTACGATGTCGAAGTTGTGGCTGAAGCTGCCAGTGGTGAGGAGGCTGTAGAGTCCACAAAAAGACTTCACCCGGATATCGCCATTATGGATATTGCTATGCCCGGCATGGGTGGCATCGAAGCTACACGCGCTATTAAAGTGTCCTGCCCTGAAACTGCCGTAATGGTATTGTCAGCGTATGATGATGAACCATATTTAATGGCGTTGCTTGAGGCAGGTGCTGCTGGTTTTCTGCTTAAAAATGTGCACGGTCAGGAACTGATCAGCGCTATCCGGGCCGTATCACGTGGTGAATCAGTCTTACAACCTTCTCTGGCTGAAAAAATCATGCAGCGCATGTCTAACCAGAGAGAGACTATACAATTTAAGACAGATCTACTGAGCGAACGTGAATTTGATGTTTTGCGCCTGGCGGCGCGAGGGTTGCCAAACAAAGAGATTGCGCGTCGGCTGGGATTGAGTATTCGTACGATACATAGTCACCTCGCCAACATTTTCATGAAAATGCAGGTTGGTTCTCGTACCGAAGCTGTCTTGCTGGCATTACGCCAGGGCATGATTTCTCTGCAGGATACCTATGACACACAGTAATATCGATAGCATCGAGCTAAATGAATTTCCACGTATGAAGTACGCAGTGGCTATTCTCTCCGTCTGTATCGCACTTGGCCTGTTCACCTGGTCACTCTACCATTACCAGCCAAACCCCAATTTCTATGGTCCCCGTGCGATCTATAGTATGTTGCTCCTATCAATAGTGCTTGCTTTGTTGGGACGTGTGATACTTTTACGTATGCTGAAGCTAGAGACAGCGAATACAGATGCTCTCCGTTATCCTCTTCGTACAACATGGCGTTTGCTATTTCTCTTTGATATAACTGCTCCACTCTATCTAGCTGCCGGAGTATTAATTGGCCCTCCCGCCGCAGTATTATTAGCATTGATTACTCAAACAATATTACAGGGTTTCACGCTCTCGCGAAGATTTGTTTCCTGGCCGGAAGCCTGTTACCGCATCGCAAGCACTGCCTTGATCGCTCTCATTTCCAGCACAGTCTATAGTTGGGTTAGTGGGCCTCCACAAAACCATTTTATAAATCACTTTGCACCCATAGCGGAATCCAAAGAGTTTCTTGGCTCAATCCTGGCTGCCACAGTTATGATGTTATTGCTTATTGTGTTTTCACTAACTATCATTGCACAAATGAACCATGCTGGTCTAAAAGCAGCCTGGCAAGAATATTTGCAGTCATCGGTGCTGCGCTTCCAGGTACTGGTTCTGACTGTGGGGCCACTCTTGCCAGTTGTGGATATCTTTGATGACCGTGCTGCAGAACTGGCCTGGCTCTTTTTTCTAGTGCCGCTTTTTGCGATCTATTATCTTGCATTGATCAGTACGCGATTATCCATTCGGACAGATGAACTTCAACATACTCTTCAAGATCTGAGCAGTGCTAGAAGGCGACAGGATGAGTTGCGTGACTATGCCTCTCTCATCACACGCGTACAGGAAGAGGAACGCCGGCGTCTTGCGCGTGAGTTACACGATGATACAGCGCAGGCGCTCATAGCGCTTTCTCTGGGGCTGGATGGTCTTGGCCGCGCAATCGGCAAACTTGATCTATCAGAGAAAGATGTCCAATGGCTTGCCAATCTGCAAGCCATGGCTGATCGTACACTGGAGGGGGTACGCCGTGCATGCCGGGATCTTCGTCCCTCAGTACTTGATGATCTTGGCCTGCGTGCTGCTTTAGAATGGCTGAGTGATAGCTCCTCGACTCGCGGTGTTCCCAGCATCTTTAGATGCACTGGATTGCCTCAACTCACTTCTCCTGAAGCCGAAATTGCTATTTTTCGTATTGTTCAAGAAGCGTTATCCAATATTTGGCGGCATTCTCGAGCTACTCAGGCAAGCGTTGAACTCAAGTATCTTCCGCATCTCTTACAACTTACAGTATGGGACAATGGCAAGGGATTTTCTGCCGAGCAGTATCTTGATTTGTCTCATAATACACAGTCGGGGTTGGGTCTGGTCGGCATGCGTGAACGTGCAATCTTGATCGGTGCAAGCCTTAAGATCATTTCGTCACCTGGTGAGGGGTGTACGCTTGAAATTTCTCTTCCCCTAACGTAGAAATTCATCGGCAATAAACAATGACGTGCCTGTACTTTTTAGGTATATCTACTGATGTGTTCACCATTTGAGTTAGTGCATAGTATAGGGGGTGGCTTTCACAGGCAGTTTGTTATGAATGAAGTTTACTTTGGATGGTGATGGGTCGATACGCTCACAGAATGGAACCGGGACCGGACTGTGGGAACAAACGTTATCGACCTGGAATATGTCATCGTCTGAACCGAAAAGGGAAGAGTTTTGGTCTCTCCGTGCGATCTTCTCCTAAGGAAAAGAAGCTTCGATGATATACATTACTGCCTAGGAGCCTGCCCTAACCTATCACTCTCCAAGTGAACGTACCCCCGTTTCTAAGCGGGGCTTCTACGCAGTTGCTCGCGTTGGACGCGTCCCGCCCAAAAGCTGTTGAAGCCCGAGTTTCAGGATATTTTTGGCAGCGTTGGTATCCCGGTCGAGTTCACACCCGCATTCGCACGAATGCCAGCGTTCCGACAGATCTTTTTTCATGACGGCTCCGCATCCTGAACAGAGCTGGCTGGTATATTTGGGATCGACTTGTACCAGTGTTCTACCGGCCCATGCTGCCTTGTAGGAACACAATTGCACAAATTGACTCCAACCAGCATCGACTATCGATTTGTTTAACCCCGCTTTTGCAGCTGCTCCATTGGGGAGGTACTGCCCTGTCCCTTCGTCTTGTTTGGGTTGCGGGCGTTTCACGAGGTTCGTGGTGTGCAGGTCTTCAAAGGCGATGATCTGATAGCGGTTAACCACTATCCGGGACTGTTTGTGCAAGAAATCCTGACGTTGATTGCGTATCTTCCGATGGGCTTTGGCGACTGCCTGCACGGCCTTTTTGCGCCGATGGCTCCCGCGCTTCTTTCTGGATAACGCCTCTTGCAACTTTTTCAGGTGCTTCTCTGCTGTGCGATAGTAGCGCGGATTGTCGATAAATGCTCCACTGGACAAAGCGCCAAAGTGGCTGACTTCCAGGTCAATACCCACCTCCTCATAGCTGACAGGCAAGGCTTCGGGCTTGCCGATCTCACACGTGAAGACCGCGTACCAGTGCTCTCCCTCGCGTTTGATCGTGAGCGTTTTGATCGTGCCTGCCAGATCTCGATGCAGATGCAGCTTGACCGTGCCGATCTTCGTGAGACGCAGGTTGACGCTGACCATGCCTTTTTTGTCTGCCGGGCGCTTGTGCTCTACCAGTTTCCAGCCCGCACCATCGGGATACTTAAAGGAGTCGTAGCGATTGCGCCCCTGAAAGCGGGGGTATCCTGGCTTCTCGCCATTTTTCATGCGCCGAAAGAGGGCTTTGAACGCATTTTCCAGGCGAAACAAGACATCTTGAAGCACATGCGAAGCAATCTCTTGATACTCTGGCCGGATCTCTTTGATGTCCACCAGATCGCGTTTTTGCTCATAGACACTGATCGCGTACTCTTTGATGAGTTGCTTGCGTATTTCGTTGTCGTAGTAGTTGGGATGGCGCTTCACCTTGAGTTCGTAGGCGTCCCGGCGCTCTTGCAGACCAGCGTTGTAGAGTTCGCGGCAGAGGTTGAGTACCCCGTCCAGTTTGTCTGTCGTGGTTTTGTTTGGGTAGATTCGGTATTTGTAGGCTTTGATACTCATGGTTGCCGCTTTCTGGTCATGTGGGAAACGGGCGAATGCTTGTCCGTTTCCCACATGCTTACAGACCTCTTCTTTTACGCCTCTTGCAAAACGGTCATCCGTTCCTTTGCAAGGTAACTCCTGTAATCCTGTCCCAATTCGATCTATTTTAGTATGGTATCCCCACTCATATCTCCCACACTGCGAGCGCTAGTACGAACGAGACCAGAACGCACCGCCCCAGAACTGCTTCTTCACTTCGGGAAAGCGTTGAAACACGAGGCGTCCGGTGGTTCCTTTCAAGGTATGAGCGATCTGTGCAGGAGCAATAGCCGGGGGAGCACTCAGAAACAGATGGAGGTGATCCGCCTGGAAGTTGAAAGCACCTATCGTCCAGGCGTTTACTTCACAAATCCGGCGGAGTTCTTACTCGACAAACGTAGCAATCTTCCCGATCAAGATGCGTTTGCGATATGTGGGACACCAGACAAATTGATGGGCTAACTTGTACGTAACGTGTTTGGGGTTGTGCCTCCATACACGTCAGTATTACATGTGTTCTAACTTGACAGAAGAGTCATATTGGGCCGCCTTACCCCTACTTGAAAGATAGGGGATGCGGCGGCCCTTTCCTCAACTCATCCTTTTCTACCTCTCACTCCCAGCAGCAAGCTGTTCCTACTCAATCCGGCACAAAAGTAGTATATAATGAAGTTGTACCTATTTACTGCTAAGGTTCAATATCACTCTTACCAGGGGAAGCGACTATGACTACTCAAAATGATGTGTTTGGTGCCAGGACAATATTGAAAAGTGCTAATGGCACAACTATCTACTATCAACTGGAAACACTCACTAAACGAGGTGTAGCGGGGCTTGACCGATTACCTTTTACTGTTAAAATTCTACTGGAGAATGCCTTACGTTTTGCTGGCGGTGAGCATGTAAACGAAGAGAATGTTTTATCTCTCGCTCGCTGGGTTCCCGGTCGGGCATCTCAATCCGAGGTAGAATATCCATTCATGCCGGCCCGCGTCCTTTTGCAGGACTTTACTGGAGTACCTGCCGTAGCGGACCTCGCAGCGATGCGTTCTGCTGTTGCTCGCATGGGTGGAAGCCCACAAAAAATCAATCCGCTAGTGCCCGCCGATCTTGTAATTGACCACTCGGTGCAGGTAGACATGTTTGGCTCAACACTTGCATTCGCGCGTAACGTCGAACGAGAATATGAGCGCAACAGCGAGAGATATGGCTTACTGCGTTGGGGTCAGCAGGCCTTCAGCAACTTCAGGGTTGTACCTCCAGGAACGGGTA
>Ga0207684_10001928_pt1 | contig 21508 bp, 16 predicted proteins | sample KBSK5501metaG_FD_184342 | JGI IMG/M metagenome (GOLD analysis project Ga0207684, IMG submission 184342) | Corn, switchgrass and miscanthus rhizosphere microbial communities from Kellogg Biological Station, Michigan, USA - KBS K5-50-1 metaG... | ecosystem: Host-associated > Plants > Roots >...
GTAGCTACGAGAGAGATCTCGGCACGATACCGGGGCGCAATCCTCGGCTTGTTCGCATCGCTGATAAATCCGTTAATGATGCTCGCAACTTACGCGGTCGTGTTTGGGTGGATCTTCAACGGTCATTACTACCTCAAACCCGCCGAAACACGCGCAGATTACGTTGCTGCACTATTTTGCGGGCTGGTCATCTTCAATTATTTCTCAGAATGTCTAAATCGCGCTCCGACGCTCATCCTGGCGAATCCCAACTATGTGAAGAAGGTTGTTTTCCCGCTCGAGTTGATTCCAGTTTCAGCAAATGTTGCCGCCTTGTTTCATCTTGGAGTCAGCGCGATTCCGCTGATCGGAGCCATTCTGCTTTTCGGAGGGGGGCTGACTCCCGGAGCAGCCTGGGCACTCATTATCCTTATACCTTTAGTGCTCCTCTCTCAGGGAGTTTTATGGATGTTAGCTGCGTTTGGCGTGTTCGTACGCGATGTCGGTTTACTCACCGGCACTTTTGCTCAGATTCTTATGTTCGGAAGCGCTGTTTTTTATCGGATCAGCTCGCTTCCTCAGCCGTTTCAAAAAATCATCGCTCTTAATCCGTTGGCCCAGATAACGGAGATGGCCCGCAGCGCGTTAATTGCGGGCATCGCTCCGGATTTTCGCGTTTTTGCTGCGGTTCTTGGGTTTAGCGCTCTTTTTTGTCTGCTCGGCTATGAGTTTTTCAAGCGTTGCCGCCCGGCTTTCGCGGATGTCATCTAGACGTCGCACATCTTGCATCTAAACGCACTCGATGCGATGAGCCCCAAAACAGAAAGTTTCAATTGATCGACCGAGTGTCACAGACAGCTGAAGCCAAGATTACGAAATCATCCTTCCCACATTTGTCGTCCGACGCCAAAATCGAGGATTGGGTGATTCGCATTCGAAACCTGAGCAAGAAGTATTTTCTGTGGCGTGATCCTTCCGCTCGACTTCTCCACCCGATATTAGGCCGGCTGGCCGACTGGGCGCCGCCTGGCCTATCCGGACGGCTGAGAACTTGCCAGGAGAAGCTTTGCACAGAGTTCTTCGCGCTCCGCGATTTCTCCCTTGAGGTTAGAAAAGGCGAAAGCATTGGGATCATAGGCCGAAACGGAAGTGGAAAGAGCACCCTTCTCCAGTTAATCGCCGGAACCCTTCAGACTACTAGCGGGACGGTCGAGACACGCGGGAAGATCGCTGCTTTGCTTGAACTCGGGTCGGGATTCAGCCCGGATTTTACTGGTCGAGAAAATGTTTTTCTAAATGCAGCGCTGCTAGGGTTGACTCGTCACCAGACGGAAGAACGTTTCGATCGAATCGCTGCTTTTGCCGATATCGGAGATTTTATCGATCAGCCAGTGAAAACGTACTCAAGCGGTATGCTTGTGCGCCTCGCGTTTTCTGTAGCCATTCACGTGGACGCTGACGTACTTATTGTTGATGAGGCACTGGCGGTCGGAGACGTATTCTTTCAACAGAAATGTTACCGCAAGATTCGCCAAATTCTTGAAACCGGAGTCACTTTCTTGTTTGTCTCGCACGACTACGGTGCGATGAAGAACCTTTGCGAACGGGGAATCCTGCTTCAACACGGGAAGAAAATATTTGAAGGTGCGGCAGAACAGTGCGCCCATCGATACATGCGCGAGGCATATACTTCTACCGCGACCGACGGACACTCGAGAATTAGCCAAGATGGGACAACGGGGTCGCAAACAACGAAAGAAAACCAGCGGCGCGCCGTGCCAGCCGAGAGCCGTACCGCCGTCATCGAATCCGATATTTTAGCCAGCGCTAAAGCCAGGCATGGACAACGCGTTTTGGAATTTCTGGCGGCTTCGCTCACTGATTTCTCAGATCGTCCAATCACGCAGATTGGCATGCGCGATACAGCGATTCTCAGGCTATTGATTCGGGTCAACCAAGAGATCATCGAGCCGGAGGTGGCGATCAGGCTAGTCGATAGACTTGCAAATACGGTCTTCAGCACCTGTAACCATTGCCATGAAATCGACCTAGGGCGTTTCGTGCCATCTGACGAATTCCTGATGACTTTCAGGATCGGTTTCTGCGTTGAACCAGGTCCGTATACGCTCACTCTAGAGACGGGAAAGCTATCTCAGACTCAACCTAACATGGGATCTTATTTCGACGTCATCGAAGGCGTTGGCCCGATTGCAGTCTATGACCCTCGGCCCACAGAACTCCGGCCGTTTTACGGCATGGCCGAGCTACCGTGTGAGATTGAATTGTGCTAACGGACTAGGAAAAATCTAGAGTGGCGACGACGGCACATGATCCAAGATGAATGATTTCTTTGAGAGGGTTCGAAAGGCTGTTGCACGGCTCTTCTTCAGCGCCGACGAGATCGCCGATGCGCGGCAAAGAGTGATCTCTCTGGAAAATCAAACGAGTGCTTGGTCGGAATCTTTGTCGAAAAAATCCGATGATTATCAACACGCGCTAGACGCTAGATTGGATCATATTGGGTCGAAGCTCGACGCCGTTCAGGCTAAGGTCGACCTTCTTCAGGCTAAGGTCGACCTTCTTCAGGCCAAGGTCGAACGCCAGGAAGCAGAAACAGACCGTAAAGTTAGCCAACTGCTCGACTTCGCAGGGCCGTGGATTTCGGAGGATCTTACGCTATCCAATGACCCCGAATTTTTGCTGCTCGCTTATCTTTATAATTTCCTTCCAACTCGATCAGCGATCGATGTAGGAGCTAACGAAGGACGACTAACCGAGTTGTTATTGCAGGCAGGCTACCATGTTTACGCTTTTGAACCATTCCCGCCGGTCGCTGCGACGCTGCGCATACGATTGGGGTCCAATCCGCAGCTCGAATTTTTTGAGATGGCTCTCGGCTCGACCGATACCCTTCTTCCGCTTTATGTTGCAACGGAAACCGCAGAATCCAAGGTCGGCGATCAAACACTTTACAATACATTCACACCGCATTTCGTCCGCGAGGGATTGGAATTTCAATCAACGATCGAGGTACCGGTTCGCTCGATCGCATCCCTTGTCCAGGACCACAAACTGCCAGACGACATCGGCCTGCTGAAAATCGACGCAGAAGGCTTTGATTTAGAAGTCATTCGGGGCCTTGGCGATCTAAAACCTCTGGTCGTCCAGACAGAATTCTGGGGCGAAGACTTCGTGTTCGTGAGAAGGACTGAGCAAAATCGGGCAGGCTCTGGCCAGGAAATTATTCAGGAAATGCGATCGCGGGATTATTGGTGGAATCTGATAATCTTTCGAATCGAAGGAGAGGCCCCGATCCGTTTTACTAGCAATCTTTCAAATCCTCCAAGACGCGCTTGGGGTAATATCTTTTTCTTCCGCGATTTCGAACATTTCCAATCCGCTTTCCAATGGTGCCGATTTGCGCTCCCGCGCCTCCAAATGGCCGAATCCCGAAAACCAGCTGAGGATCAAAATAATCGCACTCCTGGCAGCTAGTGCAGTACGTCAGCTCTTTCTAATCGTAACGCAATTTTGTATGAAACGAACCGCTATCCGAGATCATCTGAACAGGGCGATCGTTTCGGCGCTCAAATGGGGAACGAAGAAACTAGGCGGGAGCGGGGGACCTCAATCGCGGCGCATGGGCCATTTTCCATTCCAATCAAGCCTAATCCGTGACGTCCCTCTCGTTGTAGTCCCTGACGCGAGCCCGAACGATCCGTACGGAGTCCTGCTGGATCGTCTGCTTGGCGAACAAAAGCCACTCTATCTGGCTGCGACAGCAGCTCGAACCGAAACCTCCCGGGCCAGGACTCGACAGCTTGCATTCTCTGGCGCGTGGCACAACAGGCGAGAGTTGTATCACGAGCTTTCGTCAGCGCTGCTGCGTGATCGGCCCTCGTACGTTCTCTGCGCACCCCGGACCAACCGGGAATTGCAGGTTGCTGTCGCCGCAGCCGACATCTCGGGGGCTCCGATGGTGTTGTACCTGATAGGCGATTTGGAATCTTCCTCGGAATTGGACCCGGCGCTTTGTGAAGCAATCAAAAAGTCGTCTCTCCTTTTTGCGGCGTCGGAGGGTATGCGCGCCAAGTATCAAAAAAAGTACGGACGCAAAGTATGGCTTTTGCCACCCGTTGCGCCGGAAGCACCCCCGTTAGCAGCACAGCCGCGACCCGACAAAGCTCTGCGCGGAGTCTTGCTCGGGGAGCCTGCAAACTCTTCTATGATCGACCAGGTGCAGACGATGGTTCGCAAGTCCCAACTCCATATCACCTGGATCGTTGCACCGGGCAGAATCAGTTCGGCACGCTCCCGTTTGGGCGGCGCGGAACACATCTCGCTCGAATGCGACACGCCGGACGATCTTTTCGCGCAGGCTCTTGCGCGGGCTGATTTCGTCCTGGCCGTTGACGGGATTCAGGAAGAAAAGCCGGGGAGTTCGTTGGAGATTTGCCTTCTAAGCGATCTGCTTTGCGCGGTCTGTTGGACTGGTCTTCCTGTTGTCTGTCTCGGGAATAAATCAGGCAATTTAGCAAAGCTGATCGACGCGTGGGGCTTGGGCAGCTGTCTCGAGATTGAGCAAAAAGATCTCCGAAGTGAGATCGACACGCTAATCACACCCGAAAAACGCGAAGCGATCTCGAAGAAAGCAATCGATTTCAGGGCGGTCTCTTCAGCGCAAGCTGCAGCGAAATTGCTCCGCTGTTGGATTGAACAAGGCTTTGTTGTTGAGAACCCATTCGACGAGTTCTTTGAACCGATTCAGGACAAGCTGACTCCCTTCGTCGACGCGGAATCTCCGCATGATATCCATTGGGAGTTCAAGCCGCACTATGATGCCCTCACGCGCCTTAAGCGAACGGGGTACCGCCCAGACTTCATAGTCGACCTTGGCGCATCAACCGGATATTGGTCGCTTGTCGCCCAGCGCGTTTTCGGAGAAGCCGAGTTTTTTCTCGTCGATCCTCTCATCGAAAAGTATCGAGAAGAGGAGGGAGGGATTTATAAACTTCATCCTGAATTCAATCGCATCGCCACCGCCGTAGGCGCTGTTCCCGGAGAAACGGTCTTTCACGTCTCTCAGGATCTATACGGAAGCAGCATTTTCAATCTCTCAGCTTTCCCCGATGACAGACGTTTCACGCCGTTAAAGGTGCCCATTCGGACTTTGGACCAGATCGCTAAGACGGAAAATATCAAAGGAAGGGGTATACTTAAGATCGACGTCCAATTCAGCGAGCATCTCGTATTGGAAGGAGCCTCGGAGTTCCTGCGTCAAATCGACTTCGTACTGATTGAGGTCTCACTCAAGCGCTTTACCCCAGAGGTCAAAGTGTTGGGCGAATTTGTGGAAATCTTCAAGCGACGCGGTTTCCGTTATTACGATTTCGCCGGTGATTGGCGCGACTCTCAGACGGGTGAGCTTCTGCAACACGACATTATTTTTGCTCGTGAAACCGCCGACGGCTCTCCTGCTGGTTGAGGCGCAACCGTCGAATCCTGCCGGATCGCCATCGGCCCGAAGCATCTGACCCGTCTTCACCGGCGATGCCGTTGAAAAATCCGACCTTCGGAGCACCGCTCACTAAAAGGCTATTTTCTCGCGCCTTGGTAGAGAAAACGGGAAAACGGACCTAAAATAGAGCGCGTTCAAGATCGGGTTAATTGCTTGGCGTCGGCTGGCAACGAAAATCGCTCAGCTTGATGGCCGTTTGTCGAGGAAGAAGCGCCAGTCCTTGAACAAGGGTAAATCCGATTTGGCAAACATCAGATCAAATTGCCAGAATGCCTGATCGACTTCGCGATACAAAACGTCAAAGACATCGATCGGACGGTACCCACGCTCTGCCACTAGCCGACAAAACTCCCAAAATGGGACAGCTGGCTCCCCAAAGGTAAAGTTATAACATTCTACGATCAGCAAAGAGGTCTCTTGCAGGGTCTGGCATGCGCCGTTCAAGATCGGGATTTCCACTCCATGAGTGTCCAGCTTGATTAGAAAGGGAGCTTGAAGTCGATGTTTGCGAACCAGATCATCAACCGACTGAACCGGACACGGTTTATAGTTTTCGTTGTAAGGGATTTCGCTGAGATGGCCACCAAGTGGATCAGAGCCATCGAAATAAAGAGTACCGGACGCGGCGCCAACTGCTGTGACTTCGTATTTCCAATGCTCATTTCGCTCGCAGGCATGCCTGAGTTTCGGGAGGTGAATCTCGTTTGCATCGACGAGAAGATGGAACTTGTCTGGAAAAATCCTTGCGAAACCAGCCGACCAGTGGCCATCCGAAGCTCCAACGTCCAAGACCGTGGCAAATTCTATCCGATGCCGGCGCAGGCGAACAAGGGCCTGTTGAAGGAGCGGTTTTTGCAACCGAAAATCAGCTTGGCCCAGAGCACTAGGACTTCGAGTCGGTAGCTGCTGGATCTCAAGGCCGAACCGACCCAAAACCTTTTGAACGGCGGATTTTAGAAATTCTTTCATTGCGCGGCCAAAACCAGACTTGTGATTTTTGCACGAGGCATACTCACTACAAGATACAGCTGGTCGAATGTATTGCATCGGTCGACGCAAAGCGGTAACCGATCTACCTCTGGACAGACGCCAGGACCTGAGCAATTGCTATCCTGCCCGATGAAATTGGATTACCAGGGCGAGGTCCCAAAAGGAGACGCTTATCATAAGGCTCTCGACGAGTTTCACAGCTTCTATTATTTGAGACTCAACCAAAGACGGCAGGAGCACCTCATCAGCCTGAACTTGCCGTTGCGCGGGAAGCGAGTTTGGGAAGTTAGTGCAGGCATCGGCGACCACACCTCGTTCTTTTTAGACCGGCAATGTGAAGTTACCTGTTCTGAAGCTCGGCAGGACCTGTTGGACATTATCAAAAGCAGGTACAACGGGCTGCCCGTATATCATCTCGATCTGGAACAGCCAACTCGGGATTTTCCAGGCCCCTTCGACGTAGTCTATTGCTACGGAGTTCTCTATCATCTCCGTACTCCAGCGCAGGCTCTTGATTTTATCGCCGCTCGTTGCAACGGATTCCTGTTACTTGAGACCTGCGTGAGTTTGGGGTCCGAGCTCGATCCTCATCTGGTGAATGAACCACCCGACAAGCCGAGCCAGGCCATTAGCGGAATCGGTTGCCGCCCCACGAGGAGTTGGATTTTCGGTGAACTAAAACAACGATTTCCTTTTGTGTATCTGCCCAAAACGCAGCCAAATCACGAGCAGTTTCCCACAAACTGGACCGAAAACCTTCATAGAGCGCCTTTCGTCAGGGCGATCTTTGTTGCCTCGAGAAATGCCCTCGAGTCATCTCAATTGACCACCGAGCTCTTAACCGAGCAGGCGGCCCACTAACGCGGGCCATCTCAAGGAATATAAGTCTGCTTAGTTGGCACACTGGTAACCAATTTGGGGGATTGTAAGGGCGCTCTGGAGGCGACAAACACGGCACGAGCTTCTTCTGCATTAAGTAAAGGCGCACCCCAATCAATCGGGAACTCTTCGTGACACGGTTGTTGGACTGTTACGTAGACGTGTTCGAAATGTTTCTGCAGTTCCGCAAAAATAAAGGCTCGGGTCGGGCGACAGCCAGTTCCGTGATATGCGGAGGAGAAGGCACTTGAATCTTCGGAAATAGGGCTAACCTCAATCCCATCTCCGAACGAAACAGATGCCTCAAGTAGGAGCACCTCTCGACAGCGTTTCGCCATGAATCCAATCGCAACATCCGGATTCCGGACACAACTCAAGCAGCCATAGCAAAAAACGATATCGAATATCTGATCGAAATTCTCGCTAGGAAATTCAAGGTCGAGCTCCTCGATAGATAACGAGGGAAGGCGTTCGCGCAAAATCGCCAGAAGTATCGGCCGAACCTCCGTAATTGTTAGGCTGCATTTTCGATCAAGAAAGAAAGAACTCAAATCACCAATACCGGCGCTTACTTCCCAGACGGTCTTTCCCTGAAACGCCGAACCGAGTGAAGCCAAATGCTCGACCCGGCGCTGATTCGCCCGCATACGATCCCATGTGCTGAATTCACGGATGGCTTTTTGCAACTGAGCCACTTCAGGAGCTTCCCAAACCGATGTCCACCGGGACCCAATTTTTTGAGCGTTTGCATCGTTATCGCCCCCGAAAACGAACAGAGTTTTCTGTCGCTTAAAGAGTTCGTACTCCTCCGCAAGTCGTTTCTTGGAGCGATCATAAATCCGAAAATCACTTATATGAGAGTCAAGGACGCTTCTGCCGACTTCGTCATCCCGATTTATCCATTCAAGCTCGTCTTCTCGAACTCGGGTTACGTTGATCTTTTCCAAATCAGAAATTTCCAGAGAAATCCCAGCACGCGCCAGCTTCGCCGCCAGCAATTCCATCGTTTGATCCATTTCCTCGACAATTCCGACATGGAAAAATCGGTCGAGGCAGCTCGACGCAATGACGAAGCTGCAAGCGCCGTAGATGTTTAGATCGTAACCAATCGGGATGTTCACATATGCCGGCGGACAAAAGAATCTCGTCTGAAGGCAATATTGCCCCTGAACCCCAGCCTCCCACATCGCGTGCTCCGCTAACTCTCGCAGAGTGCATTCAGGAGTATTTTTAGGCCAATAACGCCGCACTTCATCCGTAAACCTGTGGAAATCGCGTCGTACATATTTCAGCAATGAGAGAAATGTATCCACCGGATGGCGCAACATCGTGAAATAAAGGGCGTGCCGCCCTCCAACTACCGAAGGGAAGACTCGTAAATTGTGGGAAGATATGGCGATAAGATCGGCCCGAGTGGAACATAAGCGGTCCAGTTCGTTAGGAGAAAGCACGAAGACTGGGTCGGTGTACTCGAATCTCAATACGCGCTCGCCAAAATTCTTGCTGAACAGATCTACCAGGCTTTCCCCGGCCGTCTTCGGGACATGCGCATGCAGGAGGATTGGATTGTCTTGTACCATCGGCTGCATTCTAAACCTGTACCAAAACGGCGTTAGAACTCATACCCACCAAACGTGGCATTGCTACTAGCCTGACTATCGTATCCGCCCCTGTGTTCTCGGCAGGTCTCCGAGCAGTCCCGGTTGATCAACCGGATGCCGACCGGCCACAAAAACCGCACGAGAAAGGCAGCTCCCAGGCAACGGACTAGACCAGTCGGTCGGAAATTGTTCGTGTCGCGGTTGTTTGGATGCCACATACACGTATTCAAAGTGTTTTTGTAATTCTCCAAAGATATAAGCACGTGTTGGCCGGCACCCGACCCCATGGTAAGCCTGGGAAAAAGCCGTCCGATCTTCCTCAACAAGGTTAAGTGCAACCGAATCTCCGAACGAAACACACGATTCGATGATCAACATTTCTGAACACCTCGCTGCCATAAAGGCTACCGCTTGGTCCGGATTCCGAACATGATAAAGGCTTCCATAACAGGCGATCACATCAAAGACGCGGTTGAAAGTTGGGCGCGGATTCTCGAGGTCAAGCTCCTCTATTCGCAACATTGGGTAACGATCGCGCAAAATATCAAGCAGAACGGGGCGCACATCCGTAATTGTTAGATCGGCATTTCGATCGATGAAAAAAGAGCTCAGGTCGCCGACGCCGGCGCTCACTTCCCAAACAGACTTTTTATCGAATTCCAATTGCAGCGAAGTGAGATGTTCGAGCCGGCGCTGATTGATTCTTTCATACTCCCAAAGGCTGAACTCCTGGATCGCCTTCTGCGCCAGCTCATCGGCACTTTCCTCCGGTTCACTGGCATCCTCTACTTGCAATCCCAAGTCCACAAGGTCGCTCGAGGATTCTCCGTCTGAGAATCCATTCACCAGAATCCGACCTTCCTTTAGGTTTTCGTATTCGGCTTTCAGACGGGTCAGATATCGCTCGTAGATGCGCGAATCATTAATATTCGCCTGCAAGACCTGCCGGCCAACGGGATCGTCAGCATTCAACCAGTCCAGCTCCTCGTCTAGAACCTTCGTCACGTTGATCTTTTCCATCGCGCTAACCGAGAGAGAAATGCCGGCTTTCGAAAGCTTTGCCGCGAGCACCTCCAATGTCTTCGCCAGCTCCTCCAAGATGCCTACCAGGAAAAATCGGTCGAGACAACTTGACGCCAAGATATAGCTATTCACTCCATAAACACACATATCATAGCCCAGGGGAACTTTGACATAAGCGGGAGGACAAAAGAATCGGGTCTGCAGACACGATTGGGACTCAGGCCCCAGTTGTCGCAGCGCATGTTCGGCGAGCTTTCGTAGCGCGCAATCAGGCGTGTCGTCGGGCCAGAAACGCCGAGCCTCAGACGAAAACTCAAGAAAATTACGACGAACATATTTCAAGAGAGATATGTATCTTTCCGTCGGCTCGCGGAGGGTCGTGAAGGAGAGCGCACGTCGACCCGCCAGGATGCTCGGAAATACTCGAACGTGGTGCGATGAAAACGCGATCAGATCAGGTCGATCAAAGAAAAGGCGTTCCAAATCGTTTGGCGCAATTACAAAGTTTGGATCCGAGTGCTCATAGCGGTAAGCCCTCATACCAAAATTTCGGACCAGCAAGTCAATAAAGCTCTCCCCTGCCGTTTTTGGTATGTGGGCGTGTAAAAGGATTGGACCTTGGGTCTCTCGACTCATCTCTTCTATGACGAAACTGAACCTATACCATCAAAGGGTTCACCAATCATCGACGATTTTGACTCTAGTTATCAGAGCGATCGACTCTTCTGAACAGATAACCGTTCCCCTTAATTAAAGAAAACCGTTCAACAAGTCGAAATTTCGAATCATTGCTCAGATCTCTGATCAGATCATCTTCTATAGCGGCAATCGGCATGCCGCGCATTTCGCGCACCGAGGAATTCAAATCGGCCAACTCTACAAAATCTCCTTTTAACAATTCTTGCTTTGCCGAATTCAAGTCATTTGCAGTCACGAACAGATTAAAGCCGATCCCCCGCTGATCTCGTTCCGCATAAAACTTTTGTGTGTCGGGCACAATATCACCGACTAGACAAACATTGACGAGTGGTAGCCGATTGTGTTCCGTCGGTCTCTCTTTTAGACTGTCTACAATGGCAGAATAAAACTTCTCGTTAATTGGCGCCGTCCCATTTCCTCCCGTATTTAACTGGCGGTCGCTAAAAGGACTGTTGAAATCTGCCCAAACCCAGCTGGGACTAAGCAGCATTTGCAAAGCCGGCTGCTGTCCGAGGGCGCAGATCCAGATCGGGGCTGTGACAAGACACGCGAGAACCCCCTTGAAAGGGGTCAAAACCAGAAGATTAACCACAATCGATGCGGTTAACAAAATGAACAGGATCTGAAAGGTTAACCCGAAGCATGGTCCTTTCATCCCGCCATAAACAACCACCGAGAACGACGCGATCGCCACGCAAACGACCGAGCCATAGAAAATCAGAAGGCGCCAATCCTTTCGCAACGCGAGCCAAGTCAGGCCTACGATAACAATCAGGCTAAAAGCTCCCAGGAAAGGTCCGAGCATAGCACTCGCGGAGGGGAAACCCGCGTCCGCAGGCAAGCCGAACAAGTAGTATCTTAAACTGCCGACGAATCCGCCGGGTATCTTCCAGACTTCGGCGAGCGAGCCCGCACCGGTGTTCTGTTTAAAATAGCTCCAATAGGACCGCCAGCCGGCAAGAAAGTATGGAAGCGCAATCAGAAAGCCAAGGAACAAAGAGCCAATGATCGTCAATGATCGCATCCAGGCCTCGCTGTTTCGGTTGTTAAAAGCTAGACAGAGCAAAATAACAACGAGCATCAGTATAGCGGTATGAACGAAAAATGTAGGTTTAGCCAACCAAGTCAAAGCCGCGAATCCAGCCAACGTCAGATACTGGGAAACCGGTCGAGGAATTGTAGAAAGAAACTTCAGCTCTAATGCTCTCCAGACCGAAATTGCGCCGAACAGCCCTCCGGCAAAGTCCGGTCGAAACTCAACGATCGCCGACCGACTCAATGGAACGCAAAGAGGAAACAACAAAAGCGCAATCTGTAAATACCATGGTAACGGAGTACTGATTCTACGGATTTCTCTGAGCAGAATGAAAATGAGGATCCCATTTAACAGGTAGGGAGCCCATTCGTTGAATCCGAAAATGGCGAAGGCGATTAGCGCCATCAATGTCGAATAAGGACTATGGGGCTGAGATCTCCCTACGAAATCCCATAGCCAGGAAATTATACTCTGATGATCAAACGCGCTCAGTCGAGCGGCGGCGTCGCTCATATAGGAAACATCGTCAAATGTCGGTTCGGCCCGAAGTCTGTAGAATCGGAATGACCAACCGACCTGAAAAAGAGTGAACACCAAGGTCAACAGCACTAACCAAAGCGTGGGAGTTGGTCCAGGTTTCATCAGCTGAACTCCGCGATGTATGTCGTGCCTTCTATCTGCTCTGCCACGGAACGAAAAACGTTCTATAGAAGATTAATTTCTGGAGCACAACGAGAATCGTCCTCTTTCGTCAGTGCTTTCTCCTTGAAGCAGGATTGTCCGGTAACAATCGGACAAATGATCAAGATGTATGCCGCTTTCCTAGCTTGACGAAACTGCCTCATTCGCGGAATCAAAACGAGGTGAAGAAGCTTTTGGTAACCGGTTCTGGTGGCTTAATTGGAAGTGAAGTTGTCGCGTTCTTTTGCGGAAAAGGATGGGAAGTGCACGGGATCGACAACAATATGCGGATGGATTTTTTCGGCCCGCAGGGAGACACTTCTTGGAATCAGAGAAGGCTTCAGGAAAGCTACTCAACCTTTCGGCAACATGCAGTTGACATACGGGACCGGCAGCGGGTCGTAAATATGGTCGCCGAAATCAGGCCAACGGCGATAGTGCATACCGCCGCTCAGCCTAGCCACGATCTGGCAGCTTCCCGGCCATTCGATGATTTTGACGTGAACGCCGCGGGCACCCTTAATCTGCTCGAGGCTGCCCGTCGCAATTGTCCTGAGTCGCCCTTTGTCCATATGTCGACTAACAAGGTCTACGGCGACGCTCCCAATTATCTCAACCTAATCGAAAAAGAAACGCGTTGGGATTACGCGGACCCTGAGCTTCAAAATGGAATCAGAGAGACCTTTACCATCGATCAGTCAACGCATTCGGTTTTCGGCGCCTCTAAAGTAGCGGCGGATGTGATGGTTCAAGAGTACGGCCGCTATTTTCAGATGCCGACCTGTTGCTTGCGTGGAGGTTGCCTCACAGGGCCCAATCATGCAGGCGTGGAACTCCACGGGTTTCTCAGCTATCTCATCAAGTGCAATCTGGAAGGCAAAGTCTATCGGATTTTCGGCTATAAAGGGAAACAGGTTCGCGACAACATTCATTCTTTTGACGTTGCACAGTTTATGGATCAGTTCATCGAGTCGCCTAGGGTGGGCGAAGTCTACAATCTCGGAGGCGGTCGCGATAACTCGGTTTCGATCCTCGAAGCGTTTTCGCTGATCTCGCAGCTATCGGGGAAAAAAATGTGTTATGAGTACGTGGATCAGAACCGCAAAGGCGACCATCTTTGTTATATCTCCGATTTGTCGAAGATGAAATCTCATTATCCCAACTGGCGGGTGACCAAGGATTTGCGGACGACTTTCCAGGAAATTCATGAAGCATGGATCGTGCGGAACGGCTCCAAACTTTGATTCCAGCACGTCTCCTCGCAACAACATGCAACGATCGGAGTTCGATAGGTTTGCAGACGAATATCATCAACTGCTCTCAAAAAGCATCGGCTTTTCTGGCGAGGATCCGTCATTTTTCTACGAACACAAAGTTCAGACCGCCTCGGAAATTGCGCGACAAAAAGGTCTGAACGTCGAGCGGATCCTGGATTTTGGAGCGGGGGTCGGTAACTCTCTGCCTTTTTTCTCAAAGTACTTTCCAAATGCGCAGCTCATCTGCGCTGACGTTTCCCGGCGTAGTCTGGATGTCAGTATCGCGAGGTTTCCTGACCTTGCGAAGCATGTCGAGATAATCGGCGACACGGTTCCCATTGATAGCGGTGATGTGGATTTGGTTTTTTCGGCATGCGTCTTTCATCATATCCCGCATGTAGAACATGCCAAATGGCTGGAGGAACTGCGACGTGTCAGCAGACCGGGTGCCCTTCTGACGATTTTCGAGCACAATCCTTGGAATCCAATCACATTGAAGGTGGTGCGAGATTGTCCGTTCGATGACAACGCAGAACTCATCCCAGCAAATGTGTTCCGGCAACGATTGGCACAGTCTGGTTGGAAGTACCCTCAAATAAAGTTCTTGATTTTTTTCCCACATTTCCTCGCCTCATTCAGATTGATCGAGAGGTACCTCGAAGGCGTGCCGCTGGGAGCGCAATATGCGGCCGTCGCCCGGCGCCCCAGTTGATGCGGCTGATCGTGCCAGCCGCGTAGTCAATTCGACTTCGAGACTACCAGACCTTCCACGGCGCCTTCCCAGAACTCCATAGCCCTTCTAACAAGTTCTTCTCGCGCAGGGTATCAACCGGTTGCCAGAAATCGGAATGCCTATAGGCCATAAGCTGTCCCTTGCTGGCAAGGGTAGCCAACGGTTTTCTCTCCCAGACCGTTCGATCATCTTCAAGCACATCAAATATCGAAGGTTCTAAAACAAAAAATCCTCCATTGATCCAACCGGCTTCATCATCGGGCTTCTCTCGAAAACCGGATACCACGTCTCCGTCGCCAAGCTCGAGCGCGCCGAATCGACCAGGCGGTTGAACTGCCGTGACGGTAGCGGCGCGGCTGTGGCGAGAATGGAATTGCACCAAATCCCGAATATCAATGTTGGCTACGCCATCTCCGTAAGTAAGCATAAAGGTCTCTTCCCCCAGGTATTGTCGGACGCGCCGAATTCGGCCGCCGGTCATCGTATCGGCACCTGTATCAATCAGCGTGACACGCCAAGGCTCAACCACGCTATCGAAGTGTTCCCGGCTGCCGCTTTTAAAATCAAATGTCACGTTCGAGCGATGCAGCGCGTAGTTAGAAAAGTACTCTTTGATATAGTAGCCCATGTATCCGAGGCATACGACGAAGTCGTTGTAGCCGTAGTGGCTGTAGATCTTCATGATGTGCAGAAGCAGAGGCATTCCGCCGATCTCTATCATTGGCTTCGGCCGCAAATGTGTCTCTTCCGCCAGTCGAGTTCCGTAGCCGCCAGCTAGTATAGCAACTTTCATCGACGTTCTGTTTGGCGCCGGACCGGATCGATGACTGTTTCAATGATCACCCCGGGCCGCTGGGCAGCATTCTTATGAATTCTTCCAATATATTCACCAAGTATTCCGAGAAACAGTGAGTTCGTTCCAATCGAGAACAATAAAAGAATATTCAAGCTTGCAAACCCAGGGGGCCAGTTCACCGGGAAGAATAGCTTAACTATCAGATAATAGGCAGCGCCGATCGCAGCTGCCACAAACATGATGACACCAAGGACCGTAGCTAGCCGAAGCGGCACAATTGAATGCTGAAGAATGCCGTCTACGGCTAATCCTGTGAGCCGAGCAAAACTGAATTTCGTTGAGCCTTTCTCACGTTCCTTTCGATCGTACGGAATCCCAATCTGTCGAAAACCCATTGCGGCGATCATTCCTCGTAAATACGGTCTCTGATCCTTAACTAGTCGAAGTTGTTCGAGAATACATCGATCAATGAGACGGAAGTCGCCCGCATCAGGTGGCAATCTATCTTCGCTTAGAAAATCCAGCAGACGGTAAAAAGCTTTCCGAGCATAGAAAAGCCGTTTCGATTCTTTCGGGCGCTCTTTCCGTATTCCGTAGACGACCTTGTAACCCTGATGCCACAGCTCTAGAAATTTTGGAATCAGCTCCGGCGGATCCTGCAAATCACAATCAAGCTGGATCGCTGCGTCTCCGCGCGCGTTGCAAAAGTTGGTCAAGATCGACTGCTGAAAGCCAAAATTTCGAGAGAAACGTATCACTCGCACCCGGGGATCGCGCGTGGCTAATTCGGCGATTTCCTCAAAAGTTCTGTCTTCACTGTGGTTATCGGTGAACAAAAGCTCGAAATCATACCGGTCGGCCAATGGACTCATAACCGATTTAATGCGCTCATAAATCGGAACGATATTTCCCTCTTCGTTATATGCGGGGACACAAATGCTAAGTAGGATTTTGTGATTACCCGCAATTCCTAGATCAATTTCATTCGTGTCATTTCCAGGAATCATTTGGGCTAATCAATATTTCATTGCCGCTATCGTGCGATCGATGCCCTCGTCAAGACTAATCGCGGGAAGATGACCAGTGACTGACCGAAACCGGTCTGGGCAACCGACCATCCACATGGGTTCCCCAGAGCGATAAGGGAGTGCCGAGAAAGCCAAAAGAGACTCAGGTTTGCTCAGTTTCCTCGCAATTGTACATGCGACTTCCTTAACCGTTGTTGGCCGGCCGGTGCACAGATTATAAGGACCGATATGCCCCCGAAGCGCCGCCTCGGCGGCGAGGATCAGACCTTCTACCGCGTCGTCTACAAACATGAAATCTCGCGTTTGTTGCCCAGGAGTAAGGCTCACAATTTGATTCTGGCATAGCCGGCTAACCACATCGGGAACTAAGCGATGTGGTGCCTCGCCAGGTCCATAGACGCCAAAGAGCCTGATCCAGCTAAATGCAAGCCCAGCCTGGGCGGCGACGGCCCGGCCCCAGAATCCAGCAGCGACCTTTGAAGCTCCATAAAGGCCGCTCTGCGCAAGCCTCCAATCTTCGTCGATCAAGCGTCCATGCTCGCCAGGTCCATACTCGGAACAGGAACCCGAGTAGACTACGGCGCGAGCAGACGATTTTGCCGCCACCTGAACCAGAGCACCGGTTGCTGCTACATTGATACGCTGCATCGTGTCCACATCATGATCGTCAGGACTAACACCATACGCCGCTAAATGAAATAGCACGTCAAACTGTTGATCACTAAGAGCCGCTCTCAAATCTGAGCCACTGAAGCTATTCGTTCGAACCGGTATGACGCCTTGCGGAAACGTAGACGAGTTCCGACCAAGCGCTGCTACCCAAACCCTGCGATTGAGCAATTCGCGAACAAGAGCCCGGCCGATGAAGCCTCCCGAACCTGTGACCAGGGCAGACCTGAAACTCATTCCGAAGCCAACTCCTCGAATGCTTGGATCTGTTCGAACACAAGATCAATGGCATTCTTGCGCTTTTCGTAGAAAGCAGAATACCACTCCGCTGTCCATCGTAAGGTCCGAGCATAACCCAGAATAGGACGCCAACCCAGTACCCGACGGGCCTTGCTATTATCGAGCTTGAGGATCCCCGCCTCCGGCAATCTTGCGGGCTCCACGCGTATATAACATTCAGGCCGGCCCCAAGCCCTGATAAAGTCCTTCACCAACATTTCGACTTCGACTTCGTTTTCTCGGTCAGGTCCGAAGTTCCAGGCACCAGTCGCCTTCGCTGGGTCCGTGAGCAAGAAGTTCCCAAGCCGTAAATAACCAGCGCAAAGTTCAAGTACATGTTGCCATGGCCGTATTGCTCGCGGATTGCGCAAAACAATGTCTTCAGAAGCCGTTAGAGACCTCACCATATCCGGAATCAATCGATCCTCCGACCAATCACCACCGCCCACAACATTGCCTCCCCTGGCCGTGGCCAGGGCGATGGTACCATCCAACGGAAAGAGAGTCTTCTGGTAAACGTTGGCGACGAGCTCCGCACAGGCTTTGCTTGCGCTGTACGGATCCTTCCCACCCAATTCGTTCTCCTCTCGGTACCCCTGTTCCCTTTCGCGATTGCGATAAACTTTATCTGTTGTGACACAGACAATCGCCCTAACCGAAGGGGTTTTGCGGGCCGCTTCCAATACGTGAGCGGTTCCCATGACGTTAGAAGCAAAGGTGCCGATCGGATCACGATAGGATCGTCGAACGAGGGCCTGCGCTGCGAGATGAAAAATGATCTCTGGTTGAAAGTCCTTCAAAGACCTCTCAACATCCGAAAAATCCCGAATGTCGGCGAACACAGAGCTTACAACTCGGTTAACAGACGCTTCTTCGAACAGGTTGCGAATTCCCTTTTCAGGCGGTAACGCTAATCCTGCCACGATCGCTCCTTTTTGCCGAAGCCAGAGGGAAAGCCAAGATCCCTTGAAACCGGTGTGCCCAGTTATCAAGATCCGTTTCGCCTGGTACTCGTCAAACATGATACCCCTTTGAGGAAGGAGCAGCGTTCTAAGCAACGCTCTGCTACTAAGTCACGCTGCTATTGTCGCTTCAGTTGCCCCTCGCGAAGGGCCTTGTAGTATTTTCAACACACAAGACGGGATCATCCTACAGCCTCTGATCGGACAGTCGCTGAGATCCAGCTCATTCACGGTCGGTTTCACCCCTGAACCATTCTTGGAGAGAATAGCCTCCTTGACGATACAGCTCGTGAAGATTGGGGGACTGAAAATACTTCATCTTCCCAAAGGCTCCTGAATTGAATAGATCAGGGTTACCAAAAAAATAAAGATGGTCATGCTCCCTGAGGACAGTGGACCGGTCAATTTGCTGATCGAAGTCTTCGAATGTGCCCGCGAAAATGTTGTAGAACAAAGCTCTCGGATATTTCTCTTTCAGGATCCCCGAGAAACCTCTTCCTGCAAAATTGTTGCTAAAATAGAATGCGAATTCCGGGCCAACGGATCGATAGTAGTCAACCCTAACGCCATCATTTACTGTATGTAACATGCGTCTATAAACAGCCAGCTGTTCGGTCCTGATGTAACGAAGGACACGGTACAGGGATGGCAATTGGATTAAAAAACTGTTAATGCCACAGACGCCTAGAAGAAGCGCAAGCACAACCGCCGACCTTGTTGTTAAGCCTTGTATTTTCGTGGCCCCAATTGCGTCGTATAGAAGCACCAAGTTAAGGCCGGTGCTAAGATAAACGACAATGAGATAGTGATGGTTCGCGTGCTTTGCGATTACGAGAAATGAGATCAATTGTAGAAGGAAGAGGATAACTGCAGTTCGACTCAGCTGCTGGATAGCGTTTCCGCCTTTCGTGGCCCTGAACGAGGCAACGATAATCGTAGCCGTAGAGAGCACTGGAATTAGCGCAAGGGCCGGTTCTCTAGCCAGAAGTCGAATGACGTCAGGCAGATAGGTATCCATCCTCGCAAATCCCACTTCGCCCCCACCGTAGTACCCTGAATGAGTGGATAGTCCTGTAATCCAATGGAGGACATATTCAAAGCGAGAGTGAATGAGCGCCACAACGATCAAGATTGGGAGCGCTAGTCCAATGGTAAACCAAATCAAGCTTCTCAAACCTCGGCAACAATAGACACTCACCAGAATCAAAGGGAAGAAAGTTAGTTTTGTTGTGATGCCGAGTCCGCAGACTAAGCCCGCCAAAGCACAGGCGGAAGGTTTCAAGCCACTCTCTTCGCGCCGTTTAACCAGAAATACGCAGATAGATATCGCAGCAAGACTTGGAATAATCAGGAAAAGATCAGATCCAAACCAGATGCTATAACTAAAGATCGTCGTGAAAAGCAAAGTGGGGATCTGAACGAGAATTCCTCTTACGACATCGCCGTCGGAATATTGCGTCATCAACCAAGGACAAATCCAGATAGCCAGAGCCACAAAAACGAGGAGCGCTCCGTGCATTACCTTTAGGAACGGTTCCGGATTCGAGATTACGGCATCAACCAGATGGTCGTCAGAGCCATGCCCGGATAAAAGCAAACAGAGCGCCCCGAAAAGCTGAGTGGTTGTGCCAGGATGATCCACATGGCTAGGCGCTTTCCCCTGCGCTATAAGAAGCGAATTCAACAGGTATACATAGCTATTTTCGAAGTTTGCTCCAAGCCACTCAGGTCCGCTGGTTCTGGTCAACTGAAAGGAAATCAAGAAGAAGGCGATAGGTATGACGAGCAATAGTAGAAGCGATCGAACCGGACGTCGATCTTGTATACCAACTGTTGTTTGACTAGAAGCGTCACGCAGATCGGTCTCGCCTCGCATACTCGGCATCATAGGATTGCTTGTCACACGAATTTTAGCTTCAGAGCAGCAAAGAAACACATCTGTAACAGCAAAAACCCGTGTTTCCACCTTTGGATGTTGGTTTCGCCGTAAACGCGTTCCTTGTAGCGGATCGGGATGTCGAAAATTTTGAGATTCAGCTTGCTAGCTCCAAACAACAGGTCGAAATCGCCGAATGGATCAAAGTCACCAAAATAGGATCGATTGGCTACGATTTTTTCATAGTTCGCCTTCGTCAAGACCTTGGTACCACACAGAGTGTCTTTAACGGGCTGTCCAAGTAGCCAGCTGAAAAGGATGCTGAAGGCTTTGTTTGCACAAAGATTTAGAAATTGCATTGCCTTTTCGTCCATGGGATAAACGAGACGCGATCCGTTTGCGAATTCGCATCTCCCTGAAGCAATGGCTTGATAAAATTTTGGCAGTTCTTCGGGTGGCATTGTCAGATCGGCATCCAGGATCATAAGGATCTCTCCTTGTGCAACGGCGAATCCCTCTCTCACTGCGTTGCCTTTTCCTTTGCCGCTTTGTTGCAAAATACGAATACGTTTTTGCGGATAGATTTTTTCCAATTGCTTAATTTCTTGCCAAGTATTGTCTTTGGAATTGCCCTCGACGAAAATCAACTCAGTCCAAACTCCCATGTCCGGAGTTCGCTCGACCGCCGCTCGAATATTGCCAGCCTCGTTCCGCGCCGGAATAACAACCGAAACGGTTCTATCATGTCGCGAATTTTCGGACAGCGGACGAGCAATCGTGAAAAGTGACAAACAACAGGGCGTTACCAACGGCGCAACAAAGCGATTCAGTACCTTCTCGAGGCCAAAGATTTTCAGAGGACAAAGGATTCGCGATTCGTGGCGGATGACTTCCCAGCCAGTCAAATTTAATAGCCCTGCGATATCATCTTTCGACAGCCAGTTACTGGTGGGCTGCCGGCTTCGAATACCTGCCCAGGTCGCGAACCCAACGAGTGGACGCCAGATGGAACTATGAATGTTTACAATCAGGCGGGTAGCCGGATGGGACACTGTTCGTAAACTCTCGAATACCCGCTGCGCGTCGGCGGCGAGATTGATGGTCTCGGATAGAATGACATAATCGAAAGTCTCTCCGCGAAGGTCCAGCTCTTCTGCTGCCTGCACAAAAAAACTCGCCCCTGGCACTTTTTCTTTGGCAAGTTCGATCTGTGCTGCTGAGAGATCGACTCCAGTCTTCCTGCTTGTCCGAACTTTCGCCAAAAGATCTCCAGCGCCACAACCCACCTCAAGCACCGAAGCCGATGCAGGAATCAATAAATTGTAATAACTAGCAAGTATGTCCCGATAAGCGCGCGCCGCGTTCGTCAGCGGATCGCGCTTTTCATAGTGAGCTCGAATCGTTTCGAGATGCTCCCTCGCGTGGTTCGATAAACGGCTAATTTCCATCCTTGCCCTCGTTCAGCGGCTTTTCCAAAACCACTAGTAATCGGGTAGCAGCTAA
>Ga0207684_10001929_pt1 | contig 21502 bp, 19 predicted proteins | sample KBSK5501metaG_FD_184342 | JGI IMG/M metagenome (GOLD analysis project Ga0207684, IMG submission 184342) | Corn, switchgrass and miscanthus rhizosphere microbial communities from Kellogg Biological Station, Michigan, USA - KBS K5-50-1 metaG... | ecosystem: Host-associated > Plants > Roots >...
TGTACGCACACAAGGATCAATCACCTCGGCTTCATCAACGCCCATTTGTGACAGCGCAACTTTAAACGTCTCTACTTCATGCTCGTTGTGCTTCATCAAAATGAATCCGGAGATGATCTTCATGGGTAGCCGACGTTCATTGCGAAATTGAATTGTCTCTCGCAAGTTCTTGAAGACACGTTCAAGATTACTGCCGATTCGATACGTTTGGTGGGTCTCTTGCGTCATCCCTCCGATTTGAAAACGCACTTCGTCAATGCCGGATTCAGCAAGCTTCTCGGCATTGACTGCGTCACCATTCGTACACGTCGTGATGAAGGGAATCCCCTGGTCCTTCGCGTAACGGATCATCTGGTACGCATGTTTGTTTAAAAATGGCTCACCCATGAAATAAAACATAAGGGTGTTTGTATGCTCAGCGACCTTATCAATGAGCGTCTTAAACTGCTCTAGGGTCATGTGGCCATCAGGCCGTCCGAGAACACCGGCCCCAGTTTCACAGACAGGGCATTGCAGGTTGCAAATGTTCGTTGGCTCGATGGTGATATTCATGGGGCGGCCGGTGATATGCGACGACCGTTGTACTAACGACAGCGTGGACCGTACGTGGTCAGCAGCTCCCCGTTTGCCATTCAGTAATCCGATGCTTCCACGGAGAAAAGCTTGCACCCCAATGGCCGCACGATAGGTGTGAGCATTCTGTTTGACCATCATTTTGATACGGTCAATCATTTCTTCATCCTCTCACCGTTGAAGAGTAGTCAAGCGTCACCTCACCAGATGCACTAACGTGCACCTTTCCAACGACACGGCAGGGCTCGCCTACGGCAATAGAGAACGAGGGGATATTACCATTCACAAAAGATCCTGCACCAATCACGCAATGATCACCGATATTGACCCCTTTCACAATCACCACCTGTGCACCGATATGACAACAATTGCCGATCCACACTGGTGCGCGTTCATATTCTGCTTTCCCACCCGATAGCGCCCATTTGACCGAGTCATGTGTATAGATATGGACACCGGCACTAATGCTACAGTGGTCACCGATTGTCAGCCCACCCGACCCATCGAGCAACGTATAGGGTCCGATCCAGCTGTGTTTTCCCACCTTCACATCACCATACACATAACTGTCGTGATAAATGCTCGTCCCCTCGCCAAACCCCAAGCTCTTCGCACGTTCCCACCGATCAGAGAGCAGTTCTCCAAACGGCAAATCACGTTTCCATTTTTCCCTTACCCTGAGGCGGAGCTCCTGGTAAAGTCCGACAAGTGCTTCAGAAAGACTGGCCGATTCCTTCACGAGTGACACTCCTGCTGCTAAAGAGTCCCGAACAGCCTTAGTTGTTTCGATCCCCTTCAAGAAAGGTCCGGCACCACTGCTCGACGCTAAGAAGCGACCAGATCAGCAATCGCCGGTTGACTTTCCCCTCAAGATGATCGGACACAAGACGCTGCACCGTACTCCGATCCAGAAAGTTGAAGAGAGCCGCGTCGCGTTGCATCAGTCTTCGCCGCACATAGTCGATACTCTCGCCCTTAAACCAACTGGCATCCGGAGCTGAGAAGCCCTGCTTGACGGCATCCGTGATCGAGGCCGGCACATAGCGCTGCATCACCTGACGCAGTAGGAGCTTGCCGTCGCGGGTCTTTTCAAAATAAGCCCGGGTTTTGGCGCCTGGTTCGTTCTCATTGAGTTGGACGACTTCGCCAAGATTACCGAGCTTAGTGGTGACGGGAAGCCGCATCGCAAAATCCACGAGATCATTGTCGAGAAATGGAACCCTAGTTTCGAGACTATGCGCCATACTGAGCTTGTCCTCGACGACGAGCAACCCGTGCAGAAAGGTCTTCGCCTCGAAGTACAGGGAGTGATTGATATAGTCCTCCGGCCTGGTAAGACTAGAGGCATGGCGACTGAACACGTCGCGGAAAATATCGCGAGTCCAGACCTTCTCCACTTTCGGCCAGATCGGCTGAAACACATCGCGAATGACTGTGTTCGGAATCAATCTCTGCCAGTACCCATAGTACTTATCAATGTAGTGCTCAAAATCGTCGTTGACCACGGCGCGGTAATAGCGCCACGGGTATCCCCCGAATAATTCGTCACCTCCACTGCCGGTCAGAACTACCTTTCCGAACTTACTGGCGAGCTGGGCGGCAAAGAAATTCGGATAACTCTGGCCGACCCTCGGCTCTTCGAGGTGCCAGACCATCCGCGGCAACACCCGCTCCATATCGCCGGCTTTCAGCACCATCTCATAATGCTCGGTCTTGAAGAGATAGGACATGTGCTCAGCCGCATCGCGCTCGTCAAAACCGAGTTCGATGCCGGACGCGGAGTGCAAGTCGAAACCAATGGTAAAGGTCCGCAGATTGTTGATCTGGCAAGCCGCAATAGCGGTGATGGAGCCGGAGTCCATCCCACCGCTCAGATAAGCGCTCACCGGCACGTCGCTGACCAACTGCCTGCTCACGGCCTGAAGAAATAGACGATCCAGCTCCTCAGCATATTGATCGAGCGGCTCCGCCTTACTCGGTTCAGTGAAGGCATAATCCCAATACCGCTGCACGGCCACCTTCTTGATCCCCACCTTGAGCGTGAGCCAACTTCCTGCCGGCAACAGCTTCACCCCCTGGAACAGGGTCCGGTCAGTAAAGAAGTTTTGGAAGGTCATGTATTCCAGCAAGGCTTCGTGGTCCAGCTCTGCCCGCATCGCCGGATGCGCCAGCATCGCCTTGACTTCCGAACCAAACAGGAGCGCATGAGGAAGTTCCGCATAGTAGAGCGGCTTAATGCCGTACCGATCACGGGCGAGGACTAACTCTTGTTCGTGACGATCCCAAATGGCGAAAGCGAACATGCCGTTGAAGCGATCCAGCGCCTTGACGCCCCAAGCAGCCCAGGCATACAGCACGACCTCTGAATCAGTTCGCGAACGGAATTGATAGCCCATCGCCTGCAACTCAGCACGAAGCTCCTGAAAATTATAAACTTCGCCGTTGTAACTGAGCACGAAGCGCCCATCAGACGTTTGCATGGGCTGGCGGCCCGCCTGGGAGAGATCAATAATCGCCAGTCGGCGATGGCCTAGACCGAGACATCCGTCCGTAAAGATCCCCTCGCCATCAGGGCCTCGGTGGACGATGGCATCGGTCATTCGCCGCAACAGCACAAACTCCGCGGGATTTCCGTTGAGGTTCACAAGCCCGGCAATGCCACACATGATCAGCTCACGCTCTTTCTTGCGATGATGGTGATTCCAGCCTCTTCCACTCGTTCTCGCTCAATGGTGAAGCCGGCCTTGGCACACCAGTCGCGAACTTCTTCTATGGTGTGGCGATGAGCGTTTCGAGGCGCATACCAATCGAAATTGATGTGGTTCATCTCATCGAGCGTCATGTCCGGCCGATAGAACGCCTTGAAGACGTGCCAGTAGAAAAACCGCTGGAGGTTGACCTTGCCGGCTGGAATTTTGAGCAAGTCAACCGGCTCTGGAACCTCAATCTCAATATTCAGATCACCCAACAGCTTGCCAAGCTTGGTGAGCGGCATGACCGCCTTCCACGCCTGCTCAGGTATCATCGTCTGAAGTTGATCGCGGATATAGTCATCCGTGAACTCGCGCACGGGACTCTTTTTTCGATAGACGTAGAACAAGAAACGGCCGCCTGGCTTTAGAAGCTCGGCGAGCGCATAAAACGCTTGTTCCGTCGAGTCGGTGTGGTGCAGTACCCCTTCAGAGAAAATGACATCGACCGAGCCCGGAGAAAGCGGCAACTGACTCACATCCGCTTGCAGAAAACCGGCTGAGAGACCTCTCTCGGCACAACGTGCGGCGGCGACATCTACGGCAGCCGAGATATCAGCGCCTAGGTAGCGCGCGTTCCCCAAGATACCCCCGAACAGCTCCAACGCCGACATGGCCGCGCCGCATCCAGCATCCAGGATGAGCGGACGGTCTCCGTAGTCTCTCATCCAGCCTGCCTTGGCTATATCGCCGTACCGCTCAATGAGCCAAGCGCGCACATTGGCTAGTAGTCCATCTCGTTCGAAGGTCTCTCGCTGATGCCACTTGAACCCAAAAGTTTTTTCCGTTTGACCCTGTGCCTCAGACGCGACAGATTTCGAGCGCAGAATGCCGTCGCGCATGACCATCTGATGCCCGCGCACAACGACCGTTTCCCCTTCGGCCGGAACACTGCTAAGCGATAACACATCCTTCAACCAGGGCGGCTGAATGGCTGTGTGCGTTGGCCTACTGGTAACTCGATCAGCGTGCTCTTCTTGCATTTCGTTCAACCAATTCAAGGAACGTACAGGCGGTCGTTAGAACTCACGAAGCGCGTCGATCACATAGGTCTGGTCTTCCGCGCTCATGCGGTTATGGAGAGGAATGGCCATGCTGTGGCGATCGCAGTCGCGCGCGCCCGGGAAGTCATCGGGCTGGAGACCGTACCGCTTCCGATAATAGCCCAGCATATGCACGGCGTGCGTCCCTGGACGTGTGGAGATCCCGTGCTGCTGCAGCGCTTCCATCATGTCATTGCGTGACCGTGGGGCCGTTGCTGGGTCAACATAGGTGACGAATGCCTGCCAGGCATGCCGCCCGTCCATTGGCTCCTCTGGCGTACGTAGCCACTTGAGATCCGCTAACTCCTTCCGATAACGCGCCGCCATGCGAGCACGTTCATCGATGAACTTGTCCAACTTGCCGAGTTGGACCAGGCCGACCGCTCCTTGGAGGTCGGTCATGCGATAGTTGAAGCCGAGGAGGTCGAAGTCGGGCAGCAAATAGGGACGGGGTCCGTGGTGCCGCTCTTCCTCAGACACCGACGCGCCGTGGTTGCGCAGCATTTTGACGCGCTCGGCCAGTTTATCGTCGTTGGTCGTCACCATCCCGCCTTCGCCAGTTGTGATCGACTTGCGTGGATGAAACGAAAAGACACCGAGATCGCCGAGTGCCCCGGCGGAACGGCCGCGCCATGCTGCACCAGCCGCGCAGGCCGCATCTTCGACGATCTTGATATCCGGCCGAATGGTTGCCCGTACCGCATCAATGTCGGCACAGAGCCCGAAGAGATGCACGGGGATGATCACCTTGGTGCGCGGGGTCACACGTCGCGCGAGATCCTTGGGGTCAATATTAAAAGTGACGCGATCCACATCAACGAACACCGGCGTCGCCCCGCAATAGACCACCACATTGGCGGTCGCAACCCAGGTGAAAGCCGGCACGATGACTTCGTCACCGGGACCGATTTCCAAGGCGGTGAGGGCGAGGTGCAACCCCGTCGTAGCAGAGGTCACCGCACTGGCGTGCTTGACGCCGTGCCGCACAGCAAATGCTTTCTCGAACGCTGCGACCTTCGGGCCTTGCGTGAGCCAGCCACTTTGAATCGGCTCGCGCAATGCCTGCCATTCTTCCTCGCCCAGGCTCGGTGTCGCGATTTGGATTTGGCGCCGATCAGCCATCGTTACACGCTCAGAGTCCAGCCGCGGCGCGGCGCGCCGCGACTTCCTCTTTGTGAGCCGCCCTCCAGGCAATCAGCCGCTCCAAACCCTCTCGCAACTCGACTTGGGCCTCAAATCCAATCTCGTGTCTCGCTTTTTTCGGGCACCCCACGCGATTCTTCACAAAAGTCAATCCGGCCGGCTCGTACTGAATTTTCTGGTCAGACTTTGTAATGTCTAAGACCAGCTCGGTCAGTTCTTTGATCGAGGTACGAACCCCTTTCCCCACGTTGTAAAACGTGTCCTTGGTGCTTGTCTTGGCCGCACAGACGTTGGCCCGCGCGCAATCCCTGACGTAGATGAAGTCGTAGGCTTGCGACCCGTCTCCATACACCACCGGCGGCTTGCCCTGGTCCAGGTTATCCAGGATCTTCATGATGACCGCGATGTACGCCCCGCGATAATCCTGCCGAGCCCCGTACACATTCATGTATCGGAGACCGACGTAATCCAGACCGTAGCGGTGATGGAACGCCCGACACATCTGCTCACCCGCGACCTTGGTGGCCCCGTAAAAATTCGTGTTATTCAATGGGTGCGCTTCCGACATCGGTTCTTCGACCGCATCGCCATAGACTGAAGCAGACGAAGAGTAGACCAGCCGGCCTACCTTATTCGCTACGCATGCCTCCAACACATTGAAGGTGCCTCGGATGTTGACCTCAAAAGCCGAGCGCGGGAAATTGTGGCAATGGAGGAGCCAGAGGGCTGCAAGATGAAACACACAGTCAGCCCCCTTCATAGCTTCGTTCAGAATTTCGGTGTGTAGAATATCTCCGCCCAATTCGAAGATCTTGCAGCGAGGATCGCGAAGCGCGTCCGCAAGATTTTCATGGCTCCCGCGCGTGAAATTGTCATACACAACGACCTCACCGACATCTTCCTTCAACAACTCTTCGGTTACATGAGAGCCGATGAAGCCCGCGCCGCCGATGACAAGCACCTTCTTTCCTCGAAGATCCACAGTTCATTCTCCTAGGTTAACGGTCCTGACCACATGCTCCGCAAAGGGCAACGCGCTGGTAAACGCCGGAGACACCGCATTGAGGACATGCGTCGAACGTGGCCCGGGTTCCACGACGAAGTCGGAAATGAGCTCACCCGTTCTGGTATTCATCAGCTGTGCACGGATCCCGGGCCGTTTCCCTGGTACGAGATCGCTCCGTTCCAGTCCATCAACCAACCGTCGAGCTTCGCGGTAGAATCCCGCACTCGACATTTTGACAATTTCGCGCCATGCCAGTGATCGGAAGTGATCCTGGTTCTTCGTGAATAGGCGAAAGAGATACCGACCCATGCTGACGCTATCTTCGAGGTTCATCCCTCTGAAGCCGGCGTATTGTTCCCGACCCGCGAGCGGAAGGGCCGTAGGCCCGACGGTCACCTCGCCATCCGGACGGCGCGTGAAGTGCACGCCCAAGAACGGATTCTGAAGGTCAGGAACAGGATAGATATTGCCTCGCACCTGGACACGGGAATTAGGACTCAACCGGTAATACCCACCCCGGAATGGCAAGATCCGATATTCCCTCCCAACACCGCACGCATGCGCCACTCGGTCTGCGAACAGCCCGGCGCAATTGAATAGATGCCCGTACTCAATCGGCCCTCGAGTGGTCCGGACTCGACCAGGGTTTTCAACCCTCTCCCACCGGCACTGGTACGCGAATTCGACGCCCTCCTTCATGGCATCCGAGACCAGCGCGTCCATGATGGTACCCGGATCAACGACCGCGGTATCCCTGACATGCAGCGCCTTTTCCAGGGTCCGCGCACTGGGTTCTATCTCGCGAAGTCCTTTGTTGTCTACCCATTCGACCCGCGCGCCATTCGCCGTGCCGCGCCGGTGCAGTTCTTCAAGCACCGGTAGTTCCTCTGGCCTCGTGGCGACGACGACCTTGCCTGCCGCGCTCAGTGGGATGCGCTTGAACTCGCAGTATTCCCGCATCCGGCGGTTGCCCTCGACACAGAGCTTCGCCTTGAGCGAGTGGGGCTGGTAGTAGAGGCCTGCATGGAGCACCCCGCTGTTACGCCCGCTGGCGTGCATGGCAGGGGAAGCCTCCTTGTCGATAACCAACACCCGTCCGCCATACCGCCGATTGAGCTCACGCGCGACCGTTACACCGACCACTCCAGCTCCTACCACCAAAAAATCACAAGTGCTTGATGTTAAAATACTCAGTCCCTTTTCTCCCGCGACTGTTCAGAGACAACAAGCTCGGCAATTCTCTGGCCAGAACCTAAGGTGTCGTACAAATTCAGATGTTCCTTTGGCTTACCGCATTCAGCAACTGCTTTCCTGATCCGCTCTGAATCTGCTCCGACTAACCGGTTCCATCCCGTCTCGACCGTCTCGACCCACTCGGTTTCGTCCCGCAGCGTGATGCACGGCACGCCCAACCAGTAGGCTTCCTTTTGCACCCCGCCTGAATCCGTCAGAATGATTCTGGCATTCGACTCCAACGCGCACATATCCAGGTAGGCCGCCGGCGGAATCAGCCTGATATGCGGAGGCGGTGTCCAGGCAAGCTTCTCGAGAGCTGCCTGAGTCCGGGGATGGACGGGAAAGATGATCGTCTCTTGAATGCCAGCGAGACCGGCGAGGATTGATCGCAAGCGCGCTTGATTATCGGTATTCTCCGCGCGGTGTATCGTCACCAATAGATACCCCTTGTTCGCCAAGCCCAAGTTCCGTAAGGCAGTCGAGCGTTCCCGGGCGCGCTCAACGCCAAACCGCAACGCCTCGGCCATCACATCGCCCACCAGATGGACACCTGCGGTGATACCTTCCCTGGTAAGATTTTTGACAGCGGTTTGGCTGGGGCAGAACAGCAGATCCGAAAGGTGATCCGTCAGGACGCGATTGATCTCTTCCGGCATCGCCCGGTTAAAGCTACGCAAGCCGGCCTCGACATGGGCCACGGGGATCTTGAGCTTGGCCGCGGCCAGCGCCCCCGCCAGCGTGGAGTTGGTATCCCCAAACACCAGCACCCGATCCGGCTGTTCCTTTTCCAGCACCGCTTCAATCTGTTCCAGCATCCGCCCCGTCTGCACGCCGTGAGATGAGGATCCCACCCCGAGGTTGAAGTCCGGTGCCGGGATGTCGAGTTGTTCGAAAAACACGGCCGACATGCCCTCATCGTAATGCTGCCCCGTATGAACGAGCACCTCTCGCGCGACCGCACGCAGCGCCCGGCTGACGACAGCGGCCTTGATGAATTGCGGACGCGCCCCGACGATTGAACAAACTTTAATCATAGGGGCTGCAGCTGACCACCGGCTTTCCGGTACTTCGCCCCGCACTCAGAGCACTGAGCCCGGTTTGCTTTCTCCCTCAGTTTGATGCCGCATCGACACATCCATCCTGTCGCACGGGCGGGATTTCCGGTCATGAGCGCATGATCAGGAACGTCTTTCGTCACCACCGCGCCCGCCCCGACAAAAGCGTATTGCCCAATCGTGAGACCGCAGAGGATGGTGGAATTGGCTCCCAGCGTCGCGCCACGCTTCACCAGCGTCGGCTTCAACTCTTTCATGCGCGGAATCTCGCTGCGAGGATTAAACACGTTAGTGAACACCATGGCGGGACCGCAAAACACATAATCCTCCAACGTCACTCCTTCGTACACCGACACGTTGTTCTGAACCTTGACCCCTTCGCCAACACGCACATTGGGACCGATGACGACGTTCTGCCCGATCTTGCAGTTCTTCCCGAGGCGGGACCCTTTCAGAATATGGGAGGTATGCCAGATGCTGGTCCCTTTGCCAATTTCGACACCGTCCTCGATGAAGGCCGACTCATGGGCAAAGTACGGCTTCGCGGACTCGGCCTGAAGCGTGAATTTGGACTGGCCCTTGGCTTCCAACGCCTCCTGACACTGTTGCAAAACGGTCAAGACGCGCAGTCCTTCTTCCCCATCTGTTCGCGGACGCGTGCGGGTAGCCAGGCACTCGAGAAAATGGAGGCATTCCGCTCGGAGGGGCTCTCCCGGCGTGAATTCAACAGGTTGGGCTTCCGCTTTATTCGCCACCGGAATCTGATTTTTCCAATCGATCGAGTGCGGATACAGCAGCAACTTGTCTTTGGGTTCGACATCGTTGAAGACGGCCATTTTTCGGTCGCCGACCACGATGAGCTTTTGCTCTTTGAAGGGATGCAGCCAGGAAACAAAGATATGCGCTTTGACCCCGCTCCGGAAAGACAGAAGGCTCACCGTGACATCCGCAATCTGCTGGTGGAGGTAGTTACCGCCTTGCGCTTGCACCGTCTCCGGCAACTCGCCCACCAGCCCCAAGATGACCGAAATATCATGTGGGGCAAAAGACCAGAGGATGTTCTCCTCCCGCCTAATCTTCCCGAGATTGAGGCGATTGGAATAGATGTATTGAATCCGCCCCAGTTCCCCGCCGTCGATCAGTTCCTTGAGCTTGAGGACGGCCGGGTGGTACCAGAGGAGATGACCCACCATCAAAATCCGTTGTCGTTCTCGCGCCAAGTCCGTCAGCGCCCTCCCCTCGGCGCTTGACAGGCTGAGCGGCTTCTCCACAAACACGTCTTTGCCAGCAAGAAGCGCTTGCCGCACCATTCCGGCATGAGTCTCGGCCGGAGTTGCGAGTGCGACGGCTTGGACGGTCTCGTCGGTCAGAACCTCGTCATAGCGTCCGAACGTCCGGCACGCCGGATACGTGGCCTGGAAGGAGCGCCGCGTAGCAGCGTCGCTGTCGCAGATCGCCGCGAGCGCGCCCAGTTCGTGGAAATTCCGGACCAAGTTCTTGCCCCAGTATCCGGAACCGATGACCGCCACGCTCGGCTGTCCCCGGTCCTCGCTTGTCGTTCTGGACATCAGGATTGCTCCTTCCTCAAAAAAGGCCTCATGAGACCGGCGCGACATCGGCGGCGTCGATCTCGACGGCGGCGGCTTGCTGGATCAAATGGATCGAAATCACCAGCCGATGGCGCTTGGCCTTTCGCACAAGTATGCCCTGCACGCCTTCCAGCGGTCCCCTCTTCACCTCCACCGTCATCCCTTCGCGCAGGTATGGGTGGGCGTCATAGGGAAGATCGCTGGCCATGAGGGTCTTGATCGCTTCGATCTCCGCATCCGGAATCGGCTCGGGGCGCTGACCTCCCCCGACGAGACTGACCACTCCGGACACCGTCTGAACAGCCAGATGGTCCGGCCAGAAGAACCGGGCGAAACAGTATCCCGAAAACAGTGGGACCTCGATTTCCTTCTTCCGGTCCTTCCACTGGCTGAGCCGGAAGACGGTCGGAAGCAGGTGCTCAATGCCCTGCGCCGCCAGCCGATCCCGCACGAGTTTTTCATGCCGGGAACGCGTGCGGACGGCGTACCAGTGTGGAATTCCGTCGGCTTCAGGCACAGCTTCGCCCTCTCACTTACAGTGTGCACAATTCCAGGCTGCCTATCGTTTCCGCCGGCGGCCGCCTCGGCCGATGCCTGAGGCCATCCCTGCCGGCTTGTGAAAACCAGTTGAGACTACAGCGTCACGATCTTTTCGCGCGGCACGCCCGCGCGGATGATCCGGTTTTGGATCTTCTTTCTCTCCTTCAACTCAGCGATCAATACGGTATCGAATTCCCAGTTCGGCAAGGTCTCGAGCGGCCATAGCGGGTAGGAGAGGAAGGTCTCCCCTTTGTTTCCGTCCACGAATCCGACCAGGGTCAGGTCCATCTCCCTCAAGCTGATGTAGGCCAGCTCGGCCAGTTCCCCGGTCCCGTAAATGACAATCCGCTTGGATCCCGCTTTCGCGCGTTCCGTCAGCACGATTTTCAGGCGCTGCCGCATGTCGCGGTAAAACAATAAGGAGTGCTGCATGAAGAGATACGTGAGGCGGGATTTCTCAGCCATGCCCTGCGGGGTCAGGAGGTATTTGATGCGGTGCCGTGGAATGGTGGTGATCTTGATATAGCCTTTGCGGGCCAGGCGCTTGAGGTAGAGGTTGGTCAAGCCAAGCGCGACGTCGAGCTTGCCCGCCAACGAACGCTGGGTGACAGCGGCGTTTTGTTCGACTTCATTGAGGAGCTGCAGGTCGCGCTGGGCCTGGATATCCATAGGCACCCTGAATTCTCCGACAAGCGTTCAACATTTGAACACAAAGGGCGCAACCAGTCAAGAAAAAAATCCTGAGGAACTCCGTCAGGGCTCGTAGGGGACTTCAGTGATGAGGGGGCCGTAGCGGGAGATGAGCGACTTATTGGCCAGCGCCTCGGCCTCCAGGCGGGCCAGGCCGGCCTTCACGATCTTTCCATAAACCTCTTCGATCTTGGCGGCACTGGCCTTGTAGCCGCTGATCCCGTAGTTGTCCAGGGACGGCATGCGGCGGAGGATGTTGGCGTTGGGATGCACGCCGGGAATCATTTCGAAGTACTGATTGGCCCAGCGCGGGGGCTCCTCGCTGACTTTCGGCCAATCCGGCGTGATGCAGTGGAACCCCTTTTTGTCAAGCTCGCCGCGGACCAGCATGTGGCTGATTTCCTTGCCCAGGAAATTGAGATCGCAGGCGGCGCGGGCCTCCGGCGCGAGTCCGTCGAAGATCCCCTTCTGGCAGACGAGACATTTGGGGTCCTTGGCCATCGAGAAGCAGGAACGGCCGTCGCGCTTGCGGATCGCTTCCCATCCTTCCGGCGTGATCCGGCAGTCCTCCGGCAGGAACACCCAATAGTCGCCGGCGCAGTTGGCGTCGCACAGAAGATAGTTGTAGGCCAGGCTCTTGGGAACCGGATTGCACAGGACCGAAAATCCAAGGGAGGGAAACTCGCAGCCGTTCTGGATCAGCGTGATCGGCACTCCGATCTTCTGGAAGGCGGCCACCTGGGCATGCAGGTAAAACGCATGGTGCTTCAGGTCGGCTTCTAGATCGTCGGGGAACACGATCGTCGCGCAGATGAAGCAGTGTAGTTTCATCCCAGCCTCTTCCGGAAATATTCGATGGTCCGCTTCAGTCCTTCATCAAGGCCCACCTTGGGCTCCCACCCCAGCAATTCCTTGGCGCGCCGGATGTCGGGACAGCGGACCTGCGGATCGTCGGCCGGGAGGGGCTTGAATTCCAGTGGGGCGTGATTCTCGACCATCGCCTGGACCTTTTTCGCGATCTCCAGCACGGTTAGCTCATGCGGATTGCCGAGGTTGATCGGCTCGTGCATCGTCTCTCCGACCGATTCCCCTTTATACAGGAAGGACTGCCGGTCGGTCCGCTGTGCCGGCGTGCGGTCGGACAGCACCAGCAGCAAACGCGTGATCCCTTCGACGAGATCGTCCACGTAGCAGAAGCTGCGGGTCTGAGACCCCGTCCCGAATACCGTCAGGGGCTTCCCGCTCAGGGCCTGGACGATGAAGTTCGACACGACCCGGCCGTCGTGCGGCCGCATGCGCGGCCCATAGGTATTAAAGATCCGCACGATCCGCGTGTCCACCCCATGGTAGCGGTGGTAGGCCATCGTCATGGCCTCCGCGAAACGCTTGGCTTCGTCATAGACGCCGCGCGGGCTGATCGGGTTGACGTTCCCCCAGTAAGCTTCGGACTGAGGCGAAACGAGCGGATCGCCATATACTTCCGACGTGCTGGCCAGGAGGAACCGGGCGTTCTTCGCCTTGGCCAGCCCTAGCGCCTTGTGTGTGCCCAGGGCTCCGACCTTCAAGGTGGCGATGGGAAACTCGAGATAGTCCTGCGGGCTCGCGGGCGAGGCGAAGTGCATCACCGTGTCCAGAGGCCCCTCGACGTACAGATAATCGCAGACATTGTATTGGACAAAGCTAAAGCGTTCGTGCCCTACGAGATGAGCGAGATTGTCCATCGAGCCGGTGATCAGGTTATCGACACACACCACGTTGTGCCCCATCTCGATCAAGCGATCGCAGAGATGGCTCCCCAGAAAACCCGCCCCGCCGGTGATCAAAACGCGCACGATGGAACTCCTCCTTCAGGGATTACTTGTGCCTTAAACGCTTCCGAATGTCCAGTAGGGACGGTTCGCGAACCGCCCTTATCCGCGTTCCACGAGCGCATGGCCATACCGGAAGCGCTCGAAGCGCTCGGTCCAGGTTTCCCACAGTCGCAACCATCGCCGTTGCCACCAGTTGCCCCGCACCGTCCGTCCCCACTTGCGCTGAAAGTGGGCCAGATTCTGCGCGGAGTATGTATTGGATTCAGAGCGCTTGACGGCATTCTGCGTGACCATCCCGAAATGGTGGATGAAAGCCGAGCCTGTGACCGCGGCCGTGATCCCGGCCTGCTGCGCCTGCCAAAGGAAGTCAATATCCTCACAGCCCCCGTAACTGAAGCCCTCATCAAACAGCCCGATCTTCTCGAACACGTCCCGCCGCACCAGCATGCAGGGCCCCAGCAGTCCTGGGCGCGTTGCCTTTTGGCAAGCAGTCGTGAATTCAGCCGCGTAGGGGTCCAGCTCGTAATCCAACGGCCCCTCGCGCATCGCCGGGCTGACGATGCCATGTCCTGCTTGCTCCATGAAACGCAACAGCGCCGGCAGCCAGCCCGGCGTCACTACAATGTCATTGCTCAGAATCCCGACTACCTCGCCACGGGCGGCCTGGATGCCCTGGTTCCAAGCCTTGGCGCATCCCAGGTTGGTCGCGTTGCTGATGACCGTCACGCCGACGCTCTTTAGATACTCGGACGTCCCGTCGGTAGACGCATTGTCCACGACGATCAACTCATCTCCTTTGTCGGGAAGGCGCAAAATTGACTCCAGGCACTGCATGGTGTGGATAAGCTGGTTGTACACGGGAATGACAAGACTGACGCGCAAAGTCTGATTCATCGGGACACCGCCTGCGACGCGGGCGCCGCCTGTCCGAGCAACATCTCATAGCCGGATGTCAGCCGGCTCATCATGGCGTCCATCGTGAAATGGGTGGCGACACGGACCCGGCCTGCTTCGCCCAGCGCCATGCGGTGGGCAGGATCGCGCAGGAGCAACGACACCACCTTCGCCAGGGCATCAGGATCACCGGGCGGCACGAGCAGGCCCGTCTCGCCGTCCTGAACGATCTCGGGCAAGCCCCCGGTCGTGGTCGCCACCACCGGCTTTCGCATTGCCATGGCCTCGAGCACCGCGATCCCGAATCCTTCCATGAGCGCCGGATGCACGTACACATCCATAGCCGCCAGCCAGGGAGAGACGGATTCCTGAAAGCCGGAAAAATGGACGTGGTTCTCCAATCCCAAGTCCTTCACAAGCGCCCGCAACCGCGCTTCGTAGGCGGCATCGCCGCTGCCGACGATCAGGTAATGAACCTCAGGCGACGATTTCAGAATCGTCGGGAGCGCCCGAAGCATCACCTCATAGCCCTTGCGGGGGAAAAGATTTGCGACGGTTCCGAGCACGAGGGCTTCCACGGCAATACCGAACCGGCGCCGGATTTCCTGGCCGTCCGGTTGATCCGGAATACGGCTCAGGTCCACCCCGCTATACAGGACCTTGAGCCGTGCCGACAAGACTCCGCCCGCTTCCAGCGATTGCTGAATCTGTCGGGACACGGGGAACACAAGATCGACGCCGTCGAGCTCATAGTGCCTGACTTTCGACGGTTCGATTTCCTGCCGTACATGCGCGACGATGGGCACGCGAGGCAATCCCTCCGCGGCACGGATCGTCTGTGGCACCCACCAGACATCGTTGACGTGGAGCAACGCGGGGCACACCGCCGCAATGATCTCACGGAGCGCGCGGACCGAGGCGGCCCGCTTGGGGTAGGCAAAGAGCTTGCGCCAGGGCGGCATGGGAGCGAACCGGGTTTCGACGCCGCGCCGTTGCAGTTCAGCCACCAAGGCCCCGCTGGCCGGACACACCACCACTGGCCGATATCCCCGCTGCGGCAGGTGGTCAAGCATGACCAATAATTCGCGCTCGGCTCCGCCGATCTCGTTGACGCCGTGGACGAAGAGAATGGGCTTGCTCACGACGCCACCGCCATTGGGGGTTTCCGAACGGCGCCGACCCGGAAATTAAACATCATGGGGGCGCACCGAACCGACGCGGCGAATTCCGGGAAGGCCTTGTTCCAATCGGTGTCGTCAGACAGCAAGATCCCGCCGTCCCGCAGATGAGGCCAGGCCGTTTGGTACTCAAACAGCATGTGGTCATAAGTATGCAAGCTGTCGTGGATGAAGACATCGATCGGGTCCAGAGCCGGCAACAATTTCGGGAGCAGGTCCCGCGTGTCTCCCAGATGCAGCCGCCAGCGGCTCCGGAGGTCGGCCGGCACCAGCCAACCCGCTTCCCGGCCTGAAGGCATGATATCGCGTTGACGATTCCCGGTCCGGTCAAGCTCGACATCCTGGTTCGGTAGATCGATAGAATGAAGCGTGCCCCAACGATTGCGTTCCATCGCAAGCAGCAGGAAGCGCGACGAGAACCCATCGCACACACCGGTTTCGACCACCAGATCCGGTTGCATCACACGCACCAACGCATAGTAGATAATCGGGTGCATGGGCATGCCGGCCAACCCATTGACCTCCCGAAACAGCGGCTCTTCGCATTCGAGTTCGTAGAGCACGGTCTCGATGCGTTCCACATCCGCGCCGGTCAGCTCAGCCAGCTTCCTGGACCGTCCCACGTAATCGGACCAGTGTTGACGCAAGAGCCCCAGCTTGGTCGGATGGCGATAGAGAAACCGTGCCGCGAAGGGAAGAAAGGAGCGGGCAATCAACGTGGCGCGCATACCAAGACCTGTTTGACCGCCCCCCAGATTTCCTCGAGCGTGATCAACCGCATGCAGTTCTGCTCCCCTCGAAAACAATCCGGATGAAAACAGGCCCGGCAATCCAGCCCTTTGTAAAAAACATGGTGTCCCTCGCCCCACGGCCCCCATACCGCCGGATCCGAGGGCCCGAACAGTCCGATCACAGGCACCCGCAGCGCCGCCGCCATGTGCATGGGGCCGTTGTCGTTGCTGACCATGAGGATGGCCCGCGCGAGCACCGCGCCCAATTGTGGGAGATCAGTCCGCCCGATCAGACTGCGGAAGGGGCTCTTCATCGCTTCGGTGATCTTGTCCCCCGCGCTCCGCTCCTGCTCTCCGCCCAGAAACAGCGCCTGTGCGGACGTCTCGGTCTGGATCAGATCGGCAAGCGCCGCAAACCGCTCAGCCGGCCAGGACTTGAACCACCACCGCGCCCCCGCATGCAGGCAGACCAGCGGCCGAGAGTCCTCGATCCCTACGCCCCGAAGAAGGTGGACCGCCGCCGAGCGGGCTTCGGATGGAATCGTCAAGACTGGATCCGGCGGAGGACCGGTGAGGCCCAAGGCTTCCATCGCCGCCAGATGATAGCGGACCTGATGCATCGCGAACCGGTCGGCCTCGACAATCCGCGTGTAGAAATGGCCCCGCCAACGGCCTTCGCTGTTGTAGCCGAGACGCAGCGGCGCGCCGGTCAACCGGGACAAGATGGCGGAGCGATCACTGTCGGTCAGATCGATCACAAGATCGAACCGACGCGCCCGGAGGTCTCGGACGAAGCGCCACTGCCAGGCCAAGTTCCCTCGCTCGACCACCAACACGTCATCGAGCGCCGGATGACCCCGGACTACGTCGTCGGTGCCCGGATTCACCAGCATCGCCAGGTGGGCCTTCGGAAATCCCTCTCGCAGCCGGCTCAGCACCGGCGTCGCCAGCAGGACGTCCCCGACGTACCGCAGCTTGACGACCAGGATCCGGTCAGGGGCAAACACGGCCATCAGGAAGAGGCGCCGCCTTTCAGCCGCGCCAGGTCCGCGTCCACCATTTCCCGGACCAAGTCCTTGAACGTTATTCGATAGGTCCAACCCAGCTTCTGCCTGGCTTTGGAATCGTCTCCCAGCAAGGTGTCCACATCGGCAGGTCGGAGGAACTGAGGGTCCACAATCACATGGTCACGGTAGTCGAGACCGAGATGCGCGAACGCGACCTCGGCGAACTCCCGCACCGAATGCTGTTCGCCCGTGGCGATCACGTAGTCATCGGGCTCATCCTGCTGGAGCATCAGCCACATGGCCCGCACGTATTCGCGTGCATGGCCCCAATCGCGGCGCGCGTCCAGATTGCCGAGCCTGACCTCCCTGGCCAGGCCGAGCTTGATCCGCGCGGCATGGGAGGTGATCTTCCGCGTGACGAACTCGAATCCCCTTCGCGGCGACTCGTGATTGTATAGGATGCCGCAGGCGGCCCGAACTCTGTACGCCTCACGATAGTTGCGGGTCAGATGAAACCCGGCCACTTTCGAGATGCCGTAGGCAGACCGCGGATGAAACGGCGTCAGTTCGTTTTGGGGCACCTGCGCCACTTTCCCGAACATTTCACTCGAGGCTGCAAAGTAGAACCGGCAGTCGGGCGCGCAGTCGCGCAACGCGGCTAGCACGTAATGCGTGCCGTTGATGTTGGCGTTGAGCGTGGAGAACTCATCCTCGAACGAATAGGCAACAAAGCTCTGGGCGGCCAGGTGGTAGCACTCCTCGGGCTTGACCGCCTGGAACACCCGGTAGATGCTCGGCAGGCTCTCCAGGGAGGCGGCGTGCAGGTGGAGCCGGTCCTTGAAATGCAGGATGCGCCAGAGCCGGTGTTCCGGGTCTTCGATCGCCACTCGCCGGACAATCCCGTGTACTTCATAGCCCTTCTCCAGCAACAGCTCGGCCAGGTAGGACCCGTCCTGGCCGGTAATGCCGGTGATCAAGGCGCGCTTCATGCGGACTTCTCCCGCACGACGTCCTGATAGACCCGGAGTAGCTCTCGAGCCGATTGTTCCCAGGAATAGGCCTTGACTCGGAGCGCGCCTCTGCGACGCAGATCCTCACGCAGGTTCCCATCCTCAGTCATTCGCATCATGGCCCCTGCCATCGCGTCCACATCAGTGGGATCGACCAACAGCGCTGCATCACCGACGACTTCAGGTAGGGAGGCCGCATTCGAGCACACGACCGGCGCGCCGCAGGCCATGGCCTCGAGCGGCGGCATGCCGAACCCTTCATACAACGACGGGAACACGAACAGGGTGCACGTCGAATAGAGCGTGCGCAAATCGTCAAGAGGCACATGGCCGGGAAAGATCACCGCCGACTCCAATCGGGACCGCCGCACGGCGTCGCGAATCGCCTCAGCACCGCGATCCATACCGCCGACCACCACAAGGTTCGCAATCTCCCGCAACCGCGGCGCGCGGCCGAAGGCCTCGATCAGACGCACGATATTCTTGCGCGGCTCCGCACCGCCTCCTGACAGCACAAACGCCTCGCGACGAATTCCGTACCGAGTCATCACCGCAGTCCGAGCCCCCGGATCGCTGGCCGGATAAAACTCCGGGCTCACGGCAGGGCTCACAATGGCAATACGTTCCCGCGGCACCCCGTACAATTCGACGATATCTGCCGCCGAGTGGGCTGAGATCGTCACAACCCGCGAGGCCCGCTGCGCAGTCCGTCTGGTTCGCAGGAACGACCGTCGCTGCCCGAACAGCTTGCGAGAAGGGAGGCCGAGACGGTCCACCGCAAGATCATAAATCGTCACCACGTTTCCGTAACGTCCTCGTCCGCGCAACTTGAAATTCAATCCGTGAAAAAGATCAACGCGATCCCACCACGCCCGAAGCCCCATCAGCAGTGCAGGGCATCGAATAATCCGGACGTTCAGATGGGCACCGAAGACTACGCGGTCCTGCGCCGGCAGCGGTTGAGGGGTGTAGAGCCAATAGTCGTGTTCGGGAGCGATCCGGACGAGCGCGGTCAGGAGGTGCGCGGCGTACGTACCGATACCGGCGCGGTCTCTGGCCAGAGGGCTGACATCCAGCGCAATCCGCATCGCCTCACCGCCTCAGACCCCCCGGTCCCGTCACACCACCTTCAGACCGGCCGTCGCGGTTGATCTTAAGATGTTCGCAGGGATTACGCCCTGGCCCATCGAATGTTCGTACCGGACGGCGGGGGCCGCCGTGTTGTAGGGGATGCCCAGCTTCGCCCGGACGTCGGCCTCGAGCCAATCCCGCTGCTTCACCAATTCCGTTGCGCTCAGGTAGTCGGTATAGACATAGGACGTGTATTCGCCGGGCACTCCTTTGTAATATTCCGCCACCTCGCGGTAGTCCACCTCGAGGCTGTGCAGCCGATCGCCGGTCTTCGCATAGGTGTAGGTCCACACACCCGGCTTCGTCTCCACGGCTTCATCGAAGTACGGGGTTCCCGGATAGGTCGTGATGACCGTCGCATCGAAATCAGCCGGCTTGACCTCGAGCAGCCAGTCGCGGGTCGCCTTCACGGTCTCTTCCGACTCGCCCGGGTGCCCGATTGACATCAACGCCTTGACCTTGAGGTTATGCCGTTTGGCAATCTCCATGGCGCGGGTATTGTCGGCCTGACTGGCTTTCTTCTGGATGTTGGTGAGGATGCGCTCGTGGCCCGACTCGAACCCGATGAGTACCCACCGGAAACCCGCCCGGTACATTGCCTCGGCCTGCTGGTCCGTGAACAGCTCGGCTTTGATGAAACCCCGCAGCCGAAACTCCACGCTGAGGTCGCGCTGGGCCTTCGCGATCAGGTCCATGAGTTCGATGATCTTCGGGTTGACGTTCAATTCATCGTCGTAGAGCATGAATCCCGTTACGCCGTAAGTCTGGTGGAGCTGGACCATCTCCTGCACGATGTTCTCCGACGTCCGCATCCGGATGCGCCGCAGGGAGGGGCTCATCCGTCCCCCGCAGAACCCGCAGCCGAAGGGGCAGCCGAGCTGGGCGATCATCGAAAGCGCCCGCACGCCGTCAATGGTGTACTGGTAACTGTCGACATCCACCAAGTGCCGGGCCGGGAACGGCAGCTCGGTCAGTTTCTGATTATTGAGGAAGAGATCCGATTTCGGGTCGTCGCCGTCCACTAGCTTCGGAGGAGCGTCGCCCAAGGCTTCGAAGACTGCCATCTCGCCGTCGCCGACGACCAGGACGTCGAACATGTCCTCAAGCAGGCGATACGCCGTCGTGGCGCGGCCCGACAGTCCCCGTTTCTGCTCGAACTTATACGCTGCGTGGATCAGGGTCACATGCGGGCCGCCGAGGATGATGCGCGCCGCGGGGTTCAGCGCTCGGATCGCCCGATAGATCTTCGTAGCCGCGGGCATCTGCGGTGTCGTCGCGGTCAGGCCGTAGCAGGTCACGTGGCCCTTTCGGACATGGTCACGGACCACTTCCTCGTAGTTCTCCACGCCCGAGAGGTCCAGCATCTCCACTTCAACGCCGGCCTGCTCAAGCACGGCGGCGACTTTGAGGATGCCGAGCGTCATGAAGACGCGCTCGTCCAGCAGGAAAATGGAAGGAGGGGTGGTCAGGCAGATTCGTTTGATCATAGGTGTCTCGCACACACGTCCAGGAAATACTCCGCTCGCCGCTCGCATGTATGGTACTTCAGCACATGGGCGCGGCCTTCCGCCACGATGGCCTCGCGCTCCGTTTCTTCCCGGAGATAATACCGGACCAGCGCTTCCAGATCGCTGAGATCCGGCTTGCAATAGACCGCATGACGCCGATCCACAAAATCGTTGGGGATCAGGGTCTCCGGCTGATCCGACAACAGCATGGCTCCCATTGCCACGACCTCGAAATATCGGAGAGAGGCGGTCCGCCCGCCGCCCCGAAGCGCCACGGCGATCCGGGACGCGGCGATTTCCCGATAATACGCCTCCGGCGACTCCTTCTTCTCTCGATCGGCCTCCGACGCCGGAGCGTCCTCCAAGACCTTCGTCCGCAACCGCTCGAGCGTCCCGGCCTTCAGCTTGTATGCCCGGTCATCCGGGCTCGCATAGACGCCACCGGAAAACCGGATCCCCTCCATCCGTGAGAGGATCTCCACCGCCTTCACCCGCCGGGGGTGCGAGGCCCGTCCCCGGTACGACACATCGATCTCTTTCTTCACCCTTGTGCAGTCGGGAAGGGCCTCCATCACAATCGACAACGGAAACGGAACGGTCCGCTCAA
>Ga0207684_10001930_pt1 | contig 21499 bp, 18 predicted proteins | sample KBSK5501metaG_FD_184342 | JGI IMG/M metagenome (GOLD analysis project Ga0207684, IMG submission 184342) | Corn, switchgrass and miscanthus rhizosphere microbial communities from Kellogg Biological Station, Michigan, USA - KBS K5-50-1 metaG... | ecosystem: Host-associated > Plants > Roots >...
CCGACCCTCCCCCGCCAGCGGGGGAGGGAGAGTTCCGCGAGGGGGAGGGATGATTGAGGCCCCCAGCCTGCCCCCACCCCGACCCTCCCCCGCCAGCGGGGGAGGGAGACTTCCACCCCGACCCTCCCCCGCCAGCGGGGGAGGGAGACTTCCGCGAGGGGGAGGGATTATTGACTGGCATCGGCGGGGGGAATATCCAGAGGTAGGCGCGCGTGGACGGAGAATCCTCCGGCACGATTGCGTCCTGCGTGAAACTTGCCGCCAAACAACGCGACACGCTCCCGCATCCCGATCAACCCGTGTCCAGACGAGGAGGTCGGATCGCTCCCGTGGCCGGCGCCGTCGTCGCGGATGTCGAGTCCGAGCGTCGTTTCCGCGTAATGCACCCGGATATCGACGCGCCGGGCGCGGGCATGCTTGAGAACGTTGGTCGTTGCCTCCTGCACGATTCGGTAGGCGGACAGGTCGACGGCCGGCGGGAGGGGTCGCGGTTCGCCGTCGATTCGGGCGTCGACCTCGAGCCCGGCGGCGCGCAGCCCCTCCACCAGGGCGGCCAGCTGGCCGATGCCGGGCTGCGGGTTGCGATCGGGAGTGGCGCCGTTGCCGCTCCGTAGAACGCCCAGCAGCCGATTCAGTTCGATGAGCGTCTCGCGCGCCGTGGTTTCGATCAGACCAAGCGCCTGGGCAGCGGCCTCCGGCCTGGTTGACTGGACCGCGCGAGCAGCCCCGGCCTGGATCGCGATCACGCTGACATCGTGGGCGACGACGTCGTGCAGCTCGCGAGCGATGCGCGTCCGCTCCTCGTCGGCCGCGAGCCGGCGGTCCTGGTCACGCTCGCGCTCGAGCCGCGCGGCACGCTCCTCCAATTCGGCGACGTAAGCGCGACGCGTCCGAAGGTAATCGCCAATCAGCCAGGCGGCAACAAAAATCAGGCTGGGGACCGTAATGGCAAACGACCGGGGGTTGCCGGTGACGCCGAAGACGACAAAGCCCGCACCGAAGCCCACGCCGGCGACGACCAGAAAAAACAGCCGACGGGCCCTGACCTCGTAGGCGGCAACGCTGTACATGGCGACGAGGAGGCCGAACCCGGCGATGCCCGGGTTGAAACCCAGCAAGACCCTCGCGGCGAAGGCGGCCGCGACCAACAAGAGAACAAGGCTCGGATGGCTTCGTCGCCAGAGCAAGGGAACGACTTGCACCAGCAACAGGGCAAGGCCGACAAGGAAGGGGATCGCCAGGCCAGTTGGAGAACCGAACGGGAACCGAACTTCGCGCTCGGCGAACCGAAGGTCGAGGAAGGCATTGATCAGCCCGACAGAGAGGAGGAAGCCAACCAGCACGCGATCGAAAGTGCGCGGCTGCAGCCGCCCAATCCAGCCCCACCCGGAGGGGCGCGTTCCCATGGCTACAAGGGTAACGACGTCCATCCGGCCGCGAATCCTCCGCGCGAATGAGGCCATCACTCGCGCGGCTGAGCGTCAGGCAGCGAGGGCCGGCTGCGTCTCTGCGGGGGTCCGGCGGTCGCCGCGGCCCCGGAGCAGACCCAGGATCAGCAACTGCAGCGCCCACCCTGAATAAATGATGGTCGTGCTGAGATAGGGACCGATCGCGCCCTCCGCCTCGAGGATATAGACGGTATTCGGCCACGTGTTCAACGAGGCATGAAATAGGAGGACGAACAGCAGGCTCCGACGGGTGCCGTTGTAGAGCCAGGTCGAAATGATCGAAAGCGCCATCGTACGCGCCGCGAAGATCGCGAAGGGCAGGTGGCTCTGGGCCGTGCCCGGGATCCAAAACAGCGGCAGATGCCAGAACGTCGAGATCACGCCGATCACAATGGACGCGCCAAGCAATCCGAAGACCGGCTGGATGCGTTGAAGGAGAAAGCCGCGCCAGCCAAACTCCTCGCCGGTCGGTCCGCCAATCAGCAGGACCAGAAAAAAGGTCGAAGGGACGGCGAGCCAACGGGCTCCATCCGACAGGTCGGGGACGGTGCCGCCTTTCAAAACGTGTACGTAGAGAACCGCAATCCGGATCAAGGCCGGAGCGAGGAGCGCGGCAGCGTACCACTGGAGACCGGCCTTCCAGCGGAAGGCCTGGCCGAGGAACTCCCCGAGGCCCCGGAAGCCCGACCTCCGCGAGACCATCCCAACCGCGGCGAGGAAGGGGCCGAATGTCCCCAGCACGATGAATAGCGGCCCCACCGACGGGGAGACGATCCCGATCCCGTGGTTGGACGCGACCAGGGGCAGCCAGCACAACCAGGAGATCCCGATCGCGTTGACCGTGAAAATGACAGCCGAGCGCGTTGGCGAGAGCCGGGGCCGAGTCACCGGCAAATGTAACGAGACGGCGCGACCGGGCCTTGCTTCCCTACCAGAACGGGGCTATTTGCCTCGACCTACAATCGGACGCGGCATGGCGGCGGCATTTCGGGTGCTGTTCACGGGGTACGCTGGCCAGCGGGTCGCCAGCACGGTGAGCTTCGTGCAAGACGGCGATATTCGCGTCATCATCGATCCCGGGATGGTGCCCGAGCCGGCCGCCATCCTGGCCCCGCTCCAGCGACTGACCGACTCGCCCGACCGAATCACCGATGTGATCCTGTCGCACCATCATCCGGACCACACCCTCAGCGCCGCGCTGTTTCCCCGCGCGCGCATTCACGACTTCTGGGCGATCTATACGAGTGATGTGTGGCAGGACCGTGCGGCGGAAGGCTTTGCCCTCAGTCCGTCGATCCGGCTGATCGAGACTCCAGGCCACACGCCCCAGGACATCACGACATTAGTTGCGACCGGCGAGGGCACCGTGGCGTTCACCCATCTCTGGTGGTCGGCGCAAGGACCGGTGGACGATCCCTTAGCGTCGGATCCCTCGGCGCTGCACCGCAACCGGGCGAGGGTGCTCGAGGTCGCCGCGCTGATCGTTCCGGGCCATGGAGCGCCGTTCAAGCCCACAGCGCAGACACCGAGATCGAGCCGGGTACCCCCACCCGGAAACCGTTTGCGCTGGCATTGGGGGTATGTGCAACGAACTTGTTCGAGCCGTCAATGGTGGACGCATGCCCATCGATTTCCAAGGCCTCTCGGCATCTCTCCGGTCGTCCTACGCAGCAGATGTCCAACATTCCACGGTGTACGTCGTCGAGTCACCAGCGATTGTTCGATTGGTGTCCGCCAGGGGCTATCGGCCCTTTTGCCCTAATCGCTCGTGCAGGCCTCATCGAATGCTCCTACGATCCGGTCCGCCGTTTGCTCGAGTGACTTAGTTTTCGGGACTGACCGTCCCTTCCAGCCAGAGCGATCCCACCCGGAAGCTCGCCCCGCCAGCCGACTCGAGCCTGAGTCGCACCAACCCGGCGCCAGGCTTCAAAGTTCCCTCCGGGAGTAGGTTGGAGCCGCTGTTCGCAAGCGAAATTGGCACCCAGGTCGATCGCGACCAGTCCCAGACCTCGCTGGTCGCCGCGGGTTGTCCATTGGGCCCGACCAAGCCGCTCGGCGGGAAGGGCCCCGGGGCAAGTAGGTGGGTGATTTTCAATCCTGAGACTTGTGTCCCTGCCGCCAGCGGCAACGAGAATTCGTAGGTCACGCTGCCATTGTCGACGGCAGCTCCGTACTGACTGAGACCGACCTGCCCGGTTGCATCGACCAGTCGCGGCGCAAAGAAGCCCACCGGAAGCGGACCGGCGCTCACCTGGCTGATGGGCGGCGACATGATAATGGCGTTCTGCGTGTCGGGTCTTGCGCTGCCGCCGTTGACGTTAACCGGTTCCGCCACTCCCGGCGCCCATGTGAGCAACGTGGGCGCCAGCTGAGGGGACGGCGTGTCGTACTCACCTAGGATCAGCTGTAGGAGTGATATGCGCTTGTCACCTGTAAGCGGACCTGCCGCAGAACCGGAACCGCTGAAGGAATTGGGATAGATCTGCAGGGAAGTAAGGCCGCCGCCGCTCGTTGCGGTGGTGGTCGTCAACGACGCATCAATTAGCACCATCCGCCCAGGTGGCAGATCGCCTATATGGATGATCGACCCGCCCACAAGCAGAACCGCGTCGATGAAGTGAGTGGTCGAGCCATTCGTCACTTGCCCCTTGATGCGGCCGTTGGCGAGGCTCAGCTGCGCAGTCGGACCCGATGTCGCAACCGTCACCTCGGTGGCGTAGCCTCGCACGCTGGCTTTGGTGACCCGTAGCAGGTCCACCGCCGGAGTCCAGGTATCAATTCGTATGCCGACACCGATGTTGTTGTCTGGCCCATACCCCACAGCGAAGGGCGCGATCATTTGCGGTGCCGACAGACCGACACGGTAGTCTCCAGTCTGACTCGGACGCATGGCTGTGAAGGTCTCCCGATAACCAGTAGGCCAGCCCTGTGCGAGGTAGGTAACGGAGAACTGATTCACCGCCACAGTTTGGCCGCGAGGTGACGCGATCCAGATCACGGCCACGGGGAGCAAGGCAATGACCGGCGCGATGAACCAGAGCCATGCAAGCCGATCGAAGTGTCGCAACAGAAGAAAGCTCAGCGGGCCGACCAGCAGCGCATAGGCGACGACCAACAGACCGAACAGCGGCAGCGAGGGCAGGGAGACTGGGGGTGTGTTGCCGAGGTCGGGCATGAGGAACCAGCTGCGCTTCGTGACCGAGCCCTGGAATCCGAGCGGACCCGTGATCGGTCCCTGACCTGGGACCAGACTGGCGGGCGCAGCACTGGACTGCGCCCCAACCAACACGCTGCGGATCGCGATCTGCCGCAGCAGCGCCGATGTCCCGTTCCAATTGGCAATTGGCGGTGCAGTAAAGCTCAAGGTAGCAAGGGTGACGATCCCATTGCCCACCGACCACTCGACAACAAGCGGTTGGGTTCCCTCGGTCAGCCACACGTTGCCGCCCAACAGCGTGCCAGTCGCGACCGTCAACCCGGTCACCCCGGGGAGCGATGCAGCTCGCGATAGCATCGTCGTTCCCTGGATCTCCATCGGCAAGAGGGACGCCGGTAATCCCTGCCACGTAAGCGACGAGCCGCCGGTGCCCAGTAGCAGCCTGCCGCCAGCGTTGACGTAGTCAGCAAGTGCAGCCCGCTGATCCTTGGTCAGAGTACTCGTTGGGAAGCCGTCAATCGCGAGCAGGTCGAACGCACGCAGAAGAACGGCTGAGTCCGGCAGATCGCTGGCAGTGAGTGGTACGACTTGCGGCGTCAGATTGTTTGGGAGATGGAGCCTCGCGAAACTGTCAAACGGTGCCGGTCGATCAGATAGCACACCAATCAGGAGCTTGGTCGTGTGCCCAAGCGCCGTGACCGGGCCGCTCACCGTGCGACCCGATTGAACGAGGCGAACGGAGACCGTCGGATTCTGCACATCAGTAACCAGATAAGTGCGGACCTGGGCACTCGATCGCGCCGCTACCTTGACCGGAAGCTCGTACACCGTCGTGTATGTCGGCCCAAATGGATTCGGCTGAGACGTAAAGTTCTGGCGCGCCAGATAGCCTTTGGAGCTGTCCTGGATCTGAACCTCCAGCACGCCGTCAACCGGTGCGCCGCCGGCCTCGACCTGAACGTCTACTGGCATCCATTCAGTGGCCCGCAATGCACTCTGGTAGCCGAGCTGAACGGAGAGCGTTGGCGAGTCGACCGCCGTCACGTCGATGATCCCGAGGGTCGGTGAGAGGAAACAAAGAATCGCGATCGCCAGCAGTGGGGCTCGGCGCACCTTGTTTGCCTCTCGGGCGATGATACTGGCCGACATTTAGATTTGTTGGAACACCGTCCGCCAGAGGCCACTTGACCACCTTTTGGGCGAGTGCTAGCGGCAACCAAACGCCAGCGCTGCTGTTGGTCTCGTCTGGCAGCTCGGGCCAAGCCTGCGGCTAACGAGTGGATCTCGTCGAACGGAAAAGAACTGTTGACGCGTGGGAAGACCTCAGCGCGACCCAGGGCTGATCGCGCCGATCGTCGCCGCTCCCGAGGCGCCTTCAACGAACCAAACCTTAGCGTTCGGTTCCAGGGTAATCCACGTTGCGCCCGAGTTTGGACCAGGCGCGTGGAACGTGGTCACTAGCCCGCTGAGTGTCATGCTGAGCACGTTGCTGCCATCCGCATACCAGATATTTCCATCGGGCCCGAACACGAAGCGGAAAGCGTCCCAGAAGCCAAGGTTGGTTCGCGCTGGGAAGTCCTTCACGTGGCCGTCGGGTGTAGTGCGGCGCAACTTGCCCGACGAGGTCATCCACCAGTGGTTGCCGTCAGGGCCGACGACGTAGCCGGCAAAGTTCGCACTGTCCTCACTGACTTCCGTGACTCGACCCGCCGCCACCCGAGCGACAATGGACGTGGGCGTATAGCCGGGGATTACGCACGAAGCCTGCGATGCGCCGGATACGGCGATGCGGGCCCACATGTTGCCATCGGCGCCAGCCTGGATGCCGACCGGTTGGTCACCGCCCGGAACTGCGAACAGCGAAACCACACCCGCTGTGGTGATGCGGCCGACGTATCCGGTCCGCACGGCGTCCATAGCAATCTGCTGCACGTCGAACCACAGGGCGCCGTCGGGACCCACCACGATATCAGTCGCCTGGGTGTTGGGCGGCGACGCCGAGGGCGGCGACGGCGGCACTGGCACCGCAAACTCGAAGATCTGCCCAGTCGACGGCACCAGCCGGCCGATTCTCAGTGCCGTGGACTCCGTGAACCAGATGCTCCCATCCGGACCGGAGGCGATGCCGTCGAAGCCGGCGCCCGTGTTCATGGGGTACAGCGTGAAATTGCCGCCTGGGGTCATCCGGCCGACGACCTCTTTGGAAATGGCGGAGATTCCTACAAACCACAGGTTCCCGTCCGGCCCGGCAACTACTTGCTGGATGCCGATGAGCCCGGGAGCCTTGTACTCGCCGATGCCGGTGGTGATAACCGCTGGCGAGGGCGAGATCAGCCAAGGCGGCAGGCCACACATCTGACCCGTCTGATTGGCCGCAGGGGGCTGGCCACCACCGTCGCAGCCGGTGAGGAGCAGCACCGTAAGGCCGATGCCGGCGGCGTGGCGACCCCGCACCGCCCAGCCCGATCTTGCCCGCCGGCGCTCGAGCCCCCGCTCCACACAAGGATTATCGAAGGATCAGGCGTTTGCCGCCGCTGAGAGGGCCCGGTTCTAGCCGGGCGTCGTTATGGGGCCTGGACGTCGATGACCAATCGGGTGGGATTCGCCAGCTCGAGGGTGCGGATGCAGCTTGCTTGCGAAAGGCCGGCGCCCCAACTCAGGACCGCTTCGAAGTCGCCCAATTGCTCGACCTCCTGGACCGCTGGTAGGCCGGGCGTCTGGTCGCGACTGCCGGTGTAGCTCGTGGCGCCACTCGCGCCATGGAAAACGATGTGCAGGCCGGCCGAGCCACGCATTGTCACCGGCTGGCCGCTTGCATCTCTGACGAACTGCGCCGATGCCTGGCGCGACACGGTGTACGCGGGAAGGTGCGCAGTGCCGCCGGCCTGCGGCGCGAACTCGAAGACGATCCGGTCGTAGCCCGACTGACGCGCGACGCGCACTTGGGTCAGTTGCATGGCTAACCCGCTGTCCGCACCGCCACTGTGGTCGGCGCAGGTGAACGGGCCGAGACCGGTACCGGAGGGTGAGACCGTGGTGCTGGGAGTCGGCGCGGCCGTTGGCGACGGGGTCGGCTGAATGATTTTGTTGAAGTTGCTCGTGAACACGTTGACGATCGCGGGACTCCGAAACGCCAGGACCGCGACCGCGACCAGCACCAGCGCACCAGCCAGGGCCAGCTGCGGCGCCATGCCCGTGCGCGTGCGCGGCGCAATCCCGTCGCGGATGCGGCCGCGCAGCCGGCGCGGAAACTCCCGAGTCTCCTCGGCCTCGCTGTGCAGGTGCTGCCGGAGGTTCTTCTCGAAGTCGTCGCTCATGCGAAGGCCTCCTGCGAACCGGTCAACTCGCGCAGGCGGCGGAGGGCGGTCTTCAACCGCGACTTGACGGTGTCAAGCGGGACCCTGAGCATCTGCGCCGTCTCTTCAACGCTCAGGTCCTGGTAATAATGGAGCGCGACCGCGGCCCGTTGCTCGACTGTCAGCCGGTCGAGGGCATGCGCCAGGTCGAGACGCGCCTCGCTCGAGACCTCAGGCTTGCTGCTCCCAAGCCGGCCGAAGCGCTCGGTGAGCGCCTGGAAGCGATGTCGCCGCCGGTAGGTCGAGATGCTTTCATTCATAGCGATTCTCGTGAGCCACGGGCCCGGGTCTTCGTCGCGCAAACTACCGATCCGCTGCCATGCTTTGAGAAATGTCTCCTGGATCGCATCCTCCGCGAGCGCCTCGTCGCGAAGGATCAAACGGGCCGTCCGAAGCAACCGGAGGCCGTAGCGGTCGACCACCTCCTCGAAGGCGTCGCGATCGCCGGCCCGCCAACGCTCGATGACGCGGCCGAGGGTCGGGTCCATGAGCATGCCAATGGTATCGACGCGCCGAGGGTCGTGAACGGGTCATTTACTTTTGAATCGGCGAAGGCCGGCGATGGTGAGGCCGCCGGTCACCGCGAGCAGCCCGAGGATCGTGGCAACGATCGGGAAGGTTGCCGGTTGCGCCGGCTGGGCCGGATGGCTGGTCGCGGCCAGATCGGCGGCCGTAGCCGGCTGGCTGGCGACGGTCGATGGGCTTGTGCTTGCGGACGGGGCGGTCGCATCCGCGGGCGTTTGGACGTCGATCACCAGGCGAGTCGGACCGGTGAGCTCGAGAACGCGAAAGCACGCCGGCGTCGCCAGACCGACGCCATAGCTCACAACCCGCTCGAAGTTGCCAATCTGGGCGACTTCACGAATTTCTGGCAAGTTGGGTTTGAGGTCGCTCGGTGCGCCGCTGACGATATCGGCGTTCCGAATCACCAGCCGGAGGCCGGCTGTTCCGCTGAGGACGACGGGCTGGCCGCTCGCGTCACGGACGAACTGCGGCGTCGCCTGCTGGGTCAGCTGATATTCCGGCATCGCATTGGCCGTGGGGAACCCGATCACCAGCCGGTCGTAGCCATCGTGGTGCGCGACCCGCACGTCGTAGACCGTTGCGGCGGCGCCGGCGACACCTCCAGACCGGTCGGTGCAGGTGAACGCACCGAGGCTATCGGCGGAAGCGCTGGCAGCCGTCAGCGTCATGGCACCCGCCGTGAGGACCAGCGCCCCGAGCGTCAATCGGATGTGAGATCCAAGAATCGAGAACATTACGGTTTCCTCCTATGAGTCCGTCTACGGTGGCGGCGTTCTGGCCGTCCAACTCTTAAGACGCCCTGATTGGGCGGCGCGGGTGAGGGCGGCTCAGGCGGCGTTGACGCGGTTGCGGCCGCCGGCCTTGGCCTGATAGAGCGCCCGGTCGGCGGCAGCGATCAAGCTGGCCGCGTCGTCCCCGTCGCCAGGGAATGTCGCGACGCCGAGGCTGATCGTCACCGCTTCGCCGGTTGGCAGGAATTTGGCGCCTTCGGTCACGCCTCGGAGCGTTTCGGACAGACCGACCGCCCCGGTCTTATCGGTGTTCCCCATCAGCACGGCAAATTCCTCGCCACCGATCCGGAAGGCCGCATCCGTCGCACGCTTGGGCACCAATTGGATCAGGCGACCGATCTGCTGGAGGGCGCGGTCCCCCTCCTGGTGACCGAATCGGTCGTTGACCTGTTTGAAGTGATCGAGGTCGGCCATGATCAACGAGAACGACTGCCCGGACTGGCGCGAGCGAGCGACCTCAGCCAGCAGGAGCCGGTCGAACTCGCGGCGGTTGGCCAGACCGGTCAACGGGTCGATCCGCGAAAGCGTGTCGATGAACTCGTACATGGTGGCGTTCTGGATCGCCAGCGAGGCATGGCCGATGACGGTCCGCAGGAAAGCGCCGTCCTCGGCCGTATAGGCAGGACGCCGCCGTGACGTCAGCGCGACGATCCCGATACGCAGACCCTGCGCATCGAGCAAGGGCGCGGCCATGCAGGGCATCTCACCGTCGAGCCAGAAGGGAAGGATCAGCCCGGCATCGCCCGCCATGACCGTGGCGACCCAACGATCGTCCGGATTGAGCGAGCTCGGAAAATCTTCCGCGACCTTGACCGCCAGCTCGAATCCGCCCTGGGGCGCGTGGATCCAGATGGCCACGCCGTCACCGGCGAAGAAGCGGCTGAGGCCGGAGCTCAGGCGATCAAGTACCGCGGCGAGCTGCATGACTTCATTGAATTCGGCCATCAGGTCGATCACCGCTCGGGCCTGGCCGTAGCGGCGTTGCAACTCGCCGTTCTGATCCAACAGCTGCTGCTGCCGGGCAACCACCGACTCGGTCAACGCCCAGAGCCGGCCCAACGCGGCGCGTGCCAGTTTGTCGTCGGTCTCGGGAGCTCGCTGCCTCAAGTTTTCGGGCGTCAACTGGCTGATGGTTTGCAGCGCCGTCCGCTGGGGGGCAGCCCGGTGTTTTGCCAGCCGGAAGCCGGCCAACCCGGCGGCCAGGAGCGCCAGCGCCGTGGCCACCAGGACGGTGGCCAGGAGGAAAGGTTGAAGGCCAGGCACATAGGATTAAACGGGGCCGATGGATGGAAACGTCGAGCTGATACGAGCTTGTCGCGGCGGTTAGCTCGAGGCCAGCGCCGCTTCACCTTCGACGATCGTTCCTTGTGCCGTTCGTCGCACCCGACGGATCCCTGGGACGAAAACGATCGCGAAGCTCGGGACCGCCAGAATGATAGCGGCGCCGACGAGCGTTGTTGGAATACCGAAGTGTTGCGCCGCCGGCCCCGCCACCGCATATCCCGCCGGCATCGCGATCAGCGAGATCAGCCAGTCATATGAGGTGACTCGCGACAGCACCGCGGCTGGGATGAGTTGCTGCATGGTTGCCTCCCAGACCTCGTTCAGAAATGCGAGTCCGGCGAAGGCGATCACGCATGTCAGGGCGATCACCAGAAGCGGAAGCGGAACGGCAAGGGCGAGGAGCATGAGCGCAGCCGGGGTCAGGGCAAGGTTGGCGGTAACCAGCGGCCGCGACGGTATCAACCGGAGTGTGATGATCCCGCCAACCACCGAGCCTACGCCGAGGCAGGCTGAGATCAGGCCCCACGCGGATGGGCCACCCAAGTGCCGCAGAGCCACGATTGGCCCCAGCACATAGAGCGCGGCGATCGCAAAATTCCAGAGCGCGTGCGCGCAGAGATTCAGCCAATACCACGGGCGGATCGCAAGCTGGTGCCATCCGAGGGCGAGATCCTTAAGGAAGGATTGTGGTTCGCCTCGGGCGGTGCGCTCGACACGGAGCATGGCAAGAGTGATGGCGCTGACGATGAAGGTGATCCCGTTGATGATGAAGACCCAGCCGGGACCGAACAGAGCGACGAGCACCCCGGAAAGGAGAGGGCCGCCCACCGAGGTGATGCTTCGCGACAAGCCCATGAGCGCATTCGCCTGCTGCAGGCGAGCCGCACTGACGGTCGCGGGCACCAGCCCAGTCGACGACGGCTGGAAGAAGGCGGCGGCCACTCCGTAAACGATGGCTCCCGCCACCAGGTGCCATATCCGGGCCGTGCCCGTGATCAGCAAGACGCCGACGATCAATTGCTGCGCCGCGCGAACTAGGTCGGATGCCAGCATGACGACCTGCCGGGGCAGACGATCGGCCCAGACGCCGCCAACCAGATAAAAGGCAACGCGGCTCACCACGCCGGCAGCCAGGACCAGGCCCAATTGGGTCGCGCTGCCGCCAATGCGCAAGACGGCGAACGCGAGCGCGATCGACATGAGGCCGTCGCCGATCGCCGAGGTCGCCTGGCCCGCCCAGAGTAAGCGAAATCGCGGCTCGGATAAGGCTTCGAGACTCGAAGGCAAACGCAACCGGCTCATTTTATGGACGGTCTCGGAACCTTTGGGCTTAGCCCGCGTCTTATGTGATGATGGTCCGCCCAGTCTCAGTCGTGCTCAACCGCCTGCGCGCAACCTGGTTTGGGTCGGTGCTGGCAGTGGCCTGGTTGGCGTTCTTGATCTTCGTTCCCTGGGTCCGCCAATGCTTCGGTATTGCGGCGGTGCGGGGCGGGACCGGAGGCATCTATTGCACCTGGAACCCGCCGATTCTCGACCCGAGCGGATTGGAGGTGGCGCTTTTGGTGTTGTTTGCGGCCCTCATCACCATCGTGCCCCTGGCGTTTCCCAACCGTCCGACGTTATTGGCGGTGGGTTTTGGTAGTGCGGCCATTTCGGTCGCAATGATCCTGGCCATCCATGCGCTATCGGGCGTCACGTTCCTGGTGTTCCTGCTACCGGCCGGTATCCTCTGGATCGTGGCCGGAATCAGGCGCCACGCCCGTTAGCCACGGAGCTGGAGGGCGTGCGCCGGCGGTCGATTTGGTAGGCCCACCACTGTAGTGCGAGGCTTGCGATAAACGTTGGGAAGAAGAGCATCTCGAGCCAGCTTGGACTGGGCACCGTGTGGCGGCTGAGCAGGGCAAAGTCCCGTCCGAGCCAAACCGCAAAGAACGACCAGACCACGTAACTCAGGCCGATGAGACGAGTGGCCCTCGTGGACCAAATCTCCTTGAGGAAGCCAAGTCTTATTGGGAGGTGGCCGGAAAGAACGACGTAGATACCGAGGACCATTGCCGCTGCGGCAATTGCGTAAATGACAAAGGCCATTTCGACAGGTGGCGCCGGCAGCTCGCCCATGTCGCAGACGTAGCTGCCAGCAATAGGTCCGCAGTGGATTGCGAGCTCTGCCACGGTGAGTCAATATTGCCCCCACCCTGCCCTCCCCCGCAAGCAGGGGAGGGAACTCCTTGCGATCGGGAGCAAATACCTAGATGGCGGGGGCGGGCGCGGCGAGTGACTTCTGGGTGAAGTCGAAGCAGTCGGACATGTCGTCGGCTGCCTTGTCGCGGGCGTTGATCGATGGCAGGCCGAAAGTCTTCTCGCAGAACCTCACCAGGCTGACGTGCGTGTGTTGCGTGTGGGATATATAGCCCGCTTTGGCGTAAGGGCTCAAGACCAGGCATCCGACCCTCGTCCCATAGGTGAACTGCGTCCCGTCTGTCCATTTCTCGACCAGTGGCGGAGTGACGTGGTCGTACCAACCACCCCAGTCGTCCCAGGTGATGAAGATCACAGTGTTGGCCCAGAGGCCACCCTTGACGATGGCATCGACCTGATCCGCGGTCCACTTCTGGCCGGCCAGGACCGACTCGACAGGGTGCTCGCTGAGCCCGGTCGGGCCGTAGAGCCAGGAGACGGTTGGAAGTTTTCCGGCGGCGGCGTCGGTTGCAAATTGCGGCGCCTCGACATTGTTCTTGCTGCCCTTCAGCGCGCTGATGTAGCCCTGCGCATAGCCACCGTAGTTGCGCCAGGTCAGGCCGGCTTTCTCCAGATTGGCCGGGAGCGACGGCAGGTTGAATGGAGGTTGCCTGTTGATCGGGTCGCGGTAGTGGGGGTTGTTGATGATCGGCGAGTCGGCCGCGATCAGCATCAGGTGGTTCGGGGTCGATGGACCCGCGACCGCGGTGAAGTACTTGTCGCAGAGTGTGTACTGCTGCGCGTAACGCCAGTAGTTCGGGATGTTCGTCTGGCCGTACTGTTCTTTCGGGGCATTGGTAGCTCGCTTGAGCCAGGCCGCATGGTCGTGCGGATGGTCGGTTGACGGCGGGTCGGAGGCAGTTGCGAGATTTGGATCGCCGTCGGCGCCCGGAAAACGGCCGAAGTAGTTATCAAACGCGTGGTTCTCTTTGACGATGATCACCACGTGCTGAATCGGGCCCTTCGGACTTGGCTTCGGCTTTGGTGCCGGCCTGCGTTTCGACACAGACTTCCTCATCCCGAGGCCAGTTTATGGGCTGATCGACACAATTCACCCCGGAGGGCTGTCACGTTATCGTGAGGGTATGCAAACTGAGCCTGGACCGGCTACCGCGCTTGCTGAGGGGCCGCTGAACGAGGACGAACTCAAGAAACTGGACGCCTATTGGCGCGCCGCCAATTATCTTTCGGTCGGCCAGATCTACCTGCTCGACAATCCGCTGTTGCGTGAGCCCCTGCAGGTCAAGCACATCAAGCCCCGGCTGTTGGGTCACTGGGGGACCACACCAGGCCTGAATTTTCTCTATGTCCACATGAACCGGTTGATCAAGGCGCGGGATCTGAACGCGATCTTTATCTGCGGCCCAGGCCATGGCGGTCCTGGCATGGTTGCGAACGCCTATCTCGAGGGAACCTACAGCGAGGTCTACCCGTCGATCAGCCGCGATGTGGTCGGCCTGCAAAAACTTTTCCGGCAGTTCTCATTCCCGGGCGGCATCCCAAGCCATGACGCGCCCGAGACGCCGGGGTCGATCCATGAAGGCGGCGAGCTTGGATACGCGCTCACCCACGCCTACGGCGCCGCCTTCGACAACCCGGACCTCAAGGTTTTCTGCGTCATCGGTGACGGCGAGGCGGAGACCGGACCACTGGCGGCCAGCTGGCACTCCAACAAGTTCCTCGACCCGATCACGGACGGCGCCGTGCTTCCCATCCTTCACTTGAATGGATGGAAGATCGCAAACCCCACGGTGCTGGCGCGAATCCCCGAGAGCGAGCTGCGCCAATTGCTCGCGGGCTATGGCTACACGCCGTACCTCATTGCCGGCGACGACCCGATGGAGATGCACCAGCGGATTGCGGCCCTTCTAGAGCTGGTGCTCGACGAGATCGAGGAGATCCAGGGCGCGGCGCGCAAGAAGAAGCGCCCGACGCGTCCCCTCTGGCCGATGATCGTGATGCGAACGCCGAAAGGGTGGACCGGTCCCAAGGTCGTGGACGGGTTGCCGGTCGAGGGAACCTGGCGCTCCCACCAGGTCCCGGTTGACGACATGACGAATCCGGAACATCTACGGATCCTGGACGAATGGCTGCGTAGCTACCATGCGGAGGAGCTGTTCGACGAGCGCGGAGCGTTCAGGGCGGAGCTGGCAGCCCTGGCACCGACGGGTCAGCGGCGGATGAGCGCGAACCCGCACACGAACGGCGGCGAGCTGACTCATGAGCTGCGCTTACCGGACTTTCGCGATTATGCCGTGAGGGTCGACAAGCCCGGCACGACCTTTGACGAAGCGACCAGGGTGCTGGGACGCTATCTGCGCGATGTCATCGCCAACAACCCGCGGAACTTCCGCTTGATGGGACCGGATGAAACGGTTTCCAACCGGCTCACCGCCGTCTTCGATGTGACCAACCGGGCCTGGATGGCGGAGACGCTGCCGATCGACGATCACCTCGCGCCCGACGGACGGGTGATGGAAGTCCTGAGCGAGCACCTCTGCCAGGGTTGGCTCGAGGGATACACGCTGACCGGCCGGCACGGCCTGTTCAACTGCTACGAGGCATTCATCCATATCGTCGATTCGATGTTCAATCAGCACGCGAAGTGGCTCGAGGTGACCAACCGGATTTCGTGGCGCCGGCCGATTCCGTCGTTCAATTACCTGCTGAGCTCGCATGTCTGGCGCCAGGACCATAACGGCTTCACCCACCAGGATCCGGGCTTCATCGATGTCGTGGTCAACAAGAAGGCCGAGGTGGTCCGTGTCTACCTCGCGCCCGACACGAACTGCCTGCTTTCGATCGCCGACCATTGCCTGACCAGCAAGCAGTACGTAAACGTGATCGTGGCCGGCAAGCAGCGATCGCTGAACTATTTGTCGATGGACGAGGCGATCGTCCACTGCACCCGTGGGATCGGGATCTGGGACTGGGCCAGCAACGACACGGGCGAGCCGGACGTGGTGATGGCCTGCGCTGGCGACATCCCCACGTTGGAAACGCTGGCCGCGACCGACCTCCTGCGCAAGCACCTGCCCGATCTCAAGGTCCGGGTTATCAACGTGGTGGATCTGATGAAGCTGCAACCGCAATCCGAGCATCCGCACGGCCTTGCCGATGCCGAGTTCGACGCGCTCTTCACCACGGACCGTCCGGTGATCTTCGCTTATCACGGATATCCGTGGCTGATCCATCGCCTGACCTACCGGCGGACGAACCACGACAACCTGCACGTCCGCGGATACAAGGAAGAGGGCACGACGACGACGCCGTTCGACATGGTGATGCTCAACGACCTGGACCGGTTCCGCCTGGTGATCGACGTCATCGACCGGGTTCCGGGACTGGGCGCGCGCGCGGGCCACGTGCGCCAGCACATGGAGGACGAACGGCTCCGGCACCGGCAATACACCCGGGACCACGGAGAGGATGCCCCGGACGTGCGCGACTGGACCTGGCCCTACTAGCGTTCCCACCGTGCCCCCACCCCGACCCTCCCCCGCGAGCGGGGGAGGGAGAGGTCCGCGAGGGGGAGGGAAAATAAGCGCGTGCGCGTCCTTGTTCTGAACGTCGGATCCAGCTCGCTGAAGGGCAGCATCGTTGATAGCGTCGATCTCGCCGCGATCGCAAAAGACGAAGTCTCGCTCGGCGCTGATGCGACGAGGCAGAAGGCGATCGAGCGGACGGTCCGGTCGCTGCTGGCGAAGCTGGGTGTCACCCCGCAGCCCCCACCCCGACCCTCCCCCGCCGGCGGGGGAGGGAGAGTTGCCGGCGGAGGGAGGGCATATTCGGTTGAGGCGGTCGGGCACCGGGTGGTGCATGGTGGGACCAAGTTCCGGTCGGCTGTTCGTGTCAACGACCGGGTCTTGAAGGGCATCGAGGCGCTGGCCGAATTCGCACCGCTGCACAACCCGGTGGCGGCCGCGACGATTCGCGCCGCCGAGGTGGCCCTTCCCAAGACTCCGCAGGTGGCGGCGTTCGACACCGCCTTTCACGCCACGCTCAGCGAGGAGCAGTTCATCTACCCGGTGCCATGGCGCTGGACTCGCGAGTACGGCATCCGGCGTTTCGGCTTCCATGGCCTGTCGGTCGAGTGGTCGATGCGTCGGGCCGCGGAACTGCTCGGCCGGCCCGCGGATGAGCTGGGGTTGGTGGTCGCCCACCTCGGCAGCGGATGCTCGGTGACGGCGGTGCTGAATGGACGGTCGGTCGCCACCTCGATGGGGCTGACGCCAATGGAGGGCCTCATGATGGGCACGCGCGCCGGCTCCATCGATCCCGGCATCCTTCTATATATGTTGCGCACGCGCCGGACCGGCTGGCGCGACCTCGAGACCGCCCTCGATCACCAGTCCGGGCTGGTGGGCGTGTCCGGCCGGGCGGTCGGGATGCTGGAGCTCGAGAAAGCCGCCGGAGATGGGAACCAGCGAGCTCGTCTCGCCATCGATATGTTCGTAAGCCGGGCAGCGGCCGGCATCGCGGCGGTGGCCACGGCGCTGCCTCGCCTCGACGCCCTGATCTTTACGGGTGGAATCGGCGAACACTCGGCCTCGGTGCGTTCCGCGATCGTTCGGCGGCTCGCGGCTCTCGGACTGCCAGCCCTACCCGCGTCGGATGTCCGAAACGATGCCGTGATCAGCCCATCATGGGGCGCGGTTGCGGTGCTGCGGGTCGAGGCGCGCGAAGATGCGGTGATTGCCCGACAGGCCGCCGAGCTGCTATTTCAGTAATGAGATGTCGATTCGGGTCCGCTGGCCGTGGCCCGATAGTCGGATGATGCCGCTCATTTTGCCGTCGGTGTGCCGAAATTTCCAGCTCCCGTCTACAGCGTTGGTCGCTGTAATCGCCCAGGGCTGCTGGTTCAACCGGGCGACGTAGAAAGCCGTCAAGGTATCGAGAGACGCGTCCGCATCCCAACTGGCGTTTACGGTCGTTCCGCTCGGGCCAAAGTTCTCGTTGACACCGATTAATCCCGCGCCCGGATAGATTGGAAAGTCCGCGGGTACGCCAAACGTACCTCCGGTGTTCAATCCCTTACTCAGGGACCCGACCAGCGCCAGGCCGCCCACGATAAGCAGCCCTCCCACTATCCCGACAATTGCGATTCGGGCCCAGTTCAGGCCGGAGCGTCGGGGCCGAATGACCGGCGGCGTCGGTTCGCCAGGCGATGGCCCCGGAAAGGGCGCGTACATGTCGACCCTACAACGGCCCTTCCGCTACTGACTTGCTGGCGAGCGCCACTCCGCCTTCGTGACGCCGTAGAGCGCGAAGTCTTCGCGGCGGTCGCCCACCGGCATGAAGGCGCGCATGACGCCTTCGAAGGTGAAGCCGAGCTTCTCGAGCACGCGGCGCATCGGACGGTTGCCAACCGCGGTGCTGGCTTGCACACGGTCGGCGATGCCGCGCTCCATTAGCCAGGTGGTGATCAGGGCGACTGCCTCAGCACCATAGCCTTTGCCGCGCTGTTCGGGATCGTATAGGTCGACGCCGAGCTCGACCACGCCAGCCGGCAGCCGCTGGCCCGCGCCCATGCGTGCCTGGACATCACCGATCAGCCGGCCATTGGACTCGATGGCGAGATCGAGCGACCCGTGCACCCATTGGCCCGACTCGAGAATTCGCTTGCGCAGATGGCTGCGCGGTCCGGGCCCGCTCGGGAGCGCACTCCGCTCGGCTGAGGCGCGGCCCTCCCAGACGGTTGCCTCGTCCGTCGGCCGGAATCGCCGCAGGTTGACACGCTCTCCGTTGAGCCGACGTACTTCCGGGGGATCGGACTTTACGATGCCGGTTTCTCCGCCGAGAGGTACGCGAACGCGCGACGTTCCGTGCCCGTCCCGGACTCGACCAGCGGCTTGAGATGGGCGGTGAAGCGGTCGCGCTCTCTGGGAGTAAGCGACGCGTCCATGGCTTCCTCCAGCGTGGGGGAGAGGGGGTTGCCGGCGCTTTGAACGAAGCGCGTCCAGTCCTCCGGACGCGGGGCCTTAATATCCGCCTGCAAGTCGAGGTGGATATTGCCGAACCCGGTACGCTGGGCGATCGCGATCAGGTCGCGCTCGTCGAAGTCCATCATGGCGCTGATTTTCGGCCGCTCCTCGCGGTCGAAGAACGCTTCCAGTTTGTCGACGATCTCGACGACGGGCATAACGTCATAGCCGAGAAAGCGGCCGCGCGGTTCTGGGTAGGAGAACCGGTTGATCGGCTCACCGATCGAGATGCGCCCGCCGGGGCGGAGCACGCGAAAGAATTCGGCGAAGGCGCGGTCCTTTCGATCGACGTAGATCAAGACCGACCGCGTCGTTACGACATCGACGGAGCGATCGGCGATATCGCGGAGATCGTCGGCGGAGTTTACGACGAAGCGACATTGATCTAGCAACGAGCCCCCACCCTGCCCTCCCCCAGAGGGGGAGGGGAAATTCGGAGAGCCCCCACCCTGCCCTCCCCCAGAGGGGGAGGGGAAATTTGGGCTCTTGGCAATTGCGCGGCAATGGTCGACCAGGGCCGATGAAATGTCGCTGAAGATCACGTGGCCGCTGGGGCCGACGCGCTCGAGCGCGCCGAAGCCGATCAGACCATCGCCGCAGCCGACATCGAGAACGACGTCGCCCGCCCGGAGTGCGGCGCGGTCGAGGACGCTATCGCGTCGTCGCTGAAGCTCCTTGACGACGTCGGGTGGTAGATCGGTCCCGCCCTGGCGACGCTGGCGAATCCAGAGCGCCCAGCAGTCCTCCGAGCCCCCACCCTGCCCTCCCCCGCGAGCGAGGGAGGGGGAGTTCAACGAGCCCCCACCCTGCCCTCCCCCGCAAGCGGGGGAGGGTTCATTGAGGCCGCCGCGGCATCGGCGGCGCGGCCGCGCATCGCCCGAAGCATATTGTCCTTGCCCTCGAGAAGGATTCGCCGCACGGGCCCGGGCACGTAGTCGGCGGCAAGGTACTGGTCGGTCGCCTGCACCGTCTCCTCGCCGACGACGACCGTCGGGTACATCATGCGGATGAAGGCGAGGGCAATCTCGATGTCGCGCTCCTTCCAGACATTCGCCAGGGCCTGGAAGTAGCGGGCGCTGTATGGCTCGAGCAGCCGACGTTGGTCGAAGCGGTGAAAACCGCGCATCATCGAGCGCATGGTAGCTAGCGGCAGGGTAAGGTCCTCCATCAACGCCGCCCAGACATGTTCTTTGGCTTCTTGCGTGGGGCCCGCAGCACGGGCCGCGGCCGCGTAACGCTGACCCTCGTCGGTCGGGTCACGCTTCAACTCGGCATCGATCAGGCCATCGTCGGCGCCGACGCCGGCCAGCGCGCTGACGATTGACCAGCGCAGATCGGTATCGACCTTGAGACCGGTGAAGACCTTGATGCCATCGAGTAAGCCACGGATCACCGAGAGGTGCTCGGTGGAGCGCGCGGCGCTGATGAAGGCGTGCGCCCAGGTGAGCTGGAGGTCGCTACCCGCCGGCGCCCCGTCGAGTGCCGTGAGCGCGTGGTCCGCAAGGGTCTTCAGCGCCGCCTCGGCGTTTTTCGGATCGCCATAGACCCAGACGGCCGAGGACGCCTGCGCCAGGAGGTCCTGGACCACGCCGATGTCGGTTTCGCCGTGGATGTTCTTGAGGACCAGGGGCAAGTAGCGCCGGGCCGGGATCTCGCCATCGCGGAGCATGTCCCAGAGCGCCGCCCACGTAATGGCACGTGCGAGCGGGTCCTTGAGGTAAGCCAGGTGGTCGATCGCCGTGGCCAGCGATCGTTCGTCGAGCCGGATCTTCGCGTAGGTCAGGTCCAGGTCATTGACCAGGGTCAGATCGGCCAGCCGCTCGCCAACGAGATCGGTGACCCGCGTGTTCTCGTCGGCGACGTCGAGCTCGACGCGCCGGCGGAGCTGCAGGCCATCGGGCGTGCGGTCGTAGAGCCCGATCGCGAGCCGGTGCGGACGGATCGTCGGGTGTTCGGGCGGCGCCTCCTGCAGAACCTCGAGCCTACCGATGGTCTCGCTTTGCGATGTCACCTCGGGCCGCAAGGTGTTGAGGCCGGCCGTCTCCAGCCAGAGCTTGGACCAGGCCTTGAGGTCGCGTCCGGAGCCGGCTTCGACATCGGAGAGGAAGTCGGCGAGGCTGGCGTTCGAGTATTGCCGCTGCTTGACGTAGCGCTGCACGCCGCGAAGGAACGTGTCCTGACCCACGTAGGCGACCAGCTGGCGGAGCACGCAGGCACCCTTGTTGTAAGTGATCGCATCGAAATTCAAGTAGACAGACTGGATGTCCGGCACGTCCGCCGCGATCGGGTGCGTGGTGGGCAGCTGGTCCTGGCGGCGCGCGCCGGCTTTGTACTGGTTGGCAAACGTGACCCATCCGTTCTTGAAGCGCGTCGCCTCCACCTGGCAGAGGACCGACATGAAGGTGGCGAAGCTTTCGTTCAGCCAGAGGTCGTCCCACCAACGCATGGTGACGAGGTCACCGAACCACATGTGCGCCATCTCGTGCAAGATCGCATTGGCGCGATCCTCGCGGACGGCCTCCGTCACCTTCGAGCGGTAGAGCATCGCTTCGTTGAAGGTGACGGCTCCGATGTTCTCCATCGCGCCGGCGCTGAACTCCGGGACGAAGAGCTGGTCGTACTTCTGGAAGGGATAGGGGTACTTGTAGGCCTCGCCGTAGAAGTCGAGGCCCTGCTTGGTGATGGTGAAGATCTCCTCGGGATCGAGATACTGGGC
>Ga0207684_10001931_pt1 | contig 21489 bp, 17 predicted proteins | sample KBSK5501metaG_FD_184342 | JGI IMG/M metagenome (GOLD analysis project Ga0207684, IMG submission 184342) | Corn, switchgrass and miscanthus rhizosphere microbial communities from Kellogg Biological Station, Michigan, USA - KBS K5-50-1 metaG... | ecosystem: Host-associated > Plants > Roots >...
CCACCAGGTGACAGTGGGACAACCTCCCCGAGGAGATGGCCCGGCGCGTCGAAGAAGCGCCGCCGCTGACGGCCGCTCAGCGGTAGTCTTCGACCCGCGGCTTCTCGACGGCGGTCACGCCGAGCAGGATCGGGCGGGCATCGGAAGGGCCGGGCGATCCGACGAGCGTCACGGAGACGATCGGCACGTCGGGCCGCGGGTTGGTCCATTCGCTCGCCCACACGATCGCATCACGGCCGTCGGGCAAGCGGCCGGCCGCGACCGGGCGCGTGAGGTAGTACGTGCGGCCGACGCCCGCGTTCCACGGACCCACGGTCTCGTCGAAGCGGATCTCGTGGGTCAGGACCAGCTCGTCCGCGAAGCGGATCTCATAGGTGCCGAGGAGCTCCGAAGACTCGTGCGGGAAGTGGGTCTGGTCCCCGGCGTGGATGGTCGGCCGGCCTTCGCCGGTCGATGACTGCAGGAACAAGAGCGAGGCCCAGCGTCCGGTCGCCGGTATCGCCGCCCGCGTCGGCTCCGGCCCGGGGCGCCGGGCCACGACCGCGACCGAGGGTCCGCGGGCCGGATCGGCGATCGCATACGGCAGACCATGGCTGTAGCCGCGTCCCGGCTTCAGGCCGCTCAGGTCCCAGCCCTCACCCTTCGGCGCGTGATTGAAGGCCGGGGCGATGTCGAGGACCTCGAAGCGCATCGGGTCGGCCACGAGCGACGGCGCGGGGCGCGGCGACAACAGCCGCCGCACCTCCGGCATGAGGAGGCCGGCCTGCTCGAGAGCGACCTCCTTCTTCGGGTAGCGCGAGGACCAGAGAAGGTTGATGCTGAACGCGGCCTCCGGGGCCTGCAGCTTGCCGAGGAGGAACTCCTCGAAGGCGCCCCACGACGACACCTCGCCCCCGAGCGGGCCGCCCCGCTGGACGCGACCGGGCCAATCCTTCTCCTCCGTTCCCGCGAAGTTGCCGATGATGAACGGCCAGCCGAGCGACTTGAACGTCGCGTCGCCTTCCTCGCGTGACCAGTTGAGGATGTGGAGGGGGGCGGCGGCGGCGACGAGCCGGTCCCGGGCCGTCCGCGTGTCGGGCCGCTCATAGCGCACCACACCGCCCTCGGACCAGCGCTTGCCGAAGCGGTTGTGCCAGTCGACGAGATGGTCACCCCACATCCACGTCTCGATCCCCTTGTCGGCGAGGTGCTTCTGGATCTTCAGCACGTCCCCGGCGTACAGCTCTCCCGTGTCCTTGCCGCGGCAGCGCGGGCAGAACGCGCCCGCGCGCCACTCGTCGTGGCCGATGTGGACCCGGCGCGGCTTGAACACGTCGACGTACTCGTCCAGCACGTCGAAGAGGATCCGGTACGACTCCGGGTTCGACGGGCAATAGGAGTCCGGCCAGGTCATGTCGGGGTCTTCGGCCAGCTCCCGGTGCGGGCCCGCGATGTAGTACGCGTGCGTGAGCGACTGGACCTCGGGGACGATCTCGAGGCCGAAGCGGTCCGCCGCGGCCGCGAGCCGCCGCGCGTCCTCCTTCTCGATGTACGAGCCGCCGCCGACCCCGACGTGGAGCGAGGCCGCGAACCGGTTGGCGGTGCCCAAGGGAATGCCCTCGCCGAGCTTGTCCATGGTCTCGCCGTGGGCGTACCACTCGGCCACGGTGCGCCGCCAGCCCGCGCTGATCTCGGGATGGGAGTCGAGGCGCATCCCGCCACCGACCTCGAGCACGAGGCCGTTGAACTTGTAGCGCAGCAGGAAGTCACGGAAGTAGCGCTCCGCGAAGGCGAGCTGCTCTCGGGCGGGCAGGTACAAGTGGACCCACCGGATGGAGAGAAACGGCCAGTCGCGGACACTCGCCCTGCGCACGGCCACCGATTGCCTGCCCCACCGGTGAACGAGCTGGACGAACGACGAGACGCCGTAGAGCGCGCCCCGATAGTCGCGCCCCGCGACGACGGCGCCGCGGTCGCCGACGTCGAGCAGGTAGCCTTCGGCTTTCTCGGGGACGGATCCGCTCGCACCCACCGCACCCGCGGCCGATGCCACCAGCGGGCTCGAGCTCTCGCCCACCACGATCGGGGTGCGCCCGGCGGGCGCCGTCTCGACGACGACCGGAATGGTGACGCCGAACTGGTCGGCCACCAGCTCGGCCAGCAAGCGGCCCGGATACTGCGCGCGCGCGTCGCCCTTCGGCACCACGATGACGGCATCCGTGAGGAGGAGCCGGTCGTCGGCGTACCGCGCTTCTTGCGGGATGGGCCAGACCGGAAACGGCGGCACCGAAGGATCGCCCAGGGAAGACTCGGGAGTGGCGGCCGCCGCGGCCACCGCGAGAAGGACGGCGAGCATCTCCGCCATGCGGGTCATGTTGGCACAATCGGACCCGGGCCGGGCCGGACCCGCGCTAGGATAAGGATCCTCATGAGTCCGCTGGCGGCCTTCCATCCGTCTGTCCGGAACTGGTTCGGCACCCGTCTCGGGGAACCCACCCCGCCCCAGCGTGACGGGTGGCCATTCATCCGGGACGGCCGACACACGCTCATCGCCGCGCCCACGGGGTCCGGCAAGACGCTGGCCGCCTTCCTGTCGGCCATCGATGGCCTGCTGCGCCAGGGGCCGGGACTGCCCGACGCCACCCAGGTCCTCTACGTGTCCCCCCTGCGCGCCCTGTCCAACGACGTCCAGAAGAACCTCCAAGGCCCGCTCGCCGAGATCCGGGCCGCCGACGCTGCGCTGCCCGAGCTGCGCGTCCTCGTGCGCACGGGCGACACACCCGCCCGCGAGCGCACCGCGATGGCCCGCCGCCCGCCCCATATCCTCGTCACGACGCCGGAGTCGCTCTACATCCTGCTCACGAGCGGGAGTGGCCGCGAGATGCTGCGCAGCGTCCGCACGGTGATCGTCGACGAGATCCACGCCCTCGTTAAGGACAAGCGCGGCAGCCATCTCGCCCTCTCGCTCGAGCGGCTGGAGGCCCTCGCGGGCCGCCGCGTGCAGCGCGTCGGCCTCTCGGCGACTCAGAAGCCCCTCGATGAAGTCGGCCGGTTCCTCGTCGGCACCGGCCGCGAGTGCGCGCTCGTCGACGCGGGCACCTTCCGCGACCTGGACCTCGCGGTGGAGGTCCCGCCGTCCGCGCTCTCCACCGTCTGCTCCCACGAGCAATGGGAGGAGATCCACAACCGGATCGCCGCCCTCGTACGCGAGCACCGCACGACCCTCGTCTTCGTGAACACGCGGAAGATGGCCGAGCGCATCGCCGCCCAGCTCACGAAGCTCCTCGGCGAGGACGCGGTGACCAGCCACCACGGCAGCCTCGCCCGCGAGCGCCGGCTGGAGGCGGAGCAGCGGCTGAAGGCCGGCCAGCTCCGCGCCCTCGTGGCCACGGCGTCGCTGGAGCTGGGGATCGACATCGGGGACGTCGATCTGGTGGTGCAGGTCGGGGCCACGCGCTCGATCGCGACGCTGCTCCAGCGCGTGGGCCGGTCCGGCCACGCCCTGGGCCGCGTGCCCAAGGGACGGGTCTTCCCCCTCACCGTCGACGAGCTGGTGGAGGCGGCGGCGCTGCTGCGGTGCGTCCGCCGCGGGCTCCTCGATCGCACGCCCGCTCCCCCGCGGCCCCTCGACATCCTGGCCCAGCAGGTCGTCGCCTCCTGCGTGCCCGAGGCGTGGGAGGAGCAGGCGCTGTTCGACACGATGCGGCGGGCGTGGCCGTACCGCGACCTCGCCCGCGAGGAGTTCGACGCGTGCGTGGGTCTGCACGCCGAGGGTCGCCGAGCGCTGCTCCACCGGGACGGCGTGAACCGGCGGGTGATGGGCACGCGCCGCGCCCGGCTCACGGCCCTGATGTCCGGGGGCGCCATCCCCGACACGGCCGACTATCAGGTCCGTCTCGAGCCGGACGGCACGCTCGTCGGGACCGTGAACGAAGACTGGGCGATCGAGTCGACCGGCGGCGACATCTTCCAGCTCGGCAACATGTCGTGGCAGATCCTGCGCGTGGAGCCGGGCGTCGTGCGGGTGGCCGACGCCAAGGGCGCCCCGCCCAGCCTGCCCTTCTGGCTCGGGGAGGGACCCGGCCGGACGCGGGAGCTGGCGGCCGAGATTGCCACGCTACGCGAGGGTTGTGCGGAGCAGGATGCCGGGCGAGAGGCATGGCTGCGGTCCGAATGCGGGGACGCGCTTCCCCCGGGCGCATCCTCCCAGATCGCCGAGTTCGTCGGGGCCGGCCGGCAGGCGCTGGGGGCCGTGCCCACCCAGAATCTCGTGATCCTCGAGCGCTTCTTCGACGAGAGCGGGGGCATGCAGCTCGTCGTCCACGCTCCCTTCGGCTCGCGCATCAACCGCGCCTGGGGCCTCGCCCTGCGCAAGCGCTTCTGCGTCGGGTTCGGCTTCGAGCTGCAGGCGGCGGCCAACGAGGAGGCGATCGTCCTCTCCCTCGGCCCGCAGCACAGCTTCGAGCTGGACGGCGTGTTCGATTATCTCCAGCCCGAGACGGCGCGCGCGGTCCTCATCCAGGCGCTGCTCGCCTCGCCGATGTTCGAGACGCGGTGGCGGTGGAACGCCCAGCGCTCGCTCCTCCTCGACCGGAGCCGCAACGGCAAGCGCGTTCCCGCGCACCTCCTGCGGATGCGCGCCAACGACCTGCTCGCCGCGGCCTTTCCCCAGGTGCTCGCCTGTCCGGAGACGCTGCCCGGCGGACCCATCGAGGTGCCGATGGAGCACCCGGTCGTCCGCCAGACGATCGACGACTGCCTCACGGAAGCGATGGACGTCGACGGCTTCCTCGAGGTGCTCCGGGGCCTGCGCGACGGCCGGATCGCGAAGCGCGCCGTGGATACCCCCGAGCCCTCGGCGTTCGCTCGCGGCATCCTGAACTCCGCGCCCTACACGTTCCTGGACGATGCGCCCCTCGAGGAGCGCCGGACGCAGGCCGTCGCCTCGCGCCGCATCCTCGACATCCGCACCGCCGACGAGCTGGGTGCCCTCGACCCCGAGGCCGTGGCTCGCGTGCGCGAGGAGGCGTGGCCGCAGCCCGAGAGCGCCGAGGAGGTGCACGAGGCGCTCCTCTGGATGGGCTACGTGACGGCCGAAGAGGCGGCGCCGTGGAAGGCGTGGATCGACGAGCTCCGCGCCGGAGGGCGCGTGCTCGTCGAAGGGGACCGTTGCCTCGCGGCCGAGGCGACCCGGGATCCCAAGGCCGTCCTGCGCGGGCGCATGGAGGCCCTCGGCCCCGTATTCCTGACGGACCCCGAAGAGACCGCGCTGATGTTGCAGCTCGAGGCGGAAGGCACGGTCCTACGCGCGCGGATCGACGGGCGCCAGGCCTGGTGCGACCGGCGCCTGCTCGCCCGCATCCACCGCTACACGCTCGACCGCCTGCGCAAGGAGATCGAGCCCGTCACGGCCTCGCAGTTCCTCCGCTTCCTGGCGTGCTGGCAGCACGCGGACGGTGAGCACCGGCTCGAAGGCCCGCGCGGCGTGGCCGCGGTCGTCTCGCAGCTCGCCGGCTTCGAGGTGCCCGCCGCCGCGTGGGAGGCGAGCGTGCTGCCCGCCCGGGTCCGCGGCTACAAGCGCGAGTGGCTCGACCAGATCACGCTGTCGGGCGAGGTGATGTGGGGACGGCTGTGGGGCGCGGGGGCGACGGCCGTGCGGCGGACGCCGGTGTGCCTGTTCCCACGAGAGGAGGCCGAGAGCTGGTCGGCCCTCTCCGCGGCGGCGAGCCCCGCGCCGGAGCCGACGGGCGCCGCCGCCGAGGTCCGCGCGGCTCTCGCGCGCCGCGGGCCGATGTTCCTTCAGGAGCTGGCGAAGGAGAGCCGCCTTCCCGCGGCCTCGGTCGAACAGGGCCTGGGCACGCTCGTTGCCCAGGGCCGCGTGACCTGCGACAGCTTCGGGGGCTTGAGGCTGCTCGTCGTACCCGCCTGGAGGCGCAAGGCGGCGGGCGTGACCGCGGGTCGCTGGAGCCTGCTCGAACGCGCCGCGGGCGCCGCGCCGTCGGCCGAATCGGTGGCGCGCCAGATGCTGCGACGGACGGGCGTCGTCTTCCGCAAGACGCTGGAGAGGGAGAAGCACGGAGTGACCTGGCGGGAGATCGCGCGGGCGTGCCGGGTGCTCGAGGCGCGCGGCGAGATCCGCGGCGGCCGGTTCGTGGCCGGCTTCGACGGCGAGCAGTACGCGTTGCCCGAGGCCGTGACGCTGCTGCGCTCGGTCCGCCGCCGGGCGGAATGGCCGGCCGGCGCTCCCCCCGTGACGGTGAGCGCGGCCGACCCCCTCAACTTCCGCGGCATCCTGACGCCGGAGGAGAAGGTCTCCCCGCTCACGCGGCAGCAGGTAAAGGTGGGATAGGCGGCTACTCCGCCGCGTCGTAGACCCGGCGGACCGTGATCGGCTCGCCGGAGCGACCCTCCATCGTGGATGTGATGTAGAGCTGGTGCTTCTCGGGCATGGCCATGTAGGCGCTGGTGACCTTCGGTCCTCGCTCCGACTTCGACTCGACCACCAGCTCGTTGCCCCGCCACCTCGTCGTGATCTCGGCCCCGCCGCCCTCGCCCTTGATCTTCTTGCCGTCGGGATGCAGGTGAAGGACTCGCTGGCCGTCGTCGACGCCGATCTCTTCCGCCGACTGCGTGATCGTCAGCGTCTCCGCGGGCTCGAAGAAGCTCCGCATGGAGCCGCCGCCGCGCCGGCTTCCGTCGGCATCCCGCTCTCCGCCGCCTCGTCCGCCGAAGCCGCCCCCCGGACCGCCCGCGCCGCCGCCCCGGCCGCCGAAGCCGCCGCCCCGGCCGCCTCCACCCATGCCTCCGCCCGCGCCGGGCGACCAGCCGCCGGGCCGCCGGCCACCGCCGGCGTCACCCATCTTCGCCCGCGCGTCCTCGCTCTGCTCCTTGTTGAGCGTCCACTTCCCGGCCAGCGACGGAGCGGCCGGCGCGGGTTCGGCCGTCGACGGCGCCGCCACGCCGGCCAGGCCGGGAGCGGCCAGCGCCGTCCCCAGCGCGAGGGCCAGGACCGTCCTCACGGCCGGGGCTCCGCGCCCGGCGCCCGGCGGAACCGCATCGTGTCGGGCGGGCCTTCGCGTACGGTGTAATCCGACGGCACCTCGAAGAGCGACTTTTCAGGCTCGCCGCGCGTGATGTCCGTCAAGCGGTAGGTGGTCTCGCCGAACCGCGGATCGCGATGCGTGCTCATGAGGACCACCTGCAGCTCGGGTGAGAACCAGCGCTCGGAGACGATCGCGATCGCCTTCTCGTTGCCGATCGCTCCGGCCGGAATCGTCACCGTCGTGCGGGCGCCCGTGGCCTCCAAGCCATCGAGGGTCTGGCTGCCCAGGTTCTCCGTCTGGCGCTCCCATTTCCCCTCGCCCATCTCGTGGGGCCGGCCGCGGAAGCGAGCCCCTGGACCCTGGCCGCCCTTTCCCGCCAACGCCAGCTTGCGGGCGGTGCGGCTGTCGGGCTCGAGCACGTACGAGGTGCCGGCGACCGGATCGTGGATGAAGACGAGCCGGGGGGCGTCGTGCGGGGCGAGAGGCCCGAGCGCCGCGAGGTTGGTCTCGCGCCGCGTCCGCCCGTCGCTGTCACGCCATGCCGAGGAAGTCGTCTTGCGGACGATGCGGTTGCCGTCGGCCAGGGACTGGGTGATCTCGGTGACGGCGTCGGCCTTATAGGGCATCCCCTTCACGACCTTGCCCTCGTGGGCCTCACGCACGCCCAGGAAGTCGAACATGGCTCCCGGCGGCGGCCCGCCCTCCGGATGATGTCGGCCCTCCGGGCCCTGGGCGCGGGCAGCGGCCGGCGCCAGCGCCAGCACGGTCATCAAGGCAAACGTGTGCGGACAGTTCCTCATCGAAGCCTCCTGCGTCCTAGTCCACGAAGCGGATGGCCCGCGCCACGCCGTCGTGGCCCACGATGACTTCCGCCTTCACCGATCCCGTCTGCGCGCTGTCCGCTCCCGGCCAGCCGAGCGCGGCCAGCGCCGTGCGCGGCAGCTCGACGCTCACGACCTGCACGCTGTCGAGCTCACGCAGGTCTTCCCCGTAGCTCAAGGAGACGAAGTCGGCGTTCTCACCCGCGGCCGAAGCCGCCGCCGCCCCGCCCGCCACCGTCGTCGCCGAGCCGGCCGTGGCCCTCGGAGGAGCCGGCTCGGGGAAGCTTCCCGCCCGCGGCGGTACGACCACGATGGCGGCCAGGATCGCCGCCGCCGCGGCGAGCAGCAGCAGCTCCACTGCCCGCGACGGGCTCGTCGTGGCCGCCCCGCCCCTTTCGACGCTTTGCGGATCACGCAGCGCGCGGAGGAGTGCCGCCTCGACCCGCGGCGGCGCCTCGGCGCCGGCCGTCCGCGCCGCGAACGCGCGCAGGCCGCTCGTCACCGCACGCTCGTCGTCCAACCGCGCGGCGCACCGCAGGCACTCTTCCGCGTGAGCGAGCGCCTCTGTGCGCTCGGCGTCCCCCAGCTCCTCGCCCCGGGCGAGGTCGACGACGTCGTCCTCGAAGTCTTCGCAGCTCATCGCGTCATCCTCGGCATCGGCGCCGCGGCGGGCATCGGCCGGGCCGAGCGGAGCCGCGCTCCGAGCTGCTCCCGTCCACGGTGGAGCCGCGACCGAACCGTCCCCACCGCGCAGCCCACGGCCGACGCCGCCTCTTCGTAGCTCAGCCCCTGCAGGTCGCAGAGCACCACCACCTCGCGGTAGTGGAGCGGCAGGCCGAGGATGCCCTCCCACACCAGGTCCGTGCGCTCGCGGCGCACCAGGTCGGCCAGCGGGTCGTCGGGACCGGCCTCGTCCGCCAGGGGCAGGTGGCCGCGCTCGCGCTCGATCCGCCGGCGGGCCAGGTTCCGAGCGATGCCGTGGAGGTAGGACGACAGCTCACCGCGACCGGGATCGTAGCCTTCGTTGCGGCGGAGCAGCGCCATGAAAACCTCCTGCGTCACGTCCTCGGCCAGGGCCGGAGAGCCGCTCACCCGGAGAGCGTAGCGGTAGAGAGGACCCTGCCAGCGCCGGTAGAGCGCAGTGAAGGCTGCCTCGTCGCCGTCACGCAAACCCAGAAGCAGGTCGTGGTCACTCGGCGTCACGGTCTCGGGCATCCTCCGCTCTGACGACCCACCCCGGCCCCTGCATTCCATTGCCAGGCCAACGGAAAAAGGTTCCCGGATCCAGCCCTCAGGCCGCCCCGCGCGCTCGGCGCTCCCCGGGCAGCAAGGCGCGGTAGATGAACTCGTTGACGGGCGCCGCCACTCGCGCCTCCCGGGCGAGGCGGACGACGGCGCCGGTCTGGTAATCCAGCTCGGAGGGACGGCCCTCCAGGATGTCGCGCTGCATGGACGCGGTGCCGTCGGCGGGCAGGCCGTCGACGTAGGACAGGGTCCGGGCAACGGCATCCTTGCGCAAGCCGATGCCCCGGGCCCGGGCGAGGTCGAAGACCTCCTTCATCGCGGACTCCAACATCTCCCGCCCCTCCGGAACCGAGCGCAGCACGCCGGCGGGCATCCGGGTCACGGCCCCGACGCCGCTCAGAGGCGCGATGAACAGGAATTTCTCCCACAGCGCGGCGCCGATGTCCCCCGGTGTCCCCACCGACACGCCCGCCGCCTTCTCGAACGCGGCGCGCAGGCGGTCGACTCGCTCGCTGCGGCGGCCGTCCCGCTCGCCGAACTCGATGCGGGGTGCGACCCCCGCGTGCCGGATTCGGCCGGGTCCGGACACGAAGCTGAAGATCTTGCAGAGCCCGCCCACGACGCGCTCCGAGCCCAGCTCCGCGGCGAGCTCGTCTGCCGCCTCCACTCCATTCTGCAGGGGCACCACGAAGCCCCCGCGCTCGAGCAGCGGCGGGAGCTCACGGGCGGCGTCCTTGACCTGCCAGGCCTTCACGCCCAGGAGGACCGCATCCACCGGCCCGGCCGCCCGAGGGTCGCTCGTGGCATTCGCCGGGCGAACGGCGAAGTCGCCGTCGACGCTCTCCACCACCAGGCCCTCGCGGCGGATCGCCTCCAGGTGAGGGCCGCGCGCGATGAACACGACGTCCTCGCCGGCCTGGGCGAGCCGCCCGCCGAAATATCCGCCGACGCCCCCCGCGCCGAACACCGCAATCCGCACCGCGACATTCTCCCCCCGATCCGCGCTGCCCGGAAAACGTGCCGATTCACGGACCGCGCTCGGTCCGATATAGGATTTGATGCTTCACGATGACGAAATACGATTAATGAGCCTGCCCCTCCTCCTGTTCCTCCTCTTCTCGCCCCAGCAATCCCCGCCCCCGCCGAACCCCGGGGACGACCGGCCTCTCTACGGCGGGGTGCCGTCGGGGCCCGCGACGGCCGACGTGCTCGACCTGACCCTGCGCGACGCCATCGAGCGCGGCCTGCAACGGAACCTCGGGTTGCTCCTCGGCGAGCAGCGCGTCCGCGCCGCGCAGGGAGCGCGCTGGGAGGCCCTTTCCGAGCTGCTGCCCCACCTGTCCTTCCGTCTGTCGGAGACGCGCCAGAAGGTCAACCTGGACGCGTTCGGCTTTACCGGCCTCAGCGGCTTCCCGGACATCCCCCCGCTCATCGGCCCGTTCAACGTCTTCGACGCCCGCGCCCAGGTCACGGACACGGTGTTCGCGTTCGGGTCCTACGAGAAGGTCCGGGCGGAGAAGGCGCGCATCGAGGCCGCCCGCCTCGGCCTCCAGGACGTGCGCGACCTCGTGGTCCTCGCCTCCGCGAACCTCTACATGCGGGCGGTGGCCGAGGAGAGCCGGATCGACGCCGCGCGCGCGCAGCTCGAGACCGCTCGCGTTCTCCATGAGCTGGCCCAGGACCGCAAGAAGGCCGGCCTCGTTCCCTCGCTCGACGTCCTGCGCGCGGAGGTGGAGCGCGCGGCTCGCGAGCAGGAGACGATCGTCGCCGAGGTGCGCCTGGCCAAGGCCAAGCTCGTCCTCGCCCGCGCCATCGGCCTTCCTCTCGGGCAGCCGTTCCGCCTGGCCGAGCGCGTGCCCTACTCGCCCGCGCCGATCCTTCCGCTCGAGGAGGCGCTGAAGACGGCCTACGAGAGCCGGTCCGATTGGAAGGCCGCCCAGGCGCGGCTGCGGGCCGCCGAAGCCGCGCGCCGCTCCGCCGCCGGCGAGCGCCTTCCCGCCCTCGACGTGTGGGGAGACTACGGCGCCCTCGGCGCCACCGCGGGCGGCGCGCGGGTCACGTACACGCTGGGGGCGGCGATCCGGGTCCCCCTCTTCGACGGCGGCAAGGCGATCGGCAAGGTCCTGCAGGCCGACGCCGCCCTCGAGGGCGAGCGCGCCGCGCTCGAGGACCTCCGGGCGCGCGTCCGCTACGAAGTGGAGAGCGCCCGCCTCGATCTGAAGGCGGCCCAGGACCGCGTGGGCGTGGCCGAGCGGGCGGCGGCTCTCGCGAAGGAGGAGCTGATCCAGGCCCAGGACCGCTTCCAGGCCGGGGTCGCCAGCAACATCGACGTCGTGCAGGCCCAGGAATCCGTCGCGGGCGCCACCGAGAACTACATCGCGAGCCTCTACGACCACAACGTCGCGAGGTCGGCCATGGCCCGCGCCCTCGGCCTCGCCGAGGCGACCTACAAGCAGCTTCTGCGAGGAGAGTGATGGCGCGAGCGCGCTGGATCGTGCTGGGAGTGGTCATCGCCGCGATCCTGGGCGCCCTCGCCTGGTGGCACTACTCCGGCCGCGAGTCCACCGACGACGCCCAGATCGACGGCCACATCGTCCCCGTGTCCGCCCGCGTCGGAGGGACGGTGGAAGCGGTGAGGGTCGCCGACAACCAGTTCGTCGACGCCGGAACGGTCGTGGTCCAGTTCGATCCCCGCGACTACCAGGTCGCGGTGGAGCGGGCGCGGGCGGACCTGGCCGAAGCGGAGGCGTCCGCCCAGGCCGCCCGGACGACGGTGCCCGTCACCTCCACCACCGCCGCCAGCCAGGTGTCCGGCGCCCAGAGCGACATCGGCACCGCGCGGGCCCGGCTGCGCTCGGCGCAGGCCCGGCTCCAGGACGCGCAGGCCAAGGCCAGGAAGGCCGACCAGGATCTCGCGCGCTTGAAGACGCTGTTCGCCAAGGACGAGGTCTCCCAGCAGGAGCACGACGCGGCGGTCGTTGCCGCCGAATCCGCCCACGCCGGCCTCGAGGCGGCCCAGGCGGCGGTGAAGGAAGCGGAGGAGGGAGTGGCCGCCGCCGGCGCCCGTCTCTCGGAGGCGAACACGGCGCCGCAGCAGGTCGGGATCATGCGCGCGCGGGCGGCCTCGGCCGAGGCCAAGGTCGTGCAGGCGCGGGCGACGCTGGCCCAGGCCCAGCTCGCACTGGACTACGCCACGGTGAAGGCGCCGGCGAGCGGTTACGTGAGCAAGAAGACGGTCGAGGTCGGCCAGGTCGTCCAGCCCGGACAGCCGCTGCTGGCGATCGTGCCCCTCGACGACATCTGGGTGACGGCGAACTTCAAGGAGAGCCAGCTCCGGAAGATCCGCCCCGGGCAGCGGGCGGTCGTCGCCGTCGACGCCTACGGCGGCCGGCGCTACCAGGGGCACGTGGACAGCATCTCTCCCGCCACGGGGGCGCGTTTCAGCCTGCTTCCCCCGGAGAACGCCAGCGGCAACTACGTCAAGGTCGTGCAGCGCGTGCCCGTGAAGATCGTCTTCGAGAAGGACCAGGACTCGGAGCACGTGCTGCGCCCGGGCATGTCGGTCGTCCCCACCGTCTTCTTGAAGTGAGCGAGGTCCCTGGCCGGCCCCTCCCGCCCCACGTCAACCCGTGGATCGTCGCGGTCGCGGTCATGTTCGCGACCTTCATGGAGGTGCTCGACACCACGGTCGTGAACGTGTCGCTGCCTCACATCGCGGGCAGCCTCGACGCGACCGTCGACGAGTCCACCTGGGCCCTCACCTCGTACCTCGTGGCCAACGCCATCATCCTGCCGCTCGCCGGCTGGCTCGCGAACCACTTCGGCCGCAAGCGCCTGCTGATCGCCTCGGTGACGGGCTTCACGATGGCGTCGTTCCTTTGTGGCCTGGCCCCGAACCTGGAGATGCTCGTGCTCTTCCGCGTCATCCAGGGCATGACGGGAGGAGCCTTGCAGCCGCTATCCCAGGCCGTCCTCCTCGAGGCCTTCCCTCCCCACGAGCGCGGCAAGGCGATGGGGTTCTGGGGCCTCGGCATCGTCGTCGCCCCGATCTTCGGGCCCGTCCTGGGCGGCTGGCTCACCGACAACTACTCCTGGCGCTGGGTCTTCTACATCAACATCCCGGTCGGCATCGTGTCCCTCGTGATGACGAAGCTCTACATCTTCGACCCGCCCTACATCGAGCGTAAGTCCGACCGGGTGGACTACTGGGGCATCGGCCTGCTCGCGGTCGGGGTCGGGGCGCTGCAGTTCATGCTCGACAAGGGGCAGGAGGAGGACTGGTTCTCCTCCGATCTGATGCGCGTGCTGCTGGTCCTGGCCGTGGTCGGCCTCGTCGCTTTCGTGATCCGCGAGCTGAGGACGGAGGACCCGGTCGTCGACCTCCGCGTCTTCAAGGAGAGGACGTACAGCGCGGGCGTGTTCCTGATGACCGTGCTCGGCTTCGTGCTCTACGGCAGCCTCGTGCTGCTCCCGATCATGCTGCAGACGCTGCTCGGGTACCCGTCCCTGCAGGCCGGGATCGCCATGGCCCCCCGCGGCATGGGGTCGTTTCTCGCCATGCCCGTGATCGGAGTGCTGGTGGCGAGGGTGGGCGCGCGCAAGCTCCTCGCCCTCGGCCTCCTGGGCGGATCGGTGACGCTCTACTGGCTGGGCGAGCTCAACCTCTCCGCGGGCTATTGGGACATCTTCTGGCCCCAGTTCATCCAGGGCATCTCGCTCGGCCTCTTGTTCGTCCCCCTGACCACGATCAGCATGGATCCCATAGCCAAGGAGAAGATGGGAAACGCGACCAGCATCTTCAACCTGATGCGCAACCTCGGGGGCAGCATGGGCATCGCCGCCTCCACCACGCTCCTGGCCCGCCATGGACAGGCCTACACGAACATGCTCGCCGCGCGCGTGACGCCCTACGACCCGGCGGCGCAGTCCATGCTGGAGTCGATGCGGCGGGCGTTCATGGCCCGGGGCGCGGACTTCGTGACCGCCACCCAGCGCGCGCAGGCGGCGCTCTTCGGCCTGGTGGGCCGCCAGGCCACCATGCTCGCCTTCGTGAGCGTCTTCCGCCTGTTGGCCCTGATCTTCCTCCTGATGCTGCCCCTCGTGCTCATCATGAGGAGCCCGCGCAGCCGCGGCCCCGCCGCCCCGGCGCATTAGCGCACGCGCGCCGCCGGCCCTCAGCGTATGAGCGCGGCCAATACCCGCTCGACGAGGCCGTCCATGGCGCCGCGGTCGATCCAGCGGGCCACGACCACGAGGTCGTTGTCGGGGTCGACGTAGATCATGTTCGTCCCCGCCCCCAGGTGGACGAAGCTCGACTCGGGCGCGCTCGGCATCAGCTTGCGTCCGGTGTTCAGGAACCAGTTCATGAACCCGTAGCCCGGCTCGGCCGGCGTCGGGGTCAGCGACATCTTCACCCACGCCTCCGAGAGCAACGGCCGGCCCTTCCACCGGCCCCGGCGCAGCGTGAGGTAGCCGAAGCGCGCCTGGTCCCAGGCGCTGATCCACATTCCCCCTCCCCAGTGGCCGCCGCCGCTCACCGACTGCATGCGTTTCCCGTCGATCTCCACCCAGGAGTTGTCGTATCCGTGCCAGCGCCAGTCGCCCGAAGCGCCGATGGGGTCCATCACGTTCTCGCGCAACACGTCGGGGAGCGGCCGCCGCCACAGATGGAGTGCGGCGAGGGCGAGAACGTTGACCCGGACATCGTTGTATTTGTAGACCGTCCCGGGCTCGTTACGCTTCCGCGCGATGTACGGAGCGAGGTCGCCCTCGGGACGGTCGGCCCAGTCCGGCTTGCCCCAGAGCGTGCCCTCCCAGTCGCTCGTCTGCCGCAGGAGGTCGTCCCAGGTGATCTTCGCGTCGTGCTTGGAGCGGAATTGCTCGATCGGCACGTCCTCGCCCACGCGCCGGCGGAGGTCCTTGATGAGGCCACGGTCGTAGGCCACGCCCACCACCGCGGAGAGGAAGCTCTTGCTGACGCTGAACGTCATGTCGACTCGCGAAGGCTCCCCCCATTCCGCCACGACGTAGCCGTGACGCAGGATGACCCCGGTCGCCGGACCGCGCTCCTTGAACGGGCCGATGGGGTCGTCGTAGGGCTCGCGCGCGTAGCTGAGAGCGTGCTCGAGGGCGAGGTCGCGTGGCGCACGCGTTTCGCTCGCCACCGCGAACGCGACGGCCTCCTTCAGCCGGCCGCCGTCCAGGCCTACGTCCGCGGGCGCCCGGCGCTCCCAGTCGTCTCCGGGACCGGGATAGTAGACGGCGGCGGGAGGGGCGGCCGCCGCCGGCCACGCCCGCAGGATGAGCGCAACGAGGGGCAGCAGGTTCCGCGAGCGGCGCCAGCGCATTTCCACCTCCCGGGTCCTCAGACCCTGGCCGCGGGGATCCTAACCCACAGCAAGAGCGGGGGGTCTGGGGGGTGCGCCGCTAGCACCCCCCAGCTCAATGGTAGAGTCGTCGCGTGAGGTCGATGGAGCGCACGGCGGAGGGCCTCGCGCGGACGGAGGCGGAGCTGCGGGGGCTCAATGGTAGAGTCGTCGCGTGAGGTCGATGGAGCGCACGGCGGAGGGCCTCGCGCGGACGGAGGCGGAGCTGCGGGCCGAGAAGGCGGCCGCTCTCGCCCGGATCGCCGGCACTCTCGAGGGGCTCCTCGCCGACCTGCAGCGGCGCCGCAACGGCTTCGGCCGGCTGCCGAGCGAGGAGCGCGGCCCCGCCGCCGAGGCCTACGATGCTCTCCGGGAGCAGGCCCGGCTCTATCGCTGGTACCTCGTCGTGCAGCGGGAGGCGCTGGGCCTGTTCCGCCACGACGACGTCGACCGCCATTACCCCTTGCCCGAGCCGCTGTCTACCCACCGCTAGCTCGTTGCCCATCTTCCGACTCGACCACCGGATCGCCTTCCCGCCCGTCGAGCACTCCGAGGACGGCCTGCTCGCGGTCGGGGGCGATCTCCGGCCCGAGCGGCTCCTGCTCGCCTATCGCAGCGGCATCTTTCCGTGGTATTCGGAGGGCCAGCCGATCCTCTGGCACTCGCCCGACCCGCGCATGGTGCTCGTCACGCGCGATCTGGAGGTTCCGCGCAGCCTGCGCAAGACGATCCGCAAGCAGCGGTACAGCTTGACCCTCGACACCGCGTTCGGGAAGGTCGTGGCCGCGTGCGCGTTGGTCGACCGCCCGGGCCAGTCCGGGACCTGGATCACCCCGGACATGCAGGCGGCCTACCGCGAGCTGCACCGACGGGGACTCGCCCATTCGGTGGAGGCGTGGCAGGAGGGACGGCTGGTCGGAGGCTTGTACGGCGTCTCGCTGGGAGCCGCCTTCTTTGGCGAGTCGATGTTCGCCCTCGCTCCCGACGCCTCGAAGATCGCCTTCGTGCGCCTCGTGGAGCAGCTCGTGCGCTGGGGCATCGGCCTCGTGGACTGCCAGGTCTATACCGACCACCTGGCGCGCTTCGGCGCCGTGGAGTGGCCGCGGAAGCGATACCTCACCGCCCTCAAGAAGGCGCTCACCTGTCCGACGAGGATCGGTCTCTGGAAGTTCGAGGACGGCTAAGACGACGAGAGCCGGTGCCATCGGCCGTCGGCGTCCAGCGTCTCGCAGGGCCGGTAGCCGGCCTTGTAGCTCATCCGGGGCGAGCCCGCGATCCAGTAACCGAGGTAGAGCCACGGCAGGCCGCGCCGGCGGCACTCGTCGATCATCCACAGCACGTTGAACACGCCGAGCGAGCGCCGCGACTCGTCGGGGTCGAAGTAGCAGTAGACGGCGCTCATCGCCTGGGGCTCGAGGTCGGCCACGCCGACGCCGACGAGGCGTCCGCCCACCCGGTACTCGATCTCGCGGGTGTCGACCGCCGACCCCCCGGTGAGGGCGCGAAGCTCGAGCTCCGAGCCGTCCATCTGCCCGTCGTGGCGCGCCTCGAGGTATCGGCGGTAGAGGGTGAGCTTCTCCGCGGAGGCCAGGGGCGGAACGAGGACGGCCTCCACGTCCGCGTTGCGCGCCCGGCAACGCCTCTGCGCGCGGGAGGGAGAGAATTCCGCGATCGGCACGCGCAGCATGCGGCACTGGTCGCACTCCTCGCACCCCGTGCGGTAGAAGGCCGGACCGAGCCGCCGGAAATTCAGGTCCATGAGGGCGTGGTACACACCCGGGAAGACGGGGGCGGGTACGACCGTCAGGTGGCGGGCCGAGCGCTGCGGCAGGTACGGGCACGGGAAGGGGCCGTCGAGGGGCAGGTCGCACCGCTCGATGGCCCGGGACAGGAGCTGGGTCAGGCCCGCGTGCGCCGCCTCGCCGCTCGTTCCCGCCGTCCGGCCCACGTCTTCAGCCTAGCACCACCCGCACCGTTTCCCGCAGCCCCCCTCGCAGAAGCTCGCGGGCCGGGAGTGCGGCCCGCAGGAGATCGCCGCCTTGATGCTCGACCTCCAGGAGCGGGGCTGCACCGGCAGGTCGGCCCGCTGAAGCAACCGCCGCCCGACGCCGGAAGAGATGCGCGCCGCGTACGCCTCGGCCCGGCGCGCCGGGCTGTGGCGGTTCGACGAGCGCCGCTCTTGACATCATACGAACGGTCGTACTATTATTTCGCCGTCCCATGACCACCGTCCCCCTCCGCAAAGGAGCGCTGACGCGCCAGGCGATCCTCGAGCACGCCGCGAGGATGGCGAGCCGGATCGGCCTGGAAGGCCTCACCATCGGCGCGCTGGCCGAGGATCTGGATCTCTCGAAGAGCGGCCTCTTCGCCCACTTCAAGTCGAAGGAAGCGCTCCAGCTCCAGGTCCTCGAGTTCGGCATCGGGCGCTTCGTCGACACCGTGGTCAAGCCCGCCCTGGCCACGCCGCGAGGCGAGAAGCGCGTACGGGCGCTCTTCGAGCGGTGGATGGACTGGCCCAGGTCGAGCGGCCTCGCCGGGTGCATGTTCGTGGCCCTGGCGACGGAGCTGGACGACCGGCCGGGGCCCGTCCGCGAGCGCCTGGTGCAGTCCCAGAGGGACTGGCTGGACGTGATCGCGAACTGCGCCCGGACCGCGGTCGTCGAGGGGCACTTCCAGAAGGACGTCGACCCCGACCAGTTCGCGCACGAGCTCTACGGGATCATGCTCGCCAACCACCACGCCGTGCGGCTGCTCCGGGACAGGGACGCCGTCGAGCGCACGCGGCGCGGGTTCGAGCGTCTGCTCGACGGCGCGCGCGTGAAACCGAAAGCCAGGATCTAGGAGCGATTCATGACGATGAGGAGCGACCAGGGTGCGCCCGAGTAAAAGCACGATCGTTCGTCTCAAGATGTCGCCCGTCCGCACCGCTTTCGCCGTCCTGGGGCGGGCCGCCCCGGATCTGGCGGCCGCGTGGGCCACCGACCTCTTCTTCACGCCCCGGGGCCGGCGCGGCTCGCGACGCATCAAGGCCTTCCTCTCGGGCGGCCGCCGCTGCGACGTGAGCGTCGACGGCCACCGCGTGGCCGCCTGGTCGTGGGGCCAGGGGCCCGGCGTCTACCTCGTCCACGGCTGGGCGGGTGTCGGCGGGCAGCTCGCCGCTTTCGTGCCCCCGCTGGTGGCCGGCGGCTTCCGCGTGGTGACCTTCGACGCGCCGGGCCACGGCGCCTCCGAGGGCCGGCGTAGCTCGATCGTGCACTTCGCCAGAGCCCTCCACGCGCTCGTCGCGAAGGAGGGCAGGGCGCACGGCGTGATCGCGCATTCGCTCGGCGCGGCCGCGGTGGCCCGCGCGCTCACGCAGGGCCTGGAGCTGGAGCGCGCGATGTTCGTGGGCCCGACGGGCGGGCCCCGCGACTGGTCGGAGCGCTTCCGCCGGCACCTCGGCATCCCCCCGCACGTGATGGCCTCGATGCGCGAGCGGTCGGAGCGCTGGCTCGGCGCGCGCTGGGAGGAATTCGACGTTCCGGCGCTCGCGCGGAGCCAGTCCGTGCCGCTGCTGATCTTTCACGACCGCGATGACGCCGAGGTGCCCTGGAGCGACGGCGCCGCCATCGCGGGGGCCTGGACGGGAGCCCGGCTGGTGACGACGACGGGGCTGGGTCACCGCCGCATCCTCCGCGACGAGCAGGTGGTGAGCGAGGCGGTGGCGTTCCTGAAGGGCGAGGAGCGGCGGTGTCTCCGGGACGAGCGCCGAGCCTACTCCGCGTCGTGGAAGATGACGCCCAGCGTGTAGCGCGTACCGGAACGGACGCGGCTCACGCGGGCCAGTCCAATGTCGCCAGGCGCTCCGCGACGCTCATCGTTCGGTTAAAGGTCTCTCAGGGCCGTGGCGACGGGCAGCCGGGCCGCCCGCACCGCGGGGGGCAGGCCGCCGACCACGCCCATCACCAGCGCGAAGGCCACGCCGATCGCCAGCAGCGGCGGCGTGATGCGGAAGGCGAAGGCGAGGTGCGAGAAGGTCTGCCAGTTGAGCGTGCCCGTCGTCAGGCCGTTCACGGGCAGGGCCGCCACACAGCCCAGCAGCCCGCCGATGCCCGCGATGAAGAGCGCCTCCACCACGAAGGACAGCACCACGCTGCCGCCGCCGAAGCCCAGGGCGCGCATCGTGGCGATCTCGCGCGAGCGCTCCGCCACCGCCGAGTACATCGTGTTGAGGGCGCCGAACACGGCCCCCAGCCCCATCACCGCCGCCACCATGGAGCCGAGCACGGTGATCAGCCCGGTGAGCATGCGCGACTCCTTCTCGTAGTACTCGGCCTCGCGCTCCACCTGGACGGTCAGGCGGGGGTCGCCGGTGAGGGTCTTCTTGAAGCCCTCGAAGGCGTCGGCCGATTGCAGCCGCACGGTGGCCGATTGGAACGAGCCCAGCGGCCGCTGGTAGACGCGCATCAGGACCTCGGCGTCGCACCAGACCTCGGAGTCGAACGCGCTGCCGCCGGCGTCGAAGGAGCCCACGACCGTCCAGGTGTCGCCCCCGAAGCGGACGGTGCTCCCGACGTCGAGCCCGGAGTAGGTGGTCCTCACGTTCCGGCCCACGACCAGCTCGTTCAGGCCCGGCCGGAAGAAACGGCCGTCCTTCATCTTGACGCTCGGGCGCACTTCGAGGGCCCGCGCCGACATGCCGCGCACCTGCACGTTGGCGTCCGTACCCGTCGCCTTCAGCGGGAAGGAGGCCACCACCACGACCTCGGGGCTCACCAGAGAGCCCGCGGCGGACCTCGCCACGCCCGGCCCGACCTCGAGGATCTTCAGGTGCTCGACGCTCACGCTGCTGTCCATCTCCGACGTGGCCCCCGCCCGCCGCACGATCGCGTTCTCCGGCGAGCCGGACGAAACCAGCGTCGCCTGGAAGCCGCGGGCCATGGCCAGCATGGCCACGAACACCGCCACCGTGCCCGCGATGCCCAGCACCGCCACCACCGCCGACGGCCAGCGCTCCCGCACGCTGTTCACGTTGTAGACGAGGGGGATCGCCATCGTCATACCCTCCGCAGCGCTTCCACGACGCGCAGGCGCATGGCGGAGAAGGCGGGCAGGAAGCCCGCGATCAGGCCGACCAGGAGCGCCACGCCCACCCCGGTCGCGATCTGTCCGGGCGGCAGATAGAAGATGGGCAGCAAGCCGTTCGTCGGATCGCCCCGGAGCGTGAGCGCCTTGGCCAGGGCGATGCCCAGCCCCCCGCCCAGGAGGGCGACCAGCACCGACTCCGCCAGGACGAGCATCAGGACCGCCCAGTCGGGGAAGCCCACGGTCTTGAGCACCGCCAGCTCGGCGGTGCGCTCGCGCACGGCGATGGCCATCGTGTTCCCGGTGACGAGGAGCAGGGTGAAGAAGACGACCGCGCCGATGGAAAGGATCAGGAACTCGATGTTGCCCATCTGCTTCGCGAAGGACGTGGCCATTTCCTTCTCCGTTTGCGCCCTCGTCTCGTAGGGCGAGTTGGCGAAGGTTTCGTCGATGGCCTTCATCACGCGTGCCGCCTGGTCGGGGTTCTCGATGCGCAGCGTGTACCAGCCGATCATGTTCTTGTACGAGGCGGGCATCTTCTCGTTCAGGTAGTCCCAGTGGAACCAGAACTGGGTCGTGTCGTCCTGGGGCCGCGTGCCGCGATAGATGCCGTGGAGGTTGAACTCGAAGACCCCGGAAAGGTAGGTGCCCTTGATCGGGATGCGGTCCCCGATCTTCCAGTGATACTTGTCGGCGGTCAGCTTCCCGGCGATGGCGCCCGCCTTGTCCTCCCGGAAGGCCTTCCACTGGTCGTCGGGGATGACGAACTCCGGGTACATCGAGCGGTACGTCTCGGGATCGACGGCGAACTGCGCGAAGAAGTTCTTCTCGTCGATGTAGACGCCACCGAACCAGTTCGCGAACGTGACCTGCTTCACCCCCGGGATGCGGAGGATCCGGTCGCGGTAGGGCAGCGGGAGGGGCTGGATGATCGAGACCTTGTTGATCACCATCAGCCGGTCGGCCCCGGCC
>Ga0207684_10001936_pt1 | contig 21458 bp, 21 predicted proteins | sample KBSK5501metaG_FD_184342 | JGI IMG/M metagenome (GOLD analysis project Ga0207684, IMG submission 184342) | Corn, switchgrass and miscanthus rhizosphere microbial communities from Kellogg Biological Station, Michigan, USA - KBS K5-50-1 metaG... | ecosystem: Host-associated > Plants > Roots >...
CGATGTCACGTTGGTTGCCCGCAAGCGCGACGCTCTTTGAAAGTTAGCGTCGTTCAATTGGCGATTCGCCTCTGCTTGTCTCATTCCTGCGACGGCTTGATCATAGATCGCCTGGTATGGTCGCGGATCGATCACGAACAAAAGTTCTCCCTGATTGACCATCCCACCTGCCTGGAAGGTGATATTGTCGATATAACCACTTACTCGAGGCCGGATGTCGACGCTCTGCACCGCGTCAGTCCGGCCGGTGAACTCGTCCCATTCAACAACCTGTTTCTGAATAGGTTTGGCAATCGTTACAGGCGGCGGAGGAGGCGCCTGCTGCGGCGGCTGTCTATTGCAGCCGAAGAGACTCAACCCAAGGACGACCAGCAATAGAGGACGAAAAGCCATTAGCATTGCCTCCGTCACTGGCATAGCGTTCGCGATATCGAGCGATGATTTGGATGTCGGCAAAACGGCGCGACCGGTCAGGGCCCGACAAATAGCAACCTGGTAACTGCGCTTCAAAATTAGGTAAGTGTCCGCGCAAAGCATGTGATGATCAGCTCCTATTGCTGATAGTCTATTTTGCAAAATATTTTGCAATCCTTAAGGAGAAAGATGGCTAGCCAATTTGGACCAAGATTTAAACACGATACAGAAGCTGAAGGATACGATCTCGATGTGCAGAATCAGGCCGACCCCATTCGCACCGGGTACGACGAACTGCTTGATTGGGTAATCGAAAGGACTGCTGTTAATCCCGATTCTCGCGTGCTCGAGCTTGGCTCTGGCACGGGAAACCTTTCCCGCCGGATTCCTGGCTGTGCGGAATTGGTTGCGGTTGATCTCTCCGATCAAATGGAGGCGATCGCTCGATCCAAGCTGGGACATCTTTCCAATCGGCGCTTTATCCGATGTGATATCCTGGACGCGTTTGACTATGCGCCGGGACCGTTCGATCGCGTCTTAAGCACGTATACGATCCATCATCTCACCGAATCGGAAAAACACTCTTTGTTTGTGAAGATTCGAGATTGTCTGGCAAAGAACGGGCGCGCGGTGTTCGGCGATCTCATGGTCAAAGATCAACCGACGCTGGAGGCGAAGATCCGCGAGTACACCGCGAAAGGCGATCTAGCAACGGTTGACGCATTGAAAGAGGAGTTCTTCTGGCTATTGGATCCATCGATTCAGAAACTCGAAGAGCTAGGATTCACAGTAGACGTGGAGCGTTTTTCCGATTTGTCCTATGGCGTTCTCGCAGCGCTGGGAAGTTACGATTAATCGTGACCGTCTCCCCCTCGACGGCGTCACGCGCTGAGCGGTCGATCTAGAAGATCAATCCGCCAATGGCGGGTGAATCCGGAGGATTCGGCCGAAGCTTCTAGCTTCACCGTGGGTTGAGCTTCCAGCTCGACCTCCGCCGCCCTCGCTAACGCCCTCTCTTTGCGATAGTCTAGCGTAATGGCTGCATCTCTTCGTGAAAGAACTCTGTTCATCACCGGCGCAAGCCGTGGAATCGGTCTGGCAATCGCTCTGCGAGCAGCGCGCGACGGGGCGAACGTCGTCATAGCAGCAAAAACAAAGGATCCACATCCTAGCTTGCCTGGAACCATTTACACGGCCGCCGAAGCAATCGAAAAAGCGGGCGGCAAAGCGCTACCTGTCGTCACCGACATCCGGTTTGAAGAACAAGTAGCCGGCGCGATCGCGCAGGCGGTGAAGCGTTTTGGCGGAATCGACATCGTAATTAACAACGCGAGCGCGATTCAGTTAACCCCTACTGCGGCTACTGAACTGAAGCGTTTTGATCTGATGCATCAGGTGAACGGTCGCGGCACTTTTCTCTGCTCTAAGCTTTGTTTGCCCTACCTCGAGCAATCGTCTCATCCGCACGTTTTGACCATGGCGCCGCCAATCAGCTTGAGACCCGAATGGTTCGAGAACCACGTTGCATACACGCTTTCCAAATTTGGTATGGCGATGGCAACGTTCGGGATGGCGGCCGAGTTCCGCGCCCAAGGTATTGGCTTCAATTGCCTTTGGCCGCGCACAATTATCCAAACTGCGGCGCTAGCAATGATCCCCGGCATCGATCCCAAACGCTGCCGAACTCCAGAGATCGTGGCAGAGGCCGCTCACATCATTCTATCCAAGGATCCTAAACAGTTTTCCGGACATTTTTGCATCGACGAAGAAATATTAAGAGCCGAAGGGGTTACAGATTTCCGGCGGTACAACGTTGATCCATCGGTTGAGCCGTTGCCTGATCTGTTTGTCTGAATAACGCGCGCACGAGTACCGCTCCACCCCCAATCGGTCCCCCTCACGAAAAGACTTTCCAAAAAGCCGCTATCCGACTAACAAAGGCTGACGCCACGTCTAAGTTCAGGATGACTGCACGGAAAATTTCGGGCCTCACAGCAACTAACATCGTGGTCGCCAATATGATTGGCACTGGCGTCTTCACCAGTCTCGGGTTCCAGGTCGCCGCGATTCGCTCGGATTTTGCGCTTATTTTGTTATGGGCCTTAGGTGGAGTCGCCGCATTGTGCGGAGCTCTCTGTTATGCTGAGCTTGCCGCTGCCTTACCGCGTTCCGGCGGCGAGTACCATTTTCTCTCCCGTATTTACCACCCTTCAATCGGATTCATCGCAGGCTGGATCTCGGCTACAGTTGGATTCGCTGCTCCCATCGCGATTTCCGCAATTGCGTTTGGCGACTATTGCAAGCCATTCTTTCCGGGAATACCGCCCGTAGTAGTTGGGCTGGTAGTAGCATGGTTGGTGACGGCAATTCATCTTACCGGTGTTCACACCGGCGAAATATTTCAGAACGTTTCGACGGTTCTGAAAGTCGCGCTGATCCTGGTGCTCATTGTGGCCGGCCTTTTTTTTCGGCCATCGCAGCCTTTGGACCTGGCGATAAATGCAAACACCTGGGAAGCGCTTATTAGCGGACCGTTTGCCGTAAGTCTTGTGTTCGTCATGTATTCATATTCCGGATGGAACGCCGCGACCTATATTACTGGCGAGGTTCGTAATCCGGCGAAGAATGTGCCCTGGGCGCTCTTTACCGGCACAGTGATTGTCGTCGTTCTGTACATCTTTTTGAACGCTGTATTTTTGCTCACGACACCAAAGCAAACGCTAGCCGGACAAGTTGAAGTGGGTCTACTGTCTGGCCAGGCGATCTTCGGGCCAATCGGAGGAGCGATTGTCAGTGGGTTGATCGCGCTGGGGCTGGTGGCTTCAATCAGTGCGATGACATGGATTGGACCACACGTAACAAAGACCATGGCCGAAGATCTTCCGACGCTGAAAGTTTTCAGCCGTGTATCGAAAAACGGGACACCCTACGTTGCGATGCTGTTTCAGCTCGCCATGATCACTTTCTTGATCACGACCGCCACTTTCAACACTGTGCTCGTTTACATCCAGTTCAGCCTTCTCCTCTGTTCTTTTCTGACCGTGCTGGGCCTTATCGTGCTTCGCGTGCGAGAACCGAATCTCCAACGTCCCTACAAAGTCTGGGCTTACCCGATCACGCCTGTTTTTTTCCTTGTTATTTCAATGCACATGATGATTCATGTCGTGCGAGAACGGCCGATCGAATCGTTGATGGGATTCGGCACAGTGCTTGCCGGGTTGATTGTATTCTTTTTTTCTCGAGAGTCCTCCTTTCGACCGACCCAGTAGATATTGGCCAACTACGCTATGAACGAGTGCACATTCCTGATCTCGATTTTGTTCTGGCTTGGCGCCGCCGCGCCTATGCTCGAGGCGCAAGACAGCGGCCCCTCGCCGGCGATACCGCAGGCTCAAACGGAGCTTCAATCGCAACCGGATCTCCAGCCTCAACCAGGACTTGCACCGCAGCCAGGACTTGCACCGCAGCCCGGGCTTGCGCCGCAACCAGGTTTGTCTTCCCAGCCACCCGCCCAACCGCTGCAGGCGCCAGCAACCCAGCTTTCGATGGCCGATGAAGCCGCGCGTTATCTCGCTGGCTTACCGGTATCTCAGGGCTCGCCCCTGGCCACGCTGACTCAAGATCCGCGCTGGATCGCCCACAGCAAAGCGATGAACGATGCGTTTGGAGCGCTGGACAGGCGTCAGCTCAGCAACCTGCGAGTTTTCAACTCCGAGATCGTCGCTCCAGCTACCCAGATAAGCCATAACTGCATCTACTTTTTCAGCGGACCAGATTTCGTCTATGCCGATGCGATGTTCCCGAACTGCACGACCCATATCCTGGTTGGGCTTGAGCCGATTGACCCGCTACCAGATTTGTTGTCGGTTCCGCAGCCGGCTCTGCTGGCAACGCTTCAAGATATTGAAGTTTCACTCAATACCATTTTGAACTTCAGTTTTTTCAAAACCAAGGATATGCGTCAGGACCTCCAGCGAGCGCAACTGAAAGGTGTGCTTCCGATCATCTATGTGTTCATGGCACGCACCGGGAAGACCATTCAGCAAGTGAGTTATGTCTCGCTCGGCGGTGGAGGCGGTGTGGGCGAAGGAGGCAAAGGAGGAACGCGCGGAGTCCGGATAACCTATCTCGATCCGGCGAACGGGGCGCAAAAGAAGCTGTACTATTTTTCAGCAGATCTTTCCGATGACGCTCTAAAGCGTAACCCGGGCATTCTCCGCTTCTGCAACTCGTTTGCTCCAGCGAACGCTATTTTAAAGGCGGCTTCATACCTGCCGCACGAAAACGGGTTCAACATCGCTCGAAATTACCTGCTGCAAAATGCATCGGCTATAGTCGAGGATGATTCCGGCATCCCGGTGCGATACTTCACCCCGGATCGCTGGACGTTGCGATTCTTCGGCAGCTACACCGGCCCGATTGAAATCTTCAAGAAATATTATCAAGCAGATCTTCGCCAGTATTACGCTGCGAGCAGTCCTAAGCCTTTAACGTTCGGATTTGGCTATCGTTGGAGTCCGCGGGCGTCGACGCTGATTTTGGCGGTCCGGAAGTAGGCGTGGGTCTGTGACGAGCGTTGGGTGCAGGTCGCGCAGGAGCGCGAACCCTACCCACACTTAGCATGGTCTGCAATCGGTAGGGTTCGCGCTCCTGCGCGACCTGCACCCACGACGGGCCATCATCTCATCAAAAACCGCGCCCCTTGGAACCGGTCTTGCTAAACACCAACTGCAAAAACCGTGCATCGGAAAATGCCGGATCGTTTCGCGCTTGCCTGACGATCACCAGGTTTTGCGATGGAACAATATACATCCGTTGAAATCCCGACCCTATCGCCGCGATTGTATCCGGGGGAGCGGCATTTGATAAGCAGCCATCTCGCCAGCTCTGGCGTTCCCAGGGCACGTCGAGCATTTTCTCCACATCGATCTCTCGTCCATCCGGCGCCTCTCTATTCAGCCAGAAACCCATTCCGAACATCGGGTTCGCTCGCGTTCCTCGAAAACATTCGTTCAGAAGATCCGCGCGCACGAGTTGGCGTCTTCCGATCTTGCCATCGTTCAAGATCAACTTGCCGAGCTGCGCCCACTGGCGAGCACTCAATTTGAATCCACTGGCCAGAAGCGGATTGCCTTTCCTGTCTTTCCGAAAATCGACTCCTGCGATCCCGAGCGGCCGCAAAACGCGCCGTTGAAGATACTGCTCCGGTGTCAGATGTCTGGGCGCCAGTTTTCGGCGCAGGACTTCGCTGAAAATTTGAAGTTGACTCGGCCCATACATGAACGATTCCCCCGGCCGACGCGCCGGAGCCAGCTTGATGCTGTATCCGTTCCGGTCCGAGATACTTTTCCCGTGCAATGAAAAGACCGGCTCAATCCCAGCCGTAAAATGCAAAAGGTCGCGAACACGGATCGCAGCTTTTCTTGGGTCAGATCGCCATTCGGCAATGGTGTCTTGGACGTGCTCGTCCAAGTCGAGAATCCCATCCTGAGTCGCCGCCGCTGCAGCGACGCACCAGAAGCCTTTCGTGCCGCTATAGATAGAGGTGATTTCGTCGGCATCGTGACCGCCGGGATAGTCTTCCAAAACGGTCCGATTGTTCTGAATCACTAACAGAGAAAAGCCGTGATGCGATGAAGAATATTTTTTGGCGCTTGCTAGAGCGATCCCGTCGACGGCTGCAGAAGCCGAACAGGTGAAGATTATGCTGAAGACCGGCGAGACGAGAAACTTAAACTGTCGCATCCTAGAAACCGTTTCAGTAGTAGCGCGAGATTCAGGAATTGCAAGGATGGACGAGCTAGTGCTCGTCCCCGAGGATCGCGCCTTCGTGCGATTTCACGATTTAGACGAGTTGTGTTCCTCCTTTTCGACTCGGCACCGTTGGCGCGTCATCAGGACTGACGCGCGCTGCTAGGGCTTGATAAACCGTGACGCGAACCCATACCAGTGAGATCGCAGTGAGGTGTGGCAAATCATCGAACCCAGTGTCGGTCGCGCGTAGCGCGACATTTCAGTAACGCGCTAGCCCCTTACTGGCAGATCAAAGTAAAACTCGGTCACTTTTCCTGGTTCACTCTGAACGCCGATTCGGCCGCCGTGCGCAAGCACAATCTGTCGGGCGATCGATAGACCTAATCCGACGCCGTCGCCCTTGTGTCCCGACGTACGGTAGAACTTGTCAAATACCCGAGCCTGTTCCTGATCGCTGATTCCGGGTCCCGCGTTAATCACGCTAAATCGAACGAATGCGGAATCGATCGGGCGTGCTCGCAAGACGATCTCGGTGCCGGCATATCCGTATTTGAGCGCATTGGTCAGCAGGTTGGTAAACACCAGCGAGAGGCGCTCCGGATCTTGCACCACTTCGGGCAACGGTTCTTCACATTCCAACTTTAACGGTCGCGACTCAGCTTCCGCTTTGTCTTTGAATGCCAAATAATTTTCTTCAAGGACGGTTCGAGCCGGCGCTTCATGCAAATTCAATTGTGACGTACCGCTCTCCATTCGGGCCAGATCAAGGATACTCGCAAGGGTCTTGAGCAGGCGTTCGCAGTCGTTACAGGCTGAACTCACCAGTTCCTCTTGTGCAGTGGTCAATTCGCCCACGCTCTTTTCCAAGAGCAAATGCAACACCAGACGAATCCCGGTTAACGGCGTCCGAATCTCATGGCTCAACGTCGCGAGCATGTCGGATTTCATTTCGTCCAACCAACGAAACCGCGTGACATCAACCAACATCAATGCACGTCCAGAGACCGTTCCGTCTTCCAGAACAATGGAGAAGATCCGCGGAAGAAAATATATCTCTTGCTCGTCGATGCGAAAGAGGAGCGCCTGTTTGAGATCATCTAATCGGTAGTCCGGACCGGTGATCGAGGCGCGGGCAACGTGTTTCCGGATCTGTAGTGGAAGCCGCTCGCCCGATCCTAATGACGCCATCAGCTTTTCCGCTGCCGGATTCATCCGGGAGAGCTCGTCGTGTTCACCAAGGATGAAAAGCGGATAAGGTAAAGTTGTCAGCATCGCGCGGATGATCTGATTCAGCTCGATCAGTTTGCGATCGGTTTCGCGGTAGAAATTGCGCAGCTCCAGCGCCATGCTGTTGAATTCGCGAGTCAACCCTCCGAGCTCATCCTCTGTTTCTACTGGCAACGATTGCGCGAAGTCCTTCGATCTTAGTTCTCGAATCGATTTTGTCAGATTGTTTATCGGCGCAACAATCGAGTGGCCGAGGCGAAAATAAGTAAACAGGAACACGATGATCGCGCTGATCACCGCTATCACCAGTAGCCGGATTGAACCCCGGGTCTGGCGCTCCGCTTTTTCATTCGCTCTGAACATTTGGCGCTCATTCCGTTCGAGTATCTTTTGGCTGATGTCGGTGATAGTTAAAGTGAGATTCGGCAATTGCGTTCGCACGTTATGGATTCGCGGGTCCTTGATGCCGCCCTCAGCAAAAAAGCGGAACGTGTCCCGATAGACCTGGATATATTGCTGGCAAGCCGCTTTCAGGTCGGCGACCAGCTTCCGTTCCTGTTCCGATTTCGCATTTCTTTCCAAGATCGGGAACTTGGCATCAAAAGCCCGCGCCACTTCTTCGAGTGTTTCCGGTTGGTCATATGGCGGAGCGGGACGATCGCCTCGTGAATAAAAAGTATTCAGGCGAGCGGTAGCTGTCCGCATGTAATGACAAACAGTGATGCTGTCATAGTTGTTCCGCAGGACATTATCGATCGTTTCCCCCAGAGACTTCGAAAGCCAGACTCCGTAAATACTTATCAGCAGGAGAATGATCAGCGTTGCCAGGAGTCCCAGCGTGAGTTTCCAACGAAGCATATCAGGACAGGAGTCAGGAGCCAGGAGTTGCAATTCATGGCCCAAGCTCAAACAATAGCGAATCTCGTGCCATCTGCTCCTAATAACAGAGATTCAGGAGTTCGATCTCCAGGCTCCTGACTCCTGACTCCTCCTTCAAAGATTCATCCGCTTGCGCTTGCGGTAAAGAGTCGCCGGATCAATTCCTAAAGTCTTGGCTGCTGCATCAAGACTTGGAGCGCGATCTAAGACTTTGCGAATGTGCGCCTCTTCCAATTGGTCGAGGGTAACATCCTCGCCAACGAAAGCCGTGCCGTTTTCGGCATGCTGAGGGGTCGCATGCGGGAAGTGTTCGACGCCGATTTGGTTGCCACGCGCAAGGATCGCGGCGCGCTCGATGGTATTTCTGAGCTCGCGAATGTTCCCAGGCCATTCGTAGTTTCGCATTTGTTCCAAGGCGGCATCGGCAAAGGTAAGCTCGCCGCGTCCAAGCTGTTGAGAGAAGAAACGCAGAAATCCGCGCGCCAGATTTTCAATGTCTCCACCGCGTGCACGTAGAGGCGGTATAATAACGGAGATCACATCCAAACGATAGTAAAGATCTTCCCGAAACGTACCTTGCCGAACGCACTCTTTCAGATCTTTGTTTGTAGCGGCGATGACTCGAGTGTTCGTCGATCTGCTCTTGTTCTCGCCCACCCGCTCATATTGTCTTTCCTGCAACAACCGCAAAAGCTTCGGCTGGATCTCAAGCGGCAACTCTCCGATTTCGTCCAGAAAAAGCGTTCCGGATTCGGCGGCTGCGACCTTTCCCCATGTATCGCGCACAGCACCGGTAAACGCTCCTTTAACGTGGCCAAACAGCTCGCTCTCCAGCAATTCTCGCGACAGGCTCGGACAGCTGACAGTTATAAAGGGACCTTCTTTGCGATTGCCTCGCTCAAGCACCTCGCGCGCGAGCACGCTCTTCCCAGTACCACTTTCTCCGAGCAGCAAGATCGCCGCTTGTGTCGGGGCGGCACGAAACAGGACTTCCATGACTTCTTGCATCCGAGGGTCGGTCGATTGCAGCTCGATCGTTGGATTCTGCAGATCAATCTGTTCCTGGAGATCGGTAATCTTGGACTCCAGTTTTTTCTGTTTCTCCACCCGGCCGATGATTTGTCTCAGCTGTTCCGGGGTGAACGGTTTTTCTAAATAATCGAATGCGCCCCGCTGAATGGCGGCTACGGCCGTTTTGATCGACGCGTACGCCGTAAAAACTACTACCGGCAATCGCGATTGCATCTTTTTGATTTGGTCGAGTAGATCCAAGCCATCTTCGTCGCCCAGCCGAAGATCCAGAAACGCGAGATCGTAGACGTCTTCCCGCAGCTTCAGAATGGCCACCTGAGCGTTGTCCGCAGTTTCAGCCCGATGGCCGGCAGCCTGCACCGCTACACCGGTTGAGTTTCGGATCGATTTATCGTCATCGATGATAAGAACACGCATGGAATGAGAATGGCTTTAGCAATCTTCGCGCCCTGAAGCACCTCGAATAGCTTTGATGAGCCATTCAAGGGGCTGCAGGCGCCTTACACGTAACCGTCGCGCCATCCGAGACCATTGCAAAATGCAATTAACGGCGCCTTTCCGGCGCGCAGTCTGCAAAAAAGACGGCTGAATTTTGTGCCTGGTCACCGCAAAATTTAGCGAACCAGATCGAAAGCTATCAAAGACGGATATTTTTCAGGGGCGACCGACCGATCTAGACCGCCTTCCAAAGCTTCCCCCACTCAAATGGCAGGCGCAGGGATGGAGCCAGGCGAAAAAACAGTTGATCTTCGGCTACAATAGGCGTTCGCTAATACTTGCTATGAGCACCGCGACCATCGAGAAAACTTCCCAGCTCGACCAACTGAAATGCTTTACCAAGGTGGTAGCTGACACTGGCGACTTTGAGGGAATCAGGGCTTTTAAACCTCAGGACGCTACGACAAATCCCAGCCTGATATTGGCTGCGACACAAAAGCCTGAATATAGCCATTTACTGGACCAGGCGGTGGCTGACCTGAAAAAATCACCGCTAACCGGAGCGGCGAAGATCGAGGCCACAATCGACCACCTGCTGGTGCTTTTCGGAACAGAAATTCTCCAGATCGTTCCCGGACGGGTATCGACCGAAACCGATGCGCGTTTGTCGTTCAATCGAGAAGGTTCGATCAATAAAGCACATCAATTGATTGCGCTCTACGAACAGCGGGGCATTTCGCGTGAACGGGTGCTCATTAAAATCGCGTCGACCTGGGAAGGAATTCACGCGGCCGAACAGCTGCAAAAGGAATCAATCAACTGCAACCTGACGCTGCTTTTCTCGTTTCCGCAGGCGATCGCTTGTGCTGAAGCTGGGGTCCGCTTGATCTCGCCTTTCGTTGGCCGCATCTACGACTGGTACAAGAAAGAGAGTGGGAAAGAGTATCATGGTGCTGAAGACCCAGGGGTGCAGTCCGTGACAAAGATCTACAATCACTACAAGAAATTCGGCTACAACACCGAGGTCATGGGCGCGAGCTTCAGAAATACAAGCCAGATCATTGAGCTGGCCGGGTGCGACCTGTTGACGATCAGCCCGAATCTGCTGGAAGAGCTGAGCAAATCGACTGACCCGGTCGAGCGTAAGCTCTCTCCGGAAACGGCTAAGCGTTCCGAAGGAGAAAAGGTTACCTTCGACGAGAAATCGTTTCGGCTTGCCTTTAACGAGGACGCGATGGCGACCGAAAAAACGGCGGAAGGCATTCGGAAGTTTTCCGCCGACATCGTAAAACTGGAAAAGCTGGTCGCATCAAAACTTGGGTAGGATTGATTGTCGTTTTCAGCGCGAGCGGTGAATGACCTCGCGAGGTTGTTGAGCCACGCGCCTTTGCCGCCCTTTCAGGGCGAATCGGCGTGTCATGTTGTACCCAGGGTTAAAGCCCTGGGCTGACATGTTTGGCCACGTTGTGGCCTCCGCTCCGAAGGAGCCGGAGATATTAGCCCAGGGCTTCAGCCCTGGGTCCGTGACGAAAAACATTTCGCCCTGAAAGGGCGGCAGAAGCGGGTAGCTCGCCAAGCTTCGCCTTGTACAAATTGCGGTAACCTACGACGCACCTCTTTTTCGTTCGCACCACAGGCGAACGTCTGCTTATCATTGAAGTTCGAAAATGAAACAGCTCCTCCTCGCCTTTTTGGTCATCGATGCTCTCCTCCACACCGCGTGTAGCACGGTTTCCAAAGAGTCTCCTACGACCGAATATGCACTGATGGCGGCGACGCCGTACAATGCCGAGACAGCCAAAGCTCGGGAACGTCTCGAAAGATTTCTTGCACATGCAAACGGAAGAAAACGCGCGTTGCTCGCGCAGACACCTTACGTTGCGGTTCTAGCGGCGACGGTAACAGCTGCGGAGGCATACCCGATTCTGAGGAGAGCGGCTCGCGGTGAGATCGGCAACGCTCCTTCACCAGGGGAACGAATGGATACCCCTGTTTATTTTCTGTTGGTGTTTGACAGCCGCACACGGCAAATGGTCGGGGACGATGGAGTACTGGTGGTGCAAACACCACGGCGAGGCGGCGTTGGAACGTTTGGCGGCAACACTGCACTTTATATCGGCCAAGGATGGTAGGGCGCGAGCCTGGAGGCTCGCGCGGTTAGCGCTTGGCGGTTTTCGGTTTTGATAGCTGCGCCATTTGGGTAGGCTTCGCGCTCCTTCGCGACCCTGGATCCAGGATGGGCTATCTTTGCTTTATTGATTCCAACTGAGAAGGATTACCCAACTCTGGGCCCAGGTCGCGCAGGAGCGCGAACCCTACCTGGCATCGTTTCGACCGATCGAGCGCTCATTCTTATCGATTATGCGATGCTGGCATCTGCCTGCATGCTGGTCGCATGTATTCAATTGGCATCCGAGCTCATGAAGCGCGTTTAGGTGAGAGGTTCGTTTCTCTTCAGGACCTGGTGAGTGAGCCGGCCAGGTTTCAAGAGTTCCCGGGCGCATGGGTTACCGAAAATATCCAATCGTTACTATTACAGACCGCGACCGATGTTCTTGAAGAAAACCAGCTATCCGGCAACGAAATCGATTGTTTGTTCTGGGTCAGTGCGATTCCGGAAAATCATCTTCGTCAACCCCAGACTGGACAGCGCTCTTTTCTTTCCAATTTCTGTTACTCCGGTAGCTGGCTGCAAAGCGAGCTCGGGCTACGGCGTGCGGCTGTCATCGGCGTAGCGCAACAAGGATGCGCCGGATTCTTCAGCGCGATCCGGTTGGCCCACAACCTGATTGCCGCAGAACCGGATGTTAACCATGTCCTGTTAGTAGGCGGAGACGCATTAACATCAGGAACGTCGCGCGAGGTTCTGTTCAATATCGTGAGTGATGCAGCGTGCGCGGTAATCGTTTCGCGCGAGAGATGCCGCTACCGATTCGTAGCCGGACATCAGATAGCAAAAGGCAGCTTTTGGGACGTCTGCAGCAAACCCGGTGAGATTGCCGCCAGCTATTTCCCGAGCGCTAAAACGGTTGTACAGATGCTGCAAGAAAAGCTCGGAGACGATGGGATCGACCTGGTGATCTCCAGCGGTATTCGCAGGAGCAGCTGGGAAATCCTATTGAACCTCTGGGCGATCCCGGTCGATCGCTGTGTTTTTCCAAGGACTTCTTTCGGGCATACCATCCAGGCAGATAGTTTCTTGATCCTTAAACAAGCTGAAGCAGACGGCCTTATTCAGCCGGGCATGCGAATTCTGCTGTTCACCTTCGGTTTCGGATCGACTTGGTCTGCGCTGGTGTTGGAGGCGATCTGATGAAAAAGCGGCTCTTTTTGACCGGCGCTACTGGAAACCTCGGTCCCGCGATTCGCTCAGCCGTGACCAATTTTGATACGACTGTTCTGGTTCGCGATCCTTCATGCCATTTCGATGGCGTCACGACGGTATCAGGTGATCTATCGCAAGTCTCAAAAATTGGGCCGCGGGACTCAGATCTCATTTTGCACGCCGCGGCCGATACACGGTTTGCTGCTCCTTCGTCGGAGCTCTGGCGAACGAACGTGGAGGGTGTGCGAGAAATAATAGTGTTCGCACAGAGCTGTCCACATCTGGAACGGCTTGTTTACTTGAGCACGACCTGTGTCTGGGGTGATGCGCGGGGTCGTGTCGCTGAAATCGCATGCACGACTCGGCCTGGATTTCACAACGAGTATGAGCGGACGAAATGGGAAGCCGAGCGGCTGTTGATGGAAAGCCAGCTGCCCGTGCAGATCGTACGAATTCCTATTGTCATCGGAAATGAAACCGATGGAAGCATTCAGCGAAACGGCGCGATCCATCTATCCTTGAAGTGGATCGCTCGAGGTCTGCTGTCGGTCATTCCGGCGCATCCGGATGCTCGCTTGGATCTCGTGTCGGTAGATTTTGTCGGACGCGGTTTGGCGGAGATCCTTTGGCAGAGCGATCCAAAAAGATCAGTAATCCATTTATCTCTTGGCGACCACGCGCCGCCTTTGAAGGAAGTGCTCCAATTCCTCATGCGTTGGATCGGTAAAAAAGAAGAGCCGAATCCGCCGGCGATTGTGGATTTGGATACCTACCGATTGTTCAAGACCCTGGTGTCGCAGACCGGAGACGCGCTGTTCACGAAGATCTATCAGACGGCAGACGTGTTTCTGTCGTCGCTACTCTATCCCAAGGTCTTCAACACAAGCGTCGCGGAAAGTGTGCGCCGGCTCGGGTGGAGAGAGCTTTGCCGGAAAGTTTTCGAATACCAACTCAAACATGAATACTGAAAAATTCCTCGAAAGGTTTCTAACCTTCGTGAACGAATTGCTTCCGGGCTTACGAGGTAAGCCAAATCCTGGAGAACGGATTGTCGCTGATAGTCTATTGTTCGAGAACGGCGCACTGGACAGCCTTTCCATCCTTCACGTCCTCGCCTTTATCGAACATCAAATCGGCGCTCCGGTGCCCGATGAGATGATTGTTCCGGCAAACTTTCGATCGCCGAGACGGATCGCGGAAGCATTTGGGAGGCTTCATCAATGAACAGTTCGACGCCCAGCCGGCCCAACCAGACTCAATCGGAGCGAGCGCTGCTAGAAGACATCGATTCTACCATTCGCTCCAGCAGTCTTTCCCGACGATTTGTTGAACACTGCTATCCGACGCTCATCGAAAAGCAGGGATTGGAAGACGCAGGTTATCGCGACGCTTTCCCGCACTTGCTCTGCGATGTTTCCGCTGAAGGTCAGGCCTGTCCCTGGTGTCTGTCGCCTGCCGTTTGCTACCATACGTTTATCGCTTTGCGCGGAGCACGTTTGTCACCTCGAATCAAGATCACTGCGCGTAATCATTGTTACCGGAACGAACGAGAGGTGGTTCCGGGCCGCCGCCAGATCGAATTCGAGATGCGCGAACTTGTTGTTGTCGGCGAGGAGTCCTGGATCGAAGACCAGATCCAGTTTTGGGAAAGTCAGATCGGCAGACTTGCCAATCGATTTGGCATTGTTGCGAGTTGGAAGCCTGCAACAGATCCATTCTTTCTTCCAAATTCTAAAGGCAGGGCGCTGATGCAGCGGCTCCTGGACACAAAGCGGGAATATTGCCTGCGGGACGGCCTGGCAATCGCAAGCATAAATCGCCATCACGACTACTTCGCAAAGCGATTCTCGATTCAGTCAACAACAGACCAGCCTGTTCACTCGGCCTGTATCGCATTTGGGCTCGACCGGTGGGCTTGGGCGGCTGGTCAAGCGTAAGAACGCCGACATCGCCGACAATGTCGAGAACGGTTTCAGTGATCTCGAAGAAAACTAATGAAAACAGACAATAGGAAGAAAATGCTGCAACAGTCCTCGCTCACTGCGGAGATCGTCCTGGAGCGGCTGCGCGCCTGTTTGCCGAGTGTTGAACTGAAAGCAGATCAACCATTGAGCCATCACAATATCGATAGCATTGATCTGGTTGAGTTGCTCTGCGCGATTGACGCGGAGTTCGGCGTTCGCATCACCGAGGCCGACCTAAGCGCCGACCCCACCCTCGACCAACTCGCCGCATTAGTCATAGACCGGTCTCTTGATCTCTCGCACTCACACTCACACTCGCACTCGCTATGACTTACGCAGACTACCTTTCAACCTCTGAAATGACGCGGTGGCTGATCGACGTCGATATCGCGTGGAACGATATCAACCCTGAGCTGGCCCTTTCGCGTAAGGATATCCTTGATCGAATCCGCGATTCCGCGCTAATCGAATCATTCTTTCCAATCTTCACTCCGCGAGCACTTGATCTGCTGTGGGATAACGCGGCGGCTACGGCGATCTACAGCGTCCAGCTGTACGAATCGTACAAGCATTTCCACGTCCTCAGACAATATCTCCAGGCCGTCGATTATCGCCCGATCGCGGACGCTGAGATCATCGACCTTCGGCGAAGACATCGAGGGCTCAGATACGACAACGTTGCTCGTCTGCTCACTCGGTATATGATGAGCGAGCATTTCGCCGCTCACTATTTCTTCAAGGACGCTAAAAATGCACCAGAACCGGTCCTTCGGCAAATTCTACACTTGATCGCCAAAGACGAAGTTCGCCACTGCCAGTTCGCATTTGACCTTCTGCAGGATCATCTATCCGAACGACCCGACGAAACAGACGCGGTCATCGACGAAGCGCTCCATTTCCGCCACATCGGTGAGCTGGTTGTTGATGAAGTACCGATCTCACATAAGAACGATTTCGCCGCCATTGTTGCGATCAATCATAAGATCGAACGGCTGACCCGGCGGACTCTTTCCTCACGGCTTTCGGAGGTAATAGCATGAAGCGAGATCTCACAGAGAAAGCGCTTGCCTGGAAATTGAATTGGTTCCGTCAAAGCGAATTAGAAGGCGCTCTATTGCTAGGGAAAATGGTGCGGACTACGACCGATCCATGGCTGATCGAGCAGCTTACCAAGCATTGTTCGGAAGAAGCTGTCCATTCCCGGCTCTGGAGTGAAGTGATTAAAGAGCTTGAGCTCCCGCAGATTCGAATTCTCAGGAGCTATCAATCTTTCTACATCTCACGATCCGGCCTTCCGACAAGCCTGTTAGAAGTCCTTTGTTTTACCAATATTTTCGAGCGCAGGGTTCACCAACATTTTCAAAAGGAGTTCAACGATCCTTGCACGCCGGCAGAAGCGAAGCGGGCATACCGGTGTATGATGGACGACGAAAAAGGGCACCTGAGCTGGGTCGCTTTCTGGCTACGCGGACAACCAGATTCGCCGAAGCAACTTGCACGCTTCGCAGCGATTGATCGGCAGGTCTTCAACGAAATCTGTGATAAGAGCGATCGACTTTGGGAAATCCCGAACCTTGGCGACGAAAACAATGTCTGACCTCGGCGTATCTAGACTGTACAATCGAACTAGAGAAACATTCGACTTTCACTATCGGTTTCGGAAGTTGTTCCGTTTCGATCTGCTGGTTTTGTATCGCCTTTTGCAGACAAGTGAGCTCGCAAGAGAAGGCATGTTGAATTCAGGCAGCTTTAGATTTGCAGATCATATCTATCGGAATCAGGCGTCGGGCCGCACATTTTTCGGCCGATGGCTCGACCGCCTGCTGCTCGACTTTCCGAGTACGCGGGCTATGCGATCCCGGTTCGTCAAAGCGAAGAATGCGATTTTCGATATCGCGCTGGCGAGTTATGGCTCTGAGCGAATCGAAGTGTTGACGGTGCCGTGCGGCATCCCGCGCGATTACGCTGAAACTATTGAAAACTTGAACCGAACCAATCCAGACATTGTCAGGAGGATGTGCTATACCGGTTTGGACCTGGACCCGGCAGCAATTGCAGAAGGGCGAACTTTGTTGGGATCGCAGGCAAACGTCGCTTTTGTTCAAGGCGACGCGCTGGATGCCCGTTTTTTTCCGATCAATCGGTTTCATTGCGTCTGCAGCACCGGGCTGGGAGAATTCCTTTCTGACGAAGATCTGTTTACCTTCTACGGCAACATCCACCAAAGCTTAGTTCCGGACGGCTTCTTCTATACCAGTGCTCTCCGAGTCGGCCGGTTGGCGAAGTGGCTTATGAAGACGTTCGAGCTTCGGGCGACGTATCGAACGCGGGACCAGGTCCGGACGATCATAGGAAAGTTGCCCTGGTCGGAGCTTAGATTTGTTGAAGACAGGTCCGGGCTTCAGACGTACATCTACGCGCGCAAATAACCGAAGGAGACAGAAGACAGAATACGGGAGACGGGAGGTCGACCAGAAAACTCCAAACTGTATCCTATATTCCGTATTCTGTATTGTTCCGGCATATGATTCTTCAGCAGGGCGATCCGATTGTTGCGATCAGCCAGCCGTCACATTCGTGGCTCTCCGGCCAGCTTGCTCGCGTATGGGGGAACGAACGGTTCAACCCGTTTGAACCATTTGAGCCGATCTGCCTCGCAGCGGAGCAACACGATGTCGGCTTTCTCGGATGGGAACGCGAACCGGCTCTCGATCCACAAACTGGTCTTCCTTACAACTTCGATTGCCTTCCAGAGGCGATGCATTTTGATCTCTGGGCTCGAGGAATCAGCGAGTTAAAACCTGTGTGCTGGTATTCGGCGCTGATTGTCTCGCTGCATTTTTGCGACCTCTGCCAGCGATTTCATCACGCGTCGGCGAAAGACCCGGAGAGCGCTGCGACCCGTTTTTTGCGAGAGCAGACTCGTTTTCAGCAGACGACAGTTGCCCGCTTTTCGAGAGACCCCGAGCTCAAGAATGCCGTTACTACGGAGTTACTGGAGTTCCATCGAACGCTACTTGCGGTCTGGGATTTTCTGTCGCTGCAGCTTTGTCGAGGCCGCGCAGACCAGTTCAGGGTGCCCGCGGTTGCGTTAGCGGCGAACAAGTCTTGTGACATGACCGTCAGGGTTCGCCCTAACCAGATCGTTGAGGTTGATCCGTGGCCGTTTCAGCCTGAATCATTCGATGGGCGATGCGAGGCCAGGATTCTGAAAGGGCCATTCGTGGATGAAGCGCAGATGAGAAGCGGTCTAGAGGAGTCGGATCAAATCACGTTAGTGTTTCATTTCGTTCCGGCGAAGGCTGATTGATTGTGTAGACGGTTCTAGCGCCCCCGTTGGGGCGCTAGGCATTTGGAAACAATACCAGGGGTTCTCCCGCCGCTGCGGCGGGATCACCCCTGGCTGAGTTTTGTAGTCGCTTTGCGACTAATCGATCGCCGCTAAATCGGAGTTGCTTATCCCCGGCTGAGTTTTTATCGTCGCTTTGCGAGCTACGTCGATCGCCGTTGAATCGGAGTCGTCGTTTCTGGGCTGCGTCGATCGACCAACCGAGCAGCACGGCGTGGCTCTGAATGCGGTGCGCCGTTCTTTGAGGCTTTGCTCAACTTCTTCTGACGAGCGGTGTTGCGCGCCAATTCAAGAATCGGGCCTGGGAACTTACGGCAACCTTCCAACGCTTCGTCGAACGCTTGTACGAAATGGTCGACTTCTTTCTCACCGATAATCAACGGCGGCAGGATCTTGATGACATCCATATTATGCCCGGCAACCTGCGTCAAAATGCGATGGCGGCTTAAAAGAGGAACAATAACCAATTGCGCAAACAGGCCGGTATCGATCCGATGTAACAATCGCCAGGCAAGTTTCAAACCGAGTTGCGGCGGCTCATGGAACTCGATTGAGATCATCAACCCTTTACCGCGAACTTCCTTGATCAAAGGATGTTTCGGGCGCAACGCGTCCAGCCGATCGAGCAGAAGCCGCCCCATCTTTTCAGAGTTTTCAATCAGGCGCTCATCTTCTAGAACGCTCAGCGCTGCCAGGCCGCAGGTCATCGCCAGGTTGTTGCGCCCAAATGTGCTCGAATGAACGACCGCGCGGTCCAGCCGGCTGAAAACTTTCTGGTAGATTGCCCGCCGCGTTACGATTGCCGCACAAGGGACATAACCTCCGCTCAAACTTTTTGCGACCGTGATTATATCCGGTTCAAGGTCCCAATGCTGGAATGCCCACCATTTTCCTGTGCGCCCGAGCCCACTCTGCACCTCGTCGCAAACGACCAATGCTCCATATCGCCGGCAAAGAGCCTGTGCCTTCTGGTAAAAATCGTCGCGCGGATAGTTAACGCCCTTGCCCTGCACCGGCTCGAACAAGAAAGCTGCTACATCTCCGTTCTTCAGATGCTTCTCCAGTGCTTCCAGATCGCCCATGCTGATCCGGGCGGTATCGGCAAGAAACGGCCCGAACCCCTCTTGAAAATTTGCGCTGCCAGTGACCGACAGGGATCCGTAGCTTAAGCCATGGTAACAACCTTTAAGAGTAATGATTTTTGGCCGGCCGGTCGCTGCCCGAGCAAACTTGATTGAGCCCTCGATCGATTCTGTCCCAGAATTACAGAAGAAGATCGCCTCGAGATGGCCGGGTGTTTTGCTGAGTAGCGCCTCCGCCAGTAAACCACTCAGTAGGGAGCAGTCGAGCTGCACCATATTAGGTAGATCCAAATCAAGCGCGTCTTGAATGGCTTTCTTAATAACTGGGTGGTTTCGCCCCATGTTGTACACGCCGTAGCCGCTGAGAAAGTCGAGGTAGGCGTTACCAGCGGCATCATAGAGGTAGGCTCCTGCCGCGCGAACGTAGACTTTGTCGAACCCGGTGATCTCGAGGACCTTCACTAGGGTGGGGTTCAAGTGTTTGCGATGCAGGTCGTAGTTCTGGCCGATTCGCGTGGCGACAAGATTCTTCAGATCGAATGACATCGGAATATGACTGGTTGGTCAGTAACGACCTCTATCATTGCACGGGAATTGGCCGGCGTCCACGGTGGGGTTCCGCTTCGGGTTCCGAGTTTCGGGTTCCGGGTTCCGGATTTGTGCAGTCGCAGGGGTGATTCTGCTGAGCCTCGGCGCTGGATCCGAAAGTTGTGATATACTGCGGCGCTTAAGCATGAAGTCAGAAACAGTTTCGGTGCGATCTTCGAGGGAAGAGGATATTCCGGCGATTGCTGCCATTTATCGGTACCACGTCCTTAACGGAACCGGTTCATTTGAAACCGCTCCTCCCAACGAAGATGAAATGAAGAGACGGCGCTCGGCTATTATCGCCAGAGGGCTCCCTTACCTCGTCGCGGAACTTCAAGGCGCTGTAGTTGGTTACGCCTACGCGGATCTCTATCGGACGCGCGTTGCCTATCGGCATACGTTGGAGGACTCGATCTACATCCACTCGGATCATGTCGGAAAAGGCATCGGCCGCCACCTGTTGAGCGAACTACTCAGGCAGTGCGAACGGATTGGCTGCCGCCAGATGATCGGCATGATCGGTGACAGTGAGAATCGTTCTTCAATTCGCCTCCACGAATCCCTCGGATTTACTCGCGTCGGAGCGCTGTTGGCCGTTGGATTTAAGTTCGGGCGGTGGCTTGATGTCGTTTTTATGCAGCGCGCGCTCGGTTCCGGAAACACGACCACCCCGGGGTAATGCCTGAAGCGATGCTCAATTCGATCGCCCCGATTCCTTTCGAAGCAGATCCCTGGTTAACCGGCTTCACCGTTTTTGGCGTAGTAATCATCCTCGGCCTGATTGCCTGGGTCGTTCGTTCTTTCCTGCAACCGACTGTTTACATTGAAGCGGTTGATAGCCTCTTGACGACGACTGAACAGAGATTCTATGAGGCCTTAGACATTGCAGTAGATGGTCGGGTATTGATTCTTTCCAAAATCCGGGCGGCCGACCTGTTTAACGTCAGCAGCGAGAGCCGTTCCGCCAGGCAAAAAGTTTTCTGGTCTGTCGCGTGTAAACACGTGGATTTTGCTCTGGTTGAGGCAGATATACTACGACCTATTGCGGCGATCGAGCTCGATGACGCCTCGCATCAGCGCGCAGATCGCCAGGAACGCGACCGGCTCCTAGACAACCTTTTTGAAAAGGCCAATCTGCCATTGCTGAGGTTTCCCACAGCGATGACATATGATCTGCGAGCGATCCGGGCGAGAATCGACCGCGTGCTAACCGAGCGTTGGGAAAAAGGGTGAGCGAGGAAAAGAAAAGTTAGGAAAATTTCGCGTCAGGTTTTTTATCCTTTGCACTGCTGACATGCAACTTCGCACAGTTTCGCTAGGAAGTTCAGGCAGCGATTTTTGTAAGTTGTTCAACATCAGCGTGACAGGCGGCCAGCAGGGCGGTGATGATTCTGCGGCCCTTGGGG
>Ga0207684_10001937_pt1 | contig 21447 bp, 15 predicted proteins | sample KBSK5501metaG_FD_184342 | JGI IMG/M metagenome (GOLD analysis project Ga0207684, IMG submission 184342) | Corn, switchgrass and miscanthus rhizosphere microbial communities from Kellogg Biological Station, Michigan, USA - KBS K5-50-1 metaG... | ecosystem: Host-associated > Plants > Roots >...
CCCAGTGCGAACGCCAGAAATGCGATCGCTGCAAACACCACCAGCGATCGAGTGAATCCGAAATTCCCCAGTCGCTGCGCGCACGTATCGCAACGGTTCCCCTTCAGCCGCAAGCGCCAACCCCTTAGCGCCAGGCGCTGACCGCATTCCACGCAGAAGTTAGGTCGGTGCATCGCGGGAGATTCTGTGCCAATTGAATTTGCTGATTATATTCGATTGATGCTGCGCGCAAGCGCTTATTAAAAGATGGTCCAGCACGTGTTGACCGGCATCTGCTTAGACTCGATAGCAACTCAGGGGTTTCATCACGGCAGGTTGCAAACTCACTCACCGCACAGGCATACTCAGCCTACCCCAGCAACTGAATCTGCTAATCTCCAAGACGGAATGATTCCATTTTCTCTGAATATTTCAGCGTTTGATTTCGCGCGGCGGCTTACTACAGCGCTGTTGTTCGCGCTGGTTTTGCTGGCCATGGCGACGGCAGCGCGAGCGCAGCAGCCGGACGACGTAATCACTACCAATACATCGTTGGTGCAACTAAGTGTCGGCGTGGTGGATCAGCAGGGGCGCGCAATCACCTCACTGCAATCGAACGACTTTCTCGTTTATGAAGATGGAGTGCGCCGGCCAATTCTTCATTTTGAACCGGCTGACACGCCGTTCAGTCTAGTGCTGCTGCTCGACATGTCCGGTTCGACGATAAACTTTCGGCAACAAATCCGGGCCGCTGCGTTGCGATTTCTAGATGCACTCGGCCCCGAAGACCGAGTTGCGGTGGTGCAGTTCAACGGCAAGGGCGTCAAGTCGCTGTTCGGATTCAGCACCGATCGACGCCGGACCGCCTATGCGATTACCGACCTGGCCAGCGGCGCCGGTGAAACTCCTTTATACGACGCCTTGCAATATTCGATAAAGGACCTGGCCCGCGAAGGCAAACGTCGCAAGGCTATTGTCGTTCTTACCGACGGGATAGACACTGCAGCGCGCAAAGAAGATCGCGGCGTCATCGCGAAATACGATATTGCCGACCCACAAATCAGCACCGCAATCAGACCGGAAGCGAACTCGCAACTCACCTCAGTGCTTAGCGAAGCTGATCGCCAGGGAGTGACAATTTTTCCGCTGGGACTGCCGTCGGGCGATCCGAAACATTTGCCGATACCCGATCCGTCGATCACGGCGATGTACGCGGCCGCGCGCACGCGCTTGCAGTTACTTGCTGATCGTACGGGAGGCCGCTTGCACGAGATTCGCCGGCTCGACGATCTAGCCAGACTCTACGCCCAGGTGGCCGCCGACCTGCGCGCGCTCTACACCATTGCCTACCAACCGCCGAACCCTGGCGCTCGAGATGGCAAATGGCGCGCGATCAAGATCGAAGTTGCGCGCGCCGATCTGGTAGCCAGCACTAAGCCGGGTTACTACGCGCGGTAAGACTTAGTTTCAAGTTTCAGGTTTCAAGTTTCAGGTTTTGAACTAAGCCGTTACGCCCCCGTTCGACTCAGCTAATAACCTTGAAACTTGAAGCCTTAAACTTGAAAACTGGTTTTCGATCCCTGAACTTGAAACTCTTTACAGATAGCGACCGGATCCTGGGCTCAGCTTGAGTGGCAGCATCCCGTCGTTACCGCTCCGGGTTCTGTACTCGCTTGGATTCTTCATTTGATCCGCTAACTTGAAACTTCAAACCTTAAACCTTAAACTTCCCTACAATTCACCAATCACGCACCCGTAGCTCAGCTGGATAGAGTACCTGACTACGAATCAGGGGGTCGCACGTTCGAGTCGTGCCGGGTGCACCATAACCAGTATCCTTTGTCATTTTTCATTTGCCATTCTGATTAACTTCGTCTGGCGGCTTTTTGGCCGCGCCAATCTGCCTGCGAAATTTCTTTGGAAGAATCTCGTCCGGTCTTTTGCTTTCGGCTATGGCTCGATCGACCCTGATCACGTTGGTCTGAAACGATAACAGGCCGCCTAACCGGCACGTTTGCATAAGATGATTGCGGCGCCGGAGACGGCGGCAGCTTCCACGGGTAGTAGCGGCAAAAAACTCCGAAGGCTGTGAGCAGGATCACGAAGAGCGCGGCGAGCGCCGGCGGGCCCAGCCTCCGGGTGCTTGCTCCGCCCGGAGAAGCTCTGACAAAGGTCGTCTCTGCGATTTCCACGATCGTCGATTCAAATGGCGCGGCGTGCGCGACAAAATCAATTTCCGCCACCTCATCAGTTCGCCCCACGCACCTCAGGGCTTCACGAAATTCAACGGCACTCGCATAACGTTCATTCGGATTCTGGGCCATTGCCCGCGTAATCACCTCGGCCAACTCAGGACTAATAGCGCGGTTGACTTCGTTTGCCGGCTTCAGCGGACTGGGCCGCGAACTTACCAGCGCCGCCGCGCGCATCAGCGCATCAGTCGGCTTGATCCCTGTCAGCAAGTGATACAGCGTCGCTCCCAACGCATAGATGTCGCTTTGCGGGCCGGTGCCCATGTCCTGAATTTGCTCGATCGGCGCATAGCGCGGCGTATAACCAAAGACGCTGGTGCAGGACACTTCCCCGGCAGCTTCCACCTGCGTTTTCGCCAAACCAAAATCCAGGAGGGCAATCTGACCCGACGGCGTCACTTTAAGATTGTGCGGTTTAATGTCGCGATGAATAATCTGGCGCTCGCGCGAGTGCAGATAGATGAGCGCATCGAGCAACTGGTCAGCCCAGGCTATGACTGCCTGGCGCGGAAACGGCCCCGGCTGCTCGGCGATTATGTTCGCCAGGTCTGTCCCCTCGACGTATTGCATCACCAAAAACGCGCGGTGGCCTTCAGTGAAATAGTCGCTAACGCTCGGCAACACCGGATGATTCAGTCGCGCCATCAGACGCGCTTCACGCTCAAACTGCTTCCACAGTTCCTGGTCGCTGGTGAGCGTCTGCTTGAGCGCTACGGTGTGTCCCAGTCTCAGGTCGATAGCTTCGTAAACGGCGCCCATGCCGCCTTTGCCCAAATGGCTGACGATACGATAGCGGCTCTGCAAAATAGTTTCCGGTGTTAACAGAAAGTTCGCAGCGGTGGATTTGTTCTCTTCAGGGGTGGACAATTGTTTTCCTCGGATCCTGAGGTTGAAAATCAAACTCCTGGATCGGTGCAAAAGAAAATTGGAAGCTGCCTATAGGTCTCTCTAGCGCAGCAGTTCGGATTTAACGTTGGACGAGAGAATTCGGTCTGCGGTTTTTTGTGAGACAGATTGACTAGCAGAGGCTTTGGGCTATAAGAGTATTCGCAAGAAATTGGCACCGCGGTTGAAACCGGTAATCGAGTCGGGCTAGGTCCCGCGCTGCCGTGCTTACTATTTCTACCCGCGAATAGAAGGTCGCGGCCCTTGTCAGGCTCGGGCGTGGCAATCGTTGTGCCGTTAGGGAGTCGCAGCTACTAACCGCATTCAAAGTGAGCCGCAGACTGGTCGATTCGCTTTTGGGGCGTTTGGCTGGGGCGAAATCAACCGGTCTCGGCCTTTCGCCCAACGGCTGGCGTGAAAGCTTTTGCGGGCTCTCAGGCGGTCTGGCTCGGCTGCGGCGAACGGTGATTGTTCCGCTTCTGGAATTCGATCTTATGCCGCTTGATCATGCGATCAAGCGTCTTGCGGTCGACACCCAGCACGCGGGATGCGGCCTGCTTGTTGCCGCCGGTGTGTTCCAACACCCGGGCCACGTAGCGGCCTTCAATTTCTGATAGTTGCGGCCAATCCGGTTTTTGTTCTGGCTCTAGTTCATTCATCGGTTCGATCCTCCTCTGAGATTCTTCGCTGTAGTTGCGAATGCGTTCGGGGAGATCCTGAACTCGGATCAGACCGTCGCACATCGCCGTCGCTCGGACTACTGCATTTTCAAGTTCGCGGATGTTGCCGGGCCACGGATATCTCTCCAGCAACTTTACGGCCTCAGTTGAAAACCGCACGGCCGGGCTCAGTGAATAGACGCGGTCAGCAAAGGTCTGAGCCAACGGCGGGATGTCTTCCTTTCGCTCGCGCAGGGGTGGCAGCAGAATCGACACCGCGTTAAGGCGATAAAACAGATCGTCGCGAAATCTTCCCGCCTTCACTTCCTCTTCAACATTGCGGTTGCTGGCGGCGATCACGCGCACGTCTACCCGGCGAGTCTGATTCGAACCGACTCGGCGGATTTCGCGCTCCTGCAAAACTCGCAACAGCTTGACCTGAAACGCAGGCGTCGTTTCAGTGATCTCGTCCAGAAACACCGTGCCGCCATCGGCTTCTTCCCACAGTCCGCGCCGATCCCGATCGGCGCCGGTAAACGATCCGCGGGTATGGCCAAACAGTTCCGACTCGATCAACTCAGCCGGGATAGCGCCGCAATTTACCGCTACAAAGGTCCGGTCGGCGCGCCCGCTGTGTTGATGCAACGCTGAGGCGACCAGCTCTTTTCCCGTCCCCGATTCGCCGGTCAAAAACACCGGCAGGTTGGTCGCGGCGACGCGGCCCACCTGCTTCATTACTTCAATGAAGGCATGGCTACGGCCAATCAGATTGATGTCGGAATCGTGTGAACCGCCGCGCTGCCGGGTTGAGAGACGCTGCGGCCGGTTCAGAAATTGTTCGCGCAAAGCCGTCGACAGCGATTGCAATTCTTCCGCGCCGAAAGGCTTCAGAAGATAATCGTAAGCACCAAATGCCGTCGCATCCAGGGCCCCGGCCGCGCTGCCGTGTCCGGTCATCAGCACCACTTTCGTTTCCGGTAGTTCTTCCTTGAACTTGCGCAAGACGGCGAAACCATCGGCGCCGCCGAGCATGACATCGCAAAAAACTGCCGCCCAGGCTTTGTCATCCAACATGGCAAAGGCCTCCTCGGCAGACGCGGCCTGGCTCGCTTGCCAACCATCCTGCGTCAGTACGGCGCAGACAAATTCGCGCACCTGTTGCTCGTCATCGATCACCAATGCATTTAAGTTTCGGTCCATCATTTTGGCGTGCCGCAGACCACCGTCTGTACTGTTCTTACAAAATCACAGACTCAAGTCTGGGCTACTTCCTATTCATTCACCGCGTTCGGAAAAATGCTGACGACTGAGGGCTTGGCTCTCGCGATCATGTGGAGTTTTCGTTTTGCATCGCGCAGAGAAGACGCAAAAACGTCGTGTGTTACGGGCTTGCTGAACAGATAGCCCTGACCCTCATCACACCTGAGCAGGCGCAGAAAAGCGAGTTGCTCGGCGGTTTCTATCCCTTCAGCGACGACTCTCAACCTGAGGTTGTGGGCCAAAGTAACGATGGCCATTACGAGCGCGGCGTCGTCTGGATCGGTGGTTGCACCGTTCACGAAGGATCGATCCAGCTTGAGCGTGTCGATGGGCAGGCGTTTTAAATAACCAAGTGAAGAATACCCCGTGCCAAAATCGTCAATCGCAATCTTTACTCCCAAATTTCTGATTTCATTCAGGAGTCTAACGGCTGACTCAGCGTTCTCCATGATCGAGGTTTCCGTCAACTCCAGCTCCAGACACGTTGGATCAAGTCTGGTATCACCCAGAACTTGCCTGAGCCTGTCCAAGAAATTCTTTTGCTGAAAGTGCCGGGCCGAAATGTTTACGGCGATACGCAACCGTCCCAATCCCTCGTCTTGCCAGAGGCGCGTTTGGGTACAGGCTGTGCGCATGACGCACTCGCCGATGTCCATGATCAGTCCCGTATCCTCAGCCACCCCGATGAACTTTGCCGGCGGGAGCACGCCCAGCTCCGGGTGTTGCCAGCGCACCAGCGCCTCCAGTCCCACGACCTCGCTGGAAACCAAATCCACCACCGGCTGGTAATGGGTAATGAACTCATTATTCTCAACCGCGCGGCGCAGGCTGTTCTCAAGCGCCAGGCGCTCCACCGCCTGGGCATTCATGTCCGCGGCATAAAATTGATGGTCATTGCCGCCCTGCTGCTTGGCCCGATAAAGCGCCGCTCCCGCGTTCCGCAAGACTGTGTTGCTGTCTTCGCCATTGAACGGTGACAAGCTGATCCCGATGCTCGTCGTCACATAAACTACCTGGTCGCCGAGGCGAAAAGGTTCTTTGAAAGCCTCGCTAACGGCGAGAGAAACGTCGGCCAGATCGCCGGCCCCGGCAATCTGCGTCAGCAGCAGGGCGAATTCTTCACCTTCAAAACGCGCGACCGTGTCGGCTTCGCTGACACAACTTAGCAGACGGGCGGCGGCCTCACTGAGCACGGTATCTCCAGCCGCATGGCCCAATGTGTCCGCAACTTTCTTGAATCGATCCAAAGATACCAGCAGGACCCCAACCGGCCGATGGCTGCGCTGCGCGCCCGCCAGCGCCTGCGCACAACGATCGGCGAACAGAGTGCGATTGGGAAGATCGGTGAGCCGGTCATAGAAAGCCAGGTGCTCGATCTCGGCCGTCCGCTGCGCTACTAATTCCTCTAGATGGTTCTCATACTGCCGCTTTTCAGAAAGGAGTTTGTGTTGAGCCTGCGCCCGACGCACCGCCGCCTGCACGTGACGCAGATCGAGCGGCTTGGTGATGTAATCGAAAGCGCCGACCCGCATGGCGTCGATGGCGGATTCGATCGATTGCTGGCCGCTGATCATAACCACGACTGTCTCCGGTGTTTGTTCCACAATGCGCGGTACTAGATCCAAACCGCTGATTCCGGGCATCTGGATGTCGCTAATCACCAAACTGAAATTCACACTGTTCAAAACAGCCAGGGCTTCTTCGGCTGAGCCGACGTCGACACACTCGTATTGCTGCTGCAACAGCTCTCTCAGGAGCCTGCGAATCTGTTCATCGTCATCGATGATCAGGATGGTTGATTTCAGTTCGTTGCTATCTCCCATTGTCTCCCTGAGTCTCGGCATCCGGCCGTAGACGACCGTTCGTCTTTTCATTCGAATCCAGAACATTGCGGACTTTTCTTATCAGACTCGCCGGCGTAAACGGCTTTTGAATGAATTCCACGCTGGAGTCCAGAACGCCGTGGTGCACAATTGATTCGTCCGTATACCCGGACATAAACATCATCTTCAACTCGGGACGTTGTGCCTTTAGTTGATCGGCGAGTTCCTTGCCACTCATCTCCGGCATCACCACATCCGTGAGCAATAGATCGATTTCAGAGGCGTGCACTTCACAGAAGCGCAGAGCTTCGTCGGCCCGGCTGGCTTCAACGACTGAGTATCCGGCTTGTTCCAGAATCCGACGTGCCAGGCCCCGAACGACTTCTTCATCTTCAACCAACAGAATTGTTTCAGACCCGCCCAGCGGCGCAATTTCATCAACACTCTCTTTGGGATGGGTTTCTTTGGACTGAGCCCGCGGCAGATAGACCTTAAAAGTTGTGCCCTTCCCGAGTTCGCTATAAACCCAGATGTTGCCGCCGCTTTGCTTGACGATGCCATAAACGGTCGATAATCCCAGGCCGGTTCCTTTGCCTTTTTCTTTAGTCGTAAAGAACGGTTCGAAAATTCGGTTTCTGGTTTCCTCATCCATACCAACACCCGTATCGCTGACCGCCAGCTTCACGTAACTGCCGGCCTGCATGCCGGGTTGTCCGCTAACATAGCCCGAATCGAATTCGACATTCGTCGTCTCGATGGTCAGATTGCCACCCTGCGGCATCGCGTCCCGCGCGTTAACGATCAGATTGACCAGCACTTGCTCAATCTGGCCAGGGTCCGCCATCACTCTTCCCAGGTCAGGATCGAGCTTAGCTGTGAGTTCAATGTCCTCGCCAATCAAGCGGCGCAACATCTTGTTCATATCAGAGACCACAGCGTTTAGATTGAGGGCCACCGGCTGCAAAATCTGCTTGCGGCCGAAAGCCAGTAGCTGCCGGGTCAAATTAGCTGCGCGATCGCCCGCCTTCTTCACTTCTTCAAGATAAGGTTTGACTGGATGACCGTCTTCGACGCGCTGCAGCGCCAGACTGCTATATCCATTGATGGCCGTAAGCAGGTTGTTAAAGTCGTGCGCCACGCCGCCGGCCAGTTGACCGATGGCTTCCATCTTCTGTGACTGGCGCAGTTGCTCTTCGAGCTGCTTACGCTTGGTAACGTCACGCGCAATGCCCTGCACGCCAACCGGAACGCCATCCTGGAGGGTAAGTTTGGTATTGACCTCGACAGCAATCCGTTTGCCATCTTTAGCCAGGAGCTCGACTTCATATGCGCTGACCTTTTCGCCAGCGAGCTGTTTGGCCATCATCTCCCGTGCCTTATTCAAGTATTCCGGCGCGATAGTGTCAGTAATGTTCAACGACAGACATTCTTCGTGGGCGTATCCGGTGATCTGTTCGGCAGCTCGGTTTACCGATGAGTAATTTCCGTGCAAATCATGAGAAAAGATGATGTCGTGAGCATTTTCGACTAAATCTCGATAGCGTTCCTCGCTTTCGCCCAGAGCATTCTCGGCGCGCCGGTGTTCTGTGACGTCGATCACTACACCTCGCACACCGACAGGCGTTCCTTCTTTGTCGCAGATGACAATCGTGTGGGCCCTGACCCAGATGATCCGCTCATCCTTTCGAACCCAGCGAAACTCAAGCGCTCCGTTCCCGCCTTCGGCGAACTGCAAACTTGCTTCCCTCGCCACACTTTCTTTATCGTCCGGATGCACTATCGAAAGCCAGAACCCAGGTATAGATAACCATTCCGAGACGCTATATCCCGTCATAGGTCCGACGTATTCGCTGACGAAATCCGTCGAATTGCCGGTGTCGGATCGCTCCCAGGCCTCAAAGACAACGCCGGGTACAGTAGCTACTACCGTATTGAGGCGTTCTCGTTCTTCGCGAATCTCGGTGTTCAGGCGAGCCTGTTCGGCTTCGGCTTTTTTGCGCTCGGTAATGTCTTCGACGCTGCCTTCACGGTAGAGCTCAATGCCGTTTTCGTCCCGAACAGAACGTCTGTTCAGCGAGAGCCATATTTTCTCGTCGTCTTTGCGGTACGCCTCAAACTCGAAGCCTTTCAGCACGCCCTCCGCTTGTTCTCTGCGGGCAGCCTCAGTTCGGTCCTCGGGATGGACATAGATTTGATGTGTTATGTCGGTAACGTTCCTGATAGCTTCTTCGGGCGAGTCGTACCCCAGTATGCGGGCCATCGCGGGATTGACCGTGAGAAATCGTCCCTCAGGCGTAGACTGGAAAATCCCTTCGACAGCATGCTCAAAGATCGAACGATAGTTCTCTTCGGCTTTTTGCACCCGCGTGTACAGCGAGGCGCTTTCAAGAGCCGCGGCCGCGGTGCCGGCGAGAATCGTCAAGGCCTTCATCTGGCCGACCGTAAAAGGCCGCGGCCGAGCCACTACGTTTAGATTCAGGACCCCGACGAGCTTTTTGGCAACGAGCATCGGGATGGAAACAGACGAGCGAATGTCAGGACGCGGCCACAATGCTACGAAACGATCGTCATCGACCTCGCCGTTCAGAATGACAGGCTCTCGCTCGCGGGCGACCCAGCTCGAAATGCTCTCGCCAAAGGGCACGCGCTCACCCAGCAGGTGTTCCCGTTTTTCGCCGCGCACGGCGGCCACGTAAAACTGATCGCCGTCGGCCATAGGCAGCAGCACTGAGACTTCGTCAGCCTCGGTCTGCTGCACAACCGCGTCGGCGAGTTTGCTCAGGACTGTTTGCGTATCCAGAGTGAAGGCGATCGTCTCGCTGAGCTCATGAATAGCTACCGCTTCCCGAAGCTGTACATTCTCTACGCGCAGATGACGCGTATTCATCGCCCGCGTGAGCACAGCCAGCATGGTTTGTAGCCGAAAGGGCTTGAGCACATAGTCAAAGGTGCCGACTTTCATGGCGTCGACAGCGGTCTGAATCGTGCCCTGTGCGGTCATCATAATGCAGACCAGATTGGGATCGATTTGCAGACTTTCGCGGACCAGAGTGATTCCGTCTTCGCCCGGCATCATTGAGTCCGTGAGCAGAATGTCGAAAGGTTGATCGCGCAAAGCCACGAGAGCTTCTTCGCTCGAAGTAAAGCCGGCAGCTTCATAGCCCTGCGAAGCCAACGATTCGACCAGAATATTCAGTAGCCCGACTTCGTCATCTACTACCAGAATTTTTCCTATGCCGCTGTTAGTCATATCAGGTTGGCGAACGCACCATTGGTTGTCGCCGGAAAGACGATGCGGACGGTTGTGCCCTTTCCCATTTCGCCCTCGATTTCAATCCGGCCGCCGTGTTCTTCGACGATGCGGCGGCAGATAGCCAACCCCAGACCGGTTCCCCTTCCTTCGGGCTTGGTGGTAAAAAACGGCTCCCAGATTTTTTCCAGATTCTCGATCGCGATGCCTTCACCGGTGTCCGCGAATTCGACCATCACGGCTTCCGCTCCTTCCAGCCGTGACCCCTCGGCACGCGCGGCCTGCGCCTTTGGGTCCCGTGGTCGGATGTTGAAAGAAACCGTGCCCGTGATCGGGATGCGCAGAACGGTAGCGCTCAGGAACAAGGATCTCGATGCGCTGTTCAGGTAACTCTTTCCACCTATAGCGAAACAGTTGTTCGGTCTGAGGATTGACGAGCGTGATTAGGCCACGGTCATTGACCATGATCATGGCACTGGTGACGGCCTCAAACATGAGTCGGGAATTTTTCCTCAGCATGTCGGGCCCTTGATTTGGCGATCTTTGATTTGATCTGGTTGTTTCCTCTTACTTCCTCCGGCGCGAGATCTCCCTTGCTGCTTTTGCGCTTCTCGCAGCGACCATTGCAATCCGATCTCGGGTTCATTTCCATGAGCATCTCGCACCCGTCCAGATTGTTGGTAAAAAAAGATCAGGCTCTTCTCAAACATTAACCGTCGAGTTGTCGCTGAGTCGCAGGGTGCCTTTGTCGAGACTTCCCAGTAGCAACCTAGTCATTGAGTCCGCCGCTTTTTTCAATCTCGTTCAGACAGCACCAGCGGCAGTTCCGATTGTTCGCTGGTGGCGTTGGTTAGTTGTTGTTGGGTGAGCATCGGGACTGTTTCAAGATGGCCGAGATTGCCGAGCGGAGCGCCAAGCAATTTGGCCATCTCGTGCTCCATCTGAAACTCGCCACAATCAATCTGGACGATTTTCTTTTTCGTTTTGCCGGTGCCGGTCGGACCAATCAACAGGAACACACCTGCGGGCCGGCCTTCGGGAGCCAGACCCGATTGGTACATGTGGACATAAGGGACGATAGCGCTGATGGCCGAGGACTGGCCCACCACCTTGCGCGACAGGATGCTGATCAGATCGCCTGTGGTTTTACGAGTTCGCGAGTCGCCGATGCTCGGGAGTGCGGGATCGTGGTTCTCGGTCATTAGCCATCCTGCGGAAGGAATGCTCTCGCCCCCGAGAAGTGCTTCAACAAACGTGCACATCAACCTGGACGTTTGCTCTTTAGTTTCAGCGAAGCTCTGAAGGGTGATGAAGCGGCCGGGGGAAGCCTTCATCGATTAACGTTCAGGCTCGTGGCTCTAACTCATCGGGACCACATGAAACTGTCAGGACAGCATCACCGGGGGCAAAAGTCCTGTCAATCGTCAGTTCCTGACCAACCCAAGTTTCTTAGAACAATATCGAAAATTGCGAGGCATTGCGGAACGGGGCAACGCCTGGGCGCGCGTAACTTTGAGCGCGAACTTAGGACCGATCCAATCCGTGCGGCGTAGAGTATTGGTTGGTAATGAAGTGCACAATCGGGGAAAACCTGAGTTTGCCCTTAAGGTAAACCCTAATTATATCTGGCTGCGAGGCCGTGATATAAGTCCCAATGCTCGTTTCTGGCAAGTATCTGTTTTCCAACCTTCCCACCTGGAGTCGCCCTTTGCCGCACCCGAATCCTCCCAAGCACCTCTTACACCGAGTCTCAGGTAACCTAAGCCAGGCTGACTTCCTGAACTCATTCGAACACTTGCGCTATGCAATCAAGACTTATCTGACCGAAGCCGGATTCGATTTTTCCCGCTTTGCAGACATACTCGACTTTGGTTGTGGCGTCGGACGATTTGCCTTTGCATTCGAGTCCGAGTTCAGAAATGGACAGCGATTGTGGGGATGCGATGTTTTTGAGGAGTGCGCCCGATGGTGCCGTGATCATATTGACTTCGCCGAAATACGTCATACGAATCTCGAGCCACCGTTGCCCTACAGTGACGAGCAGTTTGATCTAGTTTACGCGCTTTCAGTGTTCACCCATTTGAGATTGGACCTGCAATTTACATGGGTTTGGGAGCTTCACAGACTTCTTCGCCCGGGTGGCATAGTTTTCGCAACGTTTCATGGACGCCTTTTCATGCCTTTGCTCTACCAGATTGTTTTGAATACAGCGCGAAAGCAAGCCCTTTACTCAGTGGGCAACGAAGGGCTGTTCGCCTATGTGTCCAGTTCGGGCGAGCCAGGTGATGAAGGACAGGTTGGCGTGGCCTCAGCGCAGACTATGGAATTCATCAAAGAGCAGTTTTCAGCTTTCGAGTTGCTGCGCGCGTTTCCCCAAAGTGACCTCGCCGGTGAACAGGATTTGTATATATTTCGCAAACCAGATCACGGACGACCAATCGCGGCGCCTTTGACGCACGGTTCTCATACCCCAACGAAAGAGTGCTCTTGGATCGGCAAGATAGCCAGATCATCGAATTTCACTCCGGTTTCTTTGCGATTCACGCTTCAGCGTCATCGCTGGTTTCGCGTTTACCCAAGGATCCTTGTTCCGACAATACTTCCCCTCAACTGCCAGATCGAGATTAGGGCTATTGATGGACCGTTGCTTAGCAAGCAGTGTGTAGCGCTGAATAACCAGCGCTTGTTCGGTCCCTCACATTACTTCGTGATCGATCTCGAGGTGCCTGAGTACGATGGCGAAGTCATTGTCAATTTGGTTTGCCTCCCGAGGGGCTCTTCGTCCGATCTCGGCGTGCAAAACGTGGAATGGAATTTTCCGAACTTCACATAAGTGAGAGGAAAAACAATGTAAGAAAAGGACCTTAGCGTCGTAAGAACGTTCAATTGCTCTGTGCGCCAGAGACTAATACCGGAAAGGATTTGTCCTCATGATACGCAACCTGCTTCGGAAGCTGACCGGGCGTCGGACAATCGTTACGGCAAAGGTTTATTTTAAGGACCTTAAGAGGTATCGCCGCGCACATCCTGAGTCTCTGGAAAAGGAGAGACAACAAATCCAGCGATGGCTCACTTACGTTAAGTCGCGGTTTGAGCAAGAAACCAAGAACGAAAAAAACCACGAGGCCAAAACAAACGACGCGGACGTTCAATTGCGAGAAGTGGCTCGCCTCGCATTCATGCTTCACCCTGCTGCAACGCAAGATGACTTTCGCCACTGTTGGCCAAGCATTCGTGACGAAATATTGAAGCAACATTGCCTGGAGGAACTTGCTGCAAACCCCGCGTTGACTATGACGGTTGCGACGCGAAGCTCAAGAGCGAATGTCACGCGGAAAAAAGAAAAAGGTCAAAGCACGAATTTACACCTTTTGAAAGGAAGCGGCCGGTCTGATTGATCCTGTCAGCCACGGCTTGACAGTGAATATCCGTGATGCGATCCCGGGAATGCTCTTTACCGAAGAGTCTGGAGGAGAGACCAAAACCGCTCCGTGCCGGCAGTTCTAAATCGCGCGGCCGGCATAGCGGCAAATAAGCTCAGTTATCCACTTCTTCGCGCTCATTCACGTAAAAACCCTTCGGCGGCACGGAGAATCCGTCACTGGCCGGGCGCTTTCTTCATAAATGATCATAAAGTTGGTGACGATCACTTGACGACTCGGCGGATTCGGTGAAGAATCACTGCAACAAGGGTGAAGGCTGAATGTCTTCCCCGCTGTGCAGCCTTCATTGGCTGCACCCGAAAGCGGCAGCGAGTGAGGCGCTGCCGCTTTCTTTTTTCAAAGAAAGCTTTAACAGCGCGTCAACCAAATTTTGAGGGATGAAATAAGGTGCCTATCGCGCTGGGTCGGCTTCAGGATCTTGTTAAGGATTGAAAGTGATAGCTGAAGGCGTAGAGACGAAGCAGCAATGGAGATTCCTGCAGCTGCCGGGCTGTGACGAAATTCAGGTTACTTCTTTAGCCGGCCGGTACCGGCCGAGGAATTAAGGCAGTTGCTTCTGGAGAGGCGCAAGGCTCTATTCTCTCAACACAGCGGGTTGAGCCGCTCAGTCTCTCGCGTTGACCACAATCCGAAGATCAAACAAGTCGCCGTTCAGGAATTCTGCCTCAGAAGCCCGCGTGAAATCTGTGATCAAAGGCACGCCCAGCAGCATGATTAGGCATATCTTCACCAGACCCATTTTGATTGCATAGCGGACCAGCCCGGCCACGTCGTGGATTTTGAGGCGATCCATTAGTTGGGCTCGATGCGTCTCGACAGTTTTCACGCTAATACCCAAATCGAGTGCGACCTGTTTCATGGTCTTGCCTTCGGCGATCAGTTGCAGCACTTGTCGTTGGCGGGTTGAGAGGATTTCTTCCGGACGCGAAGCGCGAGTGCGCTGAACATATTCATCGATGACCGGCCGCGATATTTGCGGACTGAGAAAAATCTCGCCACGAGCAGCCGATCTAATGGCCAATTCCAACTCCTCAATTGAGGCGCCCTTGAGTAAGTACCCTGAAGCGCCCGCGCGTAAAGCCTGATAGACGTGTTCTTCGTCCGAATGAATCGAGAGTATGACCACGCGAACGTTGGGATGTAGTTCCGTGAGCTGCCTGGTGGCTTCGAGTCCATTCAACTCAGGCATCGCGATATCCATTAGGACTATCTGCGGTTGATGCTCAGCTACCAGACGCAAGACTTCCGCGCCGTTGCTGGATTCGGCTACTACTTTAATCCCGGACAACTTGTCCAACAGTGATCGGATACCTGCTCGGACCAGTGTATGGTCGTCTGCGATGAGGACGCGTATGGGGTCCATTCACTATCCTTCTTCTTTCAGAGGAAAAGAAACGCTTATTTTAGTTCCACGCATCGGCGCGGAATCGATTTTAAACCGGCCCTGAGCAGCAACGGCGCGTTCTTCCATGCCGCGTAAGCCCAGGTTCCAGGCCGGCGGCGAATTCTTGATCAAGCCCGCGACGTCAAAACCCACGCCGTCATCCATGATTTTTATGGTCAGATTTCCGTTAGCGCGCTTCAGGCGCACCAGAACGCGGGTCGCCCGGGCATGGCGCACTACATTCGTCAGCGCTTCCTGGACAATTCGGAAGCAAGCTGTTTCAAGTTCCACGCCCAGGCGGCGGCCCTCTTCAAGGTCGCTCTGCAGGTTGGCCACAATGCCGCTACGCCGAGCAAAGCGATCGACGTACCAGCGCAGCGCGGAGCTAAGTCCCAGATTATCCAGCACCGACGGCCGCAGGTTGAGGGACAGTTCACGCACCCGGTCCAGGGCTTCGTCAACAATTACCAGACTGTCATCAATAGAGGCCGGCTGCGAACCGCTCTGCGTTGAATGCTGAAGAGATTGCAGATTGATGCGCACGGCCGTCAGCACCTGTCCAATCTCGTCGTGCAACTCGCGCGCTATAACTTGCCGCTCAGCTTCCTGCGCTTCAATCAATCGCTGCGAGTACGTTTGGAGCGCTTCCTGAGCGCGCTTGCGCTCGGTCATATCGCGCGCCACGCCCTGCACTCCGACCGGTTTGCCGTTTTCGTAGATCAGCCGGCTGCTGACTTCCACCGGCACGCGCCGGCGGTCCTTCGTAATCAAATCAATTTCGTAGGTCGTCTCACCCTCATCGTCGAGCTTCTTACAGAGGTTCTCGCGCACAAACCGCAGGCTTCCCGGCGCCACAAAGTTGGAAAAGTGTTTGCCGAGGATCTCTTCACTGGAAAAGCCTGAGAGTTGCTCAGCCGCGCGGTTGAATGACGTGTAGCGTCCGCCGAGATCGTGAACATAGAGCGCATCTTTGGCATTTTCAAACAGCTCGCGATAGCGCTCTTCACTCTCACGTAAGGCTTCTTCAATACGTTTTCTCTCAGTGATGTCATGGGCGGTCGAGAGGATGCACTGTTCGCCCTTCAGTTTGATAGGCTCAACAAAGACCAGCAGGTCCAGGATGCGCCCGGACTTGGTGCGCGCGCGACTCTCATATCCGCGTAACGCTCCCTGCTCTCGCAGTTCCTCAATCAGTTTTTTTCGGTCCGGGTGCTCAACATAAATGTTCAGGTCATGCACCGTTTTCCCAATAACTTCGTCGCGCTCGTACTCAAAAGCGCTCAGGAACGAATCGTTTGCATCCAGAAAACACCCGTCGACCAAACGTGTGATGATCAAGGGTGCCGGACTGGAGTAAAAGGCTTTTGAGAATCGCTCTTCGCTTTCGCGCAACTCTTCTTCAGAGCGTTTGCGTTCAGTGATGTCCTGAGCAGTTCCTTCGTAGTAGGCAACGCTTCCCTGCTTGTCCCGGACCGCCCGCGCATTAACTGAAATCCAAATCCGGCTGGCGTCTTTGCGATAGATCTGGTGTTCGAACTCCCGCACCACCCCGTGTTCTGCGATCAGGCGCTTGAATTCTTCACGTCGCGATGGGTCGACGTAAACCTCACGGGTAATATCCTGCCGGCAGCGAATAAATTGTTCCGGCGAGTCAAAACCATGCATCCGGGCGAGGGCGGGATTGGCCACGATATATTGACCTTCCGGCGTGGTTTGAAAAATCCCCTCACCCGCGTTTTCAAAGATGTCACGATATTTTCGCTCGGCTTCGACGATCGCCTGCACGGCCCGCCGCTTTTCGGTGATGTCGGTGGCAAACACGGCCAGACCTGCCGGTACGGGATAAAGACGGTTTTCCCACCAGTTGTCCCGCGCTGGGTAATAAAAGTCGCAATTGACGGTGACGCGGTCGTCCATTGCTCGACGATATTCATGCTCTAAGTCGGTCCCGACAATGTCGGGAAACACTTCCCAGAGAGTTCGCCCCAAAACCAGTTCGCGAGGGCGCCCGATAGCGCGCACGGCGGCTTCATTCACGTAAACGTAGCGCCAGTGGTAATCGAATAGCAGGTAAACGTCCGTAATATTGGCTAGTATCAACTGCGTTTGCAGCTCGGCGTGCCGCGATTCTTCCAGCCCCATCTGCTCGGTGATGTTCTGGCTCAATCTGACAAGATTCAGCGGCCGTCCGTGCTTATCGCGAATGACTGAAACGCTGTTCAGCACCCAGACAATACTGGCGTCCTTGCGGATATATCGTGTTTCGATCAGGAACGACGAGATCTCGCCAGAGAGCAAGCCCTGGACTTTTGCCAACGTTCGAGGCAAGTCATCGGGATGGGTGATGCTTTGAAAGTCACGCGCATAGAGCTCGGCTTCCGGATAACCGGTAAGCGCGCAGTACGCCGCGTTAACCTTTAAAAACCGGCCCTGAAGATCGGTAATTGAAAGTCCAACCGCCGCGTCCGCGAAAAAGGACTTTAGTAATTCATCGCTCTCGCGCGGGTTGAGATCGTCAACTCGAAATTCACTCATAGGAGAGTCCGTACGTGCTGCATTCCCGGAAGCCAACAACCCGAGAATGCGCTCTTCCTGCTTCCGATCTTTTCCCGGCTCTGAGCCTTAGCGCGAAAGACCGCCGGATGGCGTGCGTTTCCGCGCTCGTTCCGCGACCGTCAGCAATGCGACCAGCAAGCAGACCGACTAAGTGCACCCGGTTGATTCAAGTCAACCCAGATTGGAGCAAAGCGAGAGGTTCGATCGGTGTCCGAACAGACAGGATACGGGGCGAGTGTGTCTGCAGTTCGCACCGACGCGTGGGACCTCAAGTCTAACTGGATTCTAATGCCCCAATCTCTATCATGCAACTTCTGGTGCTGGTGCAGTTTGATGTGGCACGCGCATCCTGCGCGTGTATTCACGGGCGGGACGCCCGTGCCACTTTCTTAAACTGCACCAGTACCCAACTTCTTGGTAGTGGTACAGTTTGAATTCAAACTGACCCACCATCCAACTTCTTGGACGCAGCTTGAAAAGTGACACCGGCCCGCCGTGAATCGAGCAGGATGCGCGGTCCACAAACAGACGACATCAGTATCCAACTTTCTTTTTAAGCGGGGTCAACTCTGAAGTGACTTTGGTTGTTAACGAGGAGAGGATTCGAGCTGGCACGTGAAGTGCCCTGCCACTCATCGGCGTCAGCAAGACGCCGTTCTTACGACAGTTTTGCGGCACAACGCCTCGCCCTTTCGCACCACTCGTCCGGTTCCACCTCACCAGGTTCTTCCCAACCCATTGTCCTGACACTCGCCGATCCAGCGAGCAGAGGGAATAAGAAGAAAGGCCCCGAAAAATGAAATCAATCCACCGCAGGTCATCCTCTATCTCATCAATCGTCGCTTTGGTTTTACTGATATCCGTTCCGCTTTCTTCGGCGGCGCTTGCTAAGGGCAAGCATCCGAGCCCGACCAAAAAAGCCAGCCGCACCGACAAGCGTCAGAAATCTGGCCGCGGCACTCGCGCGGAGCGACGGCGAGCCGAAGCCCGACGCCGTGCCGAAGCTCTGCGCCAGGTTGCGGCCGCGCGTCAACGCGCCATCGAGGGAGCAATGCGCGATCGCGTGCAGTCGATGATAGCCCTTGACGATACCTCCGGCGAGGATCCGGAGATTCGCCGTATTGCCGTCAACGCGTTGGGCAATCACGCCGGCACTGTCGTCGTCATGGATCCACAGACCGGCCGAATTTATTCCATCGTCAATCAACAGTGGGCGCTGCGAGAAGGATTCAAACCCTGCTCGACCATCAAGTTGGTTACCGGTCTGGCCGGGCTGAATGAAAAGGTGATCGATCCTGCGGACACGGCTGCAATCTCTGATTCGAATCGCGTCGATCTAACCCGGGCTCTGGCTTACTCAGAGAACGATTATTTTCAGCAGGTCGGCGGACAAGTCGGCTTTACCAAAATGATCTCGTATGCGCACCGGCTCGGTCTGGGCGAAAGAACCGGCATCAACCTCCGCAACGAATTCGCCGGACGCGTGCCCACCTTCAAGTCGGGCTTTGCCGTGAATCACATGTCGTCGCACGGTGACGATTTCAAGGTCACCGCAGTGCAACTGGCGACACTCGTCTCAGCCATAGCGAACGGCGGCAAGTTGCTCACGCCATTTGTTCCCCACACGGGGCTGGAAGAATCCAAACTCACACCGAAAGTTCGTCGAACAGTGAACATTGAAACGGCGTCATTCCAACAGATGCTGCCGGGAATGATCGGCTCAGTCAGTTACGGTTCGGGCCGGCGCGCTTTTGATTCGCAAGAGACCGTTTTGGGAAAGACCGGCACCTGCATTGAACAGGGGACATGGGTAGGCCTGTTCACGTCGTATGCGCCGCTCAAGAATCCGAAACTTGCAGTGGTGGTAATCGCGCGCGGCCCTGATGGACGAAATCATTTTCCCGCCGCGGTCGCCGGCCGCATCTATCGCGATCTGAACGGACGCTTCGGCACCACGGCTAACATGCAAATAGCCACCCGCGACTCGAACACCGAAGGCGCTCGCACACAGTCCACAATCCCGCCGAGAGTCGAAGAAATCGCGGATGATGACGAAGAATCCGACGATGTCGATCACGACAAAGCGACGGTCGCGACCTCAACCGCGCCGCCTGCCGCTACGCCGAAAACCATCTGGGGTGATGCGCGCACGCCGGCCGACGGCAAAGTCAAACGCACGGCAATGCCGATTGCGCAAAGTAAAGCAGACACGAGAAAGCCGACTCGCACCACGAAGGATGCACCCAAGACCAATCCTCAAACCTTGGAAAGATCGCGTCGCTTGATTCACGGTCAGAACTAGCCCTTCGAAAATCTCTCTTCTCAGGTGCGCTTTTGTGCGCCCCTCCCTCAAGAAACATTTCATGAAAAGCATTAACCGAACCAGCCGGATTCTTTCTGTCTTTGCCGTCTCTTTGATTATCCTTAGCAGTGTGACAACCAGGGGCGTGGCCAGCGCCGACGACAGTAAGCCGGCCGCGGCCGCCGTATTGTTGGGACCCTGCGGCCTGCCGGGCGCTATGGGACCTACGAGCGTGGACGATGATTTTTCGAATCGCAGTGTCAACAACGGTATTGCGAACGTATCGCCGGGTGGCGTGACCAACGCCTCGGGCACCGTTGTTTTCCGCAACACAGTCCAAAATCTCGGCGCCGGCGACGATGCATTCGTGATTAGCGCGCCGTCGGCGCCGGCCGGCTTCAAAATCGAGATCAGCACCGACGACGGCAGTAACTACGTCACGGAGGAACCATGGAGCAACGGCGTGACTGTATCGGTGGCGTACCACGCCGCGGCGACTTTTCTGGTGCGCGTGACTGCGCCTGCCGGTCTCAAGGTCCTGACCGGCTTTGATACCGTTATCCGCGCTACTTCCACGGTGGACCCCTCGGCAACAAACGACACTATCGATCGCCTCTACACCGGTTTCATTCGCATCGAAAAGACCTTCACGATAATCAATGCGACCGGTCATGGCGCCGTGGCGGATGCCGTGCCGGGAGCCGAGATTGAATTTGCGATCACCTATGTAAACGTCTCAAGCGCAGCTGGCGTTGGCAGTTCTTTGTTAACCGCGCACAACCTGGTCATTAGCGAAAACGGCTCTGCCGCGCCGAACAATTGGGGCGCAACCACGGAACATGTAGTCGGCGCCTCCGACACGCGCGGCGGAATCATCCTCGGCGATGCCGCCGGATCCACTTCACTCACGGATTTGGTGATGACGCTGGAAGCCGGGCAGTCAGGCGTTTTTAAGTTCAGAAGGAGAATCAGATAATGCGAGATCGCCGCAGGCCTGCCAGCACAAGATACGACTCGCCAAAGCTTCAGCACCGTCTGGCCATGATGGAGATGTCTCTGTCCGGAGTGCTCGGTCCGCCCCGCATCCTCGTAGCCGACGACGATCCGCTCACGAGCCAGATGCTGACCGCCATCGCCGCCAAAGAAGGCTATCAGGCTGTCTCAGTCACTGACGGGCGCGAAGCATATCGCTTACTGAAATCGGATGCCGACTTTAAAATCGCGATCTTCAATATCACCATGCCGAATCTTAGAGGACTGGACATCGTTCGTTACATGAAGACCGAGAAGAGGCTCATGCGAATCCCGGTGCTTGTGATCAGCGGCGAGCCGGGGCTGAAACAAATGTCCGACAGCTTCGCCGCCGGCGCGACCATGTTCCTTTCGAAGCCTTTCAGTCCGGATCAATTACATCGCACGCTACGCATCGCCCTCAGCAGCCGGGAATCTCAACGGCAACTCCAGCACGCCGCTTAGCGCTAGTTAGAGACGCGTCCTCGGGCAGTAGCCCGACCGTGAGGGCTCAGATTGATCTCAGAAGCAGAGCCGCCGAGACGATTTGGCTGCCGACAAAGAACTCTGCATTCACACTCGTTATGCCTCGCTGGGTCGTGAACCGCTTCGAATCACCGAAGGCACTGCAATTCCCTGAATC
>Ga0207684_10001938_pt1 | contig 21446 bp, 30 predicted proteins | sample KBSK5501metaG_FD_184342 | JGI IMG/M metagenome (GOLD analysis project Ga0207684, IMG submission 184342) | Corn, switchgrass and miscanthus rhizosphere microbial communities from Kellogg Biological Station, Michigan, USA - KBS K5-50-1 metaG... | ecosystem: Host-associated > Plants > Roots >...
CTCGACGTCAGTGTCAAGCAGACACTCGCGCAGGACGCCCTGTCCGACCATGCCCGTTGCTCCGAAGAGAACCGCTTTCATGTAACCACCTCTGTTGTCAGGAATGCCCGTACCAGCCCGAATGCGGTGACCATCGGCTGATGGAGGCAGGCATCCTGCTCGTCCTGCGGTCATAAACTACTTCGAGTGGCGATTACTTGATTGCGCAGGAGCCTTTCGAGCACAGCAGCGATTCTCTTTGTGAGCCATCGCCGGATGTGCTGTTTGTCCTCTCATCCGCTCAATATCCCAACTCGCCCATCGCCGAACACGATGACAACCTTCTCAAAGTCGGCCGCCATGCGCAGCTGCGAATAGATGTAGCGATATGCTTCTAACCATGAAATGCCGCTAGCGCTCATCAAAACGAGCCAGCGATCCCCCGCGTGCCTCATCGCCCGCCTACCAGCCCCGGCGCTGATTACATCAAGCAATTCACGTGTCGTGTTCAAAAGTAGAAGTGGGTCTGAATCGGGATTGTGTACGAACCCAATCATTTTTGGCGCTCGCTCAGATGCGTCTCTCAAAACTCGAATCTGGACACGATTCCCGTGAATCGTGATTTTCTCATCTCGACTCGGTGATTCCCGCCCGAGAACAGTGTCTATTTTGCCTTCCAGCGCGGCAGCGGTTTTCGATGGCAGACGGATGGGAGCGGTGATGGTCAGCAACACTGTCATGCCATCCGGCACGGTTTCGCCAAGCGTGGCTTGCAGACGTTGAATGAGCCTCGTGGCAACCTTATCGAACCTCAAACGAGGCTTGGCAGCGTTAACTGTGAGAGTACCACGCCATTTAAGGGTTGTGATGTCAATAGCAACCCGCTTCCCAGCGACAATGATATAGGCGTCGGGGGGATCACTACCCTTTTCCCACGTTGCCGAGAACCGTCTGGCGACGGTCTCGATGGCGGTTCGCTGCTGCTTGTTCAAATCCCTCATGGCGTCATTTTTCGGACAGTGAAGTCCGCCGAGTCAAACTTTGTCCCGATTGTGACGCTGGGGATTTTCCGAAGCAGAAACCAGAACGGCTGAAAGATCAGTTTTCATACTGAATTCAATTTCGGAGTGCTAACTCTCACACCAGCACGCGAGAATGAAATTGTACAATCTGGCAACGTTCGCACTTCACAAATGACTGGTGATGTCAAGCGCGTGGTTGTCTGGAAGAACCTGCTCCTCAATGGCGTGGACTATTGTGCTCTTTGGCACACCGCCGAGGGCTGGCTGCTGAAGGGCACGGTCGTTGGAGTCCTCAAAGATCAGCAACCGATGATCGCGAGCTACGAAATCTCTTGCGATGAAAACTGGCTAACCCACCGGGTTGAGATCGAGCGCACAATCGGGAGCGACATGAAGACCCTCAGCCTGAGCGTGGAGCGCCGTAGCGTATGGCGCAGTTCGGGTCAGGAGTTGCCCGGCGTGCGCGGTTGCGACGACGTTGATCTCGCGCTGACGCCTGCGACCAATACTCTCCCGATCAGGCGGCTCAACCTTCAAGTCGGGGGCAGCCTGTCGGTCATTGCCGCTTGGGTCAAGTTCCCTGAGCTTACGGTTCAACCGTTGTCGCAACGTTACACGCGGCTTGGGAAAGACATCTATCGCTACGAAAGCAACACCGGATTCTCGGCTGAGATCGTCGTCGATGATTTTGGGTTGGTGACCACTTACCCCGGTGGATGGGAACGCATCGCCGCGCTGTAGAATCCAACCCGGTGAATTGGAGTTCTTTACTTCGCATACCAGAGCGAGTGCGCCGACCATCTACCGCATGAGAGGCACTGGGTTTCAGTCCACTGGTGCAGGCAGGCTGGGCAGACGCCTCCAGTGTCGAAGGTGTTCCAGTCGTAGCCGCAGGTGCAAGACCATGTGTCGTTCTTGCGCGGTGACCAGCCGCAGAGCTGGCGATCTTGAGCCTCTGCAAGCTCCACGGGACACGAGCATTCCTCATCATCGTTCCCCACATGATTGACGCGATTGCTCACGGGATAGCACCGCATCAGCCGAGCGTCGAAGGGCTTGTCCTCCCGTTGTCGGATACTTCCGGGGCGGACCCAAAGACAGCCGTTCAATCGTAAACGTCACAGGAATCACACGGTTGACGGGTTGACTCCGCAGCCGGCTTCAAACCGCCGTGGTGGTCTAGAGAGTCTCTAGGTCCCACGCCAATCAATGTGAGCCGTCAGAGGTCGCCAGCATTCTCAGTTAGCGACATTGCCTCATAGCGTCAGGTATATTTAGTCGCGTGATTCGGAAGGACGTGAACACGACGCTTGGCATGGATACACACCCAAGTAGATTGCGCGTGTGGCTATTTGTGATGACAGGGATATTCACCATATCTCTGTTTTTGATGTTGGCCGATCTCAAGCCCGCTGACTCATTTAAGTTGCAGCGTTCGATTATTCTTATCGTTTCCTTTCTAATATTCCTTCTATCGCCTGTTGTCTTGCTGGTGACTGTCTGGTGGGGTGTTAGCTTCCGCCGCTTGGATAAGATGGAGGCTTGGTGGTGGTTGTCGGCCCCATTTTCCTTGGCCTTTCCTGTATCGATGGGGATACTTCACATGTGGGAATTTGGACATCCGCTCGCCTTATTAATTATTTGTTTTTTTGTAACTGCACTATCCTCGGTGGTGTGGATGCTGGCAACAATATACCAACTCACGATCTCCAAAACGACGACCGTCAATCCCAAGAACGCGGCCATGATGGCCGTCGTTGCGTTGGCAGGTATTTTGCTGTTTACGCTTGGACGATAGCTGTGGTCTATCATTTTACATCGTCAGGTTCACGCCACCCCGGCGTGCGATTGCCAATCGCGATGCCTCTGGTCTCTGGATTTATTTCCCTATAGCTTCTTTCTTCAGCCGCTCGATCTGCTCCAAGTGGTTCGGCCCGTGCTTCGACATCATCCTCACGTAGTCTGCAACCGTGACCCGATGGTCTAATTCGGGATGTCGTGCGGACTTCTGCAAGTCCTCCTCCTTCAGTCGCCGCAGCAACCCTACGTTGGCGTGGCGGTTGAGTCCGTAGAGTGCAACCAACTCCGGTGGAGAGGATTCCAGCTACCCCAGATTCTTCGCCATGATCAATCGGCGCGATCACCGGGTCTTTGTCGGCGAGCATTTGGCGAATGCGGTAGCCGTACAGGATTTCCATATCAGCCAGATGTCCAAGAATCTCCAAAACGCACCATTTGTCCGGGGACGATTTGTGGCGCAGCATTTTCTCGGGCAGGCCCAACACAGCGGCGGCAATTTGTTTAGGGCTCTTCTCGGCGTCGTCGAGATGCTTTTTCAATTCGGCTGCGGTCACGGGACCACCCAAAAAGACGCCCACCTGCTGCAAAGCCAAACCCGAATGATGACCTCAGTCTCCTGTCGAGGCGCTTCCAACCGTAGCCGCAGGACGCGAAAACACCGTTCCGTGCGGGTAGGCATCACCATGAAATCCGTGCGGCCAAGACTTGCCATCCATCCTGACTCCCGGCCTCTCGCTACCCGCATCGCGGAAACGCCCATCGAGCGCGAGGGCACCCGTTTGCGGATCGAAGTTCACCATGAACAAACGGTGATCTCCGTATTCGCCGGAGTTCAGAACGATGCGTCTGCCATCCGCATCGGCCGCGATCCAGTGCGGCTTCTGTTTCTCGTCGAATGTGACCCGCGACACTTCGCGCATGTGGGCGAGGTCGGAGATATCGAATGTCACCAGAGCGTGGGCAGAAAACAGCGTTTGAAGCCAGTAATGACCGATTCGCAGCGGTACCGCGCACCTTTCTCCGTCAAACGTTTTCAAATGCCGAACCGATGGCTCGCCAGTCTCGATGCCTTCCATCTGGTACAACCCGCACGAGAAGGTGTGGACAAGCACGGTTTTTCCATCAGCAAGCAGGTGAGGTTCGCCGGGGAGTAGCTGCTCCGATCCGCGTGGCCCCGGAGGTAGCACCAGTGTCCGCAGGAGTTTCAGGTCAGAAAGCCGCCAGACCTGCACTGTACGGGTGTCTCTATCCGCGTGCATGGATGTGTTCGTGCTGACGATCCGGTCAAGCGCCGGAACAACCACGAGGCTGTAGGGACGGATGAGTTCGTCCTTTGCTGCTGAGTCCATGGCACTGCTGCTGCGGATGAGATGCCCGCGTTCGTCGAACTCGACCAGCCCGCCGCCATCGGACTTGGGTTCGTGCCTGCCGTGGTACTGGAATGTTGCGAGCACGTGGCCGTTAGGCAGCCGCACATAGGTGTGCGGGTGCATGTAGCCGTCCAAATCGCCAAACGACGTAACGAGAGACGGGTGAAGCGGCTTGCGCAAATCGAACAGCATTGTGCGCCCGCTCTCAAAAGCGTTCGCCAATAGGAAGCCGCCCTCCGGCATCTCCAGTTCCGTGTGATGGGGCGTGCCACTGGGGCCGGGGACTGCAACTGACGCAACTGGTTGACCGTAATGCGGAGATTTTGAGTCGGCATCCAGTACCGCTAGGAAGTCGCTGCTCTTCTTGGCGTCGTCGCCCGCCCAGACGAACAGGTAGGAATTGCTCTGGGCGTATCCACTAGCAGTCCAGAGCAGCAGCAGGAAGAAGCCGCAGAGATCACGCATAGGCACAGATTGTTGTCGTACAAGGTAGGCTGTGTCAAACGCAATGGCTGTCTGCGCGGAGCCAGCGGTCTAAGCGATCCTAGGAGGAACTGTAAACGGAAATCGGCGACAAACCTAACTTGGCGGCGATAAGCGGATGATTGGATTTCATCAGCGGTGCAGAGGCGCATGGACTGCGTCCGACCTCACAATTGAGCCGTCCCGGTGGGACGGTGAGAGATAACGCGATATTTCGCCATTAACGAATTTTCAACAAGACTGAAGTGATGCCTATTTACAGGGACTCGGGCCGGAATGGGGTGTAATCTACTTCCATTTGTGGAGGGTACAGAGGCCACGCATCCGGGCTAGAAGCTCGCACTCGTGTATGGAGACGCTCGATGAAGCTACGCTCGAAAACCGTTGTCGTTAGCTGCCTCGCCTTAATCGTCGGAAGCGCAATCATTTGGCACTTCATCCACGCCGAGCTTACTAGTCAGCAGCTTGCGAAGAACGTGACAGCCTCCCGAATCCGTGCCGAGCAGGGAGACCCGGAGTCTCAGTTCAGGCTGGGTTCGATTTATTTCCATGGAAAAGGAGTGCCAAAGGACTACGTCGAGGCCGTTCGCTGGTATCGCAAATCCGCCGAGCAGGGGGACGCGAAAGGCCAATACAGCCTCGGTTACATGTATCACGAAGGGAATGGAGTTCCTCAGGATTATGCGGAAGCGACACGGTGGTGGCGCAAGGCTGCTGAACAAGGTGACGCGAGGGCTCAGGACACTCTCGGCGTCGCGTACAAGCGAGGCGAAGGGGTGGCACAGGACTATGCGGAGGCTGTTCGCTGGTACCGCAAATCCGCCGAACAAGTTTACCCCAAAGCTCAATACGACCTTGGATACATGTATTACTACGGCTACGGGGTGCCGCAGGACAGCGTCGAGGCCAACCGCCTGTTCCACGAAGCCGCCGCTCAAGGTAACGAGGATGCTAAGCGGGCCACTGGTTTGAACAGAGTGCACTTACCCGCGGCCGCGCCCGCAATAAGCAAAATCATGCTTCCCTTGAAATTACTAGCCAGCTTGTATTTTTTGGTCGTCTTCCTGAAGGCTGGGCAGAGCTATCGAACTCGGGCGCAGATAGGAACAGGTGTGGCGGCACTCCTGCTCATGTCCTCTTTCGTATTGGACCTGTTCTGGTACTCCTATATCGGTCATCTACAGTCCTCGGCGACCTTCACCGCGCTGTACTTTGTGAGACATTTGGTGGGCGGAGTGATCGTCGCTATGCTGCTATCCATCGTCGCTCCCAGGAGCGCGAAAGTGGCACTGGTATCGGCAGCAGCCTTATTCAGTGCATTCATTGTTTTTCAGATAGTTCATTGCGGGCTAAAGCAGATTGCTCCTACGATCCGGCTCTTTTGTTTCGTCGGATTTCCCATTGGAATGTCAATTCCTTCAGCCATCTTTCTTTGGCTCGACCGTAAAACAAGTGGACAGGAGCTAAACGGCAAGGGCGATGCCGGAGTACCACTCGCGACGAAATGACTGTTGTAACCGGCCATAAGCGCTCAGAACCCGCTCAACGAATCGGCTTACCCTTAGTAATCTTTGGTAGCCTTACTTCTAGGCACGAGCGCGGTGCTCTGTGGCAACAAACTGCGTGCGCGTTCCAGTTCTGCCCTTCGCTCTGCCTTGGGTAGCTTCTTCAGGTTCTCTGCGATGCGGTCGCGCAACATGAAAAGGTAAGTCCGCTGGCGCGTGAACTCTGCTGGCCTTCCGGTGATGACCGGCCACGGTGTCATTTATCGTTCACCCAGATGCGCTTGCCGGTCAGTCTGAGAGAAGGGCAACTGTGATGTCCGCTGGTGTAAACAGTAAGTACTTTTATCGCAGGTCCCGCCAAGCAGGAATTGCGATTGTCATCTAGGCTAAGCATACGAACGGAATCTACCATAGCCAGAAGTCGCGTGGGGGTTTCGTTCAATCGCATTAAGCTCAAAACTCGGTCTCCGATGGGGGCAACCAGTGAGGTTGTCCGTGCCGGGATCAACAATTATTACCGAACATGCCTCGCCACTTCATTTTCTCCGAGTGCTTCGCGTGTGCGATCAGGAGAAATCCCGCCCTTCTCGCCTATGGCGCGTGCCCGTCGCGTTAAAGCGGGGTGCGTCATAAAGAGTTCTGTCAGTTTGTCGCAATGCATAGGCGCTTCCGTGATGTGGTGCAGATTGACGAGAGCATGGATTGCTGTCTCCGGGTCTCGCGTTAATTCAACTCCAGCGGCATCAGCAGCGTATTCAAAACGACGCGACAAGAAATAGAACGTAAGAATCGGCACAAACGCAGCCAAGACATCGAAAAACGGGCGAAATGGAAACAGGAAAGGCGACATGACGAAACTCGCGAGAGCGATAACTGCGATAACGGCTGCCGTTATCAACAGTCTCTTGCGACCATGCTTCGCTTTTGCATGTCCCAGTTCATGCCCAATGACAAAATCGAGTTGTGCACTTGTCAGGAATTTTCCGTAGTTGTCGGTCACTGCAATAGTGTGCGAAGCCCCATAGGCGTTGGTTAGGTGCCCTCTGCCTGCCGGAACGACATACACTCGTTTCAAAGAGGTCTTCGTCATCTTCGCCAGAACGAATGCCCGTTTGTAAAGTTCCCCACCTTTTACTTCCTGTAGCTTCATGCCTTCCGCCAAGCGCAGACGCAGCATTCCGAGCATGGCCACTATCGCGGCGATTACGAGCCACACAATGCCCACCAATCGACGCTCGTAGAATGCATTGAAACCGCTGGCAAGAAGCAGAATGGCGACAGTTGGAGAAACCGTCCGCCAGAGAGTCAGCCGTAGCAAATCAATCGATGTCCACCGCCGCATCAGAAAAACTCTGTCAAGGGAGTAGCAAATTAGCTGGACAAGCGCAACTCCTCCGATAGGCAGTCCCCAGAACAGGAAAGCCTTGGCAAGAGTCGGGTTAAGCCAGCTTAGGCGCAGGGTCAGTCTCGAAATAAATGCCGCTCCAGTGTCGAAATCCCAGAATGCCCACCAAGCGGCGACCGTAGCCACGAGGATGATCTGAATCCAACGACGATAAGGTATCCACCTCGATGTTCTTTCCGATTGATCGGCCTGCATTGCCCAAGATTGTAGCCGAAGCCCCCTTGTTCGCTCGGATGTTGTTAACGGGCCTTTACGCTCAAACCTCCGAGCGGGAGTTGCACCCGCTGAAGTCCAGCGCCTTTCACGGCGCACTTGTTACGACAACTGGCTGGCCAGTGCATTGCTCGAAGCAGAGGATAGCGCCTCCATTCTTACGTACAGTAAGGCGAAGCCGATAAACATGAATGGCTCGACTACCGTCACTCCGGCAATCGAAATGACGGAAAGAAACTGCCGGGGCAGTCGAACATATGCCCAAATCCAACCCGCCAGCCAGAATGGAAGCATCCCGGCAATGTATCCCCCAACCAGCGACTTCGCTAGAAGGATTGCAAGAGTGAGCCACTTTCCCTCGGTCAGTTCATCACTGCGGAACATTGCTTGACCAACTCTACAGTTGTCCAAGATGAGGGCAGGCATCGCGAGCCCAAACCGGGATAAAACGAGTAGGGTTAAGCCCCCGCACAAGAATGAAACTACACGGATTATGAAAATGCTGGGATGCATGTGACGCTGATGCAATATCCAAAAGAAAGCGACTCCCAGCAAGCCAGCCGCTGCTACCGCCACAAGAGCCAAAACGAAGAGCAGTACGGAAAGGCGAAGGAACGGACCTATCCCCTCGCGAACCTCGGCGAAACAATCTGAAGCTGACGGGACAACTCCTGCCGAAATGTGACTTACGGCTGAGCAAATAGCCCCGAACGAAAAAGAAAAGGCCATCCAACTGACAAGAAATCCGACAAAGTTTACGAACCAAATCTCAAGAATTTCGGTTTCGTGCCCGAGGAATTCAAAGCCTCGGGGAAGGCGGCGTGCAATCTCCCCTCCCTCGTTGCGACCTACGACGATTGCGAAGTAACCCACCACAACAGCCGGGGCAATGAGCCTGACGAAAAGCCAAAAGTGGGCGTGATAAACGCGGAGAACCTCCGAGACAAATTCACTGACTGATTCCGATTCGCGGAGAGGCAGCGTCCGGCTTACCCGTTGTTGCCCAAGTTTGATTTGGTTGTTTTCTTCCTGAACGTCCAAGCGTGCGGCGCTGTCGATTCGGCGCTTCGCCAATTCACTCTTTAGAGCAGCGTGAGCCTCGGGCGTCAACTGTTCTAGATTCTCCGCCAAGTGCAGCAGTTCCTCGTCGGTTTTCGTCTGATACGCTACGGCGAGGTCGTGTATCGGCATTGCTCCGAATACTACTTCAGCGGGGTGATCGAAACAAATAGACCGGATAGTTGTCGCAACCGCCGTTGCGGTCGTGTCCACTATGACACTTCTGTTCCGGTGCTCCGGCTCCGGATGGGGTCTTCGATTCAGGCGGGCATCCGTTCTCGCGTGGTTAGCATCGAGAAAAACAACGGGCACACCGTGAGCGTTTATCTAACGTATACAGGTCCCGCAGGTCCCGCAAAGCCCAGCGTCAATGATTTAAGTCGTGACTATAATCGCAGGTGCCATGCTGCCATCGCGAAAATTGCGAATCTGCCTGTTTATCTTGGGCGTGGCGTGTGTAGTGCCGTCTCTCTCGGCGGTTATCGCTGAAACCCGCGAGTACCACGGCAAGAAGGTCACGTGTCTTCACAGTGGAATCTTCAGTTCTAGCGGAAGGGTATGCGGCACACAGCACTACGCACGGGTGTTCACAGGAACTGTCCAGTCTGCGGTCGAGGTAGGAGATACTGACAAGCGACTGCAATTAGTTCAAGACGAAGTCTTTCTCGGTGACTCAGCCAGCGAAGTAACGGCGATTGCTAACCAAGCTTGTCTTCATACTGAAATTCAGGCTGGCGACAAGTGGCTCTTCTATCTTTATCGTGACGGAAAAGGCGACGAGCTAAATTCTGCCGTACGACAGTCCAAGCAAGCCCATAGCGCAGGCTCAACAAGATATTTCGACGTTGCGACATTTGGGGAAGTTGAGCAATTCAGGCATCCTCACCGGAAATCTGACACGCATAGTCAGCAACAATCCGTGGAAGTTCGCTCCCGTTTCGAGCCGCAACGTTACAGCAAAGCGAGTTTCAGATGGTGCCCAATACACTGCATTGACAGACAGCGACGGGCACTACGAATTTGAATTGCCTCCGAACTCCTATAGTGTGACCACCAACACGGAACGGGGGCTGTGGGCACCAGAAACGACGACGTCCGTTTGGAAGAGTGGCTGTGTCGATATCGATTTTCTACTCCACACGGATGGCCGGATTTCAGGAAGAGTGACGACTACGGACGGAGAACCGGCAAGGTACGCGCAGGTAGCTATTGTCCCAATCTCCACGGAAGGACAATCTTTCACTGTCGCCGCAGATGGAGAGGGGCATTTCGAGGTTGGAGGTAGGCAACCCGGTCGCTATCTTGTCGGCGCGGGCCTAGCCGCACAACCGGGCAGCCATCAATGGCAACCGAGCGTTTACTATCCCGACCTACCCACAAGAGATCAGGCGGAAATAATCGAGCTTGGCGAAGGCCAGTGGCGTACCGACATCAGCCTCAAGCTCCTACCGAGTTCCACGGCTCCGTAACTGTTATAACCAGAATCGCTGCGACACGTCGGTCGCACTGGGTAACTCTCACGATGGTTACGGACAATCCGCCGCGCAAGACGAACCGCGCAGGGTTGCTAGAAAATGATCGGCGGAGAACCCGGAACGGAAACAGGCCTATTGCAATTTTGGAGTCGATGTTTTTTGGGGCAGGGTATGCGGGGAAAATTTTTTCCCTCCCCGGACACCTTAAAGTTTAGACCCTATTTTCGTTTTACCCTGTCGGCGAGTGCTAGCCTCATCGTGTGCCCGAACTTCGTCCCGCTTACGCCGATCATGATTTCCGTATTCAGCGACTCTGTCCTTGAGGGTGTCCATCGAGCTTGGCACGGCACATCTCCGCTGGGGTAGGAAGCGCGGGTTAGAACCCGCTAACCGATCCCCAAACTCATCGGCCAAGGATGCGGTAGCAGCAGGAACATCAAGAGTGCCCCCACAAGCGCCATATTCTTCGTGAAGTTGACCATGTCGATCTGCTTCATTTGCGCATCGTCCAGCTTCCAGAAGCTATGCATCTGGAATGACACGCCCAGAAGGAAAATGATCAGCAAAACGATCCCGACCACAGGATAGACTCCCAGCAACATGCTGAGACCACCCAGCAACAGGATCACTCCGGTTCCCCCCACTGCCAGCTTGGGAGACGGCGTTCCTCTCGCTTTCGCGTACTCGCTCATGTAATTGAGATTCTTGAAGTGGTTGAAACTTGCCATCAACCAATAACCGCCAAAAATGATCCGTCCGATCAGGAAAGCGATATTCATTCTCGGCTCCTTCCTTTCGGCAACGTTGGCTGCATCACACGCTATCAACGGGCGTCTACAGTAAGCTTCGCAGGAAGCAGCGGGATCGCAGCAATCGAAATTGTACGCCTGCCGAAAGCTGGTTTTCTGCGCGTTTTGCTCTCGTGGCTGGAGATACAGATAGCGGTTGCGGGCGTTGCCAAGATCAATCGGCGGGCCTTCGCGGGATTGGAGCACCCACCTGTGTCCCTCACCCAACGCACGAATACGACGGATGATAAGACACAAGAGGGTGGAGCTGGCGGCGGAGGTCTATGACCGCGCTAGCGCTGACGACATCGGGCAGGCGCTCAGCGCGGTTGGCAGGGAGTTGGTAACAAAATGTGCTACAAAATCCGTCCGTGCAATGAGCAACCCCCGAATAGTGTCAACCGTATGGGGGTTGGTGAGCGCGGAAGGAATCGAATTCCCACGTAAACGTACTTTCAACAACATAGAAAGCAACGGATGGCAACTTTAACGATCTTAGTACACAGTAGGCAGTGGCAATGGCAGGTGAACGGCAGGTGAAAATCGGGACAGCACTTCCGTGATAGCCTACTCCCACGATGAACAGTTGGTGGGAACTAGGCGAGTATACAGGTCATACCGGAAACGCCATGGAAACGTCGCGTCTGACCTGTGCTTTCTGTGGTGAAGAGGGCCACTTCGCGATTGCTTTCCACGGAGAAAAGAAAAAGCCTAACAAAAGCAAGTGTCTGAATTTCGATGTGTACCAATGCACCAATTGCATGGGATACGTTCACGTCCAGTGGTCTGCGGGGAGAGGATGGGGAACGGGTCTTTACTCTTACAGAGTTTTGCCGTGGCCATTAGAAGGCAAGCCGAAGCCTTCGGAGAATTGGCCAGACGGTATGAAGCGGTTCTGGATTCAGGCTCACGACTCTCTCAACAATGAGAACTGGGATGCGGCGAACGTCATGGCACGCAGCGCACTTCATTTCGTGGTGCGACACAAGCAAGCAAAAGGCAGCAATCTGAAAGAACAGATAAACAACCTAGCTAGTGTCGAAAGGAGTCTTGCACCCTCTGATGAAAGACTGGGCTGATGAGGTCCGACTGCTCGCCAACGAGTCGGCGCACCCCGATGCCCATGTGCCAGCAGACATGACGCCGGAAGATTCCAAGGACACCGTCAACTTTCTGGATTCATTGCTAGCGTACCTCTACGACTTGCCGAAGCAGATCGAGAATTTTCGACAACGGAAGAATCTGGCAGGATCAATGACACCATAGCGTTTTGATCGGTCATGATTTCTCCTGATCGAGTTTTTTCCTTTTCCTCTGAGATTTTCTCTCAAGTTGAATCTCAACCGTCAGCAGCGATTGCGCGAAATGCTGAATGAGTACAGATGTTAATCCGCGCACGCTGTACTCGCGATGTGCAGCACAGTGGGTAGTGGTCAGTTTGATTTCCACAGCTAGCGTCGGCTAAAGGCTTCGTCTAATTGACGCAAAACGTCCAGCAACTCCAAGCGCTCATTCTCGGTTAGGACGGTCTGCTCGTTCTGGACTCGCCGCAGGACAATGCGAGACTCACCCAAGAACTCTGTGTCAGGTATTGTCGCTACCGTCCGGCTGGCAGCCAGAACGACGCGGCTCAAGTCCACGGCCCCGCGATCATTGAGCTTCGCGCCGATGGCCGCTAGGTACTCGTACAGTTGTCGGTTATTGTCCAGACGCATTAACTTGCGCTCTTTTCGAGCGCTTTCAGGATAAGCCCTTTGTCAATTCGCTTCTGCCGCACAGTGGTGGGACTCCCGTCCTGCCCGATCTTATGGACAATTCAACATCGAACTGGCTGACGGCTAACGAAGCAGCCAGCTACTTGAAAATCGAACCTCGCACACTCCTGACGTGGGCTAAACAGGGGAACGTTAAAGGCTACCTCCTGTCCGGCACTCGCCGTCAGACGTGGCGATTCCTGCACGCGGACTTGGATGCTACACTCACAGCGCCGTCCGTTTCCCTGAAACGGAGGATTCAATGAGGCAACGGCAACGCAGTGGAAGTGTAGTACTCGACAGACGCATCAAGACTTGGAACTTTTTCTTCTGGGAGAACGGCAAGCGACGATCTAAGAAGATCGGCACTGTAAGCCGGTATCCGACGAAGGCGTCAGCATGGCGAGCAGCAAAGGCGCTCCGCGATGCGGTAGAGAACCAAGTCGTAATCAACAACGCAGCACCAACTGTGACCACGCTGGTAGAGCAGTTCAGGGCAGAGAAGATGCCGAGACGCAGTGACACCCGCCGCTCTTATGAAGTGTGGCTGAGAAATCACATCATCCCAAAGTGGGGCGACCGCGAGAACCTTCAGCCGTGTAATAGAGATCGTCTATTTTTTCTTCAGTCATGATGACAGCCCTTCATCGTCTTTAACAGCCAAGCGGGGAGTTGGAATTTCAGGATGGGTTGCGGTCCGGCATCCATAGGTATCCTACTTCCGTTACTCAAGTATTCTGCTCCGATGGAAACCAACGCTACCGCCCTTCCCGTCGCATCCACTATGGGAGAGCCGGATTGCCCCGCAAGCGTTGCTCCAGTCGAAAGCGAACTTCCCCGGATGGTCACGTAGACTTTCAGAGGAGTGGGCCGCCACGCCACGCCGTCCAGTGCGAGCATGTATCCCTCGCCCGTCTTCGGGGCGGCAATGTTGAAGGGCTTGCGCCCATCCATCAGACGGGCATACGCATCGCTCTCTTCTCCGAATTCTTGGTTGTCGGGTTCCCCTAGGATAGCTAAGTCGGAAACCGGATCAAAGAATAAACAGTCCGCCCATACACTGGGTTCTTCCCCCAGCGGGGCAAGCAAATTTTTGGTAGGTGGTTTCCTGATACGAATAACAGGGCATCACAGGAGGGTGGGGTAAACAGTGGGATGCCGTGACTACCAATTTGCGGCGAAGACGTTTGAAACCATTGCCAAAATCAAACAAGGTGCGATGCTCAATTATGAAGCCCCGCCCCTTATCGACTGTAAGTACGCTGTCAGCCTGTCGTTTTGCGGAATATTGCGTTGTGGATTTGGCGAGGCGCTCCCGCACGTATTTCGGCGGAATATCCTTGTCTGATACAACGCACTCGTCGCCACCGATGTAGGGGTCGGCGTACAGTGACCATGAATGCGGCAGGCGGATTTCAAGCACCACCGGGTCTGGAAAGTTGCCGCCGTGATCAATCGCTATTTGGAGATCAAACGTGAGGTAAACCACCTTGTCAAATCCCGGATCGCGACATACTCGCAAACCGTTTCTGAGGATTGATTTAAGATTGCGTGCGCTCGTCACGTGGTATAGAGGTTTATCCCAGTCAATTTTTCGCATTTGAACCAGCTTTCTTGGGCTGGGCGGCTTGGATGTCGATGGAAAGTGCCATTCGTTTGCCGGGATACACACCGTCCGGCCACTCACCCACATCCATGCTTCGTGTGCTTATTCCTTTTTCTAGTTCAAAAAAACGGTGGATAATGCGGCGCTGGCTGCTGTCTTTTATAGCCTGCGTTGTGAAGATGCCGTCACGCCGGACGAGGTCGGAATACCGCCGCAGCAAGCGACCCCAAGCCAGCGCCTTGCGCACGTCGTAAAAATCAACTCGATTGGCGTACTTGGAAACATGGTGCCACTCACCGTCGTGGGTAAGTTCCAGAATGCGCCGGGCTTTCACCTGCGTGATGTGCAAGGCATCGGCCACAACCCTCTTGGCCGTCGTCATGGTCATGCGTCCCTCATGCATCGCCTGTATGGCGTTGCTGGAGTACGAGAACCCACCATTCCCGTAAGCAGTGCGCATTTTGCTCAACTAACCACCTCGACTGCGAGAAGATACTCGACCTTGACGTGGTAGGTCTTTCCACGGGTGGTTGCGCGTTCTTCTTGGAACTCGCCTACTTCGGCTGTCAGCCTGACCCTGCGACCCACATCTTTCTTCAAGTCTTCCCTGTAAGCCACCAGTACGTGGTCCTCTTTTTCTTCCTTGTAGTCTGTGGAACCGAACAATGCAGGCGTGCCATCCATGTGCTGACAGCGGGTCAGTTCAAATTGCAAATCGAGATTATCCACCCCGTACTCTGGGGTCCCTAGCGTGCCCCAAAGCTCAATGCGATTTCCCGCGAGGGGGGGACCGTGATAGCCGTGGAGGAAGGCATCGACGGGATTCGTAGGGTCATGCTCCTCAGCCAGCCACATCGCCGCTTCTTGAAGTTCGCTGAGGTCTTTTAGCAAATCGTCTTGCGAGGCATAGACTTCTTCCAGGCCGTGCTCATTGGCACGGATGCTGTCGGCGAGCAGGCTGCCATCTTCAAGCTCAGCATAAGCGTGGTGTTCAAAACTCAAATGGATGCGGTTGGATTTCACTTCTGAAATGGCGTCCCAAATTTCAGTGTTGTCGTCAACGGCTTGCAGTCTGGCGAACCACGTTTGCGCTTGCGTCATTGTTGTTGCTTCCACCTGCAAGATGTCTCGACCACCCCCTGCTCGCTATTCTTGACGCGGTATCGGACTGACATGTCTTGTGTCACAACTCCCACTCCTGTTTCCGACCGCAGGTCCACATCCAGTTGCCGCCAGACTCACCCTCAAGCAATTTTTCGAACTTGATTTCTTTGATCGCCGCATTGGTGCAGCGAACGTTGATCTGGTTACCGTTCACTTCAATCGTGCCGCACTCCTCGCAGCGTCGCTTGCCGTCTGGCGTGAGTGCGGTGAGTAGGTCAGTGCTACAGTTGCTCATCTTTGTCGCCCATACCCCATCTCTCGGAGATCGGACTCCGAAAGCGGGGTGACTTCCGCCCTAGCCATCACAGCATCGGGGATGCGCTCGATGCGGGCGACGGGAAAGCCGTCTTCCTTCCATTGCCACGCAAAGACCCAGATGATTTCTTTTCCGTTGTCGCCATCGATTCCGAGGAACCGAAGCGGGGCAGTCGCCGACTCTATGCCGCGAATCTTCTGAGGTACGTTGTAGGTGCTGACGTGCACAATCTTGCCCTGCACCAACATTTTGCGGATTGACCTGCTGACTGCTGATTTGCTGCTGCTGACTTTTGCCATTTTGTTGCCTCCTAAAGAAGAGTTCACGCCACCCCGTATTTTTTCAGCAACACGTCGATGGCAGCCACGGACTGTGCACCTACAATTTTGGGTCGGGGTTTGGTTTCACGTGGAGCGGGAGCCGGTGGAATCGGAGCTGAGGGTTTTAAATTGAGCCAATCCAAGATGGTATATTCAGTGTCTGGCTGCTGCTTTACCGCAGCTTTGGTGACCCTCTCCCGCTGCCGCAGCATTTGGCATACGTGATGCACTTGCGAGTAATCCAACCCCGTCCGCCTGCTTATTTCCTTTTTGTTTAGATAGGGGTACTTGCGCAATGCGCTCAACACCCGGCGAACGTCAGACTCTATCCGCCTGCGCCTGTCCATGTTTTTTCCAGACGCCAAGCGCCAGACGGTAACCCGTCCCACGCCGTAGGCGTGGGCTAGCGCCGTGGGGGACTCACCGGACGCTGCACGGCGGCGTATCTCCCGGCACTCTGCAAGCGACAACACGTGAAACTTTGGTCTCCGTTTGATGCCATGCGCTCTCGCAATTTTGCTGACCGCGCCTGTGGACAAGTGGAATTGTTCGGCGATTCGGCTCAACAGGACGCCGGATTTCGCGAGCTTTACGATTTCCTCGATGTGCGCTTCCGTGCGTTTCTCTTTCATTGCTGCCTCTCGTTAAAAATCTGCGGTACAACCGCCGCCATGCCGTTGGTTTTGCCCTCAAATACCAGACGCATACACGCCATCCCGTAGGTCAACGTGTGGAGCATGCGGCACAGGCGAACCCAAGCGATGGGCGAGTAGACGTTCTTTAGTTTGTCGCCGTGAGTGAGATAGGCTACTTCACTAGCGAGCATCGCCTCGAACTTGTCGGCGGCTTCCTTGGCTTTCTTCCATTCGATTCTTGCTTGAAGCTTTGTCATCGCTTTCTCCCGTCCGATCCGCTCGGACTTTGCGTTTGCCCTTGTCGGACGATTACTTCACACGCTTGCGGTTCACAACTCTGTCGAGTACCGATGCCGGAATTCTGAGCACCCGATAGCGCCGCTTGTGCCGCGTAGTTTCGCGGCGACCGAGGTCAATAATCCCCGGCTCATCCGCGAACAGTCGGCGCACCGTGTCCTTGCTCACGCCCAGCATTTCTGCGACTTGTGCCACTGTTCGGAATTCTTCGTTCATGTAGCGATTCTGGCAGGTCGCGCGATTCCGGCTGTTTAGAGTGCTGTTTTGCAAGTCGAACCTACTAAGTACTTCTAGCGCAGAGACTTCCGTGGTTATGCTTGAGGCGTGATGCAAGTGGATTTGAGACGGAAGCAGCATGGATGAACAAAAGAAGGAGACGATTCGTCAGGAAGTTAGAGAGGACTTTAGGCTGGGCCGGGTTCGTATGTTCAGGGTTGAAGGCGAACAGAAGCTTCGTGCCGAAATCGCCGAAGACCGGAGCCGCCTATTTGCTGCTTTCAAGCAATTAGGACCTGATAAGGAATTGGAGCTTACCCGTTGTCTAGGACGGTTGCTGATGAACTTCAGCAAGATGGCTTCGTATCGCGGCGTACCTGGAGGGCTACAACGTGTATCGAATTGGGTTGGAGCTTGGCGAGGACCGGGCACGCTTCTACCTGATGGAACGCCTCCAGACCCATCCAGATGCGGAGAATGCCGCGCTAGTGAGGTACCTCGACCGCAAGAATGGGCGGCTTTCTGAACTTAAAACAAAGAAAGATAGTCCGCTCTGGGCACGACTTCGCCCATCTTGGGAGGAAGCGTTTCGCAAGAAGAACATTCCGTTGGAAGAAGGAGAGTATTGGGAAACCGCGTTCAAGGAATTCCCAAAGCTCGTGATGCCATATTTGAGCCGCGCCAAAGAGATGGCTCAGCAAGCCCGATTCAAGAACGTTCTTTTTATATGGCCACGCATCATACGCGAACATAAAAGTCGGCGAAAAAAGAACGATACCTCCCCGCCCGAGGCGTAGCGACAACCCCTCGGAGATTTTCGCCGAGCGGCAATCCCGCATTCCGCCATTCACCTTCACCCCCACTGGGGTAATAATATTGAGGCACGTGCGCCGCCTCGGACGACAAGTCGTCTTTCTTTATTGATCGCGAGACCGATCCGGACAAGAGTCTCGATCCTTCTGACCCTCGAATCCGGTATGCTCGTTTTTGTGGTGCGTGAGGGCCGCACTAGGGTCGTTCGTCTTTCGGGCAGGGTATAGCGCTGACCTTCAACCTAGCGCATCCCACTTCCAAGCATCTTCCGGGGCACAGCCTTGGCGCTCGATGTATACATCGTAGTGTTCGCTGCAAAACCAGTAGTAGCAGCCGAGGCCTCCGCCGAAAACCTTGAATCGCGCTACGGACCCGCAATCGTCACCCCATTGGCAGGCGTGTTCAATCATCGCATTGTCTTTTCGTCACTCTGGGACCGGCAGTCGCCTCGATTGTGCGCTCGACATCGCCCGGAACTCCTGACATCCGTATGATCTTGCCTGCCAACACATCCACGCGTTCGCCCAGCACCGATTCGATCTGCTGCACCTCGTCATTCCAACGGCTAAGGGAGGCGGTCGCGGCATCTACGGCTCCGATCCTGAGCCGCTGCCACAGCCAAGACTCGGCTTCGCCCACCTGTCTTGGAGTGTGAAGGGAATGCAAATGGAACTCGTGACCGCCTGCGAATCGGAAAAAGAGCACTCCAAAACCTTGGCCGACCTCATGCCGGAATCCGCAGTAGAACCCCTCCTCATCGTGCAGTGACTCGTGGCGCTCACGGCGACCACAGCGACCACACGCTATTTCGTAGTCTCCGGTACGGGTGTCGTGTTTGAATTGGGCTGACTGGGTCCGGCATTGCTGGCACAGGCGTGGCTGAAAGACGCTCATAAAAACATACTCCTGCTCAAGAAAATGCTCCCCTCTTTCTATAACTGCTAAAGTTCGGATCATCCGCCAAATCACTCAAAAACGAAAACAGTCCTATTGTGAAAAGACGCCTGCTCCGGAAAACACTCGGGGGTGCCGGGGAAAATTGCACACTTTTTCGGCATTTTAAGTGTCTGACGCGAAATCCCGGCCAGAAATCCGGCCTCATCCCAATCGATGTCAATATTAATGCTCATACATGCTTTCCTCCCATGCTTCCTCCGCTCCCACGTTCAGCGTGGGGCTTTTTGTTATGTAGTCGGGGCGACTGGTGAATCGTCGCAGCGCACAGGCTGGGATATTTCATGTCGATCCAGCAGCGACCCGTAGCGCCCTAAAGACGGCAGAGGTACGCAGAATGTGGAGACCAATTAGCGATCACAGCACCTCGTCGTGGTTCGGGTAATACAACATAGACGCGGCCGCAGCCCGTGCCCGTGCCTCTGAGCCTGCGCTATAGGCTTCGGTGGCATCTCGTACCATTAGCTTGAAATCCTCGAAGCTCATAGGCTGGCCCCCGGCGATCAGCGTTCGTATGGCTGCGTCCACCGCATAACAGTTCCACTCGCGGCGGCTGACCATCTGGCCGATGATGCCCTGCGTCCAGCCTTCGCCGCGCAGCGGGAGCAGGGCTTGCTGCTCTTCCTTCGTGACCTCCTCGAAGTTGTAGAACTTCCAGCGGGACTGCTTGGCGGCTTCCGCCTCCGCCCGCTCCTCGGCCTCGCGCCGCTCTTCCCGGTTCTTCTCGACTTGACGACGAGCGGAATCGTGCGCCTGACGCTCTTCCTCGTAAGACCGTAGCTCGGCCTTCTTGCAAATCCAGCACGACTTCGCCCCCTCGTCCGCAAGCCAGTCATTCAACAGGCGGGCCTTTGGGGACCGGAGCGCCGTGAGGTATTGCTCCGGGGTGCGGATGTACAGCCCTGCTTCCTTGGTGCCCAGCGCATGGTGCGCACGGTTCCACTTCAGCAGGCTCTCCCATGGTTTCCAGAACAGGTCGTAGCCGTAGCCATCCTCAAGGAAGTCCAGAATCTCGCAGCACACGGCGAGGCCCCGGTCGTAGGCTGCCTCGCCCATGGCCCCGACAGCCGGGATGATCTGGCTCATGAGGAATAGCGCCTCATCCGCATGCTCGGCGAACGGGACGGGGGGCAGCGGGACTTGGGGGGCTTGCGCAGCAACATCATTTGCCGAGGAGGGGACAGGGGAGGACAAGAAGTCCTCCCGTTGCGGGGTTTGGGGCAGAGCCCCAAGGTCTTTGGCTGGCATCGCCACAACTGCTTGGTTGGATTCACTCCCTCTTTCAGAGGAGAGCGAAGCGCCGGAATCCGCCGAAGGCACTGTCTTTCTTTCTTTCTTTCTTTGCTTCTGTACTTCAGGAATTTCCTGTATAGGTGAAGGCGCAGCCGCAACCGTTACTTCAGGAACTTCTGTATCTACTTTATGGTGGGTTTTACCAGCGCTGCTAGATTCCACCATGGTTCCATGGTTGGTTTTTTCCACCACGGTAGCCTCATCCGCGGTGGAAATTTTCATCCATGGTAAGTAGGTTTTTTCCACCACAGTTCCAAATGTCCCATCAGGGTTCATCCGCCTTTTAGTACGCGCTGACCATCCTTTTTTTCTTAGGCTCGCCTTGCAAACTTTAATGGTGTCGGTGCTGAGGCCTGTGGCTTGCGCAACGGTCTCATTGGAGGGATAGGACGTGCTGTCCGCGCCCGTCCTGAGGTGGAAATACAACCACACTTTTAGTTCGTTGCCCGATAGCTCATGCAGATGGTCGCGCATGTCCACGGGTAGTTTCTTGAATGCGATTTTTGCCATTGCCCCATACCTTCCGTGTTGCTTTCGATTTCACTAGCGTTGGTGAGACGCCCCATACCGCTGGAATGTGAAATCGGGGCGGTGGTATGAGCAACCGCCCCCAGATGTCTCTAGCGAAACATCCACCCATTCATCAGTCTCAAAGTCGCCAAACTTCGAAACTGGCGCTGGCTAGGCGCTAGTGGGTAATACTGCGGCCCAAAGGTGTTGATGAAACCCGGCGTGATGCCCCAGTCCCGTGCCTGCCAACTTTGACCGTCAACCCAATGCGTATCGTCAGTAGTTCTTCCACATGCATTCCGTTCTGCGTCCGCCATTCTGGTGAGCGAAACGATGCACATTTTGGGTCCAAAACGGTTTCCCAAAAGTCTTGATGCAGACCGAATGCGGATATTCGCTGTCGCCGCGCATCAGAAAACGCGGGTTTTTGATCACGCGCCGGTTGGAGAGTGAATCCTCAGCATCATCGCCGAAGCGCAGCGGAGGCTGAGTCGATGAGGCGAAAGAGTGAAAAACCCCGATCGCAGCA
>Ga0207684_10001940_pt1 | contig 21444 bp, 21 predicted proteins | sample KBSK5501metaG_FD_184342 | JGI IMG/M metagenome (GOLD analysis project Ga0207684, IMG submission 184342) | Corn, switchgrass and miscanthus rhizosphere microbial communities from Kellogg Biological Station, Michigan, USA - KBS K5-50-1 metaG... | ecosystem: Host-associated > Plants > Roots >...
GCACGCCGAGACCCCGCGCGATGCGGTCCACCAGGAACGACGTCGAAAATGTCTTGGCGATGCCGCCTCGCGCGCCGCGACGGCGAAACACGTGCAGCAGGAGCAGGGCCAGGACCTGGTGCGGGGAGACGAACTCTCCGCTCCGGTCGAGAACGCCGAGCCGGTCGGCGTCGCCGTCCTGTGCCACGGCCAGGTCGAGCCCGTCGCGCCGAACCCGTTCGGAGGACGCTTCGAGGTTCGCGCCGATCGGCTCGGGATGGACGCCGCCGAACAGCGGATCGCGTTCGGTGCGAAACGGGACGACTCTCAGCCGGCCGCCCTCTAAGAGTTCGACGAGCAGAGAGCCGGCCGCGCCGTGCATCGCGTCGGCGAGAACGGCGAGCGGCGCCGCGCGAATCCGTGGGAGGTCGACCAGCTCACCGAGCCGATCCCGATACGGCGTCCGCAGGTCCACGCGCTCGATCCGGCCCGCCCTCCCCGGCACGGGAAGCGGAAGGTCGGCGAGCGAGGAGATGGCCGCGTAGGTCTCCGGAGGCGCGCTCCCGCCGAAGTGCGCCTTGACCTTGAAGCCGTTGTACTGGCCGGGGTTGTGGCTCGCCGTGATGGCGACGCCGCACTTCAGCCCCAGCCGGCGCACGTGGTACGAGACCGCCGGCGTCGGAATGGGCCGATCGCCGAGCAGCACGTCGGTCCCCGCCCGCGCGAACACCTCGGCCACCGCCTCTGCGAACTCGGGGGAAAAGAAGCGCGTGTCGTGACCGATCACGACCCGGCCCGGATCGCCCGGACCCGAAGACTGTCGCAGGAAGCGGGCCGTGGCCGCCGCGATGCGCCGGATCTCGGCGAACGTGCATTCGTCCGCGATGACTCCGCGCCACCCGTCGGTCCCGAACGGAATCGTCAACGCGCCGTGCTCGCGGATGGACGGCGGAACGCGGCCAGCCGCGTCTCATCGTATCCGGAGCGCGCGAGCAGTTCCGAGGCTCGGGCGAGTCGGAAGCCTCGGTCCTTCAGGCCGTCGAAGAGCAGGCCGATTCGGGACGCGACGGGCTCGTCGCGGTCACTTCCCAGATGCAGCAGCACGATGCCTCCGTTCTCCGCGTGCACGACGAGGCGCCCCAGGAGCCGCTCGGCCGGCTGATAACCCCGCGACCGAGGGTTCGAGATCCAGTCGAGGCCGTCCAAACCTGTGCGGCCTCCCGTCCAGCCGACGTGCCAGTAGCCCTGCTCCGCGGCCCATCGCCGAATCTCGGCGTTGTGCTCTCCGAACGGCGCACGCCAGATCGGCGCGAGCGAGCGTCCGGTGGCTTCCCGGAAGAGGCGCTCGGTCCGTCCGAGCTCGCCCGCGACATATGCGCGGTCGACTCCGGGGCGCGTCGCCTGGCGGCCATCGGAGGCATAGGTCGTCAGATGCGGGTGGCTGTCGGTGTGATTGCCCACCTCGTGCCCGTCCTGAGCGATCCGGCGCACGATCTCGGGATGACCGCGGATGAACTCCCCGGTCACGAAGATCGTCGTGCGAATTCCGCGCGCGCGCATCGCATCGAGGATCTCGAGCGCGCCCCGGTCCGACGAGCCTGCGTCGAAGGAGACGAGGACGTCGGGCCGGTCCGAGGGGCCGCGCGTCAGATCGGGCGCCGGAAAGCCGCCCGAGACGGCGGGCGGAGGCGCGACGGCGGGACGCTCGCGAGGCGGCGCGAAGGCGATCGGTCGCGGCGGATGCGCCACGGGCGGGAGAATGCGCCGCGCGGCCGGCTTTTGCGCCTCCGGGGCGGTCGGTCGCTGCGGCTCCGCGACCGCCGGGAGGGTAGGGGAGAGGGGCTGGGCCGATGTCTCCGAGAGCTCGGCTGAGAGCGGCATGGCGCCGACTCGGAACGGGCCCCGCTCTCGGATCCCATCGAAGCGAAAACGTCCGAGGGCCGCGGGGGCGGCCGCGACGAATCGCCCGCGCGCGAAGAGAAAGACGGCGGTCCCGGCAGGGGCGCTGCCCTCGAGCCGGAATCCCCTCTCCGTCTCGGCGACCGACTCCAGACGCGCCGAAGGAGCCTCGCGGCGCGGCCGGGAAAAGGCGGACGGTTGGTTGAGCCGATCGAGATCCGCCACCGTTCGCAGCGCCAGAATGACCGGCGCTCCGGCGCCGAGCGCGACCGCGATGACTGCCAGCCTCGCCGGAACCGGGCGGAGCAACTCCCGGCGGGCCCGCCGCCAGACGACATGGCGCCCGGAGTCCCTGGCGCAGGCGGTGGAGCAGAACAGCTGGCCGCGCATGTGCACTTCGCAGAGGCGGCAAGCCGGTTTTTGGCAAAACCGGCATCTCTTGTGCGCACGACGTCCCGCGTGCGTCGGGCAGGGAACGTTCACGAGCCGTATTATGCGCGTGCACGTCGCTTCGCTTGCGAGGGGATCTGCCTTCGGCACCGGCTCGCGGCTCGGCTGGATGCGGCCTCGACCGCGAGCCTGATCCCCTCGCTGCGCTTCGCTCCGCGGCGCGAGCCTCGACTCAGACTCTCCCGCAGTCGCTCCGCGACCGACCGACATGGGAGGGGGAAGTCGACTCCAGAGCCCTCTCCCGATAAACGCCCTACCGGCTCGCTCGTCTCGAGACTTTTCGCGCCGCGAACTGGATCCCCCTCTCCCCCGCGGACGGGGGAGAGGGCGAGGGAGAGGGGGCGCAAGTCGCTCTCGCTTGTTCGGAACTTGACGTCGCCACCGGCGAGCGGCTCGGCAGCCCCTCTCGGCCGCTCGCATGGTTCCTCGCCGCGCGATCGCGCCCCACGGCGCATGCAGCCGGGCAACCGCCGAAATCCCGTATATTTGCGCGGAGCACTGCGCTCGAGGTTGCCCGAGCCGACGACACGTGACCATCAATCTCCCCAACGCGCTGACGCTGCTGCGGATCTTTCTGGTTCCCTTTCTCGTGGTGGTTCTGCTGACCAAATTCGACGGACGCGAGATCGTCGGCCTCCTGATCTTCCTGACGGCGGTGGCGACCGACTTCCTGGACGGTTGGCTGGCGCGCCGGCGCGGCGAGATCACGACCCTCGGCACGCTGCTCGATCCGATTGCCGACAAGCTGCTCATTTCGGCTGCGTTCATCTCCCTCGTGGAGCTCGGCCTGGCGCCGGCGTGGATGGTGGTGGTCGTGGTGGGGCGCGAGTTCGCGGTGTCCGGGCTGAGGTCGATCGCGTCGGGACGCGGGATCGTGATCGGAGCCTCCGGGTGGGGAAAGGCGAAGATGTTGACGCAGATCGCCTCCGTGTCGCTCCTGATCCTCGCCCTGCGGCATCAGGTGTTCGCGCTGCCGGGCCGCATCGCCCTGTGGCTCGTCGTCGGCGTGGCGCTTCTTTCGGGGACGGAGTATTTCGTGCGCTTCCTGCGGCAGGTCGTGATCTCGGGCCCGCCGCCGGGGCCGAAGCCGTAGGAATCGGGTATCGAGAAGACTCCGTGCTGATATATAAGTAATTGCTTATATATCGCGGTTCTCGATTCTCACGTTCTCCTCATCGAGAACCTCCAGATCGTCCGCCCCTGTGCCCGGTACTTGATCTCGTAGTTCGTGGGTGGCGGTGCGGGAAGCGCGTCCCAGTCGAGGGGTTTCAGATGCTCGAGGGCGCCGAGAAGCGGAGCGAACGTCGTGGCGTAGTCGGGGTGATCGGTGACGATGCGGAGCACGCCGCCGGCCTCGAGGCGCGAGGCGGCGAGCGCGAGGAAGCCGCGGTCGACGAGTCGCCGCTTTCTCTGCTTCTTCTTCGGCCACGGATCGGGGAAGTAGACGTGCAGGGCGAAAAGCGACGATGGCGAGACCGCGGTCTCGAGAAAGAGCCGGCCGTCCGCTCGCACGATTCGCGCATTGGCGACACCCGCTCGCGCCACCCGATCCCGGCAAATTCGGTAGTAGGCGAGCGCACGCTCGAGCCCCAGAAAATCGTGCGACGGCTCGGCGCGCGCCGCTTCGATCAGAAAGCGCGCCTTGCCGCTGCCGATCTCGAGCTCCAGCGGCGCGCGCCGGCCGAAAAGCGCCTCCGCGTCCAGCGGACGGCCGGCCCAGAGCTCTTCGTCGCTCGACGCGGGCCAGCGGCCTCGCGGAGCGGCTGTGCTAACCTGATTCGCCAAGCTCCGATTCTCATGCCCACGATCGTCTTCGTCAACGAAGGGAAGGCGGGTGTCGTCGCCCTCGAGACGACCGTTCTCCAGGCCGCTCTCGATCTGGGCGTCAAGATCAGCCACGTCTGCGGTGGCAACGGCACCTGCTCGACCTGCCGTGTCGAGGTCGTCGTAGGGTCCGAGAACCTCTCGCCCATCAACCCCCAGGAGCTCGCCTATGAGATGGGCGACGGACGGCGGCTCGGGTGCCAGGCCCGGGTGCGCGGAAACTGCGCGGTCAGGGCGTTGATGATTCCGAAGGTGGAACTGTATTGAGGGGCGCTAGACCCTCTCGGCCACCGCCCTCGCGAACTCCCGAGTTCCCGCCGTTCCGCCCACGTCGGGCGTCTTGATGCCCGCGGCGAGGGTCGCGAGCAGCGCTTTCTCGACGCGTTCCGCCACCGCCTCCAGATCGAGGTGGCGCAGCATGAGGATTGCCGAGCTCAGAAGCGCGGTCGGGTTCGCGCGGTTCTGACCGGCGATGTCCGGCGCGCTGCCGTGGACGGCTTCGAAGATCGCCACCGTGGACCCGAGGTTCGCCCCCGGCACGACACCGAGCCCGCCGACGAGACCGGCCGCCAGGTCGGAGACGATGTCCCCATACAAGTTCTCGAGAAGCAGCACGTCGAAGGACTCGGGGAACATGACCAGGCGCATGCACGCGGCGTCCACGATCCGGTCGTCGGCGGCGATGTCGGGATAGCCCTCGGCCACCCGGCGGAAGCAGTCCAGGAACAGACCGTCCGAGAGCTTCATGATGTTCGCCTTGTGCACGGCCGTCACCCGCCGACGCCCCTGCGCGCGGGCGTACTCGAACGCAAATTGCGCGATGCGCGTCGAGGCGGTCGCCGTGATGATCTTCAGGGATTCGACGACGCCCGGCACGACGATGTGCTCCAGCCCGCTGTAGAGGTCCTCCGTGTTCTCGCGCACGACCACCAGGTCGACCCCGTCGAACCGGCTCGCGATGTTCGGAAGGTTCTTCACGGGGCGCAGGTTCGCGTAGAGCTCGAGCGTCTGCCGAAGCCGGACGTTGACCGACTTGAATCCCTTTCCCACGGGCGTTCCGACCGGTCCCTTCAAGGCGACGCGGTTCCTGCGGATCGAGTCCAGCGCGCGCTCCGGGAGCGGATCGCCCTCCCTCGCCTCGGCCTCCCGGCCGACGAGGACCTCCTCGAAGTCGAGCGGGGCTCGCGCCGCCTCGAGGACCTCGAGAACCGCGTCGGCGACCTCGGGGCCGATGCCGTCGCCCCGTATGAGAGTGACCGTGTGCTTCGGTTCAGGCATCGCAGAAGAGAAAATTCGGCAATCCGCAGTCTCAATCGCCTTTCTTCTCCGGGGGCAGAATCATCCTCACCTTCCGAATCGCAGTCGGCGTCGCGTCCTCGATGATGAAGTCCGCGAAACGCCCCTTCCAACGCTCCCCCTTTCGAGGGATTCGCCCGAAGCGCAGCATCAGGTGCCCCGCGATCGTCTCGGCCTCGTCGCGTGGCAGCCGCAGCCCGAATTGCTCCTCGAGATCGTCCAGACGGAAGCTGCCGTCGAGGACGAAGACGCGCTCGCCCGCGGTCTCGAAGCCCGGCGTCTCCTCGTCGTACTCATCCTGGATCTCGCCCAGGAGCTCCTCGATGACGTTCTCGATCGTGGCGAGTCCGGCGGTGCCGCCGTGCTCGTCCACGACGATCGCCATGTGCGTGCGCCGGCGGCGCATCTCGCGGAACAGGTCCTCGGCCCGCTTGAACTCCGGCACCAGGAATGGAGGGTCGCAATACCGGCCCAGCTCGAAGTTCTGCTCTTCGGCGTCGGTCAGGTCGAAGAGGTCCTTCGCGTGCAGGATGCCGATCACGTTGTCGAGAGTTCCGCGATAAACGGGCAGGCGCGAGAACTTGTGCTCGTCGAGCACCGCGCGCACGTCCGCGAAGCCGGCGGTCTCCGGCAGGGCGACGATCTTGGTGCGCGGCACCATGATGTCGCGCACCGTCTTGTCGCCGAACTCGATGACCTTGTGGAGGAGCCGCTGTTCGCCGCCGTGGATCACGCCCTCGTCCGCGCCCAGATTGAAGACGCTCTTCAGCTCCTCCTCGGTCAGCCGCGGCCGGGCGACGGGCATGCCGAAGACGCTTAGAACCATCGTCGTCAGCCGGACGCAGACCTCTGCGACCGGGGAGAGGATCTTCATCATCCACGTGAGCGGGACCGCGACCGCACGCGCGACCGACATGGGGGCCGCCGCGCCGATCGTCTTGGGCATCATCTCGGCGAAGACGAAGAGCGCGATCGTGGAGCCGAGCACCGCCACGATGAAACCGGACTTCTGGCCGAACCAGCCCGTGGCGAGGTTGGTGGCGGAGGCCGAAGCCGCCGACATGAAGAGGTTCTGGCCGATCAGGATGACGGCGAGCAGGCGCGGCGTCTGAGACCGCAGATGGCGGATCAGGGCGCCGCGGCGGTCGCCCTTCTCCCGCATGCGCTGCAGCTCGATGTGTCCCAAGGCGACCAGCGCCGTCTCCGAGCCGGCAAAGAAAGCGGAGACCGCCAAAGACAGCAGGAACGCCGAGACGTAGAGCAGGGTCTGAGCATCCATGGCGGCGTCCTTTCTCCTTCCGGCGAGCCGAGTCTACAGGCGCCCCGCGTTCAAGCGGCCGAGCGCCCATCGCGCGGCGTCGGAGAGTCCCGGGGTTCGCGCCGATGCGGCCCGCGGGAGCACGGGAAGGCACGAGGACTCCCTCGTGGAGCCCGCCGAGGCGGCCGCGTTTCGCTGCAGCCCTCGCCAGCCGGCACGGTTGACGGCCGACGCGCCGAATCGTCGCCGCCACTCGCCGCGGCCCATTTCGAGCATCTCCGCGCGGGTGGGAGCCTGCTGGCGCCCCGGCGACGAATCCGCCGAGGCGAGCGGTCCGTTCCAGGGACACACCTCCTGGCATATGTCGCACCCGAAGACGTTTTGCCCGATGGCTTCCTTCCAGGCGTCCGGAATCGCTCCGCGGTGCTCGATCGTCCAGTAGGCGAGACAGCGCGCCGCGTCGAGCAGGCCCGGCTCGAGAAACGCGCCCGTGGGACAGGCCTCCAGGCAGCGGACGCAGGAGCCGCAGCGCTCGGCGACCGGCTCGTCCGGCGGCAGGTCGAGGTCGGTCAGGATCTCGGCCAGCAGGAAGTAGGACCCCTCCACCGGATCGATGAGGCATCCATTCTTCCCGATCCATCCGAGGCCGGCGACGGCGGCAAACGAGCGCTCGACGAGCGGAACCGAGTCGACACAGACGCGGTAGCGCCATTCGCCTCCCAGGCGGTTTCGGGTACGCTCGGCCGCCCGCGAGGCGGCGTCCCGGAGCGTGCCGTGATAGTCGGAGCCCCGCGCGTAGCGGGCGAACCGCGATCCGTCGGGCGCCTCGAACGGCTCCGGGGAGTGAGGCGCGGCCAGGCAGACGACCGACTTCGCGCCGGGCAGGAGCGATTCCGGATTCGAGCGCGTCTCTCGCGACCGGGCGAGATAGTCCATCCCGGCGTGCCGACCCGCCGAGATCCAGCCGAGGAAGCGATCGAACCGGGGCGGCTGGCTCGCCCGTGCGACGCCCACGCGCGTGAAGCCTTCCCGGCGCGCCTCCTCCCGAAGGGCGCCGACCACAGCCAGACGATCGGGTCGGGTCGGCTCGATCACGATTTCGATGCTAGCATCCGCCGCCAATGGCGCGGGTGGAGGACGGTCGCTTCGCGGCGCGCGTTTTCAACCTCGTGGTCCTCGCGATCCTCGGCTATTTCCTGTTCCGAATCTTCGAACCCTTCCTCGGGTCGATCCTCTGGGCGGCTCTGCTGGCATTCCTGCTGTTCCCCGTCAATGCGCGGCTGCGACGCGCCGTCGGAGGCCGCACCGGCCTGGCCGCCCTGCTCCTAACTCTCGCGGTGGCGCTCGGGATCGCCGTGCCGGCGGCGGTCGTCACGGTCGCCTTCGTCCGACAGGCGATCGATCTGGGTCAGCGGCTCGCGGGCACGGCCGCCGCGTACCAGGTCGCCGGCGTCGGGGACCTCGACAGACTCCCGGTGATCGGCCCCGTGATGCACTGGCTCCAGGAGCACCTGGGGGTCGACGCCGCTCGGCTTCAATCGTGGCTGGTCGATGCGGTGCAGAGCGTCGTGCAGTTCCTGCTGGCGCACACGCGCGACGTGCTCCTCGGTGCCCTTGGATTGGTCGGCAGCATCGTCCTCATGCTGTTCGTCCTCTTCTTCTTCTTCCGAGACGGCGAAACGATGGCGCGGCGGCTGACCGAGCTCGTGCCCATGGAGGCCACCCGCAAGGAGCGGCTGGGCCGCCAGCTGCAGGACGTGACGCGCGCCGTCGTCTTCGGCAGCGTCGCCACCTCGATCCTTCAGGGGATCACCGTGGGATTCGCGTTCGGCGTGACCGGCCTCCCGTCCCCCGTCGTGTTCGGCGCGATCGCCTCGATCGCCTCGTTCATTCCCGTGGGCGGCACGGCATTCGTGTGGGGACCCGCGGCGCTCTACCTCCTGTCGCAGGGCGCATCGGGGAAGGCGCTCTTCATGGCCGCCTGGGGGGCGCTGGTCGTCGGAATGATCGACAACATCGTGCGGCCGCTCCTCGTCTCGGGGCGGGCCGAGCTCGGCACCCTGACGGTGTTTTTCGGAGTGCTCGGAGGGTTGGCAGCCTTCGGAATGATCGGTCTGTTTCTGGGTCCCGTGATTCTCGCCCTGGCCCTGGCTCTGATCCGCTTCGCCGAGGAGGGCCGGGCCGCTCCCGAGTAGGTTTCGGGTTTCAAGTTCCAGGGTCCAGGCCAGAGGGTCGCCTCGACTTGAAACTTGAAACCTGATACTTGAAACCGAGTTATCTGCTCTCGATCCAGTCGGCCACGAAGATGTTCGTCTCGTGGGGCTGCGTCCCATTGCGGTTGCTGGCGAACGCGAGACGCTTGCCGTCGCGCGTGAACATCGGGAATCCGTCGAATTCGGGGCTGAACGTGACGCGCGTCAGCCCGCTCCCGTCGGCCCGAATGGTGTACAGGTCGAAGTCACGCCCCCTCGGATCGGCCAGATTCGAGGAGAAGACGATCCGGGCGCCGCCCGGAAAGAAATACGGCGCGAAGTTCGCCGCGCCGTTGTCGGTGACCGCATGATCGTTCGAGCCGTCGGCGTCCATGACGCGGATCTCCAGCGCGCGCGGCGCGTACGTGTGGCGGGCCAGGTTCTCCCGATACAGGGCCAGAGCGTCCGGCTGGTCCAGATGATCGGCTCGGTAGACGATCCTCTTGCCGTCGTCCGAGAAAAACGCGCCGCCGTCGTAGCCGGGCGTGTGCGTCAGCCGTCGGACGTTCGAGCCGTCCGCGTCCATCGAATAGATCTCGAGGTCTCCGTCGCGCGCCGAGGTGAACACGACGGACTTGCCGTCGGGGGAGACGGTGGCCTCGGCGTCGTACGCCGGGGAGGAGAAGAGCGTTCGAATGTCGCCGCCGTCGGGGCGGGCGGTGTAGATGTCGTAATCGTCGAGTGCCCAGACGTAGCCGCGCGAGCGGTCGGGTCGGGGAGGGCAGTCGGGTCCGCTGCGAAAGGTCGAGGCGTAGAGGATGCGGTCTCCGGAGGGGAAGAAGTAGGAGCACGTCGTCTTGCCGAGCCCGTTGGAGACCCGGCGGCGGTCGGAGCCATCCGCGTTCATCGTGAAGATCTGGTCGCACGGCAGGCGCCCTTCGTCCGACTGGAAGATCAGACGCGAGCGGTCGGCGGACCAGTTCGCCTCGGCATTCTGCCCTCCGAAGGTGAGTTGTCTCAGATTCGCCAGGAACCTCTCCTCTCCCGGGGCGAGCGCGGGAGGGCGCGAAGCGGCGGAAGGCGTTCGGTCCGAAACGGGGGGCGCGAACAGAGCGAGCCCGAAGGCGATGGGGGCGAACGGGATTCTCATGGAGCGACCGGACTGTACGCCGCGGCACCGGCTCCTCTCGGTTGCAAACGCCGTGGGACGGCCTTTATCCTCGCTCGAGATCCCGAATGGACGCGCCGTCGGACGTCAAGAGAGCACTCGCGGAAGAGATCCGCGCCGCGATCGCCGAGTCGACCCCCGAGGTCTCGCAACTGCGCGAAGCCGGGGAACCGGCGACCGCCGACGCCCGTGGAGCGCTCGCGCGTGCGGCCGACGTCCTGACGCCCTCGATCCCGGCCGGAGCGCCGCTGGCTCGAATCAAGCGCCTCGTCGTTCGAGCGCTGCGTTTTCTCTGGCGCAACCAATCGTCCTTCAATGCGCTCTCGCTCGCGGCCTCTTCGAGCCTTGCGGAGGGGCTGGACCGGCTGCGAAGCGAAACGGAGCGGCAGCTCGGCGAGCTGAAGCGGCGGGCCGGAGTCCAGGAGGCCCGGCTGACGCTTGCGGAGACGACGAGAGACGTCCGGCCTCCGGCCGCCCGGTACGACGCTTCGACCCCGCCGATCCCGCCCGGCGTCTACGCGCTCTTCGAGGAGCGGTTCCGCGGAAGCCCCGAAGAGATCTCCGAACGGCAGCGCTACTACCTCGACTTCCTCCGCGAGATTCCGGGACCCGTTCTCGACGTGGGATCGGGGCGCGGCGAGTTCCTGCGGCTGCTCGCCGCGCGCGGCATTGCCGGAACCGGGATCGAGGCCAATCCCCTGGCCGTCGCCGCCAGCCGCCAGTCGGGCCTCCAGGTCGAGGAGGCCGACGCGCTCGAGGGACTGTCCCAGCGGAGCACCGGAAGCCTCGGGGCGGTGGTGGCCTTTCAGGTCGTCGAGCACTGGCCTCCGGAGACGATCTTTCGATTTCTTCAGGAATCGCGGCGCGTCCTGGCGCCGGGGGGCGTCCTCATCGTCGAGACGATCAATTCCGACTCGCTTTCGGCCCTGCGGGCCTTCTATCTGGATCCGACCCACGTTCGCCCCGTGCCGCCGGAGGCCTTGCGCTTTCTCGCCGAAGCGGCGGGGTTCACGGACCTGCGCCTCGAGTACCGTTCTCCGCTGTCGCCCTCGGATCGGCTCGACGCATCGACCGACAACGAGCGAAAGTTGAACGACCTGCTCTTCGCCCCGCAGGACTATGCGCTCATCGCTTTGAGCGGGGCTCGACGGTTGCCTTGAGCGGCGCTCGACGCGCCGAAGAGAGCGGAGAAAGGCTCGTGTCCTGAGCTGGGTTGAGAGACTCTCTTGAAGGCGCCGCGGGTGCTCGTGCTGGGCGTCCAGACGCCGTTCGTCGAGGGCGGCGCCGAGCGGCACGTTCGCCGGCTTGCGGAGGAGCTGCGCCTCCGCGGCGTCGAGACGGATTTCGTAACGATGCCTCTGGCCGAGCGCGAGAGGTTCGATTTGGTCCGGAGCGCCCTCGCCTGGCGGAGCCTGGACTTGACGGAGGCCGGCGGCGAGCGCGTCGACGCGGTCGTCGCGACTCGCTTTCCGAGCTACGCGATCAGGCACCCGAACAAGATCGTCTGGTTGATTCATCAGTATCGCCAGGTCTACGACCAGTTCGGCACCCCGTTCAGCGACTTCACGTCCTCGACCGAGGACCGGCGCACGCGCGAGGTCATCGCCGAAATCGACCGCGTCGGCCTCGTCGAGGCTCGCAAGGTCTTCGTCAATTCACGAACGGTCGCCGCGCGGCTCCTGCGCTACAACGGGATCCGCGGCGACGTCCTCTACCACCCGCCGCCGCTCGTCGGTCGCTACCGCAGCGCTCCTGCCGGCAACGAAGTGCTCTGGGTCGGCCGCCTCGAGCCGTGGAAGCGCCCCTCCCTGCTGCTGGACGCGCTGCCGCACGCCCCCGAGGCCCGCGCGATCTTCGTGGGGCGAGGCCCGGAGGAGGAGAGGCTCCGGCGGAGGGCGGCGGAGCTGCGAGTCGAGGAGAGGGTCAGATGGCTGCCCTCGGTCGACGACGAGACCCTGCTCGATCTGTATTCTCGCGCGCGTCTGGTCGCGGTCACCGCGTCGGGCGAGGATCTGGGTTACGTGCCTCTCGAGGCGTTCCTGTCGGGAAAGCCGGTCTTGACGACCGAGGACGCCGGCGGGCCGCTCGAGTTCGTCCGCGACGGCGTGACGGGCCTCGTCGTCGCGCCTCGTCCCGAGGCTTTCGGCGTGGCGCTGCGGCTGGCCTGGCGCACACCCGACGCGCTTGCGGCGCTCGGCGAAGCGGGCCGTCGCCGGGTCGAGGGCCTCTCGTGGGACGAGCCGGTGGCGGCGCTTCTCGAGGCCGCGGGACTCTCGTGAGCGAGGCCTCCGATCCGCTGCGGCGTCTGGCACGGGAGAGCGGGAGGCTCCTGGCAGAGCTCGGGGTTCGCTCCGAGGACGAGGCGTGGGCGCGCCTTCATGCCGACGCCCTGGGAAGCCTGACGACGCCCGAGCGGCGGCGGCGCCTGCCCCGGCTCCTCGAGCGCCTCTGGCGCAGGATCGAGCGGGCGGCCCGCTGACTCGGTCCGGGGCGGCCGGAGCCACCCTCGGTCATCCGCGCCGGGCGTCCTCCTGATCGCTCCAGAGCCGGACTCGGTTTCGTCCCGCCTCCTTCGCGGCGTAGAGCGCCCGATCGGCCCGGAAGAGCAGCAGCTCGCGCCCACCGCCGGAAAGCCCGGTCGTGTCGGCGACACCGGCGGAGACCGTCAGCCTGAAGGACCGGCCGTCGCTCGCCAGAGGCTCCCGGGCCAGGGTGCGGCGGACTCGATCGGCGACGGCGAGGGCCGCCCGGGCGCCGGTCTCCGGGAACAACGCCGCGAACTCCTCGCCTCCATGGCGGCTGGCCAGGTCGACGGACCGGACGGCCTCGCGCAGGATCTGCCCGAAACGCCGGATTCCCAGATCGCCGGCCGCGTGCCCGAGCGTGTCGTTGACCTTCTTGAAGGAGTCGAGGTCGAAGAGGGCGATCGAGATCGTCGCGCCGTAGCGCAGATGGCGGGCCCACTCCTCCGCCAGGCGGGTCTCGAAGTAACGGCGCGAGGAGAGGCCCGACAGCTCGTCGGTCACGGCGATCTCCCAGTTGCGCGACGCGTTCAAGGACGAGGTCAGTGGCGCGAGGAGGGCGCGGATGTCGCGTTTGCGGTGCTCGTCGATCGTCTCCGGGCTGACGAGGGAGAGGTAAGCCACCAGCCGGTCTCCCGAGTAGAGCGGCAGGTGGAGGCTCTGGCTCGGCGGGGCTCCGGGCAGCAGCTCGCTCGGCGCGAAGGAGCGATCGGTTTCGGTTGCGGCGAACTTCAGAAGAGCGCGAGAGTCGATCCGCTCCCCGAGAAAGGGATGCCCTTCCACGCGAGACGGCTGGCGCTCGTCGGCCGCTTCCCCCGAGAGCGTCCAGACCTCGGTGATGCGCTCGGACGGGTCGACGCGGTAGAGGTCGAACGCCGACAAAGCGAGGATCTCCGAGGCGGCGAGATACGCGTGCCGCAGGATCTGCCTCGGGTCGGGGGATTCGGATAGGAAGTGGCTCTCGCGCTCCCGGGCCTGCAGGCGGGCTGTCAGGGTGCGCGCCCGCGCCCCAAGCCTCCAGGCGCGAAGGCTCGCGACGAACGCGAGCGCGAGAAGGAGAACCTCCGCCCAGACCGGCAGCACGTCGCTCCAGTGTACGCAGATCGGCCGGCGCCTCGGCTGGACCCTGAAACCAGACCTGAAACCAGAAACCTGAAACCCGAAACCAAAGGAAGAGGCCCCCGTAAGGGGGCCCGCCGCTTTTCGCTCCGAAAGAGGCTACTTGCTCGGGGTCGTCGCCGGTGCCGAAGAGGTAGAGGTCGTCGTGGATGTCGACGTCGTCTCGGTTCCGGTCGTCATCGTGCCGGTCGTCGTGGTCGTGGTGGCCGTACCCGTCTCCTCGACGACGGCGGGAGCCGATTCCGTCTGGGTCGTGGTCTCGGTGGTGGTGCTCGTGGTCTCCTTCTTCTGGCAGCCCGCCGACAGCACGACCGCCGCCAGGGCCGCGAAACCCAGGGTCAGAACCTTCTTCATATCCCTCATCTCCTTCTCTTTAGAAAAAAACGCTTTTCTCCGCAAAAGCGCAAAAAAACGCCACGGGGAAAATCGCGCGGAATCATATCCGATGAGCGGAGGCTGTCAACTGGAAACCGCGGCTCGACGCGCCACCGGCGCGGGACTATTCTCCGTTTGGGCGGGCGGGAACCGCCTCGAGTAAAAGGGAGTTAAACGTGTTCGAAAGTCTGGGCGATCGGCTTCAGGGAGTCTTCAAGGAGCTGCGCGGAGAGGGACACCTGACCGACTTCCATCTTGAATCTGCTCTGCGCGAGATCCGGCTCTCGCTGCTGGAGGCGGACGTCGCACTGCCGGTGGTTCGGCAGTTCACCGCGCGCGTCAAGGAGAGAGCGATCGGAGCGAAGGTGACCCAACAGCTCTCACCCGCGCAGGAAGTGACGCGGATCGTCCGAGACGAGCTGATCGCGCTTCTCGGGGGGGAGTCATCCGACCTGGCGCTGCAGGGGAAGCCCGCCGTCATCGCGCTGGTCGGGCTCCAGGGCTCCGGAAAGACGACCTCGGCCGCCAAGCTCGCGCGGCACGTCAAGACACGCGGGCGTTATCCGCTCATCGTCGCCGCCGACCTCGCGCGACCGGCCGCCGTGGAGCAGCTGATCCGCCTGGGCCAACAGATCGGCGTTCCGGTGTTCGATCCGGGTGGAAGGACGGATCCCGTGCAGGTCGCTCGGGACGGCGTCCGAGAAGCGCGCCAGACCGGCCGAGATACCGTGATCGTCGACACGGCGGGCCGGCTGCACGTCGACGAGGAGCTCATGCAGCAGATCCGCGACGTCGCCGCCGCGATCCAGCCGCACGAGATCCTCTTCGTGGCCGACGCGATGACGGGGCAGGACGCCGTCCGATCCGCGGCCGGATTCGCGGAGGCACTTCCGCTGACCGGCGTGATCTTCACGAAGACCGACGGAGACGCGCGGGGCGGCGCGGCGCTGTCCGTGGTCTCGACCATCGGTAAGCCCATCAAGTTCGTCGGAGTGGGGGAGAAGCCCGAGGACTTCGAGCCGTTCCACCCCGACCGCATGGCTTCGCGGATTCTGGGGCTGGGTGACGTGCTGACCCTGATCGAGAAGGTCGAGTCGCAGGTCGACGCGGCCGAAGCATCGAGGTTCGCGGCGAAGACGGTCGCGGGAGAATTCACGCTGGAGGACCTGCGAGACCAGCTCCGGTCGATGAAGAAGATGGGCCCGCTCGAGGGTCTTCTCGACCTGCTTCCCAAGGGGGGAACCTTCAAGGCGCTCCACGCTCCGGAGTCGGTGGACGAGAAGGCGTTGACTCGAGTCGGCGCGATCATCGACTCCATGACGGCCGAGGAGCGCCGTTATCCGCAGGTCTTAAGCGGCAGCCGAAAGAAGCGTATCGCCGCCGGATCCGGAACGTCCGTGGCCGAGATCAACCGCCTTCTCAAGCAATACCAGCAGATGCGGCGCCTGATGCGCGCGGCCCGTAAGGGCACCCGCGGGCTCGACCTCTCGAAGTTCGCGCTGCCCGCGCCGAAGGCGTGAGGTCGTGGTGTACAATGCCGCGCTTTTGAAAGACAGGAGCGTTTCGCCGCGATGTTGAAAATCCGCCTCCGCCGAATGGGCGCACGCAATCGGCCTTACTACCGGATCGTGGTGTCGGACTCGCGCCGGACGTCACGGGCCGAGGTTCTCGAAGAGCTCGGCTCGTACGACCCCGTCGTCAAGCCCGCCCGCCTGTCCTTCGACCGTGACCGGGCCCGACACTGGATCGCAAAGGGCGCCCGGGTCTCTCCGACCGTCGGGTCGCTGCTCGGGCGTCCCGAGCCCCCTGCGGCGCCTCCGCAGCCGTGAAGCGCCTCGTCGAGACCATCGTTCGCCGCCTCTGCGATCATCCGGAGGAGGCTCGCATTTCCGAGAGCTTCGAGGGAAAGACCGCCGTGTACGACATCGCCGTGCCGGAGGAGGACCGTGGGCGCCTGATCGGTCGCGAGGGCCGGACGGTACGGGCGCTGCGCGCCTTCGTTTCGGCGGCCGCCACGGCTCGGGGCAAGCGGGTCGTCCTCCGCGTTCGGGACTAGGCGCCTGTCGCGCCGGAGCGCGACCGCATGTCGGAGCTCCTCGTCGTCGGCCGAATCCAGCGCCCCCACGGCTTGTCCGGTGAGGTCTCGACGGAAATCGTGACCGACTTTCCCGAACGCTTCGGATGCGGGACGGCTCTCCTCTGGCGGCGCGGGAGCGACGAGCGTTCGCTGAGAGTCGCCGGCGCCCGGCCCCACGGCGGGAGGCTCCTCCTGCGGTTCGAAGGAATCGTCGACGCGGACGCGGCGCGAAACCTTCAGGGGGGCGAGCTGTGCGTGCCGGCCGAGGCCGCCTTCCCGGCCGGAAAGGACTTCTACTACGCGCACGAGGTGCGCGGATGGACGTGCGAGGACGTCCGCGGCATTCGGCTCGGCGTCGTCGCGGACTTGAAGGGCTCGCCGGCGGGACCCCTGCTGACGCTCCAAACGGAGACCGGAAAAGAGGCCCTCGTTCCCTTCGTCCACGGCATCGTCGTCCGCGTCGAGCGGGACGGGCGCCGGATCGTGCTGGACCCGCCCGAAGGCCTGCTCGAGCTGTGACCTCGCGCCGCTCCCCACGGCCCCCCGGAGAGCCGCTGTGCACATCGAGATCCTGACCCTCTTTCCGGGCTACTTCGATTCGCCGCTACGCGAGAGCCTGCTGGGCAAGGCCATCGCCTCGGGAACCGTTCGCGTCGACGTCACGGACCTCAGAGCCTTCGCGGAGGGACGTCATCGAAAGGTCGACGACGAGCCGTACGGGGGAGGCGCGGGGATGGTCCTGATGGCGCCCGTCGTCGCCGCGGCGATCGAATCGCGCCGCGACGCGCCCGGGCTGCCCCGCGGTTGGACGGTGCTCATGGCCCCCGAGGGTGCGCGGCTCGACCAGGCACTCGCGGCGGCGCTCGCCTCTCGCGAACGGATCGTGATCGTCTGCGGTCGTTACGAAGGCATCGACGAGCGCGTGCGGGCCCTGGGTCTCTACGACCAGGAGATCTCGATCGGCGACTTCGTCCTGCCCGGCGGCGAGGCGGCCGCCCTCGTGCTGACGGAGGCGGTCTCGCGGCTGATTCCCGGCGTGGTCGGCGATGCCGAGTCGCTTCAGAACGAGTCGTTCCTCGGAGAGCGTCTCGACTATCCCCACTACACTCGTCCGAGGGACTTTCGAGGGCTCGCGGTGCCGGACGTCCTGCTGTCCGGAGACCACCGCAAGATCCTGCGCTGGCGTCGCGCCCGGGCGCTCGAAAGGACGAGAGGACGGCGGCCGGACTTGCTGGAGAAGAGGCCGCCCGAACCCGACGAGCTAGAGTAGAAACTCTGGCGCGGCCCGGCTTGCAGGCTCGCGATTCTTCACTTAGAATTCCCCGTTTACTTCGGTCCGTCTGCGGGCCGCGCCCGCACCCAGGGAGAGGTTTGCGATGAGTGACATCCTGCTCGAGCTCGAGAAACCCTCGTTGAAGAGCGACGTCCCGGCCTTCGCGCCTGGAGACAGCGTTCGCGTCCACGTCAAGGTTCGCGAAGGCGAGAAGGAGCGGATCCAGATGTTCGCCGGCGTCGTCATCGCGCGGCGTGGCGGCGGCGCGCGCGAAACGTTCACCGTTCGGAAGATCTCGGGCGGTATCGGCGTCGAGCGGATCTTCCCGCTCCACTCGCCGATCATCGATCGCATCGAGGTCGAGCGGAAGGGAGCCGTCCGCCGCGCCAAGCTTTACTACCTTCGTTCGCGCAAGGGGAAGGCCGCGCGGATCGACGAGAAGCAGGCCGAATAACCCTTCCGTTTCCCGCTCGACGTGAATTTCCATCCCATCGCCGCTCTGTTCGCGGAGCTGGGGCGGCTGCGCGACCTCGCGATCCTGGAGGGGGCGATGCGGTCGCGCGGATTCGACCGGATCGCGGGCGTGGATGAAGCGGGCCGAGGCTCTCTCGCGGGCCCCGTCGTCGCGGCCGCGGTCATCCTCCCCGCCGACTGCGTGCTTCCCGGGCTGGACGATTCGAAGCGGCTGGACGCGGAAGCGCGAGCGAAACTGGACCGGGAGATCCGCCGATGCGCCATCACGTTCGAGATCGGCGTCGTCCCTGCGACCGACATCGACGCGCGCGACATCCTGCGCGCGAGTCTCGAGGCGATGCGGCGGGCCGTCACCTCGTTGAGACCCGCGGCCGAGGCGCTGCTGGTCGATGCGGTCTGCGTGCCCGGAGTGCGCGTCCCGCAGGTGGCGGTGGTGCACGGCGACGCGCTGTCGGGGTCGATCGCGGCCGCCTCGATCCTCGCGAAGGTGTACCGGGACGGGCTCCTCGACGCGCTCGCGCGGTTGTATCCCGCCTACGGGTTCGAGCAGCACAAGGGGTACGGGACCCCGGAGCACTGGGAGGCGCTGCGTCTCTGCGGGCCCTGTCGGGAGCATCGGCTGACGTACCACGGCGTCGTCCCGCAGGCCGGCGTCGAGCCGATCGTCGCCCGGCCGGTGCGCCGTCGCGGTTAAAATCGTTCCAGATGGCGGTCAACCGCGAACAAGTTCTCCAGTCCGCTGAGAAGCTTCTGTCCCGGGGCAAGCTCGATCAGGCGCTCAAGGAGTACCTCCGCGTTCTCGAGGAGAACCCCAAAGACATCTCAACGCTGAACAAAGTCGGAGACCTGTACGTCCGGATGAACCGTCCCGGCGATTCGATCCCCTTCTTCACGCGCATCGCGGACTTCTACTCGAGGGACGGCTTCTTCCTGAAGGCGATCGCGATCTTCAAGAAGATCAACAAGATCGATCCGGCGCAGCTCGAGGTCTACGACAAGCTAGCGGACCTCTACCACAAGCAGGGGCTCGTACAGGACGCCCGCAGCCAGTTTCAGGTTCTCGCCGACCATTATCAGAAGAACAACCGCCTCGCCGACGCCATCGCGGTCTACAAGAAGATGGCCGCGATCGACCCGAGCGACCTGAGGATCCAGGTCCGGCTGGCCGATCTCTACCGCGCCAACTCCCAGAAGGACCAGGCGGTGATGCAGTACGGCCTCATCGGCTCGATGCTGTTGAAGCGCGGCGCGAACGACGAAGCCGCTCAGGTCTTCCAGAAAGCGCTGGAGCTGTCGCCCGACGACGCCGAAACGCAGAGGAACCTTGTCCGCTCGCTTCTCGCGCAGAAGAACGGCGTCGCGGCGATGGCAGTGCTCAAGGCCGCACCCCGGACGGCGGACAGCCTGACCTTGATCGCGGAGGCCCAGCTGGAGATGGGACAGCGGGCCGAGGCGGTGCACGCCGCCGAGCAGGCACTGGCGCTGGAGGCCGACGCCGAGGAGCCGAGGGTCTTCCTCTGTCGCCTCCGCGCTGCCGAGCAGGCGGTGGACGCCGCCTTGAGCGTCATTCTCCCTGCCGTCGATGCCGCCGTGGCGCGGAACGACTTTGCGCGTGCCGCCGAATATCTGGAGCCGGTCCTCTCCGCCGACCCGAGGAACGCCCTCGCCCTCGAGAAGATGGGCGCGGTCTACGAGGCCGAGGGGAACCGCGCCGGGTATGGCCGGGTGCACGCGACGCTCGGCGAGCAGGCCGAGCGGCGAAACGATCTTTCCGCCGCGGCGGACCACTACCGCAGGGCGGTCCATGCCGATCCCGGTCAGGCGGAAGCCGCCGCGCGCCTCAGGGAGATCGGACCCCGCTCGGAGACGCGGACGGAGCCCGCCGCGGCGGCCCCGGCTCCGGTCGAGCAGACGCCCGACTTTCAAGAGCTCGTGATCGATCTCGAAGACGCGGGCGCCGTGTACGCGCCACAACCGATGGTGCCGGCGCTCGACTTCGAGGGAGAGCCCGCACCGGCGAGCGCTCTGGCGCCGCCCACCTTATCGCCTGCACCCGCCGCGGAGCCGGCGCCGGGAGGCGTCGAGACGGCCCCACCCGACGACCAGCAGCTCGAGACCCTGATCGTCGAGGCGGAGGTCTTCGCGAAGTACGGCCTGACCGATAAGGCGATCGACAGGCTGTTCGCCCTCGTGCGGCGGCGGCCCGATCTTCTGAAGGCGCGCGAGCGGCTGGTCGACCTTCTGGCCGAATCGGAAAACCCCGCGTTGGCGCGGGAAGCGCAGGCGCTCGCGGACGCGTACACGGACGCCGGTCGAACGGACGACGCGCGCCGGGTGCTCGGCCAGCCGGGTCTCGCCCCCGCCGCCGACGAAGCACCGCGCGAAAGGTCCGGCGAGCCGGCCGAGGTCGTATTCGAGGAATTCGATCTGGGTCAGCCGGCCGGCGCGCCGGCGGAGGCCACCGGTTCGCGGACGCCGCTGCCCGAAGATGCGATCGAGTTCACGGACAGCGGCGGCCCGCCGCCGGCCTTCCAGCGCCTCAGCACGCCCGAGCCGGAGACGCCGGTGGGAACGGAGTTCGTTTCGTACGAGCAGCTCGGCAACCTGCTGGAAGACGAGATGCAACGGGCGGGTGAGGTCCCGGGCGGCTCTGCGCCCGAGGTTCCGGTCGTGGACGAGGCGAACCTCTTCGCCGACGAGCAGAAGTTCTTCAACCTCGCCGAGGAGCTCGAGAAGGAGTTGTCCGAGGAGGCACTCGTCGAGGAGAGCGCCGAGATCTCGACGCCTCAGGGAGAGGTGTCGCTCGAAGACATCTTTCGCGAGTTCAAGAAGGGCGTCGAGCAGCAGCTTTCGGCGGAGGACTACGAGACGCACTACAACCTCGGCATTGCCTACAAAGAGATGGGTTTGGTCGACGAGGCGATCGGCGAGTTCCAGCTCGCGAGCAAGGACCCGGCCCGCGCGATCGAGTGCTGCAGCATGCTCGGCCACTGCTTTCTCGAGAAGGGAATGCCGCAGCTCGCGATCAAATGGTTCCGCAAAGGGCTCGAGACCCCCGCGATCAAGGAGGGCGAGACGACGGGCATGCTCTACGACCTGGCTCAGGTCTACCAGGACACCGGCGACATGGATCTCGCATACAAGACCTTTCTCGAGGTCTACGGCTTGAACACGAACTACAGGGACGTCGCGCAGCGCGTACGCGACCTCGAGGCGGTCCGGAAGCACTCGTGAGCTCCGCGTGACGAGCGTCGATCGCACTCCGCGACCCGATTTCGTCGACTCCAAGACCCAAAAGCCAAGATCCAAAGTCGATGCCCCGCTTCTGAAGGTCGAGGACCTGCGCGTCGAGCTGCCGGTGTCCGGCATGCTCTGCCCGGCGGTCGACGGCGTCTCGTTCGAGGTTCTCGCCGGCGAATCGGTCGCCATCGTCGGCGAGAGCGGCAGCGGCAAGACGCAGCTCGCTCGAGCCATCCTGGGACTCTCGCCGGACGGCAGCCGAACGAGCGGAAGGATCCGGTACGCCGGACGGAATCTG
>Ga0207684_10001942_pt1 | contig 21433 bp, 16 predicted proteins | sample KBSK5501metaG_FD_184342 | JGI IMG/M metagenome (GOLD analysis project Ga0207684, IMG submission 184342) | Corn, switchgrass and miscanthus rhizosphere microbial communities from Kellogg Biological Station, Michigan, USA - KBS K5-50-1 metaG... | ecosystem: Host-associated > Plants > Roots >...
GACCGCAGTCATCTGGTTGAGGGTGAGGGTGCCAGTCTTGTCCGAGTTGATCGCCGAGACCGAGCCCAGTGTCTCCACCGAGCGCAGCCGCTTGACGATGGCTCCGGCGGCGGCGAGCGCAGTGGTGCCGGTGGCCAGCAGGTAGGTGACGACGGCCGGAAGGCCAGTTGGAATGGCTGAGACGGCGAAGGCGACACCCGTCAGAAATAAGGTGTCGAGTGGTAGCCCGCGAAAGTACCCGATGGCGAGGGAGATGGCAAGCGCCACACCCGCAATCGTGACGATCTGTCCGGTCAGCGTATTGAGTTGCTTCGTCAGCGGCGTCTCTTCGAGCTTCGTCGCCTGTAGCAGGCCCGAGATATGCCCGACCTCGGTGGACATTCCGGTCGCGGTGACCAGGATCTCGCCAGACCCGCGTGTCACGTTGGTGTTCATGTACGCCATGTCGACGCGGTCGCCCAGCGGCATATCTACCTTGCTTACGGCATCGATTTGCTTGGGCACTGGGGCGCTCTCGCCGGTCAGCGCGGCCTCGTCGATCTCCACAGTCGCGGCCTTGATGAGGCGTCCATCCGCCGGGACGCGGTCGCCCGCCTCGACGAGGACGATGTCGCCAGGGACCACCTGGTCGGCTGGGATCTCCAGCGTCTCGCCGCCACGGCGCACGCGTGTCTTGACGAGCAGCATCTTCTGCAGCGCGGCGACGCTCGCCTCCGCCTTGCCCTCCTGGCGTAGCGCCAGCACGGCGTTGAAGAGCGCCAGGCCAATCAGCACGATGGCCGTGCCCCATTGCTTGATCGCGATACCGCTGACGGCGCCCGCCACCAGCAGGACGATCTGCATCGGGTCGCGGAACTGGCGCAGAAAGGTCCGCCACCCCGGCTCTTTCTCTGCGGCGGCGAAGGCGTTTGGGCCGAACTTCTGCAGACGCGCTTCGGCTTCAGCGGGACTGAGCCCCTTCGTCGGATCTACCTCTTCATGTTGGAGCGCATCGCTGACACTGAGTGTATGCCAGGCTGGTCCTGAACTGGCCGCGCCTGGCTCAGTGGTCGTCGGCGAGCTCATTACATTCTCCTTGTCCAGCGCACGTCGCATATGTGGCCAATGGGTCTTCTCCCCTGAAGAGGCGGAGTGGCAGGCGGATCAGTACATCTCCGGAACGGGATGGCGCCGCCAGTCCGGCTCGACATAGCCCGCCGCCTCTTGGCGCTTGAGCAGGCGCACCGGCTTGCTCGCAACCTCGTCGTAGGGGATCATGCTGAGCAGATGCGCGATGCAGTTCAAGCGGGCGCGGCGCTGGTCCTCGGCGTCAATGATGTGCCAGGGCGATTCCTCCGTGTCGGTCGCCGCGAACATCGCGTCGCGGGCGCGCGAGTAGTCGTACCAGCGGCGGTGCGCTTCAAGGTCCTGCGGGCTGAGCTTCCACGTCTTGCGCCCGTCGGTGATGCGCTCCTCGAAGCGACGTGTCTGCTCATCCCGGCTCACTTCCAGCCAGTATTTGATGAGCGTGATGCCCGAATTGATGATCGCGCGCTCGACCGCTGGCGTGATCTGCAGAAAGGTCTGATACTGCTCGTCGGTACAGTAGCCCAGCACATGCTCGACGCCCGCGCGGTTGTACCAGCTGCGGTCGAAGAGCACGATCTCGCCCGCGGCGGGGAAGTGTTCCATGTAGCGCTGGATATACATCTGCGACTGCTCACGCTCGGTGGGAGCGGGCAGCGCGACGACGCGGAAGACGCGTGGGCTGACGCGCTCGGTGATCGCCTTGATACACCCGCCCTTGCCAGCGGCGTCGCGTCCCTCGAAGATGACCATAGCGCGCAGCCCCGTCTGCTTCACCCAGGTCTGCAGCTTCACCAACTCTGTCTGGAGTGGCTTGAGCGTGCGCTCGTACTCTTTGCGGCTCATGCGCGCTTGTGGCGCTTTGCTACCGTTCGCAGACTGCCCCTCGTCCTCTGGATGGGCGACACGAACCCCGCGCCTCACATCTGCGCTATTCACGCTGTCGTCGTGTTTGCGCTTCCCCTTCTTGCCCATGACGCCATCCCTTTCGTCGTGCGATTCGGCGCCCGTTGTCACTTATGCGGGCAGCCTCATGCTCGCCAACTCCTGTGCGCTTCATGCCAGCGCGAGTTCACGCGTATAGGCGTCAAGCTGATAGCTTGGCGCGATCATCTGCCACTGGACCCATGCGCCGACTCCGGCGACCGCAAGGTACACCAGCGTCCACCACCCCGATTGCCGTATGACTGCGCCGACCAGTCCCCACTCCAGATCCGTGAGGGGAATGATCCCGAGCGCCAGGAACAGTCCAGCCAGCAGACTCGCCGCCCCAGCCAGGGCGGTGAGCACGATGATCAATACTTTGGGGACTTTCAGGTACCATACACCGAGCGCGAAGATCGTTGCCAGCGCCAGCCCTACCAGAACCGTGACCAGTCCGAGCTTGAAACCGAGCCAGGTCATGAACCCTACGCCCAGAAGATAACCGACGCTCGCGCCGAGGATCACGATCGCAACATAGTAGAAGAGATAGGCCAGCGCCGCGAAGAGCAGCCCTATCAGCAGGCCAAGCACCCAACTAAAGATGGTGGTGAGAAAGCCTGTGCCCCAAAAGCCCGTGATGGCGGTGGCGGTCGCCGAGAAGCCGGCGAAGAACGCCCAAATGGGCAGGAGGATCATGAAGAAGCGATACCCTGCCAGGTTGAGCGCCAATCCCAGCAGGATGGCGATGACGGAAACGAGGACTGTCTGAAAGAACATGGCCTTCCTCCTTCGCACTATGGCGTGGGTCCGCCTGCCACATGCTATCGGTCAAGCGCGCTTCTTCAACTTGGTCACTTTGTTCACACCAGTGTCAGATGAGTTGGAGCTTGCAGCCGTACTCCGCTGGGCTTCTTCCAGCCGTTCAAGCCACTGCACCGAGACGAGAGGTAGCCCCAGCCCATACAGGCGATTGAGTAAGCCCATGAGTTCAGCCTGATCCAGCACCTCGCCGGTCAGAATGGTGCGCGCGTTGGCCCTGCCAACATTGCGATACGTGACCCTCATTCTGGCAAGCTGATCAACCCAGTTGCGCTCGATCACCCCTTGCAGGCGGACCCGATACTGAGCAGGACCTGCCATGGTCAGACGGCCACGTTGTTCGGGCATAGGAGCGCTCCGAATCCACCTCGCGCGGGAGGTCGCCTGAACATCTTGAGTACTGAGTATGGATCATGGGATGCGCCCGCGCATCGTTGATAATTAGTGATTTCTTCATCGCGTCCGCTGCGCTCCTTTCCGTCATCTGCATGAAAGACACGTGCCGAGGCGCGCACGCCGCTGGTCGCGGTTACTGCAGTCCAGAAGCGCTTGTTTGGCGGACAAAGCCGAGCGCGCGCGCTTTTTGCGCCGCCTCGCGCCTGTCGCGCACGTCCATCTTGCGGTAAATGCTGCGTGTATGGGTTTGTACAGTAAATGTTGAGATAACGAGCGCCTGCGCGATCTCCTTGTCAGTCAATCGCTGATCAAGCATGAAAAGGACCTCAATCTCACGCGTGGTCAAGGGACTGATCAGATTTGACTGCGCTTCAGTTATGACTATTGGCGTAGCCACCTCCGACGCATGAGTCCCGTGTTGAGTAGAGCACGCGACCAGGATCTCATCGATGTACTGTGCAAGACCGGGAGGCAGGCTCTGGAGTTGAACCACGCGCAGAAGCCCAGCGAACTCTGGCCCACAATCGGCGAAGGACCGGACAAACCGCTCGTGTTGCGCAGCGAGGAGCGTCTCCTGTACGAGCGCGATCGCCTCCGTCTGCTGACCCAGCCGAAAGCGCGCCACGGCCAGCAGACAACGAATAATGTAAACCCTCCACTGGTCGTGCACGGTCTGCGCAAACCGCTCCAACACGGCGAGCCGCTCGAGCGCGCTACGCCAGCTCGTCTCGTCCTCGAGGGCGACTAGAATGCGCGCCTGGGTAAGGCTGGGCGGAAAGACCGACAGCATGGGCGCCGGTGGCGAACTGGGACGGTTGAGCCAGGGATACATCGCCTGTGCAGTCACAAGATCATCACGCGCCAGGGCGAGGCGGGCGCGCAGCGCGGCGACGGCAGCCATAGCAGCGGTGTGGTTGAGTTCGACCGCGTAGTGTTTCAGATCCTGGAGCGCTTCATCCGCCTCGGTCGTACGCCCCTGGGCGTGATACGTAAGCGCGAGGAGACTCATGCTATCACACGCCGAGATCGTGTTGGCAAAGTAGCGGTGCTCCGAGACAGTGAGCAAATGGTCACGCGCCTCGTCTAGCTGGTTGCGCTCGTAAGCAGCCCATCCCAGGAAGTAGTGCGCCCAGTTGATGTCAAGGAGCAGGTGATGGCGTTGAGCGTATGCGAGGAGGCGCTCTGCCGAGGCGTGGCGTCTCACAAGATGCCCAGCAAACCGAGAGATGAAACACAAGGCCAGGAGCGCGCGCGCTGTGACACTCGGCGACTCATCCGTGTCGATGAGACGCTCAAGTTTCTGCGAGGCGTCATCGCCTTGGCCAGCCATCTGCTTGAGCAGCGCGCTCCACATGATGGCGCTGCCGCGCGCATAGGTCGAGGTAGACGGCAGCGCCGCAACCGCGCGCAAGGCGGCGCGCGCGCCCTTGGCGCTCTCGCTCCTGTCGTATAGATCCTGCGCCCACAAGGTATCGCTGATGCCCTGCAGCGCCTCGATTCGAGGCTCGGTGTCAACGCCAGAGTCTGCGCGCATGAGCTGGTCGGCTCGCCGCAGCAGCGGCGGGATCGCGCGTAGCCTCTGTTGAACAGAGTGGATGACCGCCTGCGCGATCAACAGCGCTGGACGCTCCTGAACAACAGCGTCCGGCAAGAGTTTGAGCCAGCGCTCCAGGTCGCGCCATCGTTGCTCGTTCAGCGCCTTTTCCATTTGGCGTTCGATCAAGTGGCTCGCTGTCTCATAATCCTCGATGCTAAGCGCGTAGCGCAGCGCCTCGTCCATCATGCCATGTCTTGCGTACCACTCGCTCGCTCGTCGGTGAAGATCGGCAACTTCGTCTGGCCGAAAGCGCGCTGTCAATTCTTGCTGCAACAGCTGTTGGAACAGCGCATGATAGCGATACCAGTCTCTCTGCTCGTCAATCCGCATAACGAACAGACCCTGGTGATCTATCCAGTCAAGAATCTCGCGTCCCCTCGCTCCTGAGTCGTCTGAGTCCACGACCACGTCGCAGAGGTCGCCAGTAAACTGATCGAGCAGTGACGTGCGCAGCAGAAAGTTCTGGACATCGGGTGGCTGCTGCGCGAGCACCTCGGAGAGCAGGTAGCCCATCACGTACTGCCCGCCACTCGCCCGCAGCCGTGCGAGGAACTGTTCAGGTCGCGGGTCTGCCTTGACGGAGAGAACTGCCAGCTGTAGACCGGCGATCCACCCTTCGGTACGTGTCGTGGCCTCGCTGGCGACTGCCCGGTCCGTGGCGGCGCCGAGTTGCGTCACGAGGAACGTCTCGACCTCGTCAAGAGTGAATTGCAACGCTAAGGCGCGTATCTCTGTCAACTCGCCGCTCGCGCGGACTCGCTCTAATGGTAAGGAAGGATCGACGCGTGACGCGAGGACCAGATGCACCGTGTCGGCCGCTTCGCCCGCAAGCTCCATCACAAAGTTCAGCATCACGTCGTCAACGACGAGATGAAAGTCGTCGATGACGAGAACGCACTCCTCTGGCATCTCGCAGAGTTCACGGATGAGTGTTGAGGCGACATAGCGCTCCGGCGCGCGCGCTCCATACCTGAGCAAACGGCCGCTGTCCGTCAGCGTCGTCATCGCTGAAAACAGACCCTGCACGGCGTCTGTGATGGCGCCGAATAGTGTCCGTGCGTCGGCATGCCGCTCACGTACCCTTATCCAGGCGACAGGCATCGAGACATGTGACGCCCACTGGGCAAGGAGAGTGGTCTTCCCAAAGCCCGCAGGCGCCGTCACCAGCGTCAGCGCGCTGGCGACTCCCGCATCAAGCTGACGCAGTAAGCGCTCACGTACGAGGCTGTCGGGACGAATGCGCGGCGGTCGGGGTGATTGTGTGCGAACTGATCCACTACCCATACATCCTCCCCACCCGATGGCACGACAGCCACATCACTTCCCATTGCGCAGACACGCAAGCATCGGCAAACAATGTGGACAGCCAGGAGTATGTTGCGGACCTGTTCAAGAGCGAACGGCGAAGCTTACCTGCCTGAAGATAAGATCACCGTGTTGGATGAATAACCCCGTGGTTATGTCATCAGTATAGCACGTTCCGTCCTCCAGAATTTACCGTTTTCTGCCGAAGCATCGAACGTATCTGGTTCCTGCTTCAACGTGGACAGTTTCACCAGCGCCGCAAGGCGCTGGCCAGCGCTCTCCTCTCCACAGGCGTTTTGACTCTCCGGCGAACTGCCGGCGAGCTTGCGTAAATTGATGGCCGCATTCAAGTCGCGGTCGAGCGCCAGGCCGCACTCGGGGTTCTGGCACCGAAACACGCGATCGGCGAGCGTCAGGTGCTCGTCCTCCCAGCCACACTGCGAACAGGTCTTGGAGGACGGTTCCCATCGACTGGCGACGATCACCCAGCAGCCATACCAGGCGGCTTTGTAGGTCAGTCGCCGGCGGAACTCGCCGAAGCCGACATCGCCAATCGCTTGCGCCAGATGGTGGTTCTTGAGCATGCCCGCCACGTGGAGGTCCTCGATCACCACGACGGCCTTGGTTTTCGCCAGCCGAGAGGTGATCTGGTGTAACGTGTTGGCACGCTGATTGGCGACTGTACGATGAAGCGCCGCCAGTCTCCTCACCGCCTGCTTGCGATTGCAACTCCCCTTGCGTTTGCGCGAGACGGCGCGCTGACAGCGTTTGAGCTGCTTGAGACACGACCGCAAGTGGCGTGGATTGGGTTCGGTCGCGCCATCCGAGAGCGTGGCCAGCGTCTTGACGCCCAGATCCACGCCCACCACCGGCCCCTGGTTCGTCGGCACAGCTTGCTCCTGCTCGACGAGGACGGAGACGTACCAGTGCCCCGCCTGCTCGCTCACGGTGGCCGAGAGGATCTTGGCGTCGGTGGGCAGATAGCCACGCTCCTTGAGGCGCAGCCGCCCCAACCGTGGTAACTGGATGGCAGCGGGGAACACCGTGATGGCGCCGGTGAGCCGGAAACTCCCCAATCCATGTTTCCTCGTCTTGCGCTGGGGATGGCCCACCTTGCCACGCAATTTGCCCTGCTTTTTCAACTGCACGCGGCGGAAGAAGTGGGTGAAGGCAGTGTCCAGGTTGCGCAGGGCCTCCTGGGGGGCGCATTTGGAGACCGCATACATCCAGGGCAAGCTGGTTTGTTTGAGCGCATTCAACTCGCGGTGCAGATCAACGGCAGACGGACTCGTACCCGTCGCCTGGTAGCTCTCGTGCTTGCGCGCTAAGCCCCAGTTATACGCCCAGCGCGCCGCCCCCGCATGCTTGCGGCAGGCGGTCGTCTGCGCATGGTTCAGAGCCAACTCAGTTTTGTAGGCGCGCTGGATAAGGCTCATGGCCCATCCTCCGGCACTCCTCCCGCCATGACGCAGGCCTCTTGAGCGTCCACGCTCAGGTGTAGACTGCCAGTATGCCATTACACGGCTCAAAATGCCAAAAGTTGACGACTCGTTATCACCCTCAGGGGGATGGCTCGACCAGCGCCGCCTCGACCTCTGGCGCCGTCGCGCCAGCGCCGCCGCGCAACACCAGGATCATACTCAGAAGAATGAGCGCGCCGCCAACCACCGTCGCCCAGGTCAGGCGCTCATCCAGCAGCCGAAGCGCGATCAGCGTGCCCAGCAACGGCTGGATGAAGAGCAACGGCGCCGCCGCGGACCCCTCGAAGACCGTGAGCCCGCGAAACCAGAGCCAGTAGGCGCCGACAGTCGCAAAGACGGCTAGATAGCCGATCCCCAGCCAGCTCGCTAGCGTCAGCTGCGGCCAGCCACCGGTCGCGATCGCTCCTGCGCCCGCGGGAAGCCAGAACACGAGGCTTCCCGTGATGGTGAGCGCGGTGAAGAACAGCGGCGGCCAGCGAGTGAGGACCATCTTGCCACGAATAGTGTAGTACGCCTCCACGAAGAGCGAGAGTATCACGAGCAAATCGCCAAGAATACGCGCACCGTCGCTCACGCCGCCACTGGGGTTGAACGTGGGGACTAGCCCGCGCGCCACGACCAGGTATGCGCCGATCATCCCCAGCGCCAGCGCCGCCACTCCCAGACGCGTCACGCGCTCACGCAGCACTGTCCAGGAGAGGGCGGCGGTGAAGAGCGACTCGGTCGAGATCAGCAGGGCCACGTCGGAGGCCGTCGAGAGCGCGAGGCCAATGTATTCGAGTGTCTTGTTGAGCACCCATCCCAACAGGATCAGCAGGCCGAGGGTCAGCAGATCGTTCCGGCTACGCAGGATGGCCCAGACGCGCGCTCGTTCGCGAATGAGAATCGGCGAGAGCAGCAACGCGGCGATAGTGAAGCGGAAGGCGTTGAGCGTCACGGGCGAGACCTCGCTCAGCGCGATCTTGCCCGCCGCGTACGCGCCCGCCCATAGGATGTTCGCCAGCGCGAGCGCCGCGAACGCTGCCCTACGCGAGACGGCAATCCCGCTCGTCGGGCGTTCGTCGCGTGCCGTCGCCACTCGCCCTCCATCCCTTCTCTACGCGCCATAATACGGCGCGCGTCTCAGCGTATCACGCCATGGAAAGCGTGGGGCGCATGGCTTGCGGGCGGGCGGTGGTCATGCTACAGTTGGTGATAGAGTGGCGTGCAGCGCGCGCCAGACGGCGCCTCATGCGGCGCCCTTTCATCCCCATCCCACCCCTCAGCTCACACATGACATCACGCCTGCTTGCCCAGGCATACTTCGAGGAGGATCGGCATGAGCGCCGCCACGACCACAGCCAGCACCGCTTTTGCGACCGTCCAGAAGCTTCGCCTCGGCGCCACCGTCCAGACCGACGACGGCGAGCTTGGCTCGCTGGCGTGGGTCGCCGTGGATCCCGCCACCTATGTCGCGAACGCGATTGGCGTCCGCCTGGGCTTATTTGGTGGAACGTTTATGGCGCCGATCGATCAAGTCGGCGTCGCCACCCAGGATGACCTCGCCGTGCTGCTCACGCGCGCGGACCTCACGCAAAGCAAAGATAAGCCGACCGGCGCGATCCTCACGCGTGGCACGGCGGTGACGCTCAACGACGCGCGCGTCGGCAAAGTGGCGCAAGTGACCGTCGATCAGGAGACGCATACCTTGCGGCATATCATCGTCGATCGCGGCTTGGGCGGTGAGGCGGTGCTGCCGGCGCGCTATGTCACGCAGCTGGATTCGCGCCGGATCGTCGCGCAGGGCGAGGAGAAGACGGCGGCGCAACTGACATCGTACCGTCGCGACGACGAGTTGCAAGAGGATGTACGTCTCGCCATTGAGGGCACGCCGAAGCTGCGCGTGGACCTGCCGGGGATGGACATTCAGGCAATTGACGGCGTCGTCTGGCTGCGTGGCGCGACCGCCAGCGATCTGAATCGCCGCTTGATCGAGGACGTTGTGCGTCAGGTCCCTGGCATTGACGAACTGCACAACGAGCTGTGTTCCGACATGGATGTGGCCGCCGCCGTCTCCAGCGCCCTCGGACATGACGCCACGACAGCGCATGAGCGCATCGGCGTTTATCCCCGTCTTGGCGAGACCGTCCTGCGGGGTCGAGTGCGCACAGAGGCCGCGCGCACGAGAGCCGAAGTGATCGCGGCGGCGACGCCAGGTGTCCGTAGCGTGCGCAACGAACTGGCGGTGGACCCGGCCGCGGAGCTTTTGCAAACGCTGGCGGGCGTCACCAACGAAGAAGACCTGGTGCCGGGCGGGGATTAGGAAGTCAGGTCTGTGGCAGGGTGTAGACGCCGCCGGGAGGGTCCAGCGGGACGGACGAGATGACTCTGAGGCGGCCCGCGAACCAGGTCAGCCCCGCCGCGTGAAAGGTGGGATAATCTACTTGCTCCGCCGTTACCTGAAGCCGTAGCGGTTCGTTGTCAGCGGATTTCAGACGTATCCAGGTGAAGAGCGTATCTCCGGCTGACCATTGCGTTGCGCCGCATTGGGCGCCTCCCACTGCCTCTGGCGCAGGAGAGGAGGCGTCGATGGCCTGGATACGATAGGTCAGGAGCGGAGCTATGGAGACGCTCGACCTGAGCGTCGTCCAGCGCAAGAGCAGCAGGTTGGGCGCGACGCGCTGGTATCCCTCCAGGCGCAGCGCTGGCTGGCCGACGGCGCCAAATGTCGTAGTGCCTGCGCTGACTTCACCGGCGAGCGCGCCGTGCAGTGGCTGCACGCGGTAGACGGTCGCTGGCTCATCCCCATGCAGCGGGAGCGCGCCAATCTTGGTGGCATTCGGCAAGGCTCCCAGCAGGTGCGACGCAGGAAGCGCTGATTGTTCCGCCACCACCAACGACTCCCCTGCGCCAGGCGACCGCAGGCATGCGCCGTCCATCATCGAGCGCTCGGCGCGCTCGGCGCGGAGAAGCGTCGCGAGGTCGTTGTGGTCACCGGGCCTGGGGGCGGCAATAATGTCTACCCTGGCGATACCCTCACGCCGCTGGAGCGCATTGAGCGCATCGACCGCATTGAGCATGGAGTTTAGCGGAAAGCCGTACCCGGCGAAGGCTGAGTACCGAGACGAAGCGACGCTGGTTGTGTGTAGCGTGGACTGGAGCGTCAGCCCGCCAAGCAAGGCGCTGAGCAGGATTATAGGCGCGGCGCGCAGACCGACGTGCGCGATCTGGCCTGCCCGCGCGTGAAATTGATCTGGCGCGATCAAACGCGCCCGACCGCGCGCCCAATTGACGATCCACGTCGCGCCAAGGCCAATGGCCATAAAGACCCCAGGATACAGCACGATCAGATAGTGGGGGAAGATCGTGATCGAGTGCCGGATCATCGTCACAGGCGGAACGGTGACCCAGAGCCAGAGGATGAAGTACAGGCGCCAGCGCTCATCGCCACGTATACCGTCGGCGACCGACCGCGCCCAGAGCAGGCGATCTCGCCAGGTAGCCCCGCCAGCAGGCGCCCGCCGCCATGCTGCGCGCAGGCCCAGCCATACGCGCCTGGTCAGCCCCAGCCAGCCCACGACAAACAGCGACAGCGTCAACGCTGTGAGCGCATTGAAGGCGGGCATCAACGTGTCGTAAGGCGTGCCCGCGCCCAACGCCTGTGGAACTGGCCCGCCAAGGACATTGAAGAGCGCAGCGACCACCTCCCCATCGTAGTTGGCGCTCGCCTGTGACGCATGCTGCAGCACGACGAGATCAGACCAGCCACTGTGCGCCTCCCAGAGCAGCGTCGGCAGCAACAGGAGCAGCGCGCCGAGGGCCGCCAGCGTATACTCCAATGGTCTTGGGCGCCGGGGCGTGAGCAAGAGCGCGGCCAGCGTCACCGGCGCGAGGTAGGCCACCGTGGGGTGAAGCAGGACGCACAGCGTCAGCAGGATGACATTCGCGACGAACCAGCGCCGCTCGTTATTCTTGACCGCGGCGAAAAGGGTCAGCGCCCAGAGACCGAGCAGCGGCGCGATGAAGTTCTGCTGCCAGAGAAAGCGACTGTACCAGACCGACGCCGGGCATACGGCGAAGACGAGCGCGCTCCACGCCGCCGCACGCCGCCCGAAGCCACGCAACGTCGCGACATAGCAGATCGCCACGCCCACGACGTTCCACAGCGCCAGTGCGATGGTCTGTGGCAGTGGATTCGCCGTGAAGGCAGCGATTGGCAGCAGGAAATAGATACTGATGGGATGGTTGAGTATGCCGACGGAGGCTGGGATACCGGTCGCCGGAATCATCCCGCGCAGAATCGCGGTGCGCGCCATATCCAGCAACTGCGTTTGATCGTCCAGCCAGAGCGTCTGGTCGAGCGCGAACAGCCGCAGCCAGCCCCCAACGAGCAGCGCGAGCCACAGCTGCCAATGGCCCAGCCAGTCGGGCAGCCACCGGAGAACGCGTGCGCGCAATGGGGCCGCAATCCGCTCCATGCGGCGCGGCGGAGAAGTCGTGTCTCGTTGTCTGACCTGCGCCATCGCGCCAATTGCCCTTTGCTGCTCGAGTTCAGTCGCAGTACGCTACGCACGCGCATACTATACGTCGGGGCCGACTATCGCGCGCATTGGCCAGCGATGATACCAGCCTGCGCCGATGGGCGAGGGTACGGCGGCGCGGCGCTACTTTCCGACGCGCAATATGAGGAACCACTGGAGTGCGACGGCGAACAGCCAGAGGTAACCGAGCGCCAGGGCGACCACGGCGACGATGCGAAAGTCGCGTGGGGCTTGCGCTCCACGCCACGGTAACCAGCGCAGCCAGGGGCGCGATTCCAGCCAGGCCGCGCCACGTCTCCCGGTGATCTGCAGGAGCGGGCGGAATCCCAGGACACTGTGCCCCAGCGCCAGGCCGACGAGGCACAACGGCAACAGGACAGGAGCAAACCCGCCCAACAGACTGACGACGACGCAGAGCAGCGCCAGTACGGCGGCCATGCTGGCCTGCGCCTCACCCAGGTCCATCGTTATCCCATAAGCGTCGGTCTCACCCAGCGCCATCTCCGCCGCTGCGCCAACCTCCGCCCTCGACAGAGGTTGCGCCCGGACAGCTGGCGCCCGCGACGCAAATGGCGCTCCAGTGATCTCAGCCGCCGCTGGCTTCGGTGGAGGCGCGATTGGAAACGCTGCGACGTTCTGGTTGGACGTATCCCCACCATCCTGAGTCATATCCTCAGGCGCGTTCCGGGCTATATTTAGTGTCAGCGCGGCGCCGCAGTCAATGCAGAAGCGCGCGTTCGCCGGATTCATGTGAGCGCAGCGCACACAGGCGCGCAGGGGCGGTGGTCCTCCGCTCGTTCGGGCCGCGCCCATCTGGGAGAGCGTGTCGTCGAGCCGGGTTCGCGCGCTACGTAGCTCCATGCCAAGCACATGCGCGCTCGGCTGCCTGTACATGGGATCGAGCGCCATCGCCCGCAGGACAGCCGCCTCCGTCTCCTCGCTCAAGAGCATGTTCAGTGTGCGCGGCGCGGGCAGGGCGCGATTGCTCAGCCGCGCGGGAGCCTCGACGGGCTGATAGCCAGTCAGCAGGAAATAGAGGGTTGCGCCCAGGCCATAGACATCCGTGCGCTGATCCGTCATGCCCTGCGCCTGATATTGCTCCGGCGGCGCGTAACCAGGGGTGAAGGCCAGCGCCGCGCCAATGGTGTGGCTGCCGCGGAAGTACAGCTTCGCCAGCCCTAGGTCCATCAGGACGGGAATATTCCCTTGGCGGCTCAACTTGATGTTGGCTGGCTTGACATCGCGGTGAATGATCGGGACGGGTTGCGCATGCAGCGCCTGCGCCGCCTCGCAGACCGGAATTATCCAGTCGAGGACCTGTGTCTCGGGCAGGGCGCGTTGCGTGCCGCGAATGTACTCGATGGCGATATCTTCGAGCGTCTGCCCCTCGACATAGTCCATCACCAGATAGAGGCGCGCGCCCTGTTCGAAGTGCGCGTACGCCTTGACGAGATTGGGATGCGACGTGTTCAGCAGGATCTCGGCCTCGACGCTGAACTGGCGTTGCGTCGCGGGATCGCGATAAAAGGCTTCCTTGATCGCGCGTGTGTAGCCCATACTCAGGTCGCGCGCGCGATAGATATGCGCGAAGCCGCCGCCGCCAATATAGGATTCGATGCGATAACGGCTGCGTAGCACGGCGCCGGGAGGTAAGGGAGGCGGCTGCTGTGGAGAGCCAGCGGGGATAGGTTGCTGGGCGAACGGTGTCGGCGGTTGTGGAAACATCACCAGTCGTTCTCCCCCGCCGCTGCTGGCGGCGTCTTCGCCGCCATGAAGCCCCGCTCCGCCCTGCGCCCGCCTGTCGCCGACGCAGGGCCGAATGAAAGTATGAACGTCTCGCGCGCGCGCCTGGTCGCTCGTCGCGCGTAATGGGAGGGATGTCCCACCGCGCAGTATATATCCCTGGAACGATCGGAGCAACTGCGGTCGCTCGCGAGATGTGCCGCTCGCCTGCCTCCAGTGTAGCATGAATGTCACGAGAACGCGCAGTTTTGCTGGCGTAGTTCGGGTGACCGTCGCTGGCTCACGCTTGCCAGACATCTGCGATGGTCAGCGCGCTCATGGCGCTGCCAGTGAAAGGCAGTCCCTCGAGCGCCTCGATCGTGCGCAACACATCGTAATGGCTGATCGTCTCGCCGTAACTCCCGGGATGGACATGCGCGCCGACAAAGATGGTCAGAATGTGGTTCTTCCCTAACGAGTCATCCTCATCCCATGTCACGATGAGCAGACTGTTATGCGTCGGCGCCCAGGCCGCATAGGCGCCGATCTCCTCGCGCAGCCAGGTGTCCCCCGCCGCGATGGAGCCGGAGTGCATGTCGTGGTACTGGTCGGGAGCGACGAACGCGATGGACGGAAGTCGGGTGAGGTCGGATGGGAAGTCGCTGAACGGGCGGTTGCTCTGCGCGGAGATATCGGCGAAGTTGACCCACGGAGCGTGCTTGCGCGCATAGCGTGGTGGCGAGCCGCCGCCAGCGGCGCATCCGGTGTAGCCGACCTGCGGGAGCGCCTCGGCATATCCGATAAAGCTCAGCCCCCTGGCGCTCGCCTCGCCACCCAGGTTGGGCGCGTTAAGCGTCTGCGGGCAATCGTCAGTGCTGAGGTTAAAGGTGGATCCGGCGAAAAGCGCGAGGTAGTTGGGCTGGCTGGGATGCGTGATAGCGTACGAATCCGTGAAGGCCGCGCCTTGGCTGGCGAGCGTATTGATATAGGGCGCGTCACTGGCGCCAGCAATCTGCGCATAGCCGTGGTTCTCCTCGACCACCAAGACGATGTGATCGAAGTGCGGAAGAGGAACCGCCAGCCCGCCTGGTATGCTGGTCCGGGGCGTCTCGCTCCCGCACCCTGTCGCGCAGAGTAGCGCGGCGCAGAGCAGCGCCGTGGCCCTCGCGCGCGCCCCACTGAGCGTGCGATTCACCGTTCGCATCCGCATCGGAATCCATCCTTCTTTCTGCGCACTTCACACTGCCATGTCCGGGCGCGACATCCCATCGCGCTGTGGTGGCGCAAGACAGCCACCATAGCACATCGGCTGGCGCCTGCGGAGGTGCGTAGGCGTCACTGGCGTCGGAGTGCGTGCGGCGCCCATCTGCTAGAATGAATGCGACGCTGACTAGCAACAAAGAGCGTCGCTCCTCCAGGACATGCGTTCCCGTTTCGCAGGGAGCGGGGGCCGTTCAAGCGTACTGAAGCCCGCTTGCGTACGCAGGCGCTGAAGCGCTGTGAGTGCGCTCCACAAATTAGTATGAGAGGTGTTGCGCCATGGATCCGCAGGACAATCCGCCGACCGTTCCCCCGACGAGTTCACAACCGCAGTACAGCCAGCCAGGGCCACAGTATCAACCGGCGCCGCAATCGCAGCAGCGCGGCGGCCAGCAGCGCGCCGGCATGTCACCCTTCGACCACACGCTCGTCACTTCGGCCTTCGAGCTTCCGGGCTATACCATCGTGCGCAACTTCGGGCTGGTGCGTGGGATCATCGTGCGCTCACGCAGCATCTTCGGCTCGATCGGCGCGGGCTTCCAGCAACTCGCCGGTGGCAACATCTCGCTCTACACCGAACTCTGCGAGCGCACCCGCACCGACGCCTACGAGATCATGATCCGCCACGCGGCGCAGGTCGGCGCCAACGCCCTTATCGGCGTGCGCTATGATGCGACCGAGATCAGCCCAGGCGTCACCGAGGTCCTCTGCTACGGCACAGCGGTAACGGCTGTTCCCAGCGGTCAGTAGGGCTTTCCGCTAGCGCCCCGTGAAGCGCCCCTGCCGCCGCTCGAGGAAGGAGGCCAGGCCCTCGCGCGCGTCCTCGCTCTGCATGAGCGGGAGCAGGTCAGGCAGCAGGCGCTGCGCCGCCTCGGCTACGCTCGCGCGCGCCAGCCGCGCCGAGATCAACGTCGCGCGTACGGCGAGGGGGGCCTGCGCAGCGATGGTCTCCGCCAGGGCCACGGCGCGCTCTACCTGGTGGCCAGGGGCAACGACCTCCTGGATCAACCCCATGCGATACGCCTCCTGCGCGTCGAACTCGTCGCCGGTGAGCAGGTAGCGCATCGCATTGCCCCAGCCCGCCTCGGCCGGAAAGCGCAGCGTCGCGCCACCCACCGGATAGATGCCACGCTTGACCTCGATCTGGGCGAAGCGCGTATCCTGCGCCGCGATACGCACATCCGCCGCCAGCATCAGCTCGATGCCGATGGTCAGACAGATGCCCTGAACGGCGACAACCATGGGTTTGCTCAGGCCCGGCGCGCCCAGCCCGAGGTTGAGCGGGTCAATGGTTCCCTCCGGCAGCGGGAAATGTCCTTCGGCGAAGACCGGCGCCCACTGCATCAGGTCAATCCCGGCGGTGAAATGCTCGCCATGCGCGAAGAGCGCACCGCCGCGCAGGGCGTCGTCACGCTCCAGCTCGGTGTACGCCTCGCACAGCGCGTGATACATCGGCAGATCGAAGGCGTTGCGCTTGGCCGCGCGATCCAGCCCGATCAGGAGAACATGCCCGCGCCGCTCCGTCGTCACTTTGCCCTCGTCGCTCATGACACGCTCCTCCCCGTAGCAGCTATGATAGCTCGCCAGTGGTCTCCGAACCAGCGCGGCTCGCCTAATACGCGCCGCCGAGCTTGCGGTGGTCCCATGTGACGACCTCCACCGGCTCGACGATCACGCCGACGCGCTTTCTCGCCTGCGCCGCGACCATCTGGCGCATGGCGTCGTCGAGTGGCCCACCGGAGTAGCGTTCCCAGATCGCCTCGCCCAGCCGCAGCACATCAGCAGGATCCTCGATCAACGTCGCGCATCCCTTGATCTGCACGCCGCGCAGCTCGCCATAGGCCTCGCCCGTCTCGACGAGACAGGTGACCCTCGGCTTGGGATCGCGGCGCAGGTTGAGCGCCTTCTGCGACTTGGCGTAGGTCCAGAACGCCGGCTTGCCATCCACCAGGGTGTACCACATGGCGACGACATGTGGGAAGCCATCGCGTCCGATCGTGGCGACGGCCATGGTGCGCTGCTCGTCGAGGAAGGCCTGGATCTCGGCCTCGCTCATGCGGATCTGCTCGCGCCGGCTCATGTGTACTTCTCTCTTATCGCTAGCGTCACGACCTGGCGCGCCATCTTCTCGCCAAGCGTACCCAATCGGCGGCGAGGACGCCAGGCAACTGGCTATCACCCGACGCAGGAAGGCGACTGCGTTCAACCAGATTGCTGCATGCGTACTCTGGTTGATTATCGCTACACAGCGTGTATACTTGTGGGACGATTCGCCTGCCAATTGCCTAGCAAGGAGTGTGGGCTGTAGGCGCGCTCATCAGGAGCGCCAATGAAGACGCGTGGCGCTGGCGAATCAACCCCGATGAAGGATCAAGGGAACTGGACGAGCACAGCGAGACCGGCCTGCGTCCCATGCTCACGTGGCATAGCCTGACCTGTCCGCTTCGCCGATGTTCAGCGCATTCGGCTACAGCGATGTGCCTGGCAGGGGGCTTGCCATGGAGACCTCGTTCACAGACGAATTGATTGGCCGGCGGCTTGAGAACTTTGTCGTCGAGCGGCTGGTTGGTGTAGGTAGAATGGCGCACGTCTATCAGGCGCGTGATCTGCTCTTGGGACGAGAGGTCGCCATCAAAGCGCTCTCTCCTATGTTCCTGACAGATGCAGGATACGTGGAGCGTTTTCGGCGCGAGGCGCAACGGGTCGCAGCTCTTGAGCACCAGAATATCGCTCCCATGCTCCAATTCATCGAGGTCGACCGTGGTCTGTATGTCGTGATGCCGCTCTACGTCGAATCACTGCGTGAACTCCTTGACCGCAAAAAACGGCTGTCTATCAGCGAGGCGACGCGCATCGTGACTGAGATTGGTTCGGCGCTCGCCGTGGCGCATTCCCACGGGCTCATCCATCGCGACGTGAAGCCGGGCAATATCCTGCTCGATGCCGAGGGCAAAGCCGCGCTTACCGACTTTGGCATTGCGCGCCCGGCGCGTTTCAATGGCAATCCGGACACGCTGACGCTCGCCGGCTCTGGCCTTCCTGTTGGTACGCCACAATACATGCCGCCGGAGCAACTATGCGGCGCTGATCTCGATCAGCGCGCGGATATCTACGCGCTCGGCGTAGTCCTGTATGAGATGCTGACCGGCCAGACGCCACATGTTGGCAACTCACCCTTCGAGGTGGCGGCGGCGGCGCTCACTGAGCCGATTACCCCACCGTCGCGGCTGAATCCCGACATCACATTCCCCGTTGAGGCGGTCATGCTGCGCGCGCTCAGCATGCGGGCGACGGATCGCTACGCGAACGTGATAAGTTTCGTCGAGGCGCTCCAGGGTGCCAACCAAGGATCGGCTGACAGCGTAACACGTCCCATGTTGTCTCCCGTGTGGCGCGGCAGTCGCATGGCGGGTCAACTACAACAACCAACAGATGCTGCTCACAGGAGAGGACACGGCTGGTGGATTACGGTGAGCCTCATTGCACTCGCATCTATTCTTGGGATTGGAGGAGGCTTCATCCTTCTCTCTAGTGCGACAGGAGGGCAGCGCCCTAACGGCTCGACCCTGCGCATTCAGGAGGGCGACTTGGCCGCCACCGCGACCGCCAGTTCTCAGGCAAGCGCAACGACGAGCGCCATCGCGACGGCGACAGTCGTTGGCAGGACCTCAACCCCTGACGGTACACCGACTGGAACAACTACGCCAGCGCCCAGCGCCACTGCCGCGCTGACGCCGACTGTCACCCCTTTACCTCCGCCACTGTCGCTCAGTCCGATTCTGCTTCATCTCCAACAAGATCACGCAAATCAATGCTCAGGCTCCCAAACTATCTCTAATAGTGGCGCGCAACGGATGACCTGGCAATGGAGCAACATCCAGCCGGGCGCGCCTTCCTCCTTTCTCTATGGTGTCAATACCGCTGCGCAGTTTGGCGGATTGCCTGCCGACCTGTATCCTGGCGTTGCTCCAGGCGGAACGGATACCCTCAACGTGCAGATGAAGTGTACCGGACAGAGCTATACCGTCACGCTACGAGACGGTTTTGGGCGTACCCAACAGTTCACGATGACCTCGGATTAGACGCGCAACCTGTGGAGCGGCGCGTCCAAGCCAGTTCGTCTGTAGCGATCCTCATAGCGCGGCTCGTTGGCGCAAACGCACGGCGCCAGTCGGTGTGCGTGAGAGAAGGCTATCACTGCGCGAGACGGATCTGCGAGGGGAAGCCCAGCACGCGCGCGCGCAGCACCTCGACGCCATCCTGGTTGGTATAGGTCGCCAGCGCGGTGAGCAGCCGCTTGGTCTCGTCCTTCTCGGTGAAGCGCATGACACAGATGATCGTGTCGCCAGGGTAGACCGGCGCGAGATACTCGAAGCTCATCTCCGTCGCCAGGAAGCCGATCATCCCGCCGAGATGCGTCGCCATGCTCGCCGTCAGCAGGCCCGGCAGCGTCCGCCGGCCAAACCAGCTCTGCCGCGCGAAGGTATCGTCCATGTGGTATGGATTGAAATCGCCGCTGATCCCGCAGAAGAGCGCCAGATCGGCGTCGGTGAAGGTGCGGCGGTAGGTGAAGGGCTTTTCCAGCTCGACGCTCTCGAACGCCGCCTTGACCTGCGCCTTGAACTCGTCGCTCGCATTCGTTTGTATGGACATCGCGTTCCGCTCCCTTCGCTACTGACGACCGCGCCTCGTTATGACGGTACGCTCCAGGCGGATATCGTGACAAGGGCGCTAGTTACAGGGTGGTTTGCTGGGCGAGCGACCGGCGCCTGTTGACACGCCGATCAGCTTGCGCCTACCTCCAAGGAGCCAGAAGGCCTCTGTCTTTAGACATGAGGGTGAATGGCTCCAACTGTGCTATACTGGCTGTGTCGCACAGGCGATGAACCTGTGTCTGGTGGCCTTCGGGCCAGTGCTCTTGCACAATCGAGTGTGTGGGGCGTTCCGATGGGCAAGCCGCCATCGGGTAAAACAGTCGCGGTCATCTTGGATGCCTCCAAGTATCTGGGAGCCTTGGCCCCCAGTAGTTCCGGCGGACACCCGGCACGTAGCTCGCTCCGGCGAGAAGCTCCTTGCCTTCAGGCATGGGCAGTGTCACACTGGCATATCTCCCCAGCCCCAGCGCGCTATCTCTGCGGGCGCGTGTATTTGCGCTTACGATCTAGGCCCGCATTGCTTCTCTCACGTCCACTGTGAGACGTGTTCAAATACGTGGTGTCGCATCCCTCCAGACCGAACCAGCCAGACAAATCCGCATATGGTGTCCTCGTAGCGCATCCCTCGTAGCGCGTTCACGGGATTCTGGCAAGCGACCACAAGCGTAGTCAGCGCAGCAGACGTATCTGGCGGAGCCGCCGAACTGGTCCGCCATCGTCAGCGCCAAAGGAGTCGGCGTCTATGGGTCAGCCAATTCGAGTCACGATCAATGGGGTCGAACACACCAGTGATGTGGAGCCGCGTCTGCTGCTCGTGCACTACCTGCGCGACACGCTCAACCTGACGGGCACGCACGTTGGCTGCGACACGGGCCAGTGTGGCGCCTGCACCGTCCTGATGGATGGCGAGGCCGTAAAGAGTTGTATGGTCCTTGCTGCGCAGGCCGATGGCGCGAAGATCACGACAGTGGAGGGGCTGGCCCAGAACGGCGAGTATCATCCGATCCAGAAGAGCTTCTGGGAGAAGCACGGACTTCAGTGCGGCTTCTGTACCCCCGGCATGATGATAGCTGCGGTCTGCCTGATCAAGGATAGCGAGGGTCGCAACCTCAGCGACGAGGAGATCCGCGAGCAACTCGAAGGCAATCTGTGCCGCTGCACCGGCTACCAGAATATCGTCAGCGCCGTGCGCGCCGCCGCCCAAGAGATGCGCACGACGACTTCAACTGGCGGACAGCCAGTAACCGTAGGCGATTAGGCGCAGGAGGGAGAGACCGTCATGGCAGTTTCACGACTCTTCGGCAGCTCCATCAAGCGCCGTGAGGACCCACGCCTGATCACCGGCAAGGGCGCATTCACCGACGACGTCAAGCTTCCCGGCATGGTGTACATGGCGATCCTGCGCAGTCCCTACGGGCACGCGAAGATCACGCGCGTCGACACCAGCAAGGCCAAAGCGCATCCCGGCGTTGTCGCCGTTTTCACCGGGAGAGACCTCGAGGGCAAGCTCCAGCCGATCCCCTGCGCGTGGCTCATTCCGGACTCTGACCTGAAGACTCCGGCCTATAACGCGCTCGCGACAGATACCGTGCGCTTCACAGGCGATGGTGTCGCGGCGGTCGTCGCGGACTCCCCCTACATCGCGCAGGACGCGCTCGACCTGATCGAGGTAGACTACGAGCCGGTGCC
>Ga0207684_10001943_pt1 | contig 21423 bp, 18 predicted proteins | sample KBSK5501metaG_FD_184342 | JGI IMG/M metagenome (GOLD analysis project Ga0207684, IMG submission 184342) | Corn, switchgrass and miscanthus rhizosphere microbial communities from Kellogg Biological Station, Michigan, USA - KBS K5-50-1 metaG... | ecosystem: Host-associated > Plants > Roots >...
CACTCCGCAAATTGGCCCCGGCAACGCTGAAGGAAGTGAGGTTGCAGGCCGATGCCCTGGCCGAGGCGCTCGGCCTCGACCATGCAGCCGTGACGTTGGCCTAGCCGGCCCGAGGAACGCTCTTCACTACCCGCAGCTGCGCGTCGCGCTGCCGAAGCCGGCGGTTGCGGCGCATCCTTTCGCGCCAGATCGAGACGCCCCACATCATCACAGCCACGGCCGCAGCGGCGGCCTGTATCCCCGCCACGGCAAAGAACGCCGCCTCGATGCCGTACCCGCGAGTCCTGAGTCCCACCGCCAGGACACCGGCAACGAGACCGAGCACGGGCCGCACAGCCCATGAGCCCGGCAGCAAGCGCCGGTCCGCGAGCAGCAGACCCGCCACGAACCATGTCGGCCCGCTGTCGAGCTGGAACACGAGATCCCAGTGGTACAGATAGATCGGCACGAGAGCGCCCAACAGGAAGGCGGCGAGCACGACAAGGCTCAGACGTCGCGCGTAGGCCAGCCAGGCGATCGCGATCGCAACCGCCAGGAGCGACGTGGCGAAAACGGGTCCGGGCACATTGCCCACATACAGGCGCACCGGATCGATGGGCGCAGCCTGCGGGCCGAAGTAGTGGTACCAGATCCAGATCGGATCCGCGAACGGTTTGCCTGTGACCGGGTTGACGTATGCGAAGGGCGCTCCCCTCGTCACCACTGCGACGGCGGCATACGCGAGGAGCCCTGATTGCGCGCGGATCGCTGGGACATAGCGAGCCCGAACCAGCTCGAGGATCACCGCCAGCGCCGCGATTGCGATGGCCAAGCTGAGACGCGCGCCGGCGCCCACAAGCGCCACGCCGAAAACCGCCGCGATCAACGGGCTCGCTTGTGGCCGCGGAACTTGGCGGCGCCACAGCAGGAACGCGAGCAGTTGCCCGGCGACGCCGAATCCGACCGCGGCCCCAAGCATCTCCACCGCGGGCTGCTTGAAGATGATGAGCCCGGCGGCCACCGGCGGAGCCAAGGCGATACCGACGGTAAGGTCATCCGGAAGCGAAGCCGGGTTGAATGCGGCCCGGTCAAGCCAGGCCCCGGCGCGAGCCAGCACGGATGGGATTGTAGGCATCGGCAGCCCGTGCTCGTTTACCCCTGAGATCGGCGCAGGTTGTCCACAGCCCGGGTTGGGTGATAATCGGCAGGCTCGTGTCGCTTTCCAGTCGACGTCTTGCCGCGACGCTGGTGGCGTTGTTCGGGGGTGTCATCGTCAGTGCAGGCGCCATCGCCGGCACGCTTCCCGATTCAACCTGGGAGCCGGTAACGGGGCTGCCGCAGCAGGGACAGGTGCCCGTTTTCGCTCTTGCCGTCGATCCCACCAACGATCAGGTCTTGATCGCCGCCAACTCGCCGGGGTCTCTCCTGCGATCTACCGATGGGGGTTCGACGTGGACGAGCGTGCATTCGGGCCGCGCCGGTATGACGACGATCGCGTTCAACCCCTTCACGCGCGAGGTGGTGCTGGCCGGCACGCGCGGAGCCGGAGCGTTGATCAGCACCGATGGCGGCGTGAAGTGGTCCCCGGTGACCGGGCTGGATGGCCGCGATGTGCGCGCGTTCGGGTTCGCACTAACGCTCATCGCCGCCGGCACCGACAACGGCATCTATGTGAGCGCCGACGGATCGTCGTGGAGGCAGTCGGGTCTGTCGAACACCAGCATCGATGCGCTGGCTGTTGCCGCGGTGCATGCTCCCGTGCATTTCGTAGCGGGCAGCGACACCTCTACCGCCGCGGCCGGTCCACCTCTGTACGACAGCGCCGACGCGGGCAACACGTGGACGTCGGTCGCGCCCGCGATCAGTGGGACGGTCGTCTCTCGGCTGGTGTCAGGACCGCTTCCGCCAACGGGAAACGTGAGGCCGCTTGTTGCCGGCACCAATGCCGGCCTGTTCATTTCCACGGATAACGGCGCGACATTCACGCCGCTGAGCGGCGGCGATCTGCTTCCCTCGACGGATTACACGCAGGTCGCGTACGTGACCGACCATCACGACCGCTTCTACGTCGCGAGCGACGGCGGCGGATCGCGATCCGGCGGCCTCTGGTTCACACGCGACAACGGTCAGCACTTCACATCTCTAGTTCCGCCAATCCCGTCGATCACGGCGCTGGCGGTTTCCAACGACGAGGCGCCGATCCTTTATGTGGCGACGTTCCGCGCTTCCGACCACACGCCGGCGCTGTGGGCCTTCCACGACACCGGGGCGGCTCCGCAGGGCCCGTTCACCGGCGTCACGCCATCGGCGAGCGGCAGTCGCACCGGCTCGCGCGACCGCGGCGGGCCGTTCGATTTCCTGCGAGTTCTGTCCACGTCCCAGACCCCGTACATCGCGCTCGGCGTCGTGGCATTGCTGGTTCTCCTGTTCGCGGCGATCTCTCACTTCCGCGGCAGCCGTAGGTAGACTCGCGGTCAATGTCATCGCCTCATGCGCGACTCCGTGAGCTCGGGATCGAGCTTCCCGACCCACCGGCCGCGCTGGCCTCGTACGTGCCGACCAGGTTGGTGCCCATCGGTGACGGAAGGTCACTGCTCTATATCTCGGGACAGGTTTCGACCGAGGCAGGAAAGCGGCTGACGGGTCGCTGTCCCGACCAGGTGACCGTGGAGCAGGCTCAGGCAGCTGCGCGTGCCTGCGCGCTCAACCTGCTCGCCCAGATGGAGGCTGCCGCCGGGCTCGACAACGTCGAGCAGGTGACGCAGCTGATCGGTTTCGTGCTCTCAACCGATGACTTCGGCGATCAGCCCAAAGTGATCAACGGCGCGTCGGACCTCCTGGTCGAGGTGCTCGGCGAAGCAGGCAGGCATACCCGGGCTGCCCTCGGCACCAACGCCCTGCCCTTCTCGGTGACGGTCGAGATTGCAGCAGTAGCTGTTGTCCGCACCGGCTGAGGTGGAGCGGCCACACGCCAGGCCGCGACTGATCGTCGTCGGCAGCGTCGTGTACCTCGCGCTGATCTTCGGCGTGATGCTGTGGCGCGGCATCTCGATCGAGCCCGAGTGGGTTGTGCTCGCTCTGCTCGTGATCGCGGTCGCGCTCGGCCGGGGCAGGTCGTTCGTCGTCGATTGGGCTCCCTTTCTGCTGCTGTTCTTCGCTTACGAGGCGATGCGTGGCTTCGCCGCCAAGACGGGTTTTGCTCCGCACGACCTGTCCGGCATGGAACGCGCCCTGTTCGGCGCCACGCTGCCGACCATCGCCCTGCAAAACGCGTTTTACAGGTCCGACGTCGTCGGCCCCCAGGACGTGGTGGCGATGTTCTTCTACTTCATGCATTTCCCGCTGCCGATCGTGGTCGGGTTCTTCTTCTGGGTCCGTAGCCGCGACCACTACCGGCGCTTCATCGCGGCGCTCCTGCTGATGGCGCTGCTCGCTTTCGTCACATACCTGTTTTGGCCATCGGCTCCGCCCTGGTATCAGTTCCGCGCCGGCGTGTCGGGTGGCGAGGAAACCGTCCACAAGATCCTCAACGAAACGGTGGACAAGCTCTGGGGACCGAACTACTGGGTGTCGCCTCTGTACACCCACCTCAACCCAAACAAGTTCGCGGCGTTTCCATCGCTCCATGCGGCCTTCCCAGCCCTGGCCGCCGTCTACGCATGGCGCCGGTATCGATGGCTCTCTGTGGGTCTGATCGCGTGGACGGCCGCGGTGGCGCTGAGCATCGTCTACCTTGGCGAGCATTACATCGTCGATGTGATCGACGGTGTTCTTTACGTAGCGGCTGCCACCGCGATCGTCGAGCTCGTGAGCAGGTGGCGAGTGCGACCTAAGCCTGCCAGACCCTCCGCATGATCGTGCGCGCGAGCTTGTCGGGGTCGTGGTGTGACGGGAGCCGGACGTTGACGACGTCGGCGGCGATGAATCGCACCTCGGGGTGATTGGCGGCATCCTCGGACTTGAAGATGACCTGTGCCTGTCCCCCTGTCGGCATGTGTGAGTGGTTGGAGTTGACCAGCACGAAGTCGAACAGGTTCGATCCGACATGCTCGCGGATTACGCGCAGGTAGTCAGCGACGCCGTAGCCGTCGGTCTCGCCCTTCTGCGATGCGAGGTTGCAGACGAGCACCTTGAGCGCCGGCGACGCCTTGATCGCCTCGACCATCCCCTCGACGAGAAGATTCGGCAGGATGGAGGTGTACAGCGAACCCGGGCCGATCACGACCAGCTCGGCATTGAGGATCGCCTGCGCCGCCTCGGGATTCGCCTGCGCCCCGTCGGGCTTCAAGAAAACCTGGCTGATCGGCTCGTTTTGCTTGGGGATCTTCGACTCGCCCTCGACTGATCGGCCGTTGATCGATGCGACCAGCGTCACGTCCTGAAGCGTCGAAGGCAGGATCGTGCCCTTGACCGCGAGCACTTTGCCCGACTCGCGCAGGGCGTGCTCGAAGTTTCCGGTCACGTCGGCCATGGCCATGATGAAGAGGTTCCCGAAGGAGTGGCCGTCGAGAGATCCCTCCTTGAAGCGGTGGTCGAAGAGCTGCTTCATCAAAGGCTCCGCGTCTGCCAGGGCGACGAGGCACTGACGGAAGTCGCCTGGAGGCAGGATTCGGTACTCGTCTCGCAACCTGCCTGACGAGCCGCCGTCGTCGGCAACGGTGACGATCGCCGACAGGTTTGAGGTGTAGGTCTTGAGACCGCGGAGCAGAGCGCTGAGCCCCGTGCCGCCGCCGATGGCGACGATGCGCGGCCCGCGCCCCTTGACCCTGAATGCGTGGATTATCTCGACGATGCTGCCCGTGCTGTTACCGGGCAAGAACGGACCAAGCACGGATTGCGTCAGCTTCAAGTAGCTGATCACAAGCAGGCCGACCCCCACGATGCCGAAGATCAAGGCGCGCGCCCAGTACGGCCAGAACTGCAGAGTTATGTAGAAGAACTCGCGCGGGAGGGTTAGGCTCCGGTAGATCTCCTTCAACGCGTAGCCGACACCGAGGACCAGGACGAGCTCGGACAGCATCAGGAGGAGGAGCCAGCGCTTGATCTGGAGACCAGGCGTGAGCCAGCGCAGCCATCGGGTTGTGGATTGAAGCCTGGTGGCCATCTACCCCACCTGCGGGAACGGTTTCAAGACGTGCAAGGTTATCGTGGGCTACTCTTCAATTGAAGTATGCGTACTTTGCGTGGGCTGCGCCGGCTGCTCCGGCTTGCCGTGATCGGCCTGGTCGTTGCGGCCGTGGCGACCGAGTTGTCCAAGCCGGAGGAGGAGCGCACCTGGCATGGGAGAGTCTGGGGAGCCGTGCCGTATGACTTTCGGCCACCAACATGGGAACGCATACGAGCGGCGTACTGGAACCCTGACTCGAACCAGCTGTTCAGCGATCGAGTTTTTGGTGTCGGCTGGGCGGTCAATTTCTACCAGGCAAAGCGGCTCCTGGAGTCTGCAGTCGACCGGCTCATGGGCAGTCCGCCCGCGCTCCCGATCCGGATGAGCACTCGGGAGCCTTCCGCCAGTCGGTCGCGCCGCGGCGGTGCGGAGCGGGACTAGGGCTTTAGCTCACCCCCGCTGGACCGGTAGGCGGTGTTTCGACGGTAGGCCACGACAGGTGTGGAAAGCGTGTGCAAAACCCGTGAAAAGAGCGTTCCAGGGGCTGGCTAGAATAGGCGGCCGGCCCAGACCGCTTGCTTGGGGAGTGGCGCAACGGTAGCGCAGCTGACTCTGGATCAGAAGGTTGAAGGTTCGAATCCTTCCTCCCCAGCCACTTCTGCGTCTGAGTAACGTTTCCCTGACCGAGTGGTTAGGACTGACGTGAGGCTTGCCTTGCTGGTCGCGCTGGTAGTCGTATCGGCGTGCGGGGGCTCGACCGCGGGAGGTCTTTCCAGCCAGCAGACCGTTAGTCCGGCGACGTCGCCCTCATCGACTCTGTCGCATCCCCTGCTCGAGGTGCTGCTGCCGGGCCAGGTAGTTCTCATCGACCTGACTGGACACATCGTAGCCGGCACCCCTCAAGTTCCGGTCGTATCCAGCGGCTTTGCTGGATTGGTCCCGGTCGGGGCAGGCGGCGATCGCGCGGCCTATCTCGACACCAGCAGCGGTGTCCTGTGGGCATTGCATCGCGATGGTCGAGTGGAGCGCCTCGCGACCACAACCGTGAGCTACCAGCAGGTTCTCTTCAGTCCCGACGGCGAGGAATGGGCGTGGGTGGAGCAGACGACCACCCCGGATGGAAAGGTCCACAGCCGGCTCCATATTGGCGGGTCCGGCGTCGACCGTGTGATCCAGGAAGTGACAGATCCCGACCATGCCCTGCGTCCGTTTCGATGGGATGCGGCCGGGCTGGTGGTTGAACGCGAAGCGATTGGTCGCGGGGGCTATGTGCCATTCGACACGGCCACGGGCCCAGTCGAGTCGGTCAACACCAAGACCGGCTTGATTCAACCCCTGATGGTGCCGCCGGGTTGTACCTTCGCGGCCCTGGCTATTGACGGCACTATCGCGTGCCAGACACAAAGCAGCTCTGGTACCACCATGACCATCATCACTCCTGGCGGTGGCACCTCCACCACAACCCTGCCACTCCCAGGGTTCAACTCAGCTGGGAACATCTCCTTCAAGCCAGATCCGGCGGCCACGAAGCTAGCGATTGGTGGCGACTCGTGGGACGCGACGCATGCAAATGTGGCAGGGCAAATGGCAACTGGCATCGTCGATCTACGCAGCGGGGGTGCCCTTCAACCACTCGGGCCCGCTGGTCTCGCTCCGGCTGGAGGTGACGATTGGGTATGGCTGGGTGACGGTTCGATCGTAGCCATGGGATGGCTTCGCGACCCGGCTTCGGACACTGGCGTCTGGCTTCTCCGCGCCGACGGAACCGCTCACCGAATATCGTCCGGCCAAGCTTTTGGAGTCCTCAACTAGGGAAAGAGGCGCGTCGCGCTCGGTCCGGGAGTCGCTCCGATGGCCTCTTACGTGGCGGTGTCATACAATTGTGATACACTCGTCTGCCAGTGGAGAAGGCGATTTCGATCAGGCTGGATGAAGAGGCTCAGGAGGCGCTCCGATCGCTGACGGGGTCGGGTCGAAGCCAATCCGACGCAGTCCGAGAAGCGATTGTCGAGCTGGCTAGGCGAGGGCGGCGGGGCGTCCTCGTTGCAGAGGCGAAACGGCTAAGCGTTAACCGCGAGGACCGTGCAGAGAAGGCTCGAGTGGCGCGATTGATGGAAGCTCTTCGTGCAGAGGGGTGAAGTCTTTCGACTCCGGGTGCCACGCGGAACGAGAGGACGCGAGCAGGCGGGGAAGCTTTTCGGCGTCGTCGTTCAAGCGGACGAACTGCTCAGCTTGTCTACGGTCATCATCGCGCCGACGTCGACGCGCGCGAATGCAGCTTCGTTCAGGCCTGAAGTGGAGATCGATGGTCAGCGGACGCGGGTCCTGGTCGAGCAGCTCGGGGCCATCGATCCGAGCCGGCTCGGGGAATCTCAAGGGCTGCTCGCGTTTGGCGAGCTTCGCGAAGTCGATCGTGCGTTGGCCGTAGTTGTCGGCCTCCGTACCTGACCATCGGGCCGAGCTGGGTAACGCCTCTTTAGGCGCTACGCGCCGGTTTCACGCCAAATTTACGTCCCGGTATCAGACGCGGAGCCACCGCGCAACTCGCATATCAGGAGCTGCGCCTCGCCTTCGAAGCGATGGCCTCGGTCGGGTGGCTCTTGAAGCGTCTGACCAAGCGCCTTCGACGCCCCACACCCGACCTAAAGGCCGCCCGGGATCCTGCCTCCACATTGCCCTTGAGCGCCCATCACTGGTCCGACCTGGCCGGTCTCGACATTGCCGACGTTCCCCCCGCCGATGAGGAATGTGTCGTTTATCCAGCCACACGCTGCCATCGCCAGGGTCGGCCCGCCATATGGCACCTGCGTGGTCGTGCCGGTGGTATCGGCGATGTGCTGGCCGTCCGGCGACAGGTAGGCAGGTTGCGACTGGGGAGTGGCCAGCATGCTCGGCTCCTGTTTCAAGAGCTGGCCGGTCCAGCTGTATACGACAAAGTCACCGCTCGTTGACTCGCACAGAACGCCTGCAGTCGACGGCGCGCCGGCGATCACGCAGCCGTTGCCGCCGAGAGTGTAGAGGAGATTGCCGGTGGCGGGGTCGATGACGTCGAGCTCCTGGGGACCGCAACAGAGTGGGCCATCGCCCTGCTTGCAAGCGGGCACTTTGGCGACCACGAGGTTACCCGCGTGCCAGCCGATCGGCCAGAGCGTGTACGCGCCACTCTCGATGATGACGTTGGCACGGCCGGTACCGTCCAGGTTCTCGACATAAAGGCTCGTCGACGCACCGGAGACGTTGAACTCGGCCACCACCACCGCGATCCGTTTGTCATCCGGGCTGACTGCGAACATGCTTCGACTTGTCGACGTGGGTGCGGGCACGGTCGTTGCTTTGCCGGAGACCGCATTGCCGTTGGCGTTGCGCCCGAAGTAGTAGACGACTCCCTGGGCGTCCATGAGATAGCCTCGTGAGTTGCTCGTACTTACGGGCGGAGGCACATCCGCGGCCGCATTCGGGCAGCCGGCAGCCGGCGGACTGCTTGCCTGGGCCTGGGCAATGGTCATCCCGTCCTGCGCGACGAGCCATACCGAGTACTGGCCGCCGTTGGTGACCTGCCCCACGAGGAGTTCGGCATTCGTTTCGGCTTGTGGCGCCGGGCCCGCGGGCGACGAAACAGGTGAGGTCGATGGCGACGACGCGGGCGGGGCCGCGAAACCGGTTGGCGTGGACGCCGTGGTCACCGAGGCAGATGTGCGCGCAATCGGGGTGTTCGAGCCCGCGCACGCCGCCAATATGACGCTCGCCGCCAGGATCAGGCCCAGAGGTCCAAGCGTCCGGGTCCACGGTAGTGCTTCCACCAGCAAAGTGAACGCACCTTTGCGCAGGCGGTTACGGTTCCGGTACCAAGCTGCGGCCAAAGCATGCGCGCACGCACGCCAATTGCGAGTCTGGTCAACCGGATGTTGCTTCATCCCCAGCCACCGTCCCCTTCCATACCTCGATCAGGCGCTGGGGGCTGAACATGGACTTGGGTATGTAAGCCGCGGCGCCACTCTCGGCTACTGGGCCTACGAATTCGAGGGCTTCACGTGTTGAAAGCAGGAGCACCACAGTGCGCGGGAACTCCTCCTTGATCCGGCGGGTGGCCTCAATCCCGCTGATACCGGGAAGGTTCACGTCCATCAGGATCAGGTGAGGTCGGACCACTCGCGTTTTCTCCAGAGACTCCTCGCCGCTCGCGGCCTCGCCGACAACCTCGAAGCCGTTTATTGCTTGAACCACGGCCCGGGCCGCTCGCCGAAAAGACTCGACGTCATCGACTATCAGAACTCGGACGGGCATGACCTGTGTTGAGCGTAGGGGCGAGGCGAACTCCGGCCCAGAGTGCCAGCACCACAACAGCGGTGGGGTCGCCACCTGATCCCTATCCTGAGCGAATGCCGATTCGGGTGGTCGTGGCAGAAGACAACTTGCTCGTCCGCGAGGGCGTCCGCCAGCTACTGGCCACTGTCCCCGAAATCGAGGTCGTCGCCTTGTGCACCGATCGCGATTCGCTCCTGGCGGCGGTCGAGGCGGAGAAGCCGGACGCCGTGCTCACCGACATCCGCATGCCGCCGACAAACTCCGACGAAGGCATCGAAGTAGCGGCGCGCCTGCGTCAGACGAGTCCACGCACGGGGGTCGTCGTCCTCAGCCAGTTCGCCGACGCGACGTACGCGCTGCGACTCTTCGAGCAGGGCGCGTCAGGTCGCGCCTACCTGCTCAAGGAGCGCGTCTCCGACCTCGATCAGCTGGTGAACGCCTTGAGGGAAGTCACGCGCGGCGGGTCGGTCGTCGATCCGAAGGTCGTCGAGGCGCTGATCAGCGCCAGGTCAAAGAAGAAGGATTCCTCCCTCGAGTCCCTCACCCCACGCGAGCGCGACGTGATGGCCGAAGTTGCGCAGGGCAAGAACAATGCGGCTATCGCCGCCGCCCTCTTTCTGACCGAAAGAGGGGTGGAGAAGCACATCAATGCGATCTTCTCGAAGCTGGGGCTGTCCGAATCGAAAGACGTCCACCGCCGAGTCAAGGCGGCCCTTCTATACCTGGCCGAGAAGTAACCGTCCCAAAATCGGTGAGCCAGGGGCCAGCATCCCGGAAAATAGGCGAGCCTGCACGATGGCATGTCCGCCAAGCAGGCTCATATCGTCCTGTCCATACACCTCAGAACCGCTCCTGAAGCCACGGAGGCAGCCTTGAAATTAAATAGCCACACGTTGATCGTGCAGGCGAGCCGGCTCCGCAAGACGTACCACAGCGCGAGCGATGTGGAGGCTTTGCGCGGCGTGGATCTGGACATCGTGCGCGGCGAAATGCTCGCCGTGGTCGGGCCGTCTGGTTCGGGCAAGACCACGCTGCTCAACTGTCTCTCCGGCCTCGACCGATTCGACGGCGGACGGGTGGTGGTCGAAGGTGTCGATCTTGCCCAGATGTCCGATCGCGAGCGGACCGCGTACCGGGGAAGCCACATGGGCTTCGTGTTTCAAGCTTTCAATCTGCTGCCGGTTCTGACAGCGGTCGAGAACGTCGAGATCCCGCTGCTGCTTCAAGGCATGGGCGGACGGGAGGCGCGCCGGCGCGCGCTCGACATGCTGGAAACACTCGGCCTCGCCAACCGCGCCCAGCACCGCCCGGACACCCTCTCGGGAGGCGAACAGCAGCGAGTGGCCGTCGCGCGCGCGCTCGTGCACCGCCCGGCGGTGGTCTGGGCCGACGAGCCGACCGGGAACCTCGACACGGAAGTGACCGAGGTCATCGTCGAGCTGCTGATCAGGATGAACCGGGAAGGCCAAACGATCGTCCTCGTGACACACAACCCGGTGGTGGCGGAGCGCGCGCGGCGGGTCGTCCGCATGAGGGACGGCAGAATCGAGTCGCAGAGAGCGGGGGAGGCCATCGCCGCAGCGGAGAGGACATGACCCAGGCCCTTCTCGGCGTCGGCGGATTGTTCCTCCTCGTCTACGTGCCGGTCGCGGTCCTTGCGTGGCGCCGGCCGCTGCTGGCGCGCTTCGCATGGCGTGAGAGCACGCGCCGGCGCGGCCAGTTCGCGCTCCTCGTGGTTGGACTGCTGGTCGGGTCGGCATGTATCACCGCATCGCTGGTGGGCGCCGACACCGGAACGCAATCGCTGGCGGCTTTCTACAACCAACGGCTCGGCTCAGTCGACCTGACGGTGACCGCGACGGGTGGCCGGTCGTTTCCAATCGAGGTCGCGCAACGGCTGGCTTCCGATCCGGGCTTAGGCCGCTACGTCGACGGCGTGCAGGCAGGTCTGGAGCTGCCCGCCTCTGTCGGCGACCTCGACCAGCGCCTGGGCCGGTCCGACGTGCTCATGGTGGGTTTCGACCCGGCTGCGCAACACCGGTTTGGCGCATACGTGCTCAGCGATGGGAGCCACACATTTGGCGGCGATATGGCGCTTGGCGACGTGCTGCTCTCGACTGCTCTGGCGAGCGCCATCGACGCGCGAGCCGGCGATCGCCTCCACGTCAGCACCGGCTCGACTGCTCCAGCCGCCGACTTGCGCGTTGCCGGCATCGCGGTCGCGGACGGTCCTGGCGCTTATGGCAGCCGGCTAGCGGTCTTCATGCCGCTTGCTACGGCGCAGCTCATAGCGAACGATTCCGGCATCAACCTCGTTCGGGTCGCCGCCCGGGGCGGAACTCCCGACGACCTCGAGCCGGCACGCCGAGCAGCCGCGCCCCTGGCCTCGGCTCTGGTCGAGATTCCCGACGGCACCTCTCTGAACGTAAATCAAGTACGTTTCGACGCTTCGCGGCAGCTTGATGACACTACCGCGTGGAACCTCGGGACGACACTTGGATTCAGCGGCCTGGTCGTCCTGGCCGCGGTCGCCTTGATCTTGAACCTGGTCCTGGCTCTCGCCGAGGAGCGCCGGCCTCGACTCGCGATTCTTCGGGCTCTTGGGCTTTCGCGAGCAGGCCTGATAGCGCTCTCGGTCCTGGAGGGCGCGATCTACAGCCTTGTGGCCGCGACCGCTGGGGTCGCCGTCGGCGTCGTGGCGGGCCTCTACCTGGGCGCTGCGATATGGCACACCGCTGTTATCGATCCCGGCGACCACGGCTTTGTGGGCACGCCGTTGGCGCTGACCGTGAGGCCGGGCACGCTCGCCGTGGCATTTGCCGTGGGCGCACTGATCACCCTGGCAACGTTCGCAGGCGCGGCCTACCGGACCTCGAGACTGGCGATCGCATCGGCGGTCCGCGACCTCCCAGAGCCGGCGGTTCCGGAGCGCCGCCGCTGGCCACGGACGGCGCTGCTGGTCGGGCTGGCGCTGCTTGGCGCCGTCGCGCTGATCCCTAACTTCACGGCTTCCCGCCTCGCCGCCGGAGTGGCTTTGATCGCGGGGATCACGGGGCTCGCCCGAGGGCGACTTTCCGACCGGGCGCGAGCCACGCTCGGCGGCCTGCTGCTCGTTGCCTGGGGCGCGCTGACGGTGGCGGGCTTCACCGACTGGAATAACGCTGGTCCTGTGGTGGCGTTGTTCGGGGCGGTGGCGATCGCCGCCATCGGCCTGAACCTCGCCGCCGCCGCCAACCTCAGGTTGATCGAAAGCGGCCTCGGGCTGGTGGCCAAGAAATTCGGGCTTCTCCAGGCGACGCTGCGCCTACCTCTCGCGTACCTCAGCAGGCGCCCCATGCGCACGGGCCTCGCCACCAGCGCGTTCGCGATGGTCCTGGTGATGGTGACTGTCATCGCGGTCTACGTCGGAGCTTTCGATCGCAACTACGCCAGAGACGCGGGTGGATTCGACATCCGGGCGGTCACAGCCGGCCCTGACCCGATCAAGTTGCCGGCCGACGTCGAATCGCACGTGTCACACCAGATCGCGCTGCCGATGCGCCACTACCAGGGCCTGGTGCAGTCAAGAGGCTTCTTTGGATCGATTGCGGAGGCCATGTTCTACGTTCTCCCTGACCAGTTGGATGGTGCCGATCCGGTCTACTTGCTCACGAGAGACAAGCGCTTCGCCAGCAACGAGGCCGCCTGGCAGGCGGTACGCAGCGAACCCGGCCTGGTGGTGATCATGGGCGGCACCGGCGTCAACCCGGGCGACCCGATCACATTGCAGGGCCGCAACGGACCCCTCCGGCTCCGGGTCGCGGGGAGTCAGGCGGGTTCCGTGCTCGAGGGAATCGTAGCGTCGCCCGCCACCATTGCCGAGATCGACACCCAGCCGGCTGGCTCCACCCTTCTCCTGAAGACCACGCCGGGATCCGATTCACGCGCCATCGCCCGTCAGATCGAGCGGTCGCTTTTCAGCCAGGGCGTTCAGGCCACCCCCACACGAGAGATCCTCGACCAGTTCTACGAGAGCTCGATTGCATACGCCACTGAGTACGACGTACTGCTCCACCTGGGTCTGCTGGTCGGAGTGTTGGCGCTTACGATGGTGGGCATTCGAGCCGCCGTCGAGCGACGGCGGCCGATCGGGATTCTTCGCTCGCTCGGTTACCAGCCGCCACGCGTGATCGCGGGACTGCTGGTCGAGGCACTGCTCACTGCCACGATCGGGGTCGCGACAGGTGTCGGGGCGGGTCTGGTCACGGCTTACTTTCTAGTCAGCGGGAGCGTCGAACCTGGCGCCACGTTCACGGTCGACATGGCGCGGTTGGGGCTGGCGCTGGTGGTCGTCTACGGAACGGTGTTGATAGTGACCGGGCCGCTGGCGTCCAGAGTCGCGCGGATGGCGCCGACCGAGGCGATCCGGCTGACCGGCTGAGCACTTGAGGCAAGCATTCCTCGCGGTCGGCGCGCTCTTCCTGCTGGTCTACGTGCCGCTCGCCGTGCTTGCCTGGCGGCGGCCACTGCTCGCGCGCATCGCTTGGCGCGAGAGCACACGCCGCCGCGGCCAGTTCGCGCTCCTGGTCGTCGGCCTGATGGTCGGGTCGGCGTCGATCACCGCCTCTCTGGTCGGCGCCGACTCCGGGGTCCAGACGTTTACATCGCTCAGCGACCAAAGACTCGGGGCCGTCGATCTGACCGTGACCCGCACAGGCGGCACGACGTTCCCAATCGACGTCGCTCACCAGCTCGCGGCCGACCCGTCCTTGGGGCCATACGTCGACGGCGTGCAGGCCGGCGTGGAGACACTCGCTTCGGTCGCGGACCTCGACCGTCGCCTCGGCAAGGCCAACGTGCTCCTGGTCGGCTTCGACCCGGACACGCAAAGGCGGTTCGGCAGCTACACGCTCACGGACGGCCGGCGCGTTCTGGGTCGCGAGCTGGCACCCGGCGACGTGGTGCTCTCGGGTGGCTTGGCGAGCGCCCTCGATGCGCACGCCGGCGACCAGCTGGACATCGCCACCGGCTCGGGCGGCGGTGGCGTGGCCGCCCGCGTGTACGGGATCGCCACCGCGAGCGGCCCCGGATCCTACGGGAGCTATCTCGCCGTGTACACGACGCTTGCGACCACGCGTCTCATCACGGGCGATCCAGGCATCAACGTGGTGAGATTCGCGGCGCGAGGAGCGACCCCGGTAAGCACTGACGCAGCTCGACGAGCCGCCGCCCCTTTGCGATCCGCGCTGTCGCGAACGGCAGTCGGCATACCGCTTGCTGTCAACGAAGTGAGGTTGGACGCGGCCGGGTTTCTGGAAGACATCACTGCCGCAGTTCTCGGCCCCAACCTCGGTTTCAGCGCGCTGACCGTCCTGGCCGCGATTGCCCTGATCGTGAACCTCGTCCTGGCGCTTGCTGAGGAGCGCCGGTCCCGACTGGCCGTCCTGCGTGCACTCGGCCTGACCCGAGCCGGGCTGGTCGCCATTTCCGTCCTCGAAGGCGCGATCTACAGCGTGGCGGCCGCAGCGGTGGGCGTCGCGGCCGGAGTACCGGCCGGGCTTTACCTCGCCGCTCAGCTCTGGAACTCAGCCACCGTCGACCCAACGGACCAGCCGTGGGTCGGATTCCCGCTCCAGACCGCCGTCAGGCCCGGCACCCTTGCGCTCGCGTTTGCCGCCGGCGCGCTGATCACGCTGGGGATCGTTGCCGGCGCCGCCTACCGGACCTCGAGGATCGCCATTGCGGCGGCGATCCGCGACCTCCCGGAACCTGCTTCGCCGGCGCGCCTCCGTTGGGCGCGTACCGCGCTCTTCGTGTTGGTGGCAGTGGCCGGCGCCGTGCTTCTTGTTCCGGACGACCTGCGCAGCCGCCTGCTCGGAGGGGTGGCTTTGATTACGGCTGTGGTCGCCCTCGCCCGCGGGCGACTTCCCGACCGAGCCCGCTTCACCTTCGCCGGCATTCTGCTCGCAGGCTGGACCGCGCTCATTGGCCCCGCGATCCATTTCACGTCAGACCTCTACCAGACCGTCACGGTAATCTTCCTCGGGGTCGGGGTGGCGGCCGTGGGCCTGAGCATCGCCGTCGCCGCCAATCTGAAGCTGATCGACGCAGCCATCGGGCGGTCGGGAAGCCGGGCCGGCCGGCTTCAGGCGACGCTGCGCCCTTCGATGGCTAACCTGAGCCGCCGGCCGGTGCGTACCGGCCTCGCCACGAGCGCCTTCGCACTGGTGCTGGCGTTGGTGAGCGGGATAGCGCTCGTGGCGGCGGGACCAAAACCTGACTACGCCCGCGACTCCGCTGGTTTCGATGTCGCTGCCGTCACGTCGGGCCCGAACCGGCTCAGCCTCCCCCCGGAGCTCGAAGCACAGGTCGCGGTCGAGATGGTGCTTCCAATGCGGCTCTATCAGGGGTCCGTCGATTGGACCGATAAGAGTCGAGGAAAGGCTGGAGGCAGCCAGGTTTCCGCGGTCTCGCTCGCGTTCTACGTGCTGCCTGATCAGCCGCAGGCTGCCGGACCCATCGCCCTCGGCTCGAGGGACAAGCGATTCGGCAGCAACGCCGAGGTGTGGCAGGCATTGCGCGCGGACCCGCACCTCGCCGTTGACGCTCAGGCCGGTTTCGGCGATACCGTGACTTTGAGGGGAGTGAACGGACCGGTCCAGTTGCACATCGCCGGTAGTGAGGGACCGACCGTCCTGCAGGGAATCATCGTATCCTCGGCCGCCCTGGCGGGGATCGACACTCAGCCCGACGGCTCGACACTCCTCGTCAAGTCGAAGACGGGATCAGATCCGCGCGCGCTTGCGCGCCAGATCGAGCGCACACTCTTCGACCAGGGCGTGCAGGCGACCAGCATCCGCGACATCCTGGATCAGGGTTATGCCAGTGGGTTCGACTATGCGACCGAGTACGACGTATTGCTCCATATGGGATTGCTGGTCGGCGTCCTGGCGCTGGCGATGATCGGCATCCGCGCAGCAGTCGAACGCAGGCGCGCCATCGGCATCCTTCGCGCGCTCGGTTATCAACCGTCGCGCGTGCTGGCAGGCCTGCTCGCCGAAGCCACGGCGACAGCCACCCTCGGCGTCGTGACCGGGATCGCGTCCGGCTTGCTGATGGCCTATTTCCTGCTTGCCAGCATCCCCAACATCAACGGCACGCCCGAGCTCGGAATCTTTTTTGGGAGGCTCGGCGTCGCACTGGCGATCGTCTACGGAACCGTGCTGATCGTGACTCTTCCCCTCGTGTGGAGGGCGTCTCGGATGGCCCCAACCGAGGCGATCCGGCTGACCGGCTGACCGCCGAGAGTGCCTGACTTCACCGATTTGCGCTTCGGCGTGCCGGCACTGGCCGCAATGCTCGGGGCGATGGTGGTGATCACGGTCATCGCGGGCCTGATCTCGAACGAGCGGCGACGGCGGCGGGTGGCCGCCAACCTGACCGCAATCGACTTCGTGCGGTCCACATTCGCAAGCCGGCTGGCGCGCGGCGACCCGATGGACGAGCTTCTGCTCCAGGTCGTCGAAGCGCTCCGCGACTCCTTCAAGCTCGATGCCGCCGAGCTGTGGCTCCATGACGCGGGCGTGATGAGAAGGGTGGCGAGCAATCCGCGGCGTGCGGATGCGGAGTTGACCATCACTCCGGCCGAAGAGTCAATCGTCGCCAACGCCAGCGTCTCAGGCGCGGCATGGGCCAAGGTCTGGCTGCCGAAACTCCTTACGGATCGAGCTGAGGCCTCATTTCGAGTCGTGCCTTTCGGCGCAACGGGGCGCCTGCTTGGCCTGATCGTCATCGAACGGCGCCGCCGCGGCGATGCTCTTGCGGCGGATGCCGATATGACGCTTGAAGAGCTCGCGCGCGAGGTCGGCGCTGGACTGAACAAACAGCGGCTGGACGCCGCCCTTCACGCCTCGCTGGAGCAGCTGCGTCATCAAGCGGACGAGCTCCAAGCCTCGCGAGCGCGGATCGTCGTGGCGGCCGACGCGGAGCGCCGGCGCATCGAACGCGATCTTCACGACGGCGCTCAGCAGTACCTGGTCGCAATCGCCGTCAAGGCTCGGCTGATACAGCAGCTGGCGCGGACCGACCCCGCTGGTGGCATGGCACTGACGCAAGACCTGGTCCACGACGTCGAGTCCGCGCTGGACGAGCTGCGAACGTTGGCTCAAGGAATCTATCCGCCGCTCCTCAGCAGTGCGGGCCTGGTCGAGGCGCTTGCGGCTGCATGTCGTCGCATGCCACTTCACGTCCGGTTGGAAGCAGAGGGCGTAGGCAGATACCAGACCGAGCTGGAAGCGGCTGTCTACTACTGCTGTCTCGAAGCGCTTCAGAACGCGTCGAAGCACGCTGGGGATGGAACCTCGGCCGCTGTGAGGTTATGGGAGGAGGGCGGCGCTCTCTGTTTTGAGGTTGATGACGACGGCGCGGGTTTCGATGTCGAGAACAAAACATCTGGCACGGGCTTGACGAACATGAGCGACCGGCTGGGCGCGGTTGGAGGCACTCTGCTCATCGAGTCGTCGCCGGGTGTGGGCACTCGCGTGCACGGCACCGTGTCGACTGGTGCCAGCACGCACCCAGGACACATGCCAGCCGAACCGCAACCTTGATGTAGGCACCGTTTCGGATCGGCCGCCCAAAACTCAGTCTCGTTGCATGTTCGTCAGCCCAGTTTTTCGAGCGGAGGCTTGAGCATGCAGCAACTCAAACTCGTAATCGGCGTAGTCGTTGGCGTCGTCGGCCTCATCGCGGCCAGTGCGAGCCCAGCTGCCGCGTATGGCAACGGCGCCGCCTACCAGGTCGGCCTTTCACTCAACTGCCAGAACCCAGTTACATGCGTCGCCGGCCCGACCAACCCATTCGGGATCGGGGGCATATGGGGCTGGATCGTCGTCGACCAGGCCGGCCAAGTGGATGGCGAGCTCGAGTTTCAGGGGCACGAGAACGCGAATCCCGCGCTGAACGGAGCCGGCCACATCTCGATCAGCGGCTTCGCCGTTCCCACGACGCAGCGCCTGCCTTTCATCCCCGCCGACCCGAACGGCAACTATCTCCTGATCTTTCAGTGCGGGTCGACGGGCTGCCAGCCCTTCTTCGAGATCGAGGCCACCGGCGGCCACTACGCCCAGAGCTTCGGGCCCGGCACTGACAGCGACCTTCAAATCGCGCAGCTTCCATGAGCTCGGTTGGAGAAGCCGAAATGGTCCACCGAAAGTTCACAGGCTCTGTTCCCAGCTACTCGGCGGCTTTATTGACCCTCGGTGCCGCGGCGATCCACTTCGCCGCGGCCCCGGGCCACTTCTCGGAGTACCTCCTGTACGGAATCTTCTTCATCCTCCTCGGCGCCGCCCAGGTCGCTCTGGCGGTTGGTCTGATCGTCAAACCGAGCCGCCGTCTCTACGCGCTGGCGCTGTTGGGGACGCTTGCGGTCATCGGTCTATGGCTGATGTCGCGTACGACCGGGCTGCCGATCGCCCCACGGCCCTGGCGCCCGGAAGAGATCGCCTTCCCCGACTTCGCGGCGACGCTCCTGGAGGCGATCGCATGCGTGCTGTTCGCCTTTCGCGTGCGCCGTCCGTCCGCAAGGCGGCGAGGCGTGGTCCGCGTCGTCCTCAGAACGCTGCCCGCCGGGTTGTTTGCGCCGCTGCTGGCGTTCGGTGGTGTCGGCGGCGCGCTGACCCCGATGCCGGCTGCCTTCAACGCCGCGCCGTTCGTCGCCGGCCAGACCTCCATTTCGCTGGTCAACCTGGTGGCTCCCGACGGCACACAGCCGCTCAAGGAGTTCACGCTCACGGCGTCTCAAATCACAGTCGGCGGCCACAAAGCCTGGGCCTACAACGGCACAGTCCCCGGACCTGAGCTTCGAGTTGAGCAGGGCGACCGAGTCAGGGTGACGCTCGTCAACCACCTGCCGGACGCGACCTCCATTCACTGGCACGGCATCAACGTTCCCGACGCCATGGACGGCGTGGCCGGCATCACGCAAAACGCAGTGCCGCCGGGCGGCACGTTCACCTACGAATTCATCGCCGACCAGGCCGGCACCTACTGGTACCACTCGCACCAGGACGCCATGAACCAGATCCCAGACGGCCTCGTCGGATCGATCGTGGTCGAGCCGAAGGATGCTTCGAAGTCGCGCATCCGCGACTACAGCGTTCTCGTTCATGCGCAGCCGGGAAGCGATGCGATCGAGGTCAACGGGACCTCGAGCCTGCGCCTCGACGCCGCTCCAGGCGATACCGTGCGGCTGCGGATCACCAATGGGGCGGTGCCGGGCCTCGACCTTTCGCCTTTGACCCCGGTGCTCGTCGGAGCGCCCTACGTCGTGGCGGCCCTCGACGGTCACGACCTCAACGGACCGCAGGAGCTGGGCCCTGAGCGCATCCCCCTGGGAATGGGCCAGCGTGCAGACCTGATGTTCACGATGCCCGAAACGGGGGCGGTGCGTCTGCTCGGATTGAAGCGAGTGATGTTCCCATGGAACTCGCCTTCGACGCCCGTGGTCACAATCGGCGATGGACCGGCTCCGGCTTCGGTCAACGTCGCCTCTCTACCAAGATTCGACTTCACGCGATACGGGACCCCGGCCCCAGACGCGGTGGCGGACGCCGGCCAATACGATGTGACGCGAGAAATCATCCTCGGTGGAGGGATCGCCTTCCGAAACGGAAACGTCGACTTCACCGACACCTTCAGCGGAAAGACCTCGCCCAACATCCCCCCGATCCGCGTGAGGGAGGGCCAGTTGGTCCGCCTGCGGGTCGTCAACCCCGGTGACCACGGCTTACATCCGATCCACATCCACGGCCATGTGTTCACGGTTCTGGCGAAGAACGGTCACCCGCTGACTGGCAGCCCGGTCCACACGGACACGGTGTTGGTCGGCCCGCACGAGACGTGGGACGTGGCTTTCAAAGCCGACAACCCCGGCATCTGGATGCTGCACTGCCACATCCTCGAGCACGCCGCGGCGGGCATGAGCATGACCATCAATTACGACGGCGTCTCGACTCCCTTCACGATGGGCAGCCGCTCAGGGAACGTGCCGGAATGAGCACCTTCAAAGGAGGCAGCCGGCTCGAGCGGTATTCGTGGACGGTGTTCGTGTTCTTCAGCGCCATCCTTGTCTTGTTCGGAACGACTGACCTGCCAGGCGCCTCGACCTCGACGTCACGCGAGAATGCGATCAACGAGCTCTTCATCGGCTTCTTCACCGCCGCGATTGCGGTGATGGGACTGCGCCTCCGCCAGCGGTGGGCGTGGTACGCGATGGCTCTATGGCCCGTATGGATCGGCGCACAGGGGGCGAGGGCAGCGAGCACGGGCAAGAACGACGAGATGTGGACAGCGGCATTCCTACTCGTCTTCGCCCTGGCTGCGCTGGCCCTTTCCTACCGGCCGGCCTTTCGTGATCCGCAAACGTAACGGTGAGATTGCCGGCGGCGGCCGGGCCTCGCGGGCCCGGCCGCCCCAGTCTGGTCATCCCCGAGCCGACCGGCTTAATGCCGCCACCGTCCAGAACGCACCCGTTTGATTCAGCACGGTGCGCAGGCCGTGGCCTTCGGTAACGGCAATGATTTCGCGTGGCGGGTGCAAGAAGACCTGGAACTCCCTGCGGGTAGCCCGGAGGGCTGAGTTGCCGACCTTCAACCCGATCTTTGTCCACCACGTTTCTCTCGGATAACTCATCACAAGGAGTTCGCGCGTGCGCTCCGCTGCGGCTCCCGCGAGTCTCGGCATATCGGGGTAGCAGCAAATGACGCGGTTCATGATCACGACGTCAGCCGCCTCCAGCTGTGCTGATGCATCCACGAAATCCATCACCTTCCGGTCGATTCGGTCTGTAAAGCCCGCCTCCCTCACGAGTCCGGCCGCGACCTCCTCATAGGTGGGCGTGAGCTCGATGCTCGTCGCGTGGGCGGCCCCCGCCTTCAGAAGCTCGATCTGGATCGCGCCGATTCCTCCGCCGACCTCCAGCACGGTCCGGTTCTCGACTCCCTGTCGTTTGATAAAGTCCACGATCCGTCGCGATGTGGAATCGAGGCCCTTGC
>Ga0207684_10001944_pt1 | contig 21408 bp, 21 predicted proteins | sample KBSK5501metaG_FD_184342 | JGI IMG/M metagenome (GOLD analysis project Ga0207684, IMG submission 184342) | Corn, switchgrass and miscanthus rhizosphere microbial communities from Kellogg Biological Station, Michigan, USA - KBS K5-50-1 metaG... | ecosystem: Host-associated > Plants > Roots >...
CGCCCATGAGAGCGGTGGCTTGACGCGGAGGTCCGGGGTGCAGAGCTTCCAGCGCTCGACCGCAGGCCACTCGGGTGCCCCGCGGACGAGGAGCAGCGCGTCTCGGCCCAGCGCGCGCTCGGGATCCCACCAATCCTTTCCGTCAACTCCCTTGGCCTCGAAGAGGTGCCGAGTCTCGTCCTCGGGGAGGCCAGCCTCCCGCAGCAAGAATGCGACGCGCAGCTGCACCAGATTCCGCCCGCTAAACAACTTGGCGGTCCCTTGGCCGGCGTCGGCGATCCCGGGAGTGATGAAGCGCCCGTAACCCTCGCGACCCCAGTTCCCTCCGTAGTAACTCACCCTGTGCGGCGGCATCCGAGTCCGCCGGGCCGCTTCGCGGACGGTGAAGCCCTCCTCGCGACGTCGCGTCGAGCTTGCAATGTTGTCCATGCCACCTTTATAATCGTTTTATGGACGCACGTCAACAACATTCAACTCATCCGAGACGCCAAAGAATTAGGGAGGTGACCATGCCCTTTGAATCGGGTCACACGAAGCGGGGCGGCCGGAAGGTCGGGACGCCCAACAGACTCACCGGGGAGGCCCGGGAGATCGCCCGACACCTACTCGGCGGTGCGGAGTACCAGCGCAGCCTCCAGCAGCGCCTCATCCGGGGCGAGGCGCCTCGGATCGAGCTGCACTTGTGGGAAGTGGCCTTCGGGAAACCCCGCGTGGAGCCCGACCAGGCGCCGGACGGAGCCGATGCGAGCGCGGGCTTGGTTCGACTCCTTGCGCAGCTCGGGGAGTCGAAGACACAGGATCCCAGCGCACACCGGTCCGCATCGCCCGGTACTGACCAGCCTGACCCGGAGGAGGAACTGAGGAGCTAGAGTGTCGCCGGTCAAACTACTTTTCCCCACTACTTTAGTGTGGGCACTGGTGATCAAAGGCGGCATAGCCTGGGGTCTGCCCAGCGTGGGAGATGCGCTCCCGCCTCGAGGTCCACCATGTCGTCAAGCGCGCCCAGGGGGGCTCGGACTTCGATCTCGACCGCCTCGTGGCGCTCTGTCCGCCCTGCCATGCGCAAACGGACGCCGCCTACACACGTGGCCAGCTGGTCATCACCCCGCTCGGCGCCGGGCGCTTCACCTGCGAGGTCACCCGAGGGGCTGACAAGTGGGCGGTCCGCGCGTAGCCGACAGCCGTCGATGGCGCGTGCTCTGGGGCGCACTACGAAGCCGAGGGAGTTCCGCGTAGACGATCGGGCGACGATCCCAACATGACTACACGCTACGTGATCGTCGAGCTGGTCGCCTCGGGACAGGTTAGGGTTCCCCAGTAACGCTGTAGCGGCGGCCGTGAGTCCGGCGGCTGGGTGACCGCGGCCTATCTTACCCTCTGCATCTCCTTCCGCTCTCGCGATGAGCCCGGGCTTCCGGTGCGATCGTCGTACCTGTGCTGCAGTAGGGACCTAGTGGGAAACGTCGGCCACCTGCCGCATGATCACGGTGTCCGGCAGGGATCCACATCCCGTCGCCAGCCAATGAGAAGAGCACAGGATTTTCAGTCCGGCCGACCGTATTGAGGGTGTCCGGTAAGCAGCGAACTTACCGGACACCTTTCCTCCTACGATTCCGCTGGAGAGAGCCCAAAGAGGCCAGAATCCGCCCCGATGGTTACAAAGTGGTGACAGTCCGGCTCGCCCAACTCAACTGCCCCACGCCGAACCGTTTTCCAGTCCCGTAGGCTTCTCGAGTATGACTGCGACCCACAGCATCTCGTACACCCCGAGCCGGTTTGAGCACTTCTTGACCCGACCCAGCTAGCCAACTAAGCTCTCGCCACCTATCCGACCGTTCCCGGCCCGGCTCGCTGGGAGGTCCCGGCATGCAGTGTCCTCGGTGCCAAGCTCAGAACGACCAAGACGCCAAGTTCTGCGGGGACTGCGGCGCCCGCCTAGAGGCGGTATGCCCGAACTGTGGACAGCCAGTCGGGACGGGTAAGAAGTTCTGCCGCTCCTGTGGCGCTTCACTAGTCGCTGAGCCTGGCCGCTTCACCTCTCGGCAAGCCTACACGCCGAAGCACCTGGCCGAGAAGATCCTGACCTCCAAGGCCGCTCTGGAGGGTGAACGCAAGCAGGTCACGGTCCTCTTCGCTGACCTCAAAGGGTCCATGGAGCTGCTGGCTGATCGCGACCCAGAGGAAGCCCGCAAGCTGCTCGACCCCGTCCTCGAGCACATGATGGAGGCGGTTCATCGTTACGAGGGCACCGTCAACCAGGTCATGGGCGATGGGATCATGGCCTTGTTTGGTGCACCACTCGCTCACGAGGACCACGCCGTCCGGGCCTGTTATGCCGCGTTGCGGATGCAGGAATCAGTCGCGCAATACGCGGAGGCTGTCTTCCGCTCGCACGGGATGCCCGTCCAGATCCGCGTGGGGCTCAACTCCGGCGAGGTGGTCGTCCGCGCCATCGGGTCGGATCTGCACATGGCTTACACGGCGGTCGGTCAGACGACCCACCTGGCCGCCCGCATGGAGCAGATGGCGACGCCCGGCACGATCCTGCTCGCCCCCGCGACGCTGCAGCTCGCCGAAGGCTATGTGCAGGTCGCGGCCCGCGGGGCGGTCACGATCAAGGGTTTGGCGGACCCCGTGGAGGTCTACGCGCTCACCGGAGCGAGCGCGCAGCGGACCCGGCTCCACGCGGCCGCCGCGCGGGGGCTGACGCGGTTCGTCGGCCGAGACGCCGAAATCGAACAGATCCGCCGGGCGCTGGCCCTCGCGCAGGACTGCCGCGGCCAGCTCGTCGCCCTCGTGGGGGAACCGGGCGTGGGGAAATCCCGCCTCGTCTACGAGGTCGCCCACTCCCACCGCATCCTGGAGTGGCTCGTCCTGGAAGCGGGCTCCGTCTCCTACGGCAAGGCGACGAGCTACCTGCCCGTCATCGACCTCCTCAAGGCCTACTTCAAGGTGCACGATCGCGAGACCCACCGCGAGATCCGCGAGAAGGTGACCGGCAAGCTCCTCACGCTGGATCGGGCCCTTGAGCCGACCCTGCCTGCCTTCCTGGCCCTCCTCGACGTGCCCGTCGAGGACGCCCACTGGCAGGCGCTCGATCCCCCCCAGCGCCGGCAGCGCACGCTCGACGCCGTCAAGCACCTCCTACTCCGGGAGGGCCAGGGGCAACCGGTCCTCGTGGTCTTCGAGGACCTGCACTGGATCGATGCCGAGACGCAGGCCGTGCTCGACGGCCTGGTCGAGAGTCTGCCCACGGCCCGGGTCCTCCTGCTGGTCAACTACCGGCCCGAGTACCAGCATGGCTGGGGGCACAAGACCTACTACAGCCAGCTCCGGCTCGATGCGCTCCCGCCGGAGAGTGCGGGCGAGCTCCTGAGCGCCCTTCTGGGCGACGATCCGGGGCTGGAGCCCCTCAAACGACTGCTGGTCAAACGCGGGAACCCCTTCTTTATCGAGGAGAGCATCCGGACGCTCGTGGAGACGGGTGCGCTCACCCGGGAGCGCGGCGCGTATCGTCTAAGCCGGCCGATCCAGGCGATCGAGGTGCCGGCGACGGTGCAGGTGATCCTGGCGGCCCGGATCGACCGGCTCCCGGCGGACGACAAGCTGCTGCTCCAGACGGCCTCGGTCATCGGCAAGGACGTGCCCTTCGTGCTGCTCCACGCCGTGGCGGAGGCGGCGGAGGATGCGGTGCAGCGGGGGCTCGCGCATCTGCAGGCGGCGGAGTTTCTGTACGAGACGCGCCTCTTTCCCGATCCCGAGTACACCTTCAAGCATGCGCTCACCCATGAAGTCACCTACGGCACCCTGCTCCAGGACCGGCGCAAGACCCTGCACGCCCGGATCGTCGGCGCCATCGAACACTTCTATCCGGACCGGCTGCCCGAGCACGTCGAGCGGCTGGCGCACCATGCCGTGCGGGGTGAGATGTGGGAGAAGGCGGTCGCGTACCTTCGTCAGGCCGGGACCAAGGCCTTGGCGCGATCGGCCAACCGGGAGGCGGTGGGCTGCTTCGAGCAGGCGCTGACGGCCCTGCTGCATCTGCCGGAGACCCGCGAGACGCTGGAGCGGGCCATTGATCTTCGCTTCGACCTGAAAACTTCACTGCTTCCGCTCGGCGAATTCGGGCGGATCGTCGGCTATCTCCGCGAAGCCGAAGGCCTGGCCAGGACACTCGACGATCAACGGCGACTCGGCCAGCTGTCCGTCGATATGTGCCACACCCTCGGGCTAGCTGGGCATTCGACGGAGGCGCTCGCGTTCGGCCAGAACGCCCAGGCTATTGCCGAGTCGCTCGGGGATGTTCCGCTCCAGGTGATGGGAAATCTCTACCTCGGCGCAGCCTACCGCTGGACGGGCGACTACCGACAGGCCGAGGATCTTCTCCTGCAAGTCCTGCAGTGGCTCGAAGGCAATCGGAGCCGGGAACGTTTTGGCCTCGCCGGACTTCCTGCCGTGATGATCCGCGGTTATTTGGCTTGGATTTTCGCCGACCGGGGAAAGTTCAAGGAAGGGATCGCCCACGGCCAAGAAGGCATCCGCCTCGCTGAAGCACTCGATCACCCCTACAGCCTGGCCTTCGGGTGCTTGACTCTCGCCTATCTCCAGATCATCCGGGGAGACCTCAGCCACGCCGTCGGCCTGCTTGAACGCGGGCTGGCGCCGAGTCGCGAGTGGAACCTGACCTACTTTTCAGCGGTAAGCACAGGGAGCCTGGGCTACGCCTACGCGCTCTCGGGGCGGATTGCTAAGGGCATCCCGTTGCTGGAGCACGCGCTGAGCGCCGTTGAGACTATGGGACACGCAGCTCTACAGCCGCGCTTCCTGGTGTATCTGGGCGAAGCGTACGTCCTCGCCGACCGGCCCGAGGACGCTCTCGAATTCGCCGGGCAAGCGCTGACCCTTGCCCGCGAGCGTGGTCAACGCGGCTACGAAGCGTGGGCCCTCCGGCTTCTCGGTGAGGTCAGCGCCCGCCGCGATCCCCCGGAGCAAGCTGATGGCCACTACCGTGACGCGCTCGCGCTCGCCGAGGAGCTCGGGATGCGCCCCCTCGTCGCCCACTGCCACGTCGGCCTCGGCAAGCGCTACCGACAGACCGGCAAACGGCAGGAAGCGCAGGAGCACCTCACCACCGCGGCTACGATGTACCGCGAGATGGACATGCAGTTCTGGGTGGAGAAGACTGAGGCAGAGTTGAGGGGGCTGTCATGAAGTGTTCGGCAATCTACCGAGCCTCGAAGTGAGGTAAGCGATGCAGGCAGCGATCGATCATGCGGCGGGCACCATCTGGCGATATCTGAATGAGCATGGCGAGATCACACTCAGCAAGCTGAAACAGGGAACGAAGCTGTCTGATCAGTTGTTGTTCGCGGGCATCGGCTGGTTGGCACGTGAAGAGAAGTTGAATTTCACCACGGAGGGTAGGAGCGTCAGGGTGTCCCTGCGGGAGCATCAGCCCGCGTGATTGCCAGGGCTTTCGCGTCTAAAGGCTCCGCTCACGCTGCGTCGGAGAGCTCAAGGCGCGGGCTCGGCGACACACAGACGGGAGAGGCAATATGCCGACACGAACAGCAGTATTGAGCGCCTGTTCTACAGCGGTTGTGATCCTTGTGAGCGCCGGGGTATCAGCAGCCTTCGAGTTGAACCAGGTTAGAACCACCCACTACGGTTGGCTGAACAATAGCTGCGGGTCAGGAAACGCGATGCCCGGGGACTGTATTTCAACCAAAGGGCAGACAGAGAGCTTCAGAGCCAATATTTCGAGCGACGGTAGCTTTGAGCATCCAACTACGCTCGCCGTGTCGGCGCAATGCCTGCAGGGGCTGCGAGTGTGCCCTAGCAGGGGTTACCTTCGTTCAGGCGATCTGGTATTTGTCCCTGACTTGGGCTGGTTCAGAGTGGAAGACACGTGCGGTGCCTGCAAGGCCGGGCAGGCAAATGCCGGGGCTATCGCGCTATGGACGGCGACGGCGTCGGGAACGGGAATTCAACCGAGTCAACTGGATCAGCGCCGACCGACCATACAGGTCTTTCACCCGAAGGAACCGATACCGGACGCCCTGAAAAGACTGAAGGCTAACCCCGATGTATGGCAGCCGTTGGTTTGGACGGATGTACAATCCATGACCGGTGCCAACGCAACTAGCCTCTTTGTGGACCTCCGTTTAAAGCAGATCCCCGCGTCCGCTCCAGCCCGAAACGCGATGCCGGCGGAGACAACCGCGCGCCCACAGCATGCAACCCGCCCCACGGAGCCGACCCGACTGCAGGTGCAGCCCCGCCCCCAGGACCCGGTGCGGCCCGAGGAGGCAGAGACCACCGATGGGTCGGCAGCGGTCGATTGGCTGCTGAAGGGACGAAGGTAAGACCTCGGCACATCCACGCCGCTGAGCGGCAGATCGTGTGCTTGCGCTCCACATACACTTGCTCGTCGCTTCTGCCGCGCCTCTTGCGGCTGAGGCGCAGAGGAGCGCACTCCTGACAGGCTCCGTCGGGCAGATCGCTAGCGGACGGCGGGCATTCTGACGCTCGAACCTCGCCAGGCCCCCTCATCCCACTGGCGCCCTAGCGCGCCACCCGACCCGACTAAAGAAAAAATCGGACCGGGCATGATTAGATCGCCGATGAGCTAGGATAGCCTTACCATGGAGCCCCCAGGCGGCGCCCTGGCCCAGGAGGGGTACAGAGGCCCGGAAATCGTGGCCCTCCGCTCCACGGCGGCACATTGGGCGTTGCTCGCAGCCCTCACCGCGCTCTATATTCTCGCCGGCAAGCTCGGGCTCCGCTTCGCCTTCGTTCATGCGAGCGCCACCGCGGTGTGGCCCCCAACCGGCATTGCGCTCGCGGCGTTTCTTCTCTTCGGGCCGCGCGTGTGGCCGGCGGTCGCGGTGGGCGCCTTTCTGGTCAACGTCACCACCGCCGGGTCGGTCGCCACGTCGCTCGGCGTCGCGGCCGGCAACACGCTCGAGGGGCTCCTCAGCGCGTGGCTGGTCAACCGCTTCGCCCACGGCCGATACGCTTTCGAGCGCGCGCAGGACATCTTCGCGTTCGTGGTGGCCGTCGTGCCGGGGGCCCTTGTCAGTGCCACGATGGGCGTGGCCAGCCTCGCCCTCGGCGGGTACGCGCTGTGGGCCGGCTTCGGCCCCATCTGGGCCACGTGGTGGCTCGGGGATGTCACCGGCGCGCTCATCGTCGCGCCGCCACTGCTCCTGTGGGCCGACCGGCGGTCGTCGCTCCTGCTGAGGCACCCGGTCGAGGCGGCCTGCCTGCTGCTGTCCATCGCCCTCGGCGGGTACGCGGTCTTCGGCGGATTCTGGCCCCTCGGCCCCCGGCACCCGCTGGCCATCTTGTGCCTCCCGCCGCTCGTCTGGGCCGCCTTCCGCTTCGGTCGGCGCGCGGCGGCGACCGCGATCCTCCTACTCTCCGGGATCGCCCTCTATGGGACGGTTAAGGGGTTCGGCCCGTTTGCCGTCGCCCCAGCGGACTCGCTCCTGATGCTGCAGACCTTCCTGGCGACGATGGCCGTGATGACCTTGAGCATGGCCGCGCTTGTCTGGGGCCGCGAACGCCAGGGGACGCTGCTGCAGACCATCATCGATCGCATCCCAGTCATGATCAGCGTGTACGAGCCCAACACCAAGGTGGTCCGGTTAAACCGAGCGTTCGAGGAGTTGACTGGATGGACCACGGCGAAGGCCCGAGGCATCGACCTGATGGCGCAGTGCTATCCCGATCCGGCGTACCGGGCAAAGATCCGCGCGAACATGGACACGCTCCCCGACGGTTGGCATGACGTCGATATGACCACGAAGGACGGCCGCGTCATCGCGACGTCGTGGACGAACGTCCGCCTGGCCGACGAGACACGCGTCGGCATTGGCCTCGACGTGCGCGAGCGGAAGCGGGTAGAAGGCGAGCGCGAGCGGGCCCAGGCCGAGGCGGAGGCGGCGAGCCGAACCAAGGACGAGTTCTTCGCCATGCTCGGCCACGAGCTGCGCAACCCTCTGGGCGTCATCACGACCGCGCTGCACGTCCTCGAGATCACGGGGCCGCTCGACGAGCGCGGCGCGAAGGCGCGGCAGATCATCGCGCGGCAGGTGGTCACCTTGGTGCGGCTCGTCGACGATCTCCTCGACGTCACCCGACTGGCCACCGGCAAGATCGTCCTCAACCCGAGCCCGGTTAATCTCGGCGCCGCGGCCCAGCGGGCCGTAACGGCGGTGGCGGCCGGCGCGCCCGGCCGGCACATCGCCTGTCACGCGCTCGGCGATCTCTGGATTCACGCCGATGAAACGCGTCTCGAGCAGATCCTCCTGAACCTCCTGCACAACGCCGTGAAGTTCACGCCCGCCGACGGGCGAGTCGTGGTGGCCGTGATGGGTGAGGGGCCGGACGCGGTCCTGCGCGTGGAGGACACGGGGGCCGGTATTCCGGCCGATCTACTCCCGCGGATCTTCGACTTGTTCGTCCAGGGACAGACCGGCCTGCACCGGACTGGAGCCGGTCTGGGCATCGGGCTCACGCTCGTCAAGCGCCTTGTCGATCTGCATGAGGGACGCATCGACGTGACGAGCGCGGGGCCAGGATGCGGGAGCGCGTTCACGGTCCGCTTCCCCCGGATCGAACCGGCCGTCCCCCCACCCGCCACTAAGCCGGCGCCGGCACCAGGGACTGCCCGGCGGCGCATCCTCATCGTCGAGGACAACGACGACGCGCGCCAGATGCTGCGCCACCTCCTCGAGCTGTCGGACCACGAGGTGCACGAGGCGGCCGACGGTCTCAAGGGCCTCGAGCAGGCGCTGGTACTGCACCCCGACGCCGTCGTCATCGATCTCGGTCTCCCCGGGCTCGATGGCTACCAGGTCGCCCAGCGCATCCGGGCCGCGGGGCGCCGAGACATCCTCCTGATCGCCATGACCGGCTACGGGCAGCGGGAAGATCGCCTGCGCTCTAGCGCGGCGGGCTTCGACGCCCACCTCACCAAGCCGGTGGATCCGACCGCGATCGACGCGCTACTGCAACGCCATCCGCCGGTGTGATTCGCTCAGAGAGGCCGCCCGCAACTGTCTTACGATCAGCGCGGCCGTCGCTCGGCATGGGCCGGCCGGGCGCGCGAAACGTCCTTCCCTCGAATACCGCGCCGCCTGGCAGATCAAAGATCCGCCTGCCGATCCGGGCCGCGTTTGCGCATCCGTGGTCGGCCGACGGCTGGGCCGAGATCAGGGAGCAGCTCCCGGCGCTCATAGCCGAGGAGTGGCGCCTGCGGCGGCATGGATGGCTGAACTGACCAGAACCGGAAGTGAACAATGCAACTACGTAACCATCACCTCATTGTGCACGGGGGGAGGCCCGCATGGCCGCCGCCAGCGTTCGGCGAAAGGTATGGCCGTGGGGGTAGTAGCTTTGCCCAGCACCAGCCAGGTGAGCTTGCCGGCCTCCAGTACTTCGACGAAGCACCCGACCTGCCGCCGCACCTCTCCATCACGGTGCGACATCAGGGGAGGATGTTGACGGCCGAACTCGTCCTGGACGATGTGGCGCTTCTCCCGTTCTTGGCCGTTGAACTCCTGCGCTTCATCGCTCGTCCCCTGGCGGAGGTCGGGTCGATGGACCTGGACGCGCCACTTGAGGCGGCGAGGCAACGAATCCTGGACAGGCTGAAAGCGGGGGCGCTGCCACGAACCATGGCAACGGCTGCACGTCAGGCACCACGAGGGGCACCGGCGTCGGTGATGCAGATGGGTGAAGCACAGGGACGCCACTGTGCGGGCTGCGACCAGCCTATCCTGACTCGTCGTCGCCGAACGTTTTACGGGAGCCCCGCGCGGCCTGTGGTTCTCGATGAGTTGTGCGAACGCATCTGGGAAGAGGCGCTCACCGGACGAAGGAGAGCATGAGGAGGCCTGCATCGATCAGCCAAAGGCGTCCGTCGTTCCTCCTGCCTGTCGGCCCCGGCTGGCGGGCATCATCACCAGCACCGCGATGACTGGCGTTAAGCGGACGATGTAACCTAGCAATTACCGCTTGGCGAGACGCCCGGCCTTTGCCCGAAGGGGATGAGCCGCCCTCTAGGGCCTGCCCCGTCGCGTGTCTACTGCACTGCCCCTGCGTACCCGTCAACCTCAATGCGCTCAGCGACATTCCTTCCATCCACTCTGCGCACGACTACGATGACGTTGGCTCCCGGCAGGAGGGCGATGATGAGACCTGGCGGAACGTCGATGCGCATTCTCGGTCGCAGGATGATGTGGTCACCATTCACCTTACGGAGTTTGCCGGCAATCGCAGAGAGCGACCCGTTAGTCATCGTGGCGTCCTTCCAGAAGACATTTTGGCGCCGCAAAACATACCAAGCCTTTGCTGATGCTTGCAACGGCCTTCATGGCACAAGCAGCCGAAGTATCACGAGGGCGAGGAGACGAAACCACCGCCACCGCCTGATTGTCTTCCAGGGTCTTCGGCTGAGGGCTCATCACGTCGCGGACGTTGTCACGCACGCGAGTCCTCCGTTGTGCGCTCACCGGACGAACGTCGCTTTCGCTCGGCGCGAGGAGAACATATAGATGCTCCAGCCGATGGTCCAACTCGTCATGACCAATGCACTCAGGCGCGCGTCAGGATGCTCCACCGCGATGAGGATGACGAAGAGCATGACGAGGCCATGGACGGCCATCCAGGCCCACGGAAACAGCCGGCGTCGCCGAAAGAACATGACCGCTGTCTGAACGTCACACGCGGCTAGGAACCCCACGAGGATCGCGGCCAGCGCGCTGCCACCGGCGATCTCCGCGGCCGGCATCTCTTGCCAGTCGGCCTCCATGAGGCTCACGACGGTGACCCACGCGAGGAGAACCGGCATCAGACACACGCCAATCCCAGGCACCACAAGCCAGCCGCCGATGCCGGTTCCGCTCTCGACGGGGTACTTTTTGGCCAGACAGATCGCGCCCACCAGGACCGCCACCGGGATCCCAAGGAAAGCGACCATCGTATCCTCCTCCGTGATGGGCGTCGTTCGCGGAGACGCGCCTACGCGGCGTGTTGCATGCGGCACCGGTCGACGACAATCCGGTCCTCGATCCGCGCACTCGGCCAAGTGGCCCTCATTTTCACGCGTACGAGCCGCATGGCCGCCTCGCGGAGTTCCGGAGTCGGCACGTGCCCCGCAACCGTGAAGAGGGCCGCCGCCGGCCGCCGGAATGGCACATGTACAGTTGTCGCGAGCGGCAGGCGCGCCAGTTCCGGATCTTCGAGGAGGGCATCCGAGAGGCGAGCCTGAAGGACGACTCCCTGTTCCTCGCGCTTGCGCTTGATGTCGTAGAGCTTCACGCCGATGCCGACGAGAACGAGGAGCCCGACAATGATCCCGAGGGCGACGAGGCCGCCCAATGGCGTCGGCGAAGCAGACGTCACGGCGACCTGCCCACTGACACCGCTGGGGAATACCAGAGACCATAGCGTGTAGCTGATCGCGGGGACGTTCCGAACGACTCGGTGCATGAGTGATCCTCCTTTCGTTCCCGGACCCCGGCGACAGGTTGGCAGGAGAGGCTGCAGAGGATGTGCCAGCGATCCAAGTGGGCGCTATCTCTGCGTGTTCCTTTGCCGCTGCGTCCGTCGAGGCATCGGACGCGGGACTTTTTACCATGGAGAATTTTCCAGCCTGTGAATGTTTGAGCGAGGCCGTGGCGCGGCTCTGTGCGCTCACCTCGCTCAAGGTGAAGCAGCCAAACTACCGCGACGGCCAGCAGCGGTGGGAGCCGAAGGCCGCGGGCCGGCCGGTCGCGCGCGGGCCGCCATCTTGGATCCGGCGGCGCGCGGCGGCATCAACGCACACGGCAGCCCGCGACGCCGGAGGGTCTGAACGGGGCGGGTGGCTCTGCTTCAGTCCATCGTCCCGATACCCGAGCGGTCCCGAACTCCAACGTCCGCCGGTTGCGCGATGCCGCTCGCAGTCTGTTTCCTCGCAGACTGGTCCAACGCGGCGCCGCAGTGACCACAGAACTTCGCCGGCGACGGACACGCCGAGTGGCATTGTTGACACACGCCGTGATGGGGCATGTCATGGATGCGGCGACTCGTGGCCACCGCGGTGAAGACGAGGGCGTCCGCATTCTGGTACAACATGAGGCCGAGCCAGAGCGCCGCCCCCATGAGGGGCAGGATCAGCAGCCAACTCAGCACGGTTGCCGTCCGCTCGCTGAGCACGGGATGCATCAGCGCATAGGCGACGGGCAGGAGCGTGAGTATGGTAAGCGGTCGAAGCGCGCGGTGAAGGAGGCGCTCCAAGGGTCGGCTCTCCGGCAACTGACCGGCGAGTCGCCAGGCCACAATCCAGACGATGACGAGGGCCAGGCCATGTCCAAGGAATCGGATCGCGTCAGAGGCGCTAAGCCCGGTCGATCCGAGCCCCGCCGCTCGACAGATCTGCAACTGACTCAAGATGGCCGTCAATAAGAGGGTCGCAAGCACGGCGACCGCGGCTCGAGTCACGTCGATCCATTGCTTTGAGGTCCAATTCACCATCGCGATGCCTCCTTCACGCGAGAAGATGGCAGGGCAGCATCCCTTCGCGTCCTCCACGAAGGAACTCTGCTCCATTTCCGCGAGACCAGGCTTCAGATAGGCCAGCAGGATCCGGGCGCGATCTCCGAAACGGCGAGGCGCACATTGCGCTGAGGCAATGTTGCGCGCTCCGACGGTCGACTCAATGCGCGGTGACGGCAGCCCGCCCCGGATCCGCTTCGAAGGTCCGGCTGAGCTCGCTCTCGCGCCGAGCCGCGGGCCGTGACACCCGCTCGTGGATGTCGAGGCGCACCATCGTCTCCGCGTCGAGATATCCCGTCACGGGAATCCCCTCAGATTGCTGATACCTCACCAGCGCGCGTGCCGTTCTGCGCCCGATCACCCCATCGATTGGACCGGGCCGATACCCCAGCTCTCCGAGCGCGCGCTGGGCCTCGCGAATGAAGCGGGGCTGAGACGTCGTTCCCCCTGGGAGGACGCTAGCCGCGTGAGCAGGCCCGCACGCACCACCGGGTCCACCCTGGCTTCCGAGCGAGACGACGATAGCCCCTACGCTAAAGAAAGACCGGCATCTCATAGCAGTCCCCCCGCCCGGTGATGCTGGTCAAGATAGGTCATCCTCATCGCAACGTACAGGGGGACCACGGGCCGCGTCTTGATCTTGCTCGCGAACGCAGTCGGCGCCGCTTGGCGCATGTCGCTAGGCCCCCGGCGCGGCGGGCGCCGACGGCACCTGGTACAGGTACTCCCGCAGGTAGCGCAACTCCTCGCCCTTATCCTGCATGTCCACGCGGATCAGGTCGCGGATCGAGAGCATCGAGAGCATCTGCGCGCCCCTGACCACAAGCAAATGGCGGATGTTGGCCTGATCCATCTTCCGAATGGCAGACTGATAGTCCTCGTCCGGGTCCCCGACGATGATCTCCGGGGTCATGACGTCGCCCACCGGCGTTCGGTCAGGATCGAGCCCCCGGTCCACCACGCGTCGTACCACGTCGCGCTCAGAAAAGACGCCGACCAGTCGGTCGCCCTCGAGCACCAAGACGATGCCCACGTTGTGGGCGGTCATGACCTGCACCGCTTCCCGCACCGTCGCCGCATGCTGAACCATGAAGAGAAACCCCGACCGCATGATGTCGCGCAGCTTCTTCATCGTCGGCCCTCCTGTGGGTATCGGAGCGTTGACGCGCGCCGGCCGGCCTCTCAGGGCCCGGGGCGTGGAAACGGGCTCCTGTCGGACGAGCGCTCGAACGCGCGCAGGGCGCTGTCCAGCACCACCGTGGCGCCGGCGGGACCGCCGACCACGCCGGGACCATAGGCATAGTGGTGCGAGAAGCCGCCCTCGTCGAGCCGCGCCATCAGCTGTTCGCTGCCCTCGCACACCAGCAAGAGCCCGCGACGGCCCGCGCAGTCCTGCGCTGCGCAGCCCGTGATCGCGATGTAGTCGGCGTCTCCGATGTGGACCAGCGCACGGGGCCGCCCCGCTCGAAGTACTGAAGCGCGGCCGTGGTCAGCTTGCCGACCCCCGGGGTCGGCGGCGCCCAATCGGCGCCGAAGAGCGCGTGTACCTTGTCACGCAGCTGCGGGTTCTCCAGGACTTCGCTGGCCGAGCGACCGTGGACGAGCGCGCGGGCGTCGGCCGGAAGCACTTCCGCCACGGGCGGGCCGGACGAGTCCGGCGGTGGTGGGACAACGCACCCGGCGGTGATCGGCACGAGCAACAGGCAGGCGAGCGCTCCACGCGGTAGCGAACGGCGCACGGACGCTCCCCCCCAGTACTCGATGATCACGCCGGCTCCCCGGCGCACGAGAGAACTCGAATGGTCGAGGGTGGCCCCTCCCATTTCGGCGAATGCGACCTCACACCTCGCTCCGACCCGGGACGGGAGGGCCTGACCCCCCGACAGAACCGGTATGTGCCGGGGAATTCCGCGCCCTCCTCGTCCCGGGTTGAGTGGCCGGTGACCGCGGCATGGGTGGCGCCAATCCAGATCACCAGGCCTGCGTAGCCAGGGGTCAACGGCTGCCTAATCGGCCCAGACCTATCCCACCACGACTTTCCGGGCATTCTCGACGGCTCGTACCGCCGGCCCGACGACCTTGTGCGCCGTGTCGGTCGTACGAGCGAGCCCTGTCACCGTGCGGTGAGCGAGAGCGTGAAGGCGGTAGCGATTGAGCCATGTTTCGAGAGGATAGCCTTCGGCGCTGCCACAGGTCGGGCACTCCCGGTACCGGGTCGCCTCGAAGATCGTGTTGCAGTCGAGCTCCATGCACAGCCTCGCGGCGCGCAGCGTCGTGCAGAACGCATCTCTCTCGACGTTCATCCCGATCTCTCCCGCGTAAGGGTTCCGCCTGTCTGACACCCCAAAGAGCGTCGGTTGCCTCCCCAGGAGAGCCTTACGCAAAGCGTGTACCGGCATGGAGCGAGGTCCAGGACGCACGCACCCGCGAGGATTTGGCCCACGTCTGGGGAGTGACTGCGTCGACAGCGTGTAGGGGTTACCGAGTAGTCTTTACTGGATGCGAGCGGGCCACGGTTGGGGCCCCATGGGCGAGGACCCCAGCCTGTGACCGCCGGGCAGCCTCCGCGGAGACCGCTATGGATATGGGCGCTGTCACCGGACGAAGGTGTTCTTGACCCGCTGCGACCGGAAGAGATACCCGCCCCAGATGACCGTCCAATACAAAAGTGTATGAGCTGAGTCCTCGAAGAGAGCAAACAAGCTCGAAGGGTAGTTGGTCGTCGGCCATGAGCACCCTTGAGGCCGAGATCCAGAAGTACTCGACGCGACCCCGGGACGGGTGTACACCGGGCAACATGAGGATCTCGACAGAGAGGCCGGAATTCGAGCCAGACCAGATTGCCCAGGCTGCCTCCGTGGGCCTGTGTTTGGTTCTGGCGGCCGTCCTGCTCGCCTTGGCCGGCGTAGTCCAGGTGTGGGTGAGGCAGTAGCCCAGCCCAGCATCCTGAGAGCGAGGGTTAATTGCGCGGCGCTGGTGCCTTGGCCCGGCCTCTTGATGCTCCGCGCTCTCGTCGCACGCTTGCGGATGTGGTTCGACATTATGGGACGGCCCGGCGGGCAAATCCGGCCCTGCCCCGCCTGTGATCAGCCGATTCCGAGGCGGGCGCTGAGGTGTCGCCATTGGGGTAACCGGTAAGCTGCGGATCGTTCCCTGGACTACCGCGATGCCGTCTCATGCTGGATCGTAGTCCCCTCCCCCACCGCGCTGGTGTAAGGCCGACCCGCTGGCCGTCCCCGCTCTATCACTCCTCAGGAGTATGCTCAATATTTGGAATCGCGCCCAAGCATCTCAAGCATCCGGCCAGAAGGGAGCGTCATATGGTAGCGAAAACGTTCGGCGTGGGACTCCTGCTGGTTTTCGGCCTCCTCAACCGGGCCGCCGCGGCCGAGACGATGGATGTAACGAAGGATGTCAAGGAGGCGCAAGACACCGTCGCTGTCTTCAAGAAGGCGGACCCCGACCTCTCCCGCTTCTTCAAGAGCTCGGTCGGGTACGCGGTCTTCCCAACGGTTGAGAAAGGAGCGGTCGGTATCGGCGGTGCGACCGGCTCGGGCGTCGTCTTCGAGAAAGGCACGGCGATCGGCAAGACGTCGCTCACCCAGGTGACCGTCGGCGCGCAGCTCGGTGGCCAGACCTACTCGGAGATCATTTTCTTTGAGACGGCGCCGGCGTTCACGGACTTCAAAAAGGGGACGCTCGCGCTGGCGGCTCAAGCAAGCGCGGTGGCCGCGACCAAGGGCGCGTCGACGAACGCCAAGTACCAGAACGGCGTGGCGGTCTTCACCGCCGGTAAGGGGGGCCTCATGTTCGAAGCGAGTGTTGGCGGCCAGAAGTTCGGCTTCGAGCCGTTCGGAAAGAAGTAGGCGGTTAGCGGCTGAGCGATTCTGGAAGGGCCCACCCGCACACCAACGCCTAGAAGAGACCCCAAGGGTGATGCGCAATTGGGCCGACCCATGCGCTGGCATGGCCGACCCTTCTTCAACCTGGGCCATCCTGGTCCGTCGGGCTTCCGTGTCACAAATGACGGTCACACACTCTCACTTCGACCAGAAGAAGTGAATCATGGCAGCGAGTTGGATCACACGAGGCTCAGGATAAAGAGTCCTGGTGTTCTTCAGAAGGACGAGGACTGCTGAGCCCTCGGTCTACTGCGCGAGTGCCTATGCTGGAGTAGTCAGGAGTGCTGGAGTGACTAGGAGCAGCAGCCGAACTGCGGCTCATCTTCGACGTGGTCCGGCAGACGCGAGCCGTCTTTCTCTTTGATGAGCTTGCCAATGAGCGTCGGAACTCGGACGCGAGCCACTGTCCGGCACGAGTCAGCCGTCACTGTGCGTCAGGGACGTTCGATTGACATGTCCCGTCTCGTGGCGCGTGCCGCGGGGCACGAACTGAGGTAAGCTCCCAAGCAATCTTCCCCCCGAGGTGACCGGGATGGATAACAACAAGGCTCAGCTCCTGCGCTGGATCGACGAGGACCGTGAAGAGATTGTCGGATTTCTCTGCGACTTCGTCCGAGCCAAGAGCCCGAACCCGCCCGGGGACACGACCCTGGCCGCGGCCCACGTCACTCGGTTCCTAGAGCGGAACCAGCTCCCGTTTCGGCTCATCGCTCCCCAGGCGACCATGCCCAACATAGTCGGCTCGTTCGAGGGATCGCGACCTGGTCACCACCTGGTCCTCAACGGCCACATCGATGTATTCCCGGCTGACGAAGCCAACGAGCGCTGGACGTACGGCCCGTGGAGCGGGGTGATCGCCGAGGGCAAGATCTACGGCCGCGGGGTGGCCGACATGAAGGCGGGGACGTCGGCCTCGATCTTCACCTATCGTTATCTCCACCGGCTGCGCGAGCGCCTCGCCGGACGGCTGACGCTCACCGCCGTCTCCGACGAGGAGACCTTCGGCCCGTGGGGCGCCCGCTATCTTATGGAGCACCACCCGGAGGTTCACGGCGACTGCTTGCTGAACGGCGAGCCGAGCAGCCCCTTAACCGTCCGCTTCGGCGAGAAGGGTCCGCTGTGGCTCCGGTTCACCGTGCGCACGCGCGGCGCCCACGGCGCGTACACGCACCTGACGCCGAGCGCCACCAAGATTGCCGCGCGGATCATCGGCGACCTCGAGGACTTGACCACGGTCCCGGCGGCCGTGCCCATCGACGTCGCCGACGCCCTGGCCGGCGCCGCCGCAGCCATCGACGAGGCGCAGGGCCCTGGGGCTAAGGACATACTGCAGCGGGTGACCGTGAACATCGGGGTGATCCACGGCGGCCAGAAGGTCAACATGGTCCCCGGCACGTGCTGGTTCGAGGCGGACATCCGCCTACCCCCTGGTGTTGGAAAAGAAGCGGTGATGCCGCGGGTGCAGGCGATTGCGGCGCGCTACCCGGAGGCCACCATGGAGGAGATTAACTTCTCGGCGCCCAGCGTGTGCGATCCGAACCATGCGATGGTACACATCCTCCGCGCCAACGCCCGGGCGTTGGGCCGGCCCGAACCCGCCCCCATCGTCAGTCTCGGCGGTACGGACGCACGGCTCTGGCGCCAACGCGGCATCCCCGGGCTCGTTCACGGCCCGTTCCCACGCGGCATGGCCCAGGCCGACGAGTACGTCGAGATCGAGGAGTACCTGCACATCGTCCGCATGCACGTGCTGTCGGCCTTCGACTACCTGTCGGGGTAATCCTGGCCATGCGCCGCTAGAAGCTGCTCGCGCCGATCCCTTCCGAGGGTAAGCCGGAGTTCCTGGCCAGGGTGGATCGCCTCCAGCGCTACTCTGGCACCAAGGACGAGAGCGAGCTGGCCCACTGCACGATCGACGCGACGACGGACCTGGGATGGAGGCGTTCGTCCGGGGCCTATCATGGGCGACCGGGCCAAACGCCCGCCGGTGCGGCACCGGCCGAGCCGAGAGCAGTCCTTGCACTGTTCCTGAGGCGTTACGGCCCGAAGTTCATCCGAAGCCGAGGTCGCCGTGCCGGTCCATGTCAGCGATGAAGCGGACGAGCAACCGCACCGCGGTGGCGGCGTCGTCGAGATCGACCATCTCGTTCGGCGAGTACGAGTAGCGGCGTGGCACCCCGACGCTGATGGTCGGGATCCCCTCGCGCACGAGATGGATCGAGGCCGCCTCGGTTGAGCCGTGCCCGAGGTGGGTCGCGAGCTGCACCGAAATGTCCGCGGCCGCCGCGGCGGCGAGCAGGTGGCGCTTCATCGCGGGGTGGGCAATGCTGCCGCGGAAGGCGCCTGTGGAGGCGGCGAGCAGGACGACCGGTCCGCGTCCCATGATCACCGCAATGTCCTGGGTGGGGCTCGAGTCTGGCGTGTCCCCCGCTGAGAGGCCGTCGATGGCGATGGCATAGTCGGGCTCCAGGCGGAAGGCCGCCATGATGGCGCCACGCAAGCCGACCTCCTCCAGCACCGTGCCGACTGCCTGCACCGTGCCATACGGTGTCACCCCTCGCAGCTCGGCGAGAACCTGGAGCAGGATCGCCACGCCCATCCGGTCGTCCATGGCCTTGCCGCATACGCGGTTGCCGCCGCTGAACTCGGCCAGCTCGCCGATGAACGTAACCGGGTCTCCGACCCGGATGCCAAGGTCGCCGACCTCGGCGGCGCTCTGGGCGCCCACGTCGATATAGAGGTCGGTGGCCGACACTGGCTGTGCCTGCTCCAGACCGGACTGGAGATGTCCGGCCTTGGAGCCGATCAGGCCGAAGTGGCCGTTGACCCAGACGCGCCGGCTCAGGAGGAGCGCATCGGCGGCACCGCCGAGGCGGTCGAAGCGAAGGAAGCCGGTCGGCTCGATGCCCTTCACGATGAAGCCGATCTCGTCGAGATGCGCGCTCAGCATAAGGCGAGGGCGATCGTTGCGACCGCGCTTGACCGCCGTGACGTTGCCGTAGCGGTCGACGTCCACCCGGTCGGCGAGGCCAGCGACGCGCTTCTGGAAGTAGGCGACCAGGGGCTGCTCGAATCCCGAGACGCCGTGCAAAGCCACCAGGTCGCGCAGGGTCGCGCGCAAGCCGTCCTTGGTGTCCGACGCGTTGCTCACGCCCTGATCCTCAGTTCGCGACCAGCTCACGCGGGGCATGGGTGACCGGCTCGGCCCCCCGCGCCGTGATGATCGACGTCTCGCCCAGCGACATCGAGAGCTCCGTGCGACTGTTGAGCAGGATCATGTGGATGAAGAAGACCATGCCGGGCGCCAGCACTTGCGGATGATTGGCGTAGATCATCGGTTCGTCCATCCAGGTCGGGGGGTAGGTCGCCCCGAGGGTATAGCCGCAGGCGTTGAGCATGTGATCCTTGTAACCCGCTCGCGTCAGGACCCGGGCGTGGGTGGCAAAGATGTCACCGACCGTGCGACCGGGGCGAAGGGCTGCCTTACAGGCGGTGAGCGCCTCGCGGCAGGCGCGGAACATGTCTCGGTGGCGCGGATCGACACGGCCGGTGACGACCACATTCATGAGGCACGCGTGATAGTGGCGGTAGGCGGCGGCGAACTCGAACGTCACCTGGTCGCGGCGGCCGATGGACCCGTGACCGGTATGGTAGCGGACCAGCAGGGCCTCGCGGCCGCTTCCCAGCGGCCACCGGCTGGCCGAGGGATCGCCGTCACCGGACAGGATCGTCCTCATCATCTCGCCGTAGATCGTGCCGGGAGCCGCGCCCGGCACCGTGAGCCGGTTGGCCACCGCCAGCGCCGCGTCCGCCAGCTGACCGGCGCGCCGGATGTACCGCAGCTCGGCCGGGCTCTTGACGAGGCGCAGTAGCCGGACGAGGTCGCTCGCATCCTCGGTGCGGCAGAAGCCGTGGAGGGCGGCGTCGACCATCTGGCCTCGCTGCGCGGTCAGCCCGTAAGCGTGGTACTCCACGCCGAGCCGCTTGCCGCGACACCCATAGCTGTCCAGCATGTGCCGCAGATCCTCGCCCGGGGTCGCCCCCTGCCGATCGCGCCAGATCCGTACGTCTTTGACGACGGACGTGATGCGGGCCTGCCGGAGATCGGCCGAGCGCGTGCAGAGCGCCAGCGAGCCGTCCGCCCCCAGGTACATACCCTGGAACATGCTGTAGCCGCTGGTGTCGTAGCCAGTCAGGTAGTACATGCTCTCCTGCCGGAAGAGCAGGAGCCCGTCAAGGCCACGCGCGGTTATTGCCCGGCAGGCACGGCGCCGCCGGCCTGCCAGCTCCCTGGTGCTGAAATGCAAGGCCATTGGCCGGACCTCAGGTCCTCGGCGTCTCGCCCCGTCCCCGGAGCAGGACGCTGGCGCCGAGAACGGCGGTGGTGACGCCGACCAGGAATGTGCTGACCGCGGCGATGGTGGGATCGACCTCCAGCAAGAGGCTGTTCCACACCCTCACGGTCAGCGTCTGGACCTCGACTCCCGAGAGGAACAGCGGGATCAGCAGCTCGTCAAACGAGGTGAGAAACGCGAAGAGCGCCGCGGAGAGCACCCCGGGCAAGATGAGAGGCAGCGTCACCCGCCGGAGCGCAGTGAATCGGCTCGCTCCGAGGCTGAGCGCGGCCTGCTCGAATCGGACGTCGAAGCCCTGCAGGGTGGCCGCGATGATGATCACCACGACGGGAAGCGCCAGCACGGTGTGGCCCAGAGCCATGGCCAGAATGCTGCCGGTGGCCTTGAGCCGCACGAAGAAGAAGTACAGGCCGATCGCCGTGATGATCGTCGGCACGATCATCGGTGAGAGCAGGAAGGCGTAGATCGCTCCCTTACCACGAAATCGGCCGCGCACCAGGGCCAGCGACGCGAGGAACCCGAGCACCGTAGCGAACACCATGGTGAGGAACGCGACCTGGGTGCTGACCCCAATGGCCTGCCGCCAAGCGGCGATGCCGAAGAAA
>Ga0207684_10001947_pt1 | contig 21388 bp, 16 predicted proteins | sample KBSK5501metaG_FD_184342 | JGI IMG/M metagenome (GOLD analysis project Ga0207684, IMG submission 184342) | Corn, switchgrass and miscanthus rhizosphere microbial communities from Kellogg Biological Station, Michigan, USA - KBS K5-50-1 metaG... | ecosystem: Host-associated > Plants > Roots >...
GTCCTCGTGTACTACAAGGGGAAGAGCATCATCGAGAGCCCGACCCACAATAAGTTCGTGGGCGAAACCACGTTCCAGACCTCATCAAAGAAGCTCGCATGGCTGAACGGAATGAAAGCTCGGCACGAAGGAGAGTACAACCCCGTCGCGGGTGAGAATGACTTTCGAGTGTACGGGAAAAGGTAGCTTATCTCTCAGGGCGATGCGGGCACTAAAGGGGCCGGCGTATGGACCGGGAAGGTGATACCGGTAGCCAGCATCAGGGAAGGCCGGGAGATCTTCGCAGGTGAACTTGAAGCGGTGATCAGGGAGCTGCCGGAGCTGGAAGGCCAGGGTGGCGGTGGCGTGTAGAGGCAATGCCACTTAGGCCTGGTAGACGCGCTGGTAGATGCGTTCGGCCAGCATCATGACGGTGAGGTTGAGGACTGTGGACGGGGTGTCGGGGATGATCGAGGCATCGACGACCCGCAGTCCGCTGGTCCCCCTGACGGCGCCGACCGCGTCGACGACGGCTTGCGGGTCGGCCGGTCCGCCCATGGGGGCGGTGGAGCTGGGGTGGTAGTAGGTGGACACGTGGCCGGTGATGAACGCGGCCAGGGCGCTGTCGTCGGCGACGGCGTCGCCGGGGGTCAGCTCGCCGGCGAGGAGGGAGGCGAGGTGCGGGCTGCGGGCGAAGTCGCGGGCGAGCTTGACGCCTTCCAGCATCCGGCGGGCGTCACGGCCAGTGGCCAGGAAGTTGCAGTCGATCAGCGGGGCGACGCCGGGGTCGCGGCTGGCCAGCGTCACCGTCCCGGTGGACTCGGGCAAGACCACCGAGGTGGACAGCGCGATCACTCCGCCAGTGGGACTGGACGAGGGGGGAATCAGGTGGGTTGCGGTGATGTTCAGGTCCAGCTCGCCGGGCGCGGCCTCGCTGGAGGCCGCCCACAAGATCGCGCCGACCGCTGGGGTCATCTCCAGGTGCCCGGGAGCCAGCGCGTGGGCGGTGTGAAGGTACGGGTGATCCAGCAGCCGCCGGCCGACCGGCAGGTCGGCGACGACGCTGATGCCCAGGGCGGTCAGCTGACCGGCCGGGCCGACGCCGGAGCGCAGCAGGATGGCGGGGCTGCCGTAGCTGCCCGCGGACAAGATCACCTCCCCGGCCCGGTACACCGTGCCGTCCGCGGCCACCACCCCGGTGGCGGCCGTGCCGTCGAACAGCACGCGGTCGATGGTGACGTCACCGCGGATGGTCAGGTTGGGCCGGCGGCGGACCGCGGCGGTCAGGAACACTATCGCCGCGTTCTCCCGGATGCCGTTGACCACGTTGACCGAGTGGCCGCCGACGCCCTCTTGGCCGGCGCCGTTGAAGTCGCGCACCCGCTGGAACCCGTGCGCGACGGCGGCGCCGATGAACCCCGCCTGCGAGGGTGTCAGTTCCTCGTCGGTGAGCTGGCGGACCGGGAGCGGCCCGGTCCGGCCGTGGTAGGCGTCCTCCCCGCCGGGGTTGTTCTCCATCAGCTTGAACGCCGGCAGCACGTCGGCGAAGGACCAGCCGCCGGCGCCGTGCGCGCCCCACTTGGCGAAGTCAGCGGGCCGCGGCCGGATCGCGACCCCCGCGTTCACCGCCGAACTGCCACCGAGCACCTTGCCCCGCGCGGCCCGGATGTTCGGCGCCTGGTCGGTGGCCCGGGCGGTATACCCCCAGTCGTGCCGCGGGTCGTCGAGGATGCGCGCGTCCAGCAGCGCGGGCGGGTACGCGCCCGGCGCGTAGGCGGGACCCGCTTCCAGCAGCAGGACCGTCCGCGGCGGGTCCTGGCTCAGCCGGGCCGCCAGGACAGCGCCGGCCGAGCCACCCCCGACGATGACCACGTCCGCGGTCTCGGGCAGGTCAGACATACCAGTCTCCTTGCGTTTGCAGCGGCCGGGTCAGCCCCCGGCACGAACGGCGGGCTGGGACGCTCACCGACCGCAGCACCTCCAAGCGCCCTCTCCGGCATCCGCGAAGTCCGTCACGGGCCGTGCCAGGCGACACGAATGGACTCGCGGGTGACGGTGCCGTCGTCAGCGAAGGCCACGACCCCCATGTCCTTGACCCGGTACAGGCGCAGCAGCACGCCCGCACGGATAGGCGTCAGGGGATCCAGGGTGCCTTGAACGTGCCCGTGTCATAGAGAATCGCGGTCCAGTCATCGCCGAGGCGCCCTCGACGGTGGTGACCGCCGTCCCGACAGCGTGTTCGGCGGGAGTCTGGCACGACTTGGTGTTCCGCCCGTCGATCAGCACGGTGCACGCCGCGCAGTAGCCGATCCCGCAGCCGTACTTCGTCCCGCGCAGGCCCAGCACGTCCCGCAGCACCCACAACAGCGGGCTCTTGCCAAACGGTCATTAACCCCGACGTCGGCACCGTTCACATTCAGCTTCCCCAGAACCCTCCTAGCCCTCACAGCGGGCGGTCGATATTGAAGGCCGTCATCTCTAGACACGAGCCGCAGGCGTTGACTGCTCAAATAGCTGGCCGTGACCGCCACGGCGACACCGCCCGGGCGTGTCTGTCCACCGCCGTGCGCTCGGCACCTCACGGGGTCGACGGCCGGGTCTCGCTCCAGTCGAGGATGAGGTTGCGCTCAGCGAACAGCCACCCATCGTGGGTCTTGACGAATGTGTCGAGGTAGCGCAGTGATGCGATCATGATCTTGCGCTCGCCGTCGGCGGTGAACAGGTGATGCGCGATCGTGTAGCTCTCGCCGGTGGCCCGCTCGCCGTCGAGCGCCACGGTGCTTTGCCCGTTGAAATGAGTCGTCGCCTGGTACTGGTTGAGGGCCTCGAAGACGGGCGTAAGTGCCTCGCGGCCTTCGAGGACGTAGGTCGGCTCGGTGTCCGGGCCGCTCATGTAGACGGCGAAGCGGGTGTCGGTCGTGAACAGGGCCTTCTGCCCCTCGGCATCGCGTCGGTCGGCGCAGTGCGCGTAGGCATCGAACAATTCGCGGAGGGCGAGACGGTCCGCGGCCTCGGCGGGACTGATCTCAGTGTGAACAGCCATGAGCGGCTCTCCGGGGAACTCAGACGATGACTGGGCGGCCTCGTGCGTAACATGGGAAACCAGTTCCGGGGAGTTCCCCGGCGTCACTCACAATAACCGGGGAACTCCTCGTTTAGCAAGCTGGAGTCCTGACGTGGCCGGAGCAACCCGGAGACGGCGGTCGGATGCCACCCAGAACCGAGAAGCGATCCTTGCTGTCGCGCTCGCCGCGCTGACCGAGTCGAGCGAGGTATCACTCAACGCCATCGCCAAGCGCGCGGGCGTCGCCAACGCGACGCTGTACCGGCACTTCCCCACACGGGAGAGCCTCGTGCTGGAGGTATACAGACACGAGGTCCGGCAACTCGTCAGCACCGCCGACCAACTACTGGCCGAACGTGAACCAGGCGATGCGCTACGCGAATGGGTGGCCCGCCTCGCCCAGTACGCAATGACCAAACACGGGCTTGCCCAGGCGATCCGGGCCGCCGCCACCCCCGGCTCTGCGCTGTTCGAGGAAACGTATTCTCCGATCGTGGCGGCGCTGGGCAAAGTGCTCGCCGCCGCCGGGCAGGCGGGCGTCGTCCGCGCCGGACTTGATCCAGACGACGTTATCCTCGCCCTGGCAGGCTTGTGGGAGATCGACCCTGCAACCGACTGGAAAGCTCGGGCGCGCACCCTGTACGACCTCGTATTCACTGGGCTCAAAGCTGACCCGCCAGCCGACCAGATCACGAGCCCTTAGTGCGCAAATTCACCCGGTCACCCTTGAAGCCTCGATGCCCGCCGCTTTCGGCGGGAGGCGCATCAAGCTCCTGCGCGATCATTCGGGTACAGATGTCGAGCATGCGGCCGCGGGTCATCCAGTCGTCCCGAAGGACAACGGACTTGCCAAGCCCATCCACGAGGGCCGCGAGGCGGACCGCGAAGTCCTGGGGGTCGACTGCCGGGCTGAACTCTCCGGTTTTCTGGCCGACTTCGACAAGGCCGGCGTAAGTGTCGATCCATACCTTCTCGAGCTGCCGCCGGTCTGCGTCCACCACCGGGTTGCGTGGTGACCGCGCCCACACGTCAAGCCACAGCAGCCACTGACTATGCGGTTCCTCGCTGGGGTCGGACGGCATGCCGAGCTCGATCAGCCGGACTAACTGCTGGCGGGCTTGGGGCAGCCGGCGCGCCTCCCGGACGGCATCGTCGAGGAACCGCTCATTCGCCATCCGCAGCGCCTGGATGAGGATCTGCTCAAGGGTGTCGAAGTAGTACATGACGTGACCCGGGCTCATCTCAGCGCGCTGGGCGATGTCAGCGACCCGGGTGCCGGAGAGCCCGCGCTCGCAGATCGCGCTGACGGCCGCGTTGAGGATACACTCACGCCCGCTGCGGCAGGGCGAGATGCTCGCGTTGGTCGGCGAGTCGGGCTGCGGGAAGTCCACCACCGCGCAGGCCATCCTGGGCATGATCACACCCACCGCCGGGTCGATCCGGCTGCACGGCACCGACATCGCCGGCCTGTCCGAACGTGGCCTGCGGCAAATGCGACGCCGGGTGCAGATGATCTACCAGGACCCGTATGAGTCGCTGGACCCACGTTTCCGGGTACGCGCCACGATGGAGGAGCCGATGCAGGTGCATGGCATCGGCTCATCCCGGGCGGAGCGACGGGCGCTGGCGGTCGACGCTCTAGAGCGAGCCGGTCTGTCCCCAGCAGAGGCCTTTCTGGACCGGTACCCGCACGAGCTGTCCGGCGGGCAGCGGCAGCGGGTCGCGATCGCCGCGTCGCTGGTGCTCGGCCCTGACCTGCTACTGGCCGACGAGCCGGTGTCAATGCTGGACGTATCCGTCCGAGCGGGCGTGCTGTCCCTCCTGGACACCCTGCGCCGGGACGGCAAGATGGGGATCTTGATGATCACCCACGACCTGTCCACCGCGGCTCACTTTGCCGACCGGATCGCCGTCATGTATCTCGGGCGGATCGTGGAACATGGCCCTGCCAGGCAGGTCGTCCGCAACCCGCAGCATCCCTATACGAGGGCCCTGCTATCGGTGGTGCCCAAGCGCGACCCGCGCGAGCGGACCACGCCACAGATCCTCACCGGCGAGACCCCCAACCCGATCGACGTCCCGCCCGGCTGCCGGTTCCGGCCGCGCTGCCCGCTCGCCGAGGACCGATGCGAGCTCACCGACCCGCCGCTGCGGATCGCTCCCGGCAGCCCTGATCCAGCCAGTGAAGTGGCCTGCCTGCTCTCGTAACCTCCCCCCAGCCGGACTTCCCGCGGAGCGGCGCTCCAGAAAGCGGATCAGCGTACGAGTGGGTGACCCGGTAGCACCTTCGGGCCACAGCCCCGTGTCGTACTCCAGCCACGCTGTGGAGCCATTGTCGATGTGCACCCACGGAGCATCCCCCGCGAACTCGCGCAGGAACATTGCCGCCAACACCGTCGAGTCCGGTCCCCGCGCCGGGGTGTTACGCAGGTCGGCCGCGGGCGAGGAGAGCAACTGCCGGTAGCCCTCCGGCAGCGGCAACGGCCAGCCCGGCTCCCCGGCGAACTCACCGGCCTCCAGGACCTCCTCCAGTAGCGCCTGGTCGGTGCCCATCGCCGCCCACAATGCGGGGCCCAGCCCAGCCGCGTCGGTCAGCGTCGCCACATCGATCAGCGCAGCCGGATTGCGCTCGGTCAGGTAGGCGAGCGCGTCGGCGACCACGAGGCGGCCCTCGGAGTCGGTGTCGATCACCTCGCTGGTCCGGCCGCCGCGGTGAGTCAGCACATCGCCGGGCCGCAGAGCGCCACCACCTGGCAGGTTCTCCGCCAGCGGCACCACCGCCGTCGCGGCCAGCGGAAGCGCAAGGCGCGCCGCGGCGATCACCGCTGCCGCAACGGCAGCACCGCCCGCCATGTCCGAGCGCATCCAGGAGATCTCACCCGGATCCCGCTTGAGGTTCAGCCCGCCGGAGTCGAACGTGATTCCCTTCCCGGCGAACGCGACCAGACCGCCCGTGTCGCCCGATCCGGCGTAGGTGATCTCCAGTAGCCGCGGCGCGTTCCGGCTGCCCTGGCCGACTCCGATGACGCCGCCGAACCCTTCCCTCCCCAGCTCTTCGGCAGTCCAGATACGGGCAGCCCCGCCGTGCTCAACCGCCTCAGCAGCGATCATCTCGGCCAGTATCTCGGGCGTGGCCTGGGCGGCGGGGGCGTGCACCAGGTCCCGGACCCAGCTCACCGTCTGCCCGGTTGCGATCGCCCGCGCCAGAGCGTTCTCCCAGCCCCCTCCGCGGTCCCGGTCGCTGCCGGGCCGGTCGGCGTCGCTGGTCAGCAACGTCATCTTGCCCGGTGGGACGGGCGCCTCACCGCCGATCGGATGGCTCCCCACCCTGGGCACCCGGTAGCTGCCGAGCAGAAACCCTTCGGCCGCTGCCCGCACCGACTCCGCGCGGTCCGGGCCGGTCAAGGCGAGTGTCGTCGCGACTGTCGCCGATCCGGCCGCTACCGATGCCAGCCGCTGCGCCGCATCCCGGACGGCCGCTGCGCCGACGTCCGCGGCCGGCCCAACGCCGATGACGGCGATGCGCCGCGGCCCGGAGTCCCCGGGGCTCCAGCCGGGAACCAGGAACACCGCGGACTCTCCCGTCTTGCCGCGGAATCCCTCCCGGGCAAGAACGCTGGCCAGATCAACGCCCGCTGCCCGCCCGGCCGCCAGCGCGCCGGGGCCCGGTTCCGGGCCGGTGGCCCCTTCGCAGAAAGGTACCGCCAGCAGCTCGTCCCCGGTCTTCCCCGCCAGACCTGTGGAGATCTCGATACTCGCCGCCTGCACCACGACTCCCGCTGATTGCCTTTTATTGCACGGTACCCGCGATAATTCCGACGGCCTCGGTCATCGCGTAGACCTCGCGAAAGTCCTCGCCGGTGATGCGTACGCCCGTCGGCCCCTTACGGGTGATGTTGGGAAGGGCTGCGACTGCCCCGGCCTGCGCAGCGTCCCGCAGAGTCAGGCGAATCGTAAACGGGGTTCACGCGGTAAGGCTGAAATCGTGCATAGTCCTTTGCTGCAGCTCGTGCGGCCTCCTGGATCCGCTCGCATGCGCTCCGCGGTCCTGGACAGCGTGCGCTGAAGGTGTCAATTGCATACTTCACGACCGCTGTCCCACCTCCGGATAACTCCTGGGACTATGAGCACATCACTCGTGCACGTAGGTCCCGGGAGCGGGGCCAAGAGAAGGGAAGTCCGGGTTCCCGGGCGCGTCCGGGGGCTGCCGCTCCGCTCCGGAGCGGGGGATCAGCCACTCGGCCCACTTCGGCCACCACGACCCCTCATACTGGGCGGCCTTCTGGATCCACCGGTCCGGGTCGGATTCGGCCGGCGGGGCGGCCCAGTAGCCGTACTTGGCCGTCTTCGCGGGGTTGACGAACGACTGAATGTGCCCCGACCTGACCACGACCAGTTCCTTCTGGCCGCCCAGCACCTGGGTCGAGTCGTAGCAGGCCCGCCACGGGGTGATGTGATCGGTGTAGCCGGCCACGTGGAAGCTGTCGCGGTCGACCTTGCCAAGGTCAATCGGCACTCCGGACACGGTGACAGCGCCTGGCTGTGCCGCCTTGTGTTCCACGAGTAGCTCGCTGGTGTCGGCGGACAACCGCGCGGTCATCGCGGTGGCGTCATCATTCCAGGCCAGAACGTCAAAGGCGGGCGGATCCTCGCCCAGCAGCCAGCCGTTCACCAGGTAATTGAACACAAGATCGTTCGGGCGCAGCCACGCGAACGCCGTGCGCAGGGCGCTGCCGGGAAAGACCTGCCCGGCGGCCGCGGCCTGCTTCAGCACGGCCAGTGATCCGCCGCCGCCCATCCAGCCCACGATGTTGGGGTGGTCGCTGGTCAGCATCGTGACGATGAACGTCGCCGAGCCCACCGACGCGTCGCCCTTGGCCGCCAGGTAGCCCAGGGTCAGCGACGCCGTGATGCCCCCGGCGCACAGCCCCAGCCAGTTCACGACGTCACTGCCGGATATCTCCCGGACGACCTCGGCCGCCCGGGTCTGCGCGGCGAGATAGTCCTCGAGCCCCCAGCGCCCGTGCCCAAGCTCGGCCCGCGGGTTCCGCCACACGATCATGTAAACCTGAATGCCCTGCTCCACCGCGTATTGGACCATGCTCCGGCCAGGGGCGAGATCGAGCACGTAGTAGCGGTTCAGCTCCGGGGGCACCATGAGCAGCGGGATGCTGCGAACCGCCGGGGTGGACGGCGCGTACTGCAGCAACTCGAATATCTCGTCCCGGTACACCACGGCACCGGGCGTGCACGCGAGCTTGTCGCCAACCGGAAACGGGTCCCGGTTGACCATCCTCGGCATGCCGCCCCGGGCCATGTCGCGCGCCATGTTCCGCGCGCCCCGGAACACCGACATGCCGCCCGTCTCGAACGCGCGCTTCAGGGCGAGCGGGTTTGTCGGCAGGAAGTTCGTCGGCGAGAACGCCGCCGTGAGGATATTCGCCAGGTAACGCGTGCGGGCCTGCCGCTCCCACGGGCCACTGGCGGCGCTGGCCATCCGGCCGATCCATTCCTCATAGAGCCGGTAGCCCTGGCCCAGCCGGTGGTAGAACAGGTTGTCCCGCCAGGTCACGTCCGCAAACCGCGAGTCCTTTTCGTCGAACCAGGTGCCCGACTGGCCAAGCGCGACCCGCAGCCATTCACCAATCAGCCACGGCAGCTCCCGCGCGGCCGCGACAGGATTAACGAGGTCAGCGGCTGACTGCAGCATTCCGAACGGATCGACCGCCTGGCCTACGGCCGCCGGGTAACCGGATCCCACCGCAACGTCGTCAGGACCTTCCATGAATCCTCCCGTGTGCCGCGACCAGTACCCTCAAATCTAGGCTGGCGGCCATCGCCGAGGTCAAGGGCCGAAGGCTCCGGCCCCTGCCCGGCCGGCCTCACTTCATGCAGACGCAGAACCTGTCTTGCAGCTCATCAAGCGCGGCGAGCTGTCCCTGCTCGAACGCGATGTCCCACAGCTGGCTGAGCGCTTGCCACGCCACCGCGCCGCGCCCGCCGAGCAGGCCAGCGGCCTGAGCCAGCGCGTCTTGCTTTTGTTGTTCGTTCATCTCAGCCTCCATTGGCGGCCCCAGCCCGCGAGCTGGCGATGTTTCTGGGCCGGGCGGCGCCCGGCCCAGAAAAGGGCTGGCCAACTAGGACGACTGGCCTGCGGTGACCGAGCCGGCCTGGGTGGTGTCACCGGCAGCGGCGGCCTGGCCGCTGTCCGGGGACCGCCAGATGAGCCGGTGCACCGGGATCAGCCGGGGGATGTCCCGCAGGCCCGGGATGAACGGAACGAGCAGCAGGAGCAGCGTCGCCAGCCCGGTCAGGTAGATCGCCCAGACGTCCACGTTGGGCGAGGTGCTGAACGGGTGCACGTGGTACCACATCTGGTACAGCCAGAGCCACGGCTGGCCCGGGTAGCTGCCGGTCTCGTTCATCACGCCCCACTGGTCGCCGGTCAGGTGCATGGACTGCGCCAGGTTGGCGTAGTAGCTACCATCGGCGATGAACAGCAGCGGCTTGGTGAAGTCGGTGCCGTAGAACGTCCGCTGCGCGAGCAGGTCGGTGTCGAGCCCGCCGCTGCGGGCCATGGTCAGCTCGGCGGACATCATCGCAGGGACGGGCCCGTCGGCCGCGCGCGGGACCACCGGGGCCCCGTTGACGAACCTGACCTTCGTCACGGCGGTGTCGTAGGCGGTGGCCCACTTCAGCTGCTGGGCGGGAGTGGCGTTCTTGTAAGTCGCCAGGGCGGTACCGACCCCGGGGTCGGTCACGGCCAGCTTGGACAGTGGAGAGAGCACGAACACCTGGGCGGCGTTGATCGGCTGGGTGACCCCGGACAGCTTCTGCCAGTTCACCGGCCCCACCTGCTGCACGGCGGCGGACCCGTTGTTGTACGGCGGCCCGTAGGAGGCAGCGAGGGCGGTGCCGTTCAGCTCGGCGCCCGCGGTGGCGAGGAAGTCGGCCGGTGCCAGCTTGGCCCAGCTCTGCACCGACACGGGCGGGACGTCGGGCGAGGACAGCACGCCCGCGCACACCAGGACCAGGCCGGTGGCGACCGCCGTGGCGATCGCCCCCTCCTTGAGGATGTCGTAGCGCTTGGTCGGCCCGCGCCAGGGACCCGCGTCCGCCGCCGCGGCGGCCTTGCGGGCGGCGCGGTCCCGCCACGGGATCCGCTTGGCGGACAGCGGGTGGCTGACCCCGCGCACCCGGACCATGAGCACGTGCGCCCCGACGAGCGCGACCAGGATGATCGGGATGAGCACCACGTGCCAGAGCAGCATCTGGCCGAAGTTCATCACGTTGAAGAACGCACCGATGCCGGCGGCGTTGAACGCGTCCTTGCCGTTCGTGGCGATCCACTGGGAGTCGAAGTTCTGCTGCGACAGGTAACCGGTGAAGCACTCCACGACCGAGGCCAGGAAGGCGACCACCCCGGTAATCCAGGTCAGCGCCCGGCGGCCGCGCCAGGCGGCCATCCAGAACTTGCCCCAGAGGTGGATGACCATGAAGGCCATGAACAGCTCGACGCTCCACAGGTGGGTGCTGTTGAAGAAGTGGCCGACCGGGTTGGTGTGCCACCAGTCGGTGCCGCCGACCGCGATCACGAACCCGGAGATGATGGCCAGCCCCAGCGCGGCCAACGTCGCGACGCCGAACACGTACACCCAGGAGGCGACGTAGCCGGGCTGCCGGTCCGGCAGCAGCTTGTTCGGTGGCAGCGAGCGCATCCCCCACCGGCGGACCCGCGCCGTCCACATCTTGGCGTCGGCGGGGTCGCCCAGGTACGCGGCGGCCGCCTCGTCCGGCGGGACTGCCGGGGCAGTCTCGGCCGGCTCCGCGCGGTGCCTGCCCGGGAAGGGCAGCAGCAGCGCGGCGCCGAAGATCACCACCATCACGGCGATCAGCACCAGGTTCGCGACCGAGATGTCGATAAACGACCAGTGCACGTAATTGCCTGGCTGGTTCAGGTCGATGGCAGCGAACCGCGGGGCTGCCAGGGCGGCGGTGTACATCTGATGCTCCTCAGATAGGCGCGAAACGGGATCGTGACGAAGCCTTTAGCCGAGCTTGCACCCTGGTCGGACCCTGCCAGTAGGGGAGTTCGGTCACGTGTGAGCGGGACCTTGGTCCTTGTGTGGGCGGCGTAACCATACCCACGCGGAAACGCCGAACGCGCCCCTCGCCGGGGACGATGGGGCGAGGGGCGCGTCCGGTCGTGGCGCACCAGGTCAGCTGGCGTTCACCAGGACCTTGGTGGCCAGCTTCGGGAACACCTCGGACTCCGGGGCGGCCCGGCGCAGGTGCCAGAACCCGAACCCGCTCAGGATCAGGAACAGGCTCGCGGCGCAGAAGGCCACGATGGCGGAGATCAGCATGATCTGCCCCATCTGCCACCACCCGTAGGCGTTCAGCAGCATGCCGCGCAGCGTGGTGCCCTTGAACACCGCCGCCACCTGGTTGGCGAGCGCCGCGTTCTTCGGCTGCGCCATCGACAGCGCCGACAGCTGCGAGTAGGTCTTGCCGCCGCCGATCCTCTGCAGGTGCACGGCGATGAAGTGGTCGGCGTAGGTCTCGGCCTGCGCGCCGGTGGTCATCAGCTGCCCGGCGTAGGCCTTCATGGCCGTGGCGTCAGCGGCCGGCAGCGCCTTGATCTCGGGGCTGCTGGCCACCGGGAAAACGATCTTCTGAGCGGCCAGCTGGTTGTGCACGTCGGTGTTCACCACCGAGTGACCCCAGAGCAGCAGCCCGCCGCCGATCGCCAGGACGACCGCGAGCACCAGGCCCGCGATGGTCGCCACAGCGTCGAATGTCCTTCTGCGCATCGTGGGTGCCTCCTTGCATCCCAGCCGGGCCCGCCGGCCCGGCCTCAGAACTCTTGAGCTGCCCATAGCTTCGCGCCACCCTGGCCGGCGCAGCAGGGCCGCAAGGCCCCGCATCATGGGACGTCCGGCCCTCCGACCTGGGACTTGGCTCGGCGCGGGCCATTGGTCCGCGCTGGCACCGACCAACGCCCCTGTCCGCCCGGGCGACACGGCGTTCAGGCTGGCCCGGAAACCTATGTCCTTATCTGGGAGGCGTCATGAAGGCAGCAGTCGTACGCGAGTTCGGCAAACCGCTGGTCATCGAGGACCGGCCGGTGCCCGAGCCGGGGCCCGGGCAGATCACCGTGCTTATGGAGGCCTCGGGCCTGTGCCACACCGACATCCACGCCGCCAACGGCGACTGGCCGGTCAAGCCCGCCCCGCCGTTCGTGCCGGGGCACGAGGGCGTCGGCACCGTGTACGCCGTCGGCGCGGGCGTCACCGGCGTGAGCACCGGCGAGAGGGTCGCCGTGCCTTGGCTGGGCTACGCGTGCGGCACCTGCACGTACTGCCTGACCGGCTGGGAGACCCTGTGCCTCAAGCAGCAGAACACCGGCTACTCCGTTGACGGCGGGTACGCCGAGTACTTCCTCGCCGAGGCCGCGTTCGCCGCCAAGGTCCCCCATGGCGTAGACCCGTTCGAGGCCGCCCCGTTGACCTGCGCGGGCGTCACCACGTTCAAGGCGATCAAGGTCGGCAACGTACGCCCCGGGGATCTCGTGGCGATCTCCGGCATCGGCGGACTCGGCCACCTGGCCCTGCAGTACGCGAAGATCTTCGGCGGCACCGTCGCGGCCATCGACATCACCGATGAGAAGTTGCAACTGGCCAAGGACCTCGGTGCGGACTTCGTCATCGACGCCAGGACCGAGGATCCCGCGTCGGTCCTGCAGGCCCACGGCGGCGCCGACGTGGCCGTCGGCCTGGCCGTCAGCGACGCGTCGTTCGCGGCCGCCTACGCCGGCCTGCGCCGCGGCGGAAGGCTGGTGCTCGTCGCGCTGCCGGCGGAAGGCACGCTCAGCATCCCCGTCTTCGACACGGTGCTGAACGGAAAGTCCGTGATCGGCTCCATCGTCGGCACCCGCGCCGACCTCAATGACGTGTTCGCGCTGCACGCGGCCGGGCGGACCCGGGTCATCTACGAGACCCGGCCACTGGTGGCTGTCAACGAGAGCATCGCCGAGGTCTTGCAGGGCAAGGCAAAGGCGCGCCTGGTCCTGCAGCCATAACGGCCACGGACAAGGCCGGGCCGGACGGCCGGGCGGACATTCCGCCCGGCCGTCGGCTCACGTACGATCATTGGCGTGGCCTGCCCCGATCCGCCGGAGTAACGGGTGGCGAACCAAGGTTCCCGCCCGTTGCTGCCACATTTGCGGCTCGATGACCTGCTCGGGGAACTGCAGGCGCGGCTGCAGGCGGTTCTCGACACCAGGGACCGGACGCACGCGCTGCTGGAAGCGGTGGTGGCCGTCGGCGGTCACCTGGATCTTGAGGTGGTGCTCCGGCGGATCGTCGAGGCGGCGGTCGAACTGGTGTCGGCGCGTTACGGGGCGCTCGGCGTCGTCGGCGAGGGCGGTCGGCTGGTCGAGTTCGTCCCAGTTGGGCTGGATGAGGCAGCGATCGCCCGGATTGATCACTGGCCCGAGGGGCGCGGCCTCCTCGGCAAGCTGATCACAGACCCGCGCCCGCTGCGTTTGGCAGATATCACCGCCCATCCCGACTCAAGCGGGTTCCCCGAGGGCCATCCGCCGATGCGGTCCTTCCTCGGGGTACCGGTGCGGATCCGCGACGAGGTCTACGGCAACCTGTACCTGACCGAGAAGCGGGACGGTGCCGACTTCGACGAGGACGACGAGGAACTGGTCCTGGCGCTAGCCGCCGCTGCCGGGGTGGCCATCGAGAATGCGCGGCTCTATGCCGAGGCACGCCGGCAGCAGCAGTGGCTGCGGGCCAACGCCGAGGTGACCCAGCGGCTGCTGTCCGGGGATGAGCCGGGCGAGGTGCTGGAGCTGGTAACGCAGCAGGCGCTGGAGCTATCCGGCGCGGACCTGGTGGTGCTCGCCCTGCCGACCGGCAGCCGGGAACAACTGGTGATCGAGCATGCCAGCGGCCAGGGTGCCACCGACGCGCTCGGCCTGGTGCTCCCGGCCCATAGCTCGGCGTCGGGGATCGTGATGGCCACGGGCAAGCCGCTCGCCGTGGAGAACTTCGGCCACGACGAGCGGGTGGCGCCCGTAGCTCGTGAGCACATGCCGCTGGGACCAGCGGTCCTGGTTCCGCTCGGCCCGGCCGGGGACGTGCGCGGGGTGCTCACCGCCGGCCGCCACCAGGGCGCGCTTCCCCTGTCGCCGGCGGCGGTGGACATGGTCATCACGTTCGCGGCGCAGGCGGGCATCGGCCTCGAGCTTGCCGAGCACCGCAGGGATCTTCAGCTGCTGGTGCTGTTCGAAGACCGCGACCGGATCGCCCGCGACTTGCACGACCTGGTGATCCAGCGGCTGTTCGCGACCGGGATGTCCCTGCAGGGCGCCACGGCGCTGATGCGCGACCCTGAGGGCGCGCGCCGCGTGCAGCAGGCGGTCGACGCGCTGGATGAGACGATCAGGGACATCCGGTCGACGATCTTCTCGCTGCAGTCGCGCGACGAGGCCGATTCGCTCGGCCTGCGCGGCAGGATCCTGGCCGTTGTCGAGGAGATGACCGACCCGCTCGGCTTCGCTCCCGCGCTGCGGATGGCCGGGCCCCTCGACACTCTGGTACCGGACCACCTCGCCGATCAGGTGCTGGCCGCGCTGCGCGAGGCCCTCGCGAACGTGGCCAAGCACGCCCAGGCGACCCGGGGAGATGTCACCGTCGAGTGCGGGACGGACCTGGTGCTCCTGGTCAGGGACGACGGGGTGGGCCTGAAGCAGACCACCCGCAGGAGCGGGCTGGCCAACCTCGCCGAGCGCGCCACCGAACTCGGCGGGACGCTGCGGGTGGCCACAGCCCAAGCCGGCGGCACCGAGCTGGAGTGGCGGGTTCCCCTCACGGCCGTGAGCTCAGCCGACTCCTAAGCGAGAACCGTTCCGGCCGGTGCTGCGTCCAATAGTCGCTGCGGCCAGCGTCGCAGGCGGGCTGCCAGCACTGCCGCGCACTCTGGCTCATCGTCCGGGAGCAGATTCACGATCAGGTCTGCCTGTTCAGGGCGAGCCTGGCGTTAAACAGCGCCGCGCCGCAGCTGATCATCATCTCCCGGCCGTCGGGGTCGGCCACGGTCAGCTGCCGGCCGGCGTCGGCATACAGGCTGATCTGCTGCCCGTCGGCGGTGAACCGCCAGGGCTGGGTGTTGTGCACCGAGGGCGCCCACACCGCCACCGCCACCACATACCTGGCGATCTCCTCCTCGGTCAGCGGTGCCGGGCCTCCCGATTGCCCGTCAGGCAGCGGCACGGCCCCACCAGCCGCACCGGGTCGAGGCAGGTACTCATCGCCCATGCCGCCAGCACACCCCCGGACACAAGGTGACAGGGACGAACGTCCGCCGACCATGGGACCTTCGCCAGGACCAAGGACCCTGGCCGGCTTATACCCCCATGGGTATTTTCGGGCGTAGCTCAGACGTCCTGGACTCATCAACATCCCACCGGGATGTCGCGAAGCGGAGAAGGAGAGTGCCGTTATGAGCCGCAAGAAGGTGCTGGTGCTGGGTGGGAACTTCGCGGGGCTGACCGTGGCCCTGGCCGTGCGCCACGAACTGCATGGGGACGTTGACGTGCGGGTGGTGTCGGCGTCGGACAAGTTCCTCTTCAACCCGTCGCTGATCTGGCTGCCGTTCGGCAAGCGCCGCCCGGCCGACATCACGTTCCCGCTGGCGCCAACGTTCGAGTCCCACGGGATCGATTTCGTGCACGCCGAGGCGACCGCCCTGGAACTGGACGGCCGCAAGGTGACCACGACCGGCGGTGTTTACGACTACGACTACCTGGTCGTCGCGACGGGCTACCGCAACAACTTCGGCGTTGTGCCTGGCCTGGGGCCCGGCGGTAACGCCTACACGATCACCACATTGGGCGACGCCATCGAGGCCGGAGCGGGGTGGCGGCGGTTCCTGGAGGCGCCCGGGGACATCGTGGTGGGGGCAACGCAGGGCGCGGGGTGCTTCGGCGCTGCCTATGAGTACCTGTTCAACGTCTCCTACCAGCTCCGCAAGGCCGGCCTGAAGCGCCAGGTCAAGCTCACCTGGGTGTCCTCCGAGCCGTTCCTGGGGCACTTCGGCATCGGCGGGCTCCCGCACGGTGAGGCGCTGCTGTCCATGTTCCTCAGGAAAGAGCACATCACCCCGGTGATGAGTGCCGCCATGGACCACGTCGACGAGGGCCGGCTGGTGCTCGCCGATGGCAAGGCGATCGACTTCCGCTATGCCATGATCGTGCCTCCCTTTGTCGGCCAGCAGGTGATCACAGACGCCACCGAGATCGCCGATGCGAAGGGGTACGTGAAGGTCCGCGACACCTACCAGACCCTCACCCGGGACGAGGTCTACGCGGTGGGCATCGCGGTCGCGGTCGACGTGCCCTGGCAGACCCCCACCCCGGTGGGCGTCCCGAAGACCGGGTTCCCCGCCGAGCGCATGGCGCACGTAGCCGCCCGCAACATCGCCGCCCAGATCAAGGGCGAGGAACCGGTCTCCCGAAAGGCGTTCGGGGACATCCCGGCGGTCTGCGTGATGGACGCGGGGAACAACGGCGTGATCATCCTGGCAGACAAGATGCTGCCGCCGCGCAAGCACGGTGTGCTCATCCCCGGGCCGCAGGCGCACGCGATGAAGCTCGGCTTCGAAAAATACTTCCTGTGGAAGGCCCGTCACGGGTACGTCACGCTCCCCTGACCAGCCACCACTCAGCCGGCGCGGACGATGGCACCTGGGCAGCGCTGACGTCAGCCGAGACACGGCAGCTCGCCGGAGCACTGCTCCGGCAGGCCGGCGGCCGCCGACCGCGGCGCCGCCGACGGCGCGGCCAGCCAGGTTGGCGCCAGCGGACCGCCACGCCCTCAGGGCATCCCCGGCTCTGGGGCGGGTTGCCAGCCAGGGCCCGGGTCCTCACCGGGGCGCCTGGCCGGGGCGGGGCTGACGAGCGCCTCTGCCACGCTGCGCAGCAAGCAACGCATCGTCGCAGTCGCCACCCGGTGCAGGACGGCCCGGTCAAGCCCGGCCCCGAGACGGCCCAGCGGTGGCCGGTAGGAGCCCGCCAGCGTCAGCCGGGCCGTTTCGTCCCCGGCGGGGGAGATACTGATGTTGGCGTCCAGCACCGGGAACAGGCTGCCTGCGGCACCGGCCGCCTCCCAGCGCAGGCCGACCGTCATGACATCGCCGTGGTACACCGGGTCAAGGAAGCGGACCCGGACCAGCTTCGCCGCCACCGGGCCAGCTGGGCCTACCCGGAGCAGGCCCTCGACCCCCCCTTCGCAGGCCGCCATGGACATCTCGGCCAGCCGGTCTCCGTGAAGCAGGTTCGCAAAGCGCGCTTGCGCCGCGCGGGACGCGGTCCCAACAGTCAGGTCCTCGACCACGAACATGACCTGACCGTCCTTGCCGCCTGGCCCAGCTGCACAGGGCCGAAGGTCCCGCCTTTGGTCCAGTGAACGGGGTGGTCCTTGTTCAGCCCTGCTCAGCCCCTCCAGCGGTGTCTCGGCGACCGCCGGTGAACTACTCACCGGCAAGCGCCATCACCGTCGCTTCGTCGCTCAGTGACAGGTAGCTTTCGTCTTCCTGGATGGTGTGGAGGCGGAGGATGGCGTGCAGCCCGTATAGGAGGGCGCGCAGGTCGGTGATGTCCACGTCGTCGGGGGGCTGGTCGCCGATGTCGGCCAGCAGCTGGCCGAACCGCCGGATCTGGTGGGCGATCTCGGCGTGGCCGCGGCTCATCGTGGCGGTGGCATCAGGACCGAGCATCCGGTCAAGCGCGGGATAGAGGACCTGCTCTTCGGCGGCCTCGTGGGGGGCGATCTGGTCGGTGAGCAGGCGGTAAGCCTGACGGACCCTGGCCATCGCCTCGGCGGGCGGGAGGACGTCGAGCGCGCTGGCGGCCGAGCGGAGCTGATCGATCGCCGGTCTGATGGTCTCGTGCTCGGTGGCGAACCGCGTGGCCAGCGCGGCGTCAGCGGCGGGCAGGCGCGCATGGGTGGGTGGCCGCAGCGCGCGCAGCGCGTTGAGGATGACCGCGACGTCGATGCCTTCCTGCAGCAGCGCGCCCCAGACGGCGGGGAGCAGGCCAGCGGCGGCGGCGCCCATGGCGACCAGCGACATGGCCATGCCGGCCAGCACGCTCTGCAGCGCGATCCGCCGGGTGCGGCGGGCCACCTCGGCCACCTCGCCGAGGCGGCCGAGCCGGTCCACGGTCAGCACCGCGTCCGCGGCCTCCGAGGAGGCGCCGGCTCCGCGTGCGCCCAGTGCGACCCCCACGTCGGCGAGGGCCAGCGCCGGGGCGTCATTGATCCCGTCCCCGGTCATGATCACCGGCCCGCGGCGGCGTTCCAGCCGCACCGCGTCCAGTTTGCCGGCGGGTGTCCGCTCGGCGAGCACCTCATCGACACCGAGCACCGCGCCGACCGACTCGGCCACTTCGGCCCGGTCCCCGGTGACCATCACGATCCGGCTGATACCCGACTGGCGTAGCGACTGGATGGTCCTGGCCGCGTCCGGCCGCACCGGGTCGGTCAGCACCAGCACCCCGGCAGGAGTGCCGTCGATCGCGACGAACACCGTCAGCGCGCCGTCCAGCCTGGCCCGGCGCCGTGCGGTCTTCGCCCACGCCGGCGCCCCCGCTATCCCCACCCAGCTGGCCTTTCCCATGGCGACCCGGTGGCCCGCGACGGTCCCGCGGATCCCGTGCCCAGGGATCTCCTGCACCTGCTCGGGCAAGGTGAGCTGCAGGCCGCGGCGGGTGGCCGCGCCGGCCACCGCGGCGGCTAGAACGTGGCCGGATACCTGGTCAAGCGACGCCGCCAAGCGCAGCACCTCGCCGGGCTCATATGACCCGGCCGGGATGACCGCAGTCAGCACGGGGTGCCCGCTGGTCAGCGTCCCGGTCTTGTCCATCAGCAGCGTGGTGCACCGCGCGAGCCGCTCGAGCACCCCGCCGCCCTTGACCACAACCCCGCGCCGCGCCGCGACCGACAGGCCCGACACCCAGGCCACCGGGGCGGCCAGGATCAGCGGGCACGGGGTGGCCACCACCAGCACCGCCACCGCCCGTACCGGCCCGGCCGCCGCCCAGGCCGCTCCCGCCGCGGCCAAGCTCACGGCCAGGAACCACACGGCGTAGCGGTCGGCCAGCCGGACAAACGGCGGCTGCTGGGCTTCGGCTTCCGATACCAGCCGGACCACCCCCGCGTAGGTGCTGTCGGCCGCCGCGGCGGTGGCGCGCATGTCGAACGGCCCGCCGCCGTTGACCACTCCGCTGCGCACCGGCTCACCCGCCGCGCGCTCCACCGGCAGCGCCTCACCGGTCAGGGCCGACTCATCCAGCACCGCGGCGCCGGAAAGGATCCCGTCCGCTGGTACCAGATCGCCGGGCGCCACCATCAGCAGGTCACCGGGCACCACCACGTCCAGCGGCACCGTCTCCAGCACGCCCTGCCGGTACCGGCGCGCGATTCTGGGCGCCCGCCGCAGCAGTTCGTGCAGGTCCCGGTGGGCCCGCCCGGCGGCCCACGCCTCCAGCGCCCGCCCGCTGGCCAGCATGACCGCGATGACCGCCGCAGCCAGCAGCTCGCGCACGGCGATCGCCCCGCCCACCGCGAGCAGCGCGATGACGTCCACGCCAACCCGGCCGGCGCGCAGCGCCTCCGCCACCGCCCAGACGGCGTACCCCCCGCCCAGCAGCCCTCCGGCGAGCCAGGCACCGTCACCGGCGCGGCCGGCCCCGGCCGCGTGCAACATCAGCCCCGCGACCAGCGCGGACGCGGTCAGTATGAACAAGACGCCAGCGGTGTTACGTGCCAGCAGTCCCGGCACACCGCGGACCCGCACGCTAGCCATGATGCCGATCATCGGCGGACGGCCCCGCGCCACGCCAGTGGCCATGGTCCGCCGGTACCGGGCCGTTCGGCCCTGCCGCATGTGTGGGCACCGTGAAACTCGCCGGCTCCTGACCCGCCCCGCAGGCCGCTGGCCTGGGTGGTCAGCCAGCAGGCCGCCCTCGTTTGGAATCTTGTGGTTCTTCAAAGACCCTGGCGGCATAGGCCGCGGCCTGCGTCCTGCGCTCCATCCCGAGCTTGGCGAACAGCGCCGACACATAGTTCTTGACGGTCTTCTCGGCCAGGAACATCCGCTCGCCGATCTGCCGGTTGGTCAGCCCCTCGCCGATCAGCTCCAGGATGCGCCGCTCCTGCTCGGTCAGGCCGGCCAGCGGATCGTTGCGGCGGGCGCGATCGCGCATCCTTGCCATCACCCGGCTGGCGGCCTGCGGGTCAAGCAGGGACTGGCCGGAGGCGACCGTACGGACCGCGCCGACCAGGTCGGTGCCGCGGATCTGCTTCAGTACATAGCCCGCCGCCCCGGCCATGATCGCGTCGAAGAGCGCGTCGTCGTCGCCAAACGAGGTCAGCATGAGGCAGGCGACTTCCGGCATCCTCGACCGGATCTCCCGGCACACGGTCACCCCGTCGCCGTCGGGCAGCCGCACGTCGAGCACGGCCACGTTCGGCCGCACCGCCGGGATCCGGGCCAGTGCGGACTCGGCGGTTCCCGCCTCGCCCACCACCCTGATGTCCGGTTCGGCTTCCAGCAGGTCGCGAACCCCCTTCCGGACAATCTCGTGATCATCCAGTAGGAACACGCCGATCTGCCCGCCGTCAGTCATGTAAGCCAGCTTAGGCGCGGGGCGGGGCGCTGGGCAGGGACGTAAGTCCCGTCCGGGCGGTCAGGTCCCGGTCAGACGCGAGATCCGGTCGAGAGTCTCGCCCAGGCCGCGCGTGATCTCTTCATGCTCGTCTGCTGGGATCTCCGGAATGGTCACCTGCACGGTCACCCGCGAGCCGGCCGCGTGCCCGGCCACGCTGAGGGCACCGTGGTAGCCGCTGAGCCGGGGACTGTCCCACGACAGCCGGCGCGCGGCATCGTCGGCAACGAATCCGCCGCGGATGTTGTAGTCGTGGCCGTGTGACTCACCCTGCAACTGGACCGCGTCGCGTCCCGCCAGGTGGCTGGCCGTTGTCGTGGGCACCCAGTCGGCCAGCCGGTCCGGGTCCGAGACCAGGCGCCAGACGGCCTCCGGCGCCGCGTCGATCTCTCGTGACTGCTCAAAATCGGGCATGGTGCGAGTTCCTCTCAGGGAGTCGGGGTCGGTGTCGGCGCCGTGGTGCTCGGCGTGGGCGAGGGGCTGCTCACCGACGGCGACGGCGTCGGCGTGGGCACGGAGGTGGGCGTGGTGGCCGAGGGAGATGGCGTGGGTGTCGGAGAATGGCTGGGCTTCGGGGTCGGCCGGTGTGCCGCCGGCGTGTGGCTCTG